>Ga0075433_10000415_pt1 | contig 27187 bp, 22 predicted proteins | sample RhiMethybrSRZTD2_FD_75299 | JGI IMG/M metagenome (GOLD analysis project Ga0075433, IMG submission 75299) | Populus rhizosphere microbial communities from Tennessee, USA - Rhizosphere MetaG P. TD hybrid SRZTD2 | ecosystem: Host-associated > Plants > Roots > Rhizosphere > Soil | place: USA... | reverse complement strand
CAGCCCTGCCGCCTCATGCGGCCTGGGCGCCAAGCGCGTTGAGGCGCTGCAACCACCTGAGCCGCTGCCGCTCGCTCATCCCCTCGATCATGCCAATCAGCGTCGTTCGGCAGGGCGCCACCCCGACCAAGCCCAAATTTTGCGTCAAGCTTTTGAGCCCGGGCGCTCCGAAGTACCAGCGGTAAATGCTGGCCGGCATGCCCATGGTCACCACGACGCGGGCGCGCCGTCCGGACAGGAGCTTGGTCCAGCCACCTTTGGGGGTCTGCGACATGGCAAAGCCCGGGCGCAGCGCTTGCTCGAAAAAAGCCTTCAACAGCGCCGGCATCGAGCCGATCCAGAGGGGATGGACAATGAGGAGATGCTGGGCCCAGCCGATCACCTGCTGGGCTTTGGCGATCGCCGCCGGCGCCGGGGCCTCGTCCCACTGCCGTTTGCAGCGCAGGATGGGAAAATCGAGGTCGGCGACGGCGATGGTCTGAACCTCGTGCCCAGCCGCAATCGCGCCTTGCGCGTAGGCCTGCGCCAGGGCGTGGCCGAAATGCGTGGTCCCGTGCGTTGGATGTCCCTGAATGATGCATATCCGCGTCACCTGCGCCGTCCTTTTCGATTCCGCAAGCAAGGGCAGCTCGGTGTCGCCTGGTGCCGGCGTGGGCGCCTTGATATGGCGCAAGGCTCGGCAGCAAAGCTGCGGCTGCAATGCTCGGGGCCAGGTCACCGTGCCCCCTCAAGCGAATGGCCCCCGCAAAAATCGCCTCGGCAAGTGCTATCCTGGCGCTCAGTGCGAGGATTGGATGTAAAGGGGCGTTGGCAAGCCCGGCTCGGCGGCTTTCATGACCGTTCGCAACTTTGACCGCCTGCTCAACCCTGCGTCGGTTGCCTTGATCGGCGCCAGCCCCAAGGACGGCAGCGTCGGCTGCATCGTGGCGCAAAATTTGCGGCGCGGCGGATTTGCCGGCCCAATTTGGTTCGTCAACCCGAAATATCGCCGTCTCGGCGATGCGCCCTGTTTTGCCACCGTGGCGGCGCTACCCGCTGCGCCCGATCTCGCCGTGCTGGTGACACCGCCAGACACGGTACCGTCCTTGATTGCCGAGCTCGGCGACAGGGGCACGCGCGCTGCCGTCGTCATCACGGCGGGACTGCGCGGGGCGCTCAAACAGGCGATGCTCGAGGCGGCGCGTCCCCACACTTTGCGCCTGCAAGGCCCCAATTGCGTCGGGCTTATGCTGCCACGCATCGGCTTGAACGCCAGCTTTTCCTTGGCTGCGCCCGCCGGTGACATCGCCTTCCTCTCGCAATCGGGTGCCCTCATTACAGGTATTGTCGACTGGGCGCGCGGCCGCAGCATCGGCTTTTCGCACGTGGTCTCGCTTGGCGATATGGCCGACGTCGATTTCGGCGATCTCCTCGATTACTTGGCAGCCGACCCGCAGGCGCGCGCCATTCTCATCTATATGGAATCGATCACGCACGCTCCCAAGTTCATGTCCGCGGCCCGCCGCGCCGGTCGATCGAAACCGGTCGTGGTCGTCAAAGCCGGTCGCAGCTCGGCCGGCGCCAAGGCGGCGCAGTCGCACACGGGAGCTTTGGCTGGCAGCGATGCCGCTTACGAAGCGGCGTTCAGGCGCGCGGGTCTCCTGCGTGTCGAGGAACTCGACGACCTCTTCAATGCGGCCGAAATCCTATCCCGGCATCCTCGGTTGGAGGGGGACCGGCTGGCCATTCTCACCAACGGCGGGGGTGCCGGCGTATTGGCGGCTGACCGACTGCAAGATCTGGACGGCAACCTAGCGCAGCTGAGCGAGGCCAGCTTGCGCCGTCTCGACGCGGTGCTGCCGCCCACTTGGTCGCACGCCAATCCGGTGGACATTATCGGCGATGCGGACGCGGAGCGCTATGGGCGGGCGTTAGAGGTGTTGCTTGGCGCCGGAGAAGCCGATGCGGTCTTGGTGATGAACTGCCCGACGGCGCTCACCTCCAATACGCCCATTGCCGAGGCCGTGCTCGGGCTCCTGGCGCGGCGGCCGGGAGAAGAACGCCCGGCAAAGCCGGTGTTCGCCGCCTGGCTTGGGGAGGAGGCCAGCCGGGAGGCGCGCGCCCGCTTTGCCCAGGGTGCGATCGCCAGTTTCGCCACGCCGTCGGCGGCGATCAATGCTTTCATGCAACTGGTACGGCATGGCAGGGCGCAGCAAGAGCTGATGCGGACGCCAGCATCGCTGCCCGCCGAGCTTGAGTTCGATGCCGCGCGCGGGGGAGCCATCATTGCCGCGGCACTCAAGGCGCAACGGTCGCTGCTGTCCGAGGTTGAGGCCAAGGGGCTGCTCGCCGCCTACGGCATCGCGGTTGTGCCGACCGAAATCGCCTCGAGCCCGGCCGAAGTCGGCCGGCTTGCCACGGCGGTGGCCGGTGCGGAAGAGACCTGCGTGGTCAAGATTCTGTCCGAGGATATTTCACACAAGTCCGATGTGGGGGGAGTTCGCCTGGGACTACGTCCGCATGAAGCCGAGCGCGCCGCCCAGGACATGCTGAGCCGCATCGGCCGCAAGCTGCCCGGCGCCCGCATCAGGGGTTTCACGGTGCAACCCATGATCCGCCGCCCACAGGCGCACGAACTCATTCTCGGCATGTCGGTCGATCCGAGCTTCGGGCCTTTGCTGATGTTCGGTACGGGCGGAACGGCCGTCGAAGTCGTGCGCGACACCGCCCACGCCCTGCCGCCGCTCGATCACAATCTGGCGCGCGACATGATGCGCCAGACCCGGGTGTGGCGGTTGCTGCAGGGTTACCGCGATCGCCCAGCAGCAGACCTAGACGCCATCGCCGACGCCCTGGTGCGGCTCAGCTATCTGATCGCGCGCCACCCTGAAATTCGCGAGCTCGACATCAATCCGCTGCTCGCCGATCAGACCGGAGTGATCGCGCTCGACGCGCGCTGCAGCATCGCCGATCAGCACTTGAGCCCACGCCCACCCTTGGCTATCCGAGCCTATCCTTCCGAATGGACCAGAGAAGCGACGCTGGCGACGATCGGCGAGGTCACCATTCGACCAATCCGTCCGGACGACGAAGCACTGTACGAGCAATTTTTTGCCGCGGTCAGCGCGGAAGACAGACGGCTGCGTTTCTTCGGCGCCGGGCCCAACTTGTCGCGCGGCCTGCTCGCCAGGTTGACCCAGATCGATTACGCCCGCGAGATGGCCTTTGTGGCGATCGACAAGGGCACGCACGCGCTGTTGGGTGTCGTGCGCATGGTCGCCGATCCGGATTACTGCCACGGAGAATATGCCATTCTCGTGCGTTCCGATCTCAAGGGCCGGGGGCTCGGCTGGCGTCTCATGCAACATTTGATCGAGTACGGCAAAAGCGAAGGCTTGCAGCAGCTCAACGGTGTTGTGCTCGCCGATAACGGCAATATGCTGGAGATGTGTCGACGGCTGGGTTTCCTGGTCGCCGGCGAGGCCAGCGATCCCGGCATGCGCCGCGTCACTCTCGACCTGCGTGGGAGTTAAGCCATGCGCGCCATGGTGCTCAACCGGGCGGGTACGCCGCTGAGGAACGAGAGGATTGCCGATCCCCATCCCGCCGTCGGTCAGGTGCTGGTGAAGGTTCTCGCTTGCGGGGTTTGTCGCACCGACCTGCACGTGGTCGACGGCGATCTCAGCGAGGGGAAGCTCCCCATTATCCCAGGCCACGAGATCGTGGGCCGCGTCGAAGCCCTTGGTTCGGGTGTCAGTGGTTTGCGGCTGGGAGACCGCATCGGTGTTCCCTGGCTCGGCCATAGCTGCGGCGTTTGTTGCTACTGCCAGGCAGGGGCGGAGAACCTGTGCGACGCGCCGAGCTTCACGGGCTATGACATCGATGGTGGCTATGCCGAGTACGCGGTGGCGGAGGCCAACTTTTGTTTTGCGCTACCCGAGGCCTATGCGGATGCCGCCGCCGCCCCACTGCTGTGCGCGGGACTGATTGGCTACCGAGCGCTGCGCAAGGCGGGTCCCGCGCGGCGACTGGGCATTTATGGCTTTGGCGCGGCGGCCCACATCGTGGCCCAGGTCGCCCAGTTCGAGGGGCGTGAAGTTTATGCCTTCACGCGCGCGGGCGACAGTGCGGCCCAGAGCTTCGCCCGCCAGCTCGGCTGCGCGTGGGCGGGCAGCTCTGAGGAGCGATCGCCGACCGAGCTTGATGCCGCCATTATTTTCGCTCCCGTGGGTGCGCTCGTGCCGGCGGCGCTGGCCTCGGTGCGCAAAGGTGGCAGCGTTGTCCTTGCCGGCATTCATATGAGCGCAATTCCCCCGATGCCCTACGCTTTGCTATGGGGTGAGCGCATGGTCCGCTCCGTTGCCAATCTCACGCGCCAGGATGCAAAAGATTTTCTCGAGCTTGCCGCGCGCACGCGCCTTGAGATGCACGTGGAGTGCTTTGCTCTCGAGGAGGCCAATGTCGCGCTGGAGCGACTACGGTCAGGGCAGCTGACGGGCGCCGCCGTGCTCATTCCCTAAGGCCTTGGCCGGCCGCGCTCCGCCCCAAGAGCGCTATCGGCACAGCGCTCAAGGTTTCGCGGCCTCACCGGTCCCGGCCCGGCGTTGGCCAGCGGTGGCGGGCACGACCGGTATCACCGGGTTAATGTCGAGCAGGTCAGCGGCAGATCAGCACCGGGATCGGGCTCAAGGTCAGGACCTCAACGGCCTGGCTGCCCAACAGGAACCGGGCGACGCCGCGCCGACCATGCGAGGCCATTACGATCAGGTCGCAGCCTTTGGCTTTGGCGGTGGCAAGGATGCCCTCCGCCGGAAAATCGTTAACGTGCACGGTCTCGCAGGCCACCGCCGATGTCTCAGCAGCGGCACGCACCTTGGACAGGATCGCTTCTGCGCGTTCGGCCACGGCCTTCTCGTAGCCCTCGACTGGGAAGTTGAAGGCAAAGCCAGCCCCGTCCGTCATGGTTGTCCAGGGTTCGCTGGCCGTCACCGCTACCACCTGCGCGCCAAGCGCTTTGGCGAGGGCCACCCCCGTGCTGACGGCTTTTTCGGCTAATTCCGAGCCATCGGTAGCGATCAGAATGCGCTTGTACATGGGCATCTCTTTGCTAAGTCTTGCCGCAGCCAACCTAAGCTCCCTTGTGGCCTGCTCATTGATCGAGGTCAATCCGCGGGGGGAGCGGGGCCCACGCCCGCGTTTCCAGTTCGCGTCAACCCCGTGCCCTCAAGACGTCCGGCTCGGGTGGGCCGTTGCGCGCCTTGGGCGACGCGACGACGGCGGCGTGACACGTCAGGCGCGCGGTGCGGGTGGGTGTGCCTAGCGCTTGGCGGACGCCGCACGCTCGACGTGGGCGCTAAACGTATAGCCGACACCACGCACGGTCTTGATCAGGGTAGGGCGATCGGGGTCTAGTTCGACCTTCTTGCGCAGCCGGGCGACCAGGTTGTCGATGGAGCGATCGAGTGGGGACCAATCCTGGCCTTTCACCAAATCCATGATGTCGTCGCGCGACAACACGCGATGCGGCCTCTTCACGAAGGCCTCGAGCAGATTGAACTCACTGGTCGTGAGGTCCTGCTCGGCGCCATCCCTGCGCTTTAGGCTGCGCTGATCGATGTCGAAGGTCCAGCCTGCGAACGTATAGCGCTGGCCAGCAGAGCTCGGCCGCTCCGCGGGTTGGGCGCGGCGCAACACCGCGCGTACCCTGGCCACGAGCTCGCGCATTTCGAACGGCTTGGCCAAGTAGTCGTCAGCGCCCACCTCTAAGCCGACCACCCGATCAATGGCGTCCCCTTTGCCCGTCAGCATGATGATGGGGATATTGCGCTCCTTGCGGATCTCGCGCGCAAGGTCGAGCCCATTCTCCGCTCCCAAATTGAGGTCCAGCGTGATCAAAGAGACCGCTTCGCGCTCCAGGCGGCGACGCATCTCCGCGCCGTCCTTTGCCTCTGAAACGGCGAAGCCTTCGCCCTCCAGGCAGCGCCGCAGCAGCGTGCGAACTCTGGGTTCGTCGTCGACAATCAAAATATGCCCGCTGTTGTTCATGCGTGATCCAAGCGGCCATGCTCGTTTACCGTGCGTCTGGCCTCGATGGTCGCCAGGACGCTTGGCAGTGTGCTAACACTATCATGGGCTATCAACAGAGGTTTGGGGAGCCCATGACACCAGTAAACCGTGGTCAAAGCGCCTCACCCGCCGCCCAGGCGGCCAAGCTACGCGGCATCTTGGAGTCGGCGGTCACGGCCATAATTACCATTGGCGATCGAGGGCTAATTGAGGACATCAACCCGGCGACGGTGCGCCTTTTTGGCTATAGCGCCGCCGAACTGATCGGTGAAAACGTTAAAATCCTCATGCCGGAGCCCTACCGGGGCGAACACGACGGTTATATCAGCAATTACGTCGCCACGGGCGTCAAGAAAATCATCGGCATTGGGCGCGAAGTCAGTGGCCGCCGCAAGGATGGCAGCATTTTTCCGGTGCATCTTTCGGTCAGCGAGTTCGAGGCCGACGGCCGGCGCTACTTCACGGGGATGATCCATGACATCAGCGACCGCATGCACGTGGAAGAAGCGCTACGGGAAAGTGAGCGTCGCCTGGCGCAGTCCCAGAAAATGGAAGCTGTTGGCCAGCTCACGGGTGGTATCGCCCACGATTTTAACAACCTGCTGCTGGTCATAGCCGGCAATCTGGAGCTCCTCGAGCCTCGTCTTGCCAATGCGGATGCGCGTGCACTGCTCAAGGACGCCCAGGAGGCGGCCGCCCTCGGCTCCAAACTGACCGACCAGTTGCTGACCTTCGCGCGCCGTCGCCACATGGATGCGCATATTATTCAGGTCAACGACCTGGTGGTCAGTATCACGGACATGCTGCGGCGCACGTTGGGCGAGCACATCACGCTGTCGACCTCACTGGCGCGGGATTTGTGGCCGACGCGGGTTGACCCGGGACAGTTTCAAAGCGCCATCGTCAACATGGCGGTGAACGCGCGCGATGCCATGCCTGAGGGTGGAAAGCTGGTGGTGGAGACACGCAACATTGAGTTCGACGCCGACCACGCGTCCTATCAACCCGAGCTGCAGGCGGGCCAATATGTCCAGCTCTCCATCTCCGACACGGGCGTGGGCATGGAACGCGAGGTGCGCGACCGTGTGTTCGAGCCGTTCTTTACGACCAAGGAGAAGGCCCGCGGAACCGGGCTGGGATTGGCCATGGTCTATGGCTTCGTCAAGCAGTCGGGGGGGCACGTCACCATCTATAGCGAGCCCGGCGTTGGCACGACCATCAACCTCTATTTCCCACGCTCCGACGCGGTGGTGCCGGGCGCGGTCGTTGCCAAGGGGGCCGCGGCCTCGGACGCGGAGGCACGCGAGACCGTACTGGTGGTGGAGGACGATACCCGGGTGCGCCAGCTGACCATCAAGCGCCTCAAACTCATCGGCTATCAGGTGCTAGAAGCAAGCGACGGGCCGACGGCGCTGGAAATCCTCCAGCGTGGCGCGGCCGTCGATCTTCTGTTCACCGATTTGATCATGCCAGGCGGCCTATCCGGTCGCGAGGTTGCCAGGCGCGCGCGCGTCTTAAAGCCCGGCATTAGGGTGCTTCTGACCTCGGGCTATGCGGAAGAGCTGGTGCACGGCGATGATCTGCAGCGAGAGCGATTGAAGGTGCTGCGCAAGCCCTATCAGCAGGCGGATTTGGTTGCGATCTTGCGCGAAATCCTCGCCAGCCCGCCTGCCTGAGCCCTGGCAACGGCGGCAAGCTCCAAGGCGTGAGGCGGCGCAGCTTTAGGTTTTGCGGTACTGCTCGAAAACCTGCCGATTGGCACAGAACGTTGGGATATCCTGTGACGTCGGCTGGCCATCCAGCCAGGGCAGGCATTGCGCGCTCAGCACACAGGTCAAGCAGCGGGCGCGCGCTTGCGCATAGAGCTCTCCTTGCTGGGCACGGGCCAAGGCGGCTGCATCGACGTTAAGCCGATCCATCATGTCATGCATGCGCGTTGCTTGTCGTTCCGCCCGGCGCGTCATCCACCAGCGCATGAGACCCACGCGTCCTTGTTCAAGTCAAATTTCAGCTCGACCGAGGTCGGTTGAGCGCCAGGGCATCGAGCGTGGCGCCGTTCAAACAGTAGGTGTCCATGCCCGTCTCGACGTCGCCGTGCGCCAGGTCGCGACCGCATCGGCGCGAGGCCTGGCAGTTCGCGCACACCCGTACCAAATCCCGGAACATCAGCGGCATTTCCTGCTGCAGGTAGTTCGCATCCAGCCCCAAGAGATTGAGGCGTTGTGGCAGCAACTCAGAGGGGCCGACGGGATTTTGGCAGAGCTGCCGCAAGTCCGCCCCGCTGACGCCGACCTCCGCGGCAATGCGCCTGAGCTCGCCGGCAGGGCATGCCGCCAGTTCCTCGGCCGCGCGCCAGCGATTGAGGGTTTGACGTCCCCTTCGGCTCAGCCACAGGACGAGATCGGACATGACGTTGCGCATGGGCTAATCCCTTCTGCACAGACCAGAAGGCTGCCCTGGCGGGGTGGCCGCAGGCTTTGACCTAGATCAAACTCGGCTGCGGCTCATTGGCAGGCAGGCTATTGGTCGTGGGGCGAATTGGGAATAAGTTTCAGCGCACTGCCTCTGCCTAAACCGCACGAGGACCAAGCACGTGAACGATATCCCCAAGATCGATCCGCCAGGACGAAGGGATCCGCTTTTGCTGCTTGCCGAAGAAGTGCGGGAGCTGCGCCGCGAGCAGCGCCAGTTGCTGGAAGCAACGGCGAACGCCTCGGAGCGGCTCAAGCTTGTGAGCAGGGTTGCCCTGGCGGGCTGCATTCTCCTCAGCCTGGAACTCATCCTCGACATTGTTACGAGCCTGCTGCACGCGACGCCGTAACTGCGAACGGCCGCGGCGTCCCATGGGCGCGGGCTCGCCTGCCTCGATGTGGGGACGCTCCGGACAGGCCAGCGCCGAAGGGCGCTTGGGGCACCGAGGGCGACGCTCAGCGGCGCGCCGCATAAAAGAGATTGGTTGCGCTTCTGATGTCGAGCCGCTCGAAGTGCCTGAAGCCCGCGTCGCGCAGCAGGCCTTCGGTGCGCGCCGGACCAAGACACGTGCCGAGCCCCGGTCCACCGTGTGCCAGAGATTGCGTCATACAATGGAAAATACTGAACCCGTAGTAGAGGACACCCAGCGCGTTCTTGTTGTCCTCGAGGCGGTCGGCCGCCTTTGGCTCCATCACAAACAAGGCGCCGTCCGGCTTCAGCAACGCCCGCATTTCGCCAAGCGTCGCCTGCGGGGTCGCAAAATCGTGCACGCAGTCGCACGCCAGGATGAGATCGAAGCCCTCGTTCGGCGGCAGGTCCCGGGTTGTTTGCACGGCGAAGGAGAGATTGGGTCCGGCGCCTGCCGCGGCTGCAAGCGCACGCGCACGCCCCACGGAGTGTTCGTCAGGATCAACTCCGATCACTTCGGCGTTCGGGAAAGCTTTGGCAACGGCCGTGCTGACACGACCTGCGCCGCATCCGACATCGAGGACGCGGCCGCCCCGCTGCAAGCGCTCAACGACGTCGGGCAGCGCGTTGAGCCAGATGCTGGCGAAGCGCCTTTCGTATTGCCCGCAGTTGAGCCAATCGAGGGCCTCAACGCCATCCGGTCCAAGGTCGCTGAGGCTCACGCCACCGCCGTGCTGAAAGGCGTGGGCCACCTTGGGTGCGACGCTGAGCAGGACCGGCGTGAAGAGAAAGAGGCCGCCCATAAAGTGGTCGGACCCTTCCGATGCGACCAGGTAGGCGTGCTCTTCGGGTAATAGAAAGGTCTCCGCATCGGGCTGATAGTGCAGATAACCAGCCGAGGCCATGCCCTTCAGCCATTCCTCGACATAGCGTTTTTGCAGGCCCGAGCTTTCGGCAACCTGCTCGACGCGCATCTCGCCTTTGCCCGCCATGGCGCGAAAGAGGCCCATCTTGGTACCGATGTAGGCCATGCCCGCCGTCATTGCGCCGGCCGAATCGGCATAAACCTTGTCGGCGAAGGCCCGTACCGTGTCCTTATCCATGACGTTCTCCCTCTGCTCGTGGCCTAGCATGCCGCAAGCCAGCCCGGCGGGATAGCCGAGTGCGCGGCGCGCGCAATCGGTTGCGCTTGGTCCCCGACGGCTGAGCCGGAAGAACCTTACCGCTTACGCCTTCAGTCGGTCGTCGCCGGTTGCCAACTGGCGAGCCGGTACGGCTCGGAAATTGCCGCGACTGACATTAACTCAAACGGCCTTCGCGGTGCGCGCGCTTCTCGTAGGCGCTGCGCTTCGCCTTCGCGAGCTGCGCGTCGACCATGCGTTCAGAGGCCCGGCGCACGTCGCCGATCTCGTCAATGTAACGCCGCGTAAGCACGGGTGCCTTCGGATCGGCCAATTCCCCGCACACGTCGCCCTTGAATACCATATCCATCACTGTCTCTAGTGCGACGTCGGGGCAATTTCTGGCGAGCATCTTGATTATCTTCAGATCCCACTTGCGCGACCACGCCTCGCGCACAGTGACCAAGTTTTCGAAGGTGCGCTGGCTGGCAAAGACCCTCCTGGCCTCGTCAAGCTCCGCGAGCGTCTTTTGATATACGAGTTCGATCTCTTGGAATTCGGCCGGATCGCGTGTCATGGTTGTCCGCGTCGTCCAATCTTCTTGGCACCGGGTTGGAGCTGTTGCTTCGCCGCATTTCGTGAAAGTTTCATGAAGGTGCAACGTTAGACAGGGGCGGAAATTAAGGCGAACGCTGGTCGCCGAGAGTGCCTGCGCTGCGCAAGTCCGCACCGCCGCAATGGGCAATAAATTTGACCGACGGTAGCGGGTCAGCCTTGCGAACTGCTCAACCAGTGCGACCCAGCTGCAAATGCTCACCATTCTGAAGTATGAGTCATCGGACTTTCGTCCAAATTCTTCGGCATAAACAGGAATGAATTCGACAGGCGGCCGAAAATTCGTTGCGTCTGAGGCGCAGGTTTGCACGAGGCTCTGCGGCACACGCCGCTTAGCGCTTGGCACCGCGCAGCAATAGCTGGAAGCTTGCTTAGCCGTTTGCGGATTTTGCCGTGCGGTCCCGCGAGGCTATTCTAGCGTGCACCTCTCCCGTCGTTGCCCCGGGGAGCTAGCAGAGATCTCATGGGAGCGTGCCACGCGCTGCACCTCCTGCATGGTCACACATACGGCATTGCGGTGCCTCGCGAGTAGCTCAAACAGCTCCCCAAGAAGGGGAAGATCGCTAGTATCCATGACGGCATGGTGCAACATGATGCCAACGGCCGTCGGCTGTTGTGCGGCCTGAGCGAGTTGGGAACCGAGCCGAGTCGGCGGCATGCGTTTGCCATTTTCCCGCTTGTGCCAATCGATGGCAACATCGAGCTTGCGCAGCTGCCCGACTTCAATTGCGGCCGAACCGCGGATGCGCGACAGCGTCTCGAAGCCTTCAATGGCTAACGCTTGCGCTGTTTCTTCGGTGCAGCGGTTCCAGGGCGGCGTGAAAATCGGATCGGTGTTATCCCCAAGCAAGGCCCGCAATCGATCATGCCCGGCGGCAAGCTCCTCGAGCTGGCGGCTCATACCGCGGCTTGGACCGAACTCACATTTGCGACCGACTATTTCATGGTTGAGGTGCGCATAGCCGTGTTGATGCAGGCCAAGCGCACATTTGTGTTCAGCGCGCCTTGCCAACAGCGCGTCCGCAAGTCGAGGTGTGAGCGCGAGCGGAATCACGGCGAGATCGATGGGCATGGCGTAACGGTGGAACAGATCTAGCAAGGCGAAGAGCTGGTCGTCCGCCCAACCAGCGTCGTCGTCGCGGAAAAACAGCGGCAACGGTGCCGGTGCACCGTCGAGTGCTCGGCGCAGGGGGTCAAGCCAATTGTCCAAGGTGGCGCCTCTGGTCCTTGTTGAAAGCAATTTTCCGGGCGGCGTGGCCTTCCGCGACAAGACGCGCGATCAGGTCTGCGGTCGCGCGGGCGCCGTCCAGATCGAGGGTTACGGCCTTCGGTCGGAACCGGCAGAGCTCGCTGAGCGCTTCGGCAAGGGTTGACGGAGTGAGGCGCGATGGTTCCAAAACCCTGACCAACCCGAGCCGCGCGAGGCGCCGAGCTCGGCTCATCTGCTCGTCCTCGTAGCCCTGGCTGAATGGCACAACAAGAGCGGGTACGCCGCTGGCGAGTATTTCCATGGCCGTATTGTAGCCGCACTGGCTGATCGAGGCAGTGACGCGGCTAAACATTCCACCCAGCTTGGGTAGAGTGCGTATGACCTCGATTCCGGCGGCGGCGGACGCCGTTCTACACAAGGCGCGCCATTCCTCATCAGGTAGGAAGGGTCCCGCCACGATACGCATCGGCAATGGCGCGTCACGACCTAGGCGGCGCTGAGCCTCAGCCGCGGCACGCAGCAGTGGCGCGCCGACCATGCCGCCGCCGGCGGAGATGAGCACGCATGGCTCACGCAGCTCAATAGCGGCTGGGCGGCGAACGGAGGTCACAAAGCCGGTATAATGCACTGGAACTTCCAGCGGGATCGATGGCTGAAACGTTTCCTCGAGGCGCACAAATGCCGCATCGGCATGCAGGAGCACGGCATCGAAGTAGGTATTGGCCGTACGGGCTGCGCGATCGTCATGGAGCTGCTGATCGCGACGACCTCCGACTAAAATATCGCGCAGGCTGCAAAACACCCGTGGACGCACCCCGCTCATTGCGCGCGCCGCCTCCAGCAGCGGGATAATTTCGTCGGCAAATTTCTTTCGGCCAAACGGGAATAACTCGATCAGTATTGCCGCCGGTCGCAGGGCCTTGAAAGTGTCCATGATTCGCCGTTGGCGCAGCGCCTTAGCGGCGTCAACGCTGTAGCGCTCATTCAGGCTGATCAGCTGGCTCGCAGCGTCCATGCCAAGCGGCGGCAAATCGACGATCGTCACTTCCTGTGGAACGTCGATGCCGACGGGAAACCGCCCGCCGCTCAGGAACACAACAGCGAATTCGCGTGCCAGAGCCGTGGCCAGCTCTAGGGCACGAACCAGATGGCCCATGCCCAGCGAATGCTGGCAATAGAACAGCAAGGCAGGTTTCATGGTCATCACCGCCTTTGCACGGCGCCGGAACCCAGGCGTCCCCGTTGGCTTCGAAGGTCATGGTAATGCCCGCTACCGGCAAACGGATGTTCATGCGGCTCGCGTTCTATAATGCGTCCATCCTCAAGCACGAGGATCTTATCGAACTGGTACATCGACGAGGATTGATGCGAGATTACGAGCAGCGTCTTGTGCGCGTGGAAGCGCTGCACGGCCTCGGCAATGAGTGTGGCGGACACCGGATCCACAGCCGACGTCGGTTCGTCGAGGATTAGGATGGCGGGCTGCTTGACGATGGCGCGCGCGAGGCAGATGCGCTGGCGTTGGCCACCGGACAGCGTAGCGCCGCGTTCACCGAGGATGGTGTCATATCCGTCCGGGAGTTTCATGATAAACTCGTCCGCATGCGCCTCGCACGCCGCAGCCTTAATCTCGGCCAATGTCGCATGCGGCTTGCCGTACGAGATGTTCTCGCGGATGCTTGCGCCGAACAATACAGTATCCTGCATTACGATACCGATCTCACGGCGAAGCGAGGCCAGCCTGTAGCCGCGCACGTCGATGCCGTCGATGCGGATCGAGCCGCCATTTCGCTCGTAAAGCCGCAGGATCAGATTGACGATGGTCGATTTGCCGGCTCCAGAGGCGCCGACCAGCGCTACCTTCTGACCCGGTGGGACGTGGAAGGAGACGCCCTCCAGCGTGCTACTGCCCGCTTGGTAGCCAAAGGATACCTTCTCGAAGACGATGTCGCCCTTGAGGTGAGACGCCTCGATTGCCTTAACATCCTCTTTGACCTCAGACTCGACGTTGAAGACCTCGGCGATCCGTTGAGCGCTGACCGTGACGCGTGAGAACTTGGCGGATAGTTTGCCGAGATCACGGATCGGCTTATATAGGCTGCGTACGTATGCCATGAACACCAATAGGTCGCCCGGCGTCATGTGGCCCTTCAGTACCTGCCAGGATCCCACCAGAACTGTAGCCGCAGTGGCCAGAGCACTTACCAAGGCGATCGCTTTGGCGACGGCCGCGTCTGATCGAGAGGCGCTGATGGCATCCGTCATGTTTTGCGCACTGGCGCGCTCGAACCGCTGCTCCTCATAAGCTTGGCGGCCGAAGGCCTGCACGATCGCAATCGCAGAGAGGACCTCGTTCATGCGTGAGGCCATCTGTCCCTCCTGCCTGCGCTGGAGAGACATGGACATTTTGATGCGGCGATTGAGGCGAAACAGCACTTTGGCCAGAATTGGCAGGCCCGCGAGAACCACCAAACTGAGCTGCCAATTCAGGAAGAGCATCACCGTCAGCATGCCTGTCACAAGCAGCAGGTTGTGGCCGCCGATCACCAGCCAGTCCGCAAACAAATCTTTGAGCGCGCTGGTGTCACTGGCGAATTTCAGCAACAGGTCGCCGGTGCGAGACTTATGATGGTAGGATAGCGGAACATCGGCGAGGCGCGAGAACAGCTCTCGGCGGAGGCGGTACACCATCTGGTGGCCAACCCTGGCAGTGATGTAGAGTTGTAGATAAGAAAAAGCACCCCCGATCATCACCAAGAGAAAGATCGACGCCGCAAGCGCGAGCAATGTCGGTGCGGTGCCGAGCGCGAACAGGGGTTCCAGCGGCTCCAGCGCAGGAGTGAGGGCCTTGCCGAGCAACACGTGGTCGAAGATAATTTTAATCGGCCAGGGCGCCAGCAACTCGGCGGCGACCGAGCCAAGCATGCATAATGTTGCCAATCCCAGGCTGGCGGACACCTGATAAAGGTGTTCACGCACGATTCTGTGCAGCGCTTGCATGCCGGCTGAGTGTCTCACGACGGCCTCCTTCCCGCCGCTGCGAGTGTTGCGCGCAGTACGTTTCTCGCTGCTTCGATGTCTCCGAGGATTCGAGCCAGGCTAGCTTCGAGATCTGGCCCTTGCCGCCGGAACACGCGATAACTCTTGTTTGCCAGCTGGACGAGCGTGCGCCACAGCAGCCAGCCAGTGTGCAGCCCCCGGCCGGAATGGCGAACATAGGCCTGCGGCAAGGCTACCTGCATCCGCTGGACGACACGCGGATCGATATTTCGGCAGTTCAAATCCACGATGAAGTTCGCCAGAGCCTGCGCCGGGTCGCCCCGCACGAGTTCATCGAAGTCGAGGCATATATGGCGTTCGCGGCGGGCTAGCAGTTGCCTGGCGTGGACGCCGCCGGGGATCAATGCACATTCTTGCTGCGGGAGTGCCTCGATCGCCCCGACGAGCTCGCAGCAGACCGGCCAAAACGATTTCCCGAGGGAGCTCGGCTTAAGGAACGACTTGAAGTACGCGTGCGGGACAGTGCAATGTGTGACGTTCCGTGGCGTGCAGAACAAACGCGGCAGGTATCTTTCAAGCACGCCGCGCATGACGAGGAGATCGGTGAAAGGGGCAAGCCTAGCTGCCGGCCGGTCGATTGTCCGTTCCTCAAGCATGACGGTTATCCCGGGGTAGCCAGGCGAATTCACCGGCGCTACATCGATCCGCAAGATCGATCAGGTCGGCAACGATATCCAAGCGACCGGCCTTGAGCCGGGTGATGGAGCGGTAAGCGCGCTCGCTGATCAGGGCGGCGGCGGTGTACCAACCGAGCTCAAACGCCGTAACCAAGAAAGAGGAATGCGCACGGTAGCCGGCGAGGAAGCTCGCGATCTTCGGCTGTGCTCGACTTGGCATGCCGCCGGCCAGCAGAGCGTTGGCATAAAGCGCGGCTATCATGCTGCCAATATCGGCAAGGGGAGGCCCAAACGCGACCTTGTCGAGATCGATCAGCGCAATTGCGGACCTGGTTGCAAGCAGATTTTTTGGGTGCAAGTCGGCATGCAACGTTGCGCCTCGACCTAACCGCAAGCTAACCGTTTGCAGCAGCAACCGATCGACAACGGCGTCGAGGCGGGAGGCCAACCCGGGTAACGCGCGGTGCAGCATTACCCTGGCGGCTTGCAATCGAGCCACCAGATCAGCCAAAGTTAGTTGCTGTTCGGCTCTGATCCTCGTCCCATGCAGCGCAGCGATGGCTCTGCCGGCTCGTGGCATCCAGGAGGGATCGTCGTCAAGCACGTTGGCCAGTGTGGTCCCGGAAATGGCCTCTTGCCAGAGAATGCGACGCTCATGCTGATAGGCGAGGGGTTGGGCCATCTCAAGGGAGCCGTTCGTCCGCGCTCGGCTCCGCCAAAGCCGTTGCATCTTTCGGAACGTGCTGTGCCCCTCATCGTCAGGGTAATGTTTGGCGAACAAGCACCAGGTCCTGCGCCTGCCAGAAGTCAACTTCAGCGCAACGTCGACGCGTGCCGCGAGGCCATGCTCGGGAACGTAATGCACGATGTCGCGCCTTACACAGAGGATCGCGGCATCCCTGCCCCAATGCGCGACAACCAGCGCGGGTAAGATCTCATTACGGAGGGTTTGCACATCTTCGAGAGTGACGATTTCCCGGAGCTTGCGCTCGTTGGGATAGGCCCAGACCACCATGCCGAGGGACTCAACGTGCATCAGCGGCGGCCCGAACGCGGGCGGTCGCAGGCATTCGCGGCTGGCTTTACGGAAACGTTCCGATGAATTGCCCAAGGGGTAGAGGCGCGCGGTTAACAGTTGCGTGCCCTCGTGCTCGCCGGCCGCGGGGCGCAGCGTCAGGCGATAGCTGATTAATGCCTTGCTGCCGGGCTTGTGACGTACGCGGTCGATCGCGCAGGCCGTAATGTCGTGCGTTGCGCAATTCAGGCGGCGTGCGAACTCGCGGCGCATCCGTTCCGCATCCAGCGCTCTCGGCAAATGCGGCAGCGCTGGGTCCCGCGCCAGTGTTGAGATCGCGGTCACGACGGATCTTTCCCGCCCATAGCGACGCGGTGGCGCCCATCGAATAATGTACCCGCACCGCGGTAGCACGCGAGCAGCTGGCCGGCCGCATTCTCACGCAGCCATAGGTAGCTGCCCTCAAAGTCATAGCTAGCCACCTTCCATTTCCGATCCTGGGGGAGCGTGGAAAACAGCCAGATATCCGTTGTCGTCGCGCTATCGCCCGCGACGGTCACCGCCAGCGCTTGCGTGCGATGGTCGGCAGGTACTCCACTCTCAGTGGCGACCGGCAGCGTGCGCAGGCGAATAACCGGCGCTTCGTCGCGATAAGGGTAAATGACGCTGTGGAAGGCAAGGCAACAGCCGCTCTGGCTCGTGCGCACGACAGGGGAGAGAAGCTTCTCGCCGTAGCGTTGTGAGACAAAGCCATCCTCGATCGATGTCGTCGCGTCCTTATTGACGCATTGAGCAAGGCTCAGGTGGGGCGCCTCTACTAGGTGAGTTCCATCCCGCTCGTGCTGCCAGACCTGCCCGTATGCTTCGTGCGCGAGGTGAAACAGGACATCATAACGATGTCGCTCGTGAGCATGCAACAGATCGGAAAGGATCCAGTACTCCTGCGCAATGAAAGCGATCAAACGCTCGTGCACAACCGGATATTCGTGACTTTCGGCAAGCCCGTGCAGCAGATCGAACGATGGCGCATTGATTGAGGCGCGCAGGGCGTGGCGTGGCGCCGGCCCAGAGACCTTGAGCTTGCGCTTGCCTGGCGCGTAGCGGGTTTGGTTTCGTTCATCGACCAGCACGGTGTTGTGGGCTTGGCTCCCGCGGAACACTGCCCGCCAATTGATTTCACCTGCCTCGCTGTAGGTGTAACGCCCGGGATCAACGATCAGCGGTCGGCCATAGGCATAGGCTTCAAAGCTCAACAGATCGAAGTGGCCATGATTGCCCGCGCCGAGCGGGCCACAATCGAGCATCAGGAAACGCTCGTCCCGGTATGGCTCCCGCTCGCCCCAGCCGCTGCGCAAAACGTAGTAACCACTGCTGTCGAAGCGTGCCTGGCGGCTGCTGGGAGGAGTGCCACATTGACCGCTACTCGCGACGTATCGGAAATCTGCGCGGTGGTAGAGCTCATAGCCCCATTGCAACAGCACTCGATAGTCGCGCGGATCGCCATCGCTGAAGGCAGGGACGATACCGTCGGGTCGATGCGCATGCAGCGAGAATTCCAGCGCCTTGACGAGTGCGCGATCCATGCTTGACGGAATCGCTATGTTATTGAGATTGGCGAGGCGCCGGAGGCACAGCAAATTGCGCAGCACGATATGATGGTAATCTGTAGACAGTTCGACTTGCACGCCGTCTGGCAGCAAGTCGGTTGCAACATTGCGGGCGATCTCGGCGAGGGAAAATTCCAGCCAACGTGCGGCGCCGCGCATCTCCGGGAAGACGACTGCGGCCAAAAAGATGGCGTAGAGCTCCAGCGTCCGATGGTTGCGTGCGGGCGCCAGATTTGCGCACAGCCACTCGACTTGTTCGTGGAGGGAAGCCAAAAATCGCCGATAGAAAATCGGTGATATCTGCGGGGCGGCGCAGAGTGTCACGAAATAGTAATGGGCATAGATCCAGTTCTGGATGCGCCTCCCGGTCACGTCGGCGGCGATAAAACCGGGCGGCGTGACGGCGATCCAGGAGTCGGTGAGCTCCATCCATTTGTCGAGGTAGCGCCCATCGGCAGTCTCGTGGAAGCGCCGACCCAGGCCGACGGCGAAGTAGAACTTGTGCAGCAAAATCTGCCACTCGGTGTCCACGCTGGGATTGTCAAGCCAGGCCAAGGGGGTTCGCAGCCTATGGCGCTCGTGGTTGAATTCGAACTCGTCTGCGAGGATCGCCTCGATCTTGGCATCGCCGGTCTCTTCCGCGTCCTCGACTGGGAAGTAGGCGACCGTTTTGCGCACTGAGAAGTGCTCGAGCAAGCGTGAGGAGGCATAAGTATCGAATGGCGCACTCAGAAATTCCGTGGCGTCGCCGCTCGCGAACGTGTCTGAGTTTGGAAGGAACTCAACTGCGTCGATACTCAAATCAGCACCTCCCGGCTTTGCACCGCGTCGAGAAACAGATCTTTGAGCCGCAGCGTCGTCTTTCGCGAGTCGAACACGGTGCAGATTTTAGCGCGCGCCGCACGACCGAGGTCGGCGCGCAACTGTGGCGATGCCAGGAGCCGCTCAATCGCTGCTGCCAGGGCTAAGCTATCACGCTCCGGGACCAGCAACCCGTCGTGGCCGTGGGTGACGATCTCAGGAATTCCTGAGATCGCCGTCGAGACAACGGGCAGGCCCATGGCCATCGCTTCGGCGAGAACGTTCGGGATGCCGTCACGGTCGCCATCCTCCATGACCTGACACGGCAGGACGAAAAGGTCGGCGGCCGCGTAAAGCTGGCGCAGTTCCTCCTGTGACACGGATCCCTTGAGGGAAATCACGTTCTGCAGGCCGGAGGCCTCGATGAGACCCTTGATCCGCGCGTATTCGGCGCCCTCTTCGCCGACGATGAGGCAGCGCAGAGCTGTGCCTTGTGAGGTAAGCCGTGCACAGGCCTCTACCAGGTAGCTAAACCCCTTTTTCTCCACAAAACGCCCGACCGACAGCACCAGTGGGGCCTGGATGTTAGAGGGGGTGCCGTGCGCCGGCACAAAGCTTTCGGTATCGAGCCCATGGTAGATCGTGTGTACAACTTCGCATTCGGGGCAAACCTGTTTCAGATATTTGCGATTGGCGGCCGTGCAGGTGGCGACGAACCGGGCCGCCCGTAGCTTGCGTGCGAGCAGATCGCCAGGATTGAGCTTGCGCTGGTAGATGTCCTTGGCATGGGCGGTAAAGCTGAACGGTAGCCCAGTCATGCGGCTGACGAACCATGTTACCGTCGTGGCACCATGGCAGAAGTGCCCGTGCAGGTGGCGCACGCCTGGCCTGTCGAGCAGCTTCGCGGCGATCGCACCGGCCTGGACGAACTCCTTAATGAAAACTTTGCGCGGTTTGAGGATCGCGCCTCGGTAGCGCCACGACATTGCCACCGCGGCCGTTAGCGTGGCTAGATAGCCGCTTGGGGATTGCTTCAATACGCGCCAGTGTGCAGCTGCAAAGCGGGGGAAGTTTTCGAGGAGCCAACTAACGAGGGAACGCCGAGAAATCGAGCTCGCTTGAGGCAGGTAGAAAATTGGTGCGTGGATGCGGCCGATCACGCCGTGCACTTTACCGCAGTCGCCTGGCTTGATGGAGAACAGGCGCAGCTTCATTCCCATGCTTTCCAGCAGGTGAATTTCGTTGGCGATGAAGGTCTCCGACAGCCGCGGAAAGCCCTTAAGGACGTAGGCGATCTCGGTATCACCGAACATAGGCACGCGCTGCGGCTTTTCCTGGCGGGGCAGCGCGTCGAGTAGAAGCGAGCGCAAAAGTTGCAGATTGGCGTTATTGCTGAATCCCTTCACCACTGCGGCGCGGCCGGCCTTTCCGAGCGCGATGCGCAAGCTTCGATCGGCAAGCAGCTCAGCAAGCGACGCGGCAAGCGCTGAGGCGTCTTGTGGCGGCACGATCAATCCGGTGATGCCATGCTCGACAAGCTCGGGAATGCCGGAGACGCCGGTGGATACCACCGGCAGCTCGGTGGCCATGGCCTCCAGCAACACATTGGGTATGCCGTCGCGATCGCCGTCGGCGGCCATCTGGCACGGCAGCGCGAAGACGCTGGCCGCCCGGTAGTGCTGGATCAGCTGCTCGTGGGTAAGCTTGCCTACCAGACGCACGTGTGTGGAAAGGCCGCGCGCATCAATCAACGCTTGCAGTTTGGCTGCGTCCGGGCCGTAGCCGACAATTTCACACGCGAAGCCGATGCCCCGCTTGGCGAGCTGCGCGCAAGCCTCGATCAGGGTCGCAAAGCCCTTCTTTTCGCGCAGCCGCCCCACGCTCAGGATGAGCGGTGGAATGCTGCGGCAAGCTGCAGCCGCTGGGCAAAAAAAGTCAATGTCGACACCATGATACATGCGCTCCACCTTGCCACTCGCGCCCGCGAGCGCGGCGAGATAGCGCCTGTTGTACTCGGTGCAGGTGATGGTGAAGGTGGCGCGGCTAAGCTTGCGACGCAGCACGGCCGGCGAGGAGAGATAAATGTCCTTGGCGTGGGCGGAGATACTGAAGCTGACGCCGGCGAGCATATGCGCCAGTTCCGCGATGTCTGCAGGCCCAGTGGCAAAGTGGGCATGGATATGCGCTATGCGGGCCCTGCGTGCCGCGAGCGCCAATGATCCAGCTTGCAGGAAGCTGCGTAAACGAGCGTCTTGTGCGCGTCCAAGAGCGAACCTAAGCGCACGCAGGTAGCGCGCTGGGTTCGCGAAGGCGAGGCGAGCCTGTTCCCCTATGAGCTCGAGCACGCGATTGAACGCAGGTCCGAGCACGTAACTGACGGGCGCGCGCACGCTGGCGGTGGCGGCATGGCAGATCGCGTCAGTAGGTTGCTGCAGCGAGAAGATGTGGAGTGACAGACCCAGCTGCTCGAGGCCGAGGATCTCACCGAGAACGAACGTCTCAGAGATCTTGGGGTAAGTTTTGAGCAGGATTCCGATTGTTATCGGCGGTCGACTGGTCATGTCTCCGCCTTGTCGTTGCTATCGGCGCGCTCTCGGTAATGGAAAGTGTCGCTCATGTTCTGCTCATTCCATTCGAAGTGCGTCTATGGGTTTCATCCGCGCAGCGCTACGCGCCGGGTAGTAGCCGAAGAAAATGCCAGTTGCCGCCGCCGCGACCAATGCGAGCACGACGAGCTCGAAATTGACGAGTACAGGCCATTGCGCGAGGTAGGCCACGAGCATGGTGCAGGCGAGGCCGACGGCGAGCCCGATCAAGCCGCCGAGCATGCACAAGGATATCGCCTCCACCAGGAACTGGCGCATGATGTCGCGCCGCCGCGCGCCGACCGCCATGCGCAATCCGATCTCGCGCGTTCGCTCGGTCACGGACACGAGCATGATGTTCATGATGCCGATGCCACCCACGATCAGCGAGATCGTGGCGGTGGCACCGAGCAGCAGCGCGAACGTCTGTCTGGCCGCGGTGCGCGTGCGCAAGTACTCGGCAAGATCGCGGACAAAGAAGTTGTCCTCCTGGCCGGCTTGCACGCGCCGCCGTTCGCGCATGATCACCTCAATCTCACCCTTGGCCTCGGCTATCTCTGCCTCCGGCTCGAGCTTGACCGTTATGTCACCGACCTGGTCTGGCACGAGCTTGTTGCGTGACACAATGATCGTGCGTGCGGTCGTCATCGGGATCAACACCAGATCATCCTGATCGCGACCCGACGTCGATTCTCCTTTCGATTCCAACACTCCGATCACGGTGAACGGGGTATTGACGATTCGCACGTGAGAGCCGAGTGGATCGAGCTCGCCGAACATTTGTTGCGCCACCGTCGAGCCCAGTACGGCGAGTCTGGCACCCGAGCGGTCCTCGCTGGGCTCAAAGAAGCGACCACTCGAGGTCTCCCAATCGCGCACTTTCACATAGTCGGCGTGGACACCGCTGACATTGGTCAGCCAGTTCATGTTGCCACTGACGACCTGCGCGGCGCGCGTGAGCGTGCCCGACATGGCAAGCACGCTACCGACCTGCGATTTAATCGCCGCCATGTCACCTTCGGACAGCGGCAGGTTGGTTCCCGCCCCGACCGCGCGTCCGCGTACGCGGCTGGAGCCAGGCCGGACCTGGAGGATATTGGTGCCAAGGCTGTTGATTTGCCGTTCGACCTCGCTGCGTGCGCCCGCCCCGACCGCTACCATCATGATTACGGAGGCGACGCCGATCACGATGCCGAGTGTCGTGAGCAGGCTGCGCAGGCCGTTCGTGCCGAGCGCGCTAAGGGCTACGCGCACGCATTCCCATAGGTTCATGACATCACCGCCTTCGGCAAGGACTCGAGCCGGCCGGGGTGGGAAACCATCGTGTCTGCGACTATCAGGCCATCCCGGAATGTTACGATGCGTCGCGCCTGCGCCGCGACGTCGGCCTCGTGGGTGACGATGATGATTGTCATTCCCTGTTGATTGAGCCTGGCGAACACCTCCATGATCTCAGCAGAGGTCCGCGAATCGAGTGCCCCGGTCGGCTCGTCCGCAAGGATGATCTTTGGATTGTTCACCAGCGCGCGGGCGATCGCGACGCGCTGCTGCTGACCACCGGAAAGCTGGTTGGGATGGTGCTCAGCGCGCTCCAGAAGGCCGAATTGCTGGAGCCTGTAGCGCGCTATCCCTTCCGGCTTCGCCACCCGCTCGCGAGCATACAGGCACGGCAACATGACCTGGCGCAACGCGCTCGTGCGCGGCAATAGATTGAACTGTTGGAAAACAAAGCCGATCGTGCGATTCCGTAAATCCGCTTGCTCGTCGGACGAGAGTCGGGCGATATCGACGCCGTTGATCTCCAGATGCCCAGTTGTCGGCACGTCGAGCGCGCCAATCAGGTTCATCATGGTCGACTTGCCCGAACCCGATGGACCCATGATCGCGACGAACTCACCTTGCTCGATGTCAAGCGACACACCGGCGAGCGCACGCACACTTTCTCCCCCCATCGGATAGACGCGGGTTACCTCCCTGAGGCGGACAAGCGGCTGCCGCTCACTCGCGTCGCGTACGTGCTGGCGGTGCTTCATTTGCTCCTGGCCTTGCGGGTGGCGACGATGATCTGCTCACCGACCTTGAGTGAACCGCTGCTGACCTCCGCATAGCGCGCATCGGACAACCCGAGGCGCACCGAGCGCATCTCGGGGTCGCCGCCGGCATCTAGCACCCAAATTACGCCTGGCCGCGTTGCCTCGCGCTTCTTTTTCCATGCCTCGAACACACGCTGCTGCTCGGCCGTCATCACCGCCAGCAGTGCCTGCTCCATGCGTTCGGCAGAGCGGGAGTGCGAATTGCCCGCCGACTTAGCCTGGACACCAGGATCGGGCGTATTGCCGTCACCAGTCTCGTCGGCTTCAACCGCGCGCCTGTGCGAACGCGCCGTCAGCTCAGCGGTGACGGACCTGACCTGGTCGTCCGTTAGGACCAGTAGCTGTTTCATTTTCTCAATTTGGCGCACCTGTCGGTCCTGCCGGCTAGCCTTGTCGGCGGTCTGCTCCCTTTCGCGTATGTTGCGCGGCTTGAAGCGTAACGCCGCCGCTGGCACGCGCAGGACGCGCTCACGCCGGGCCGTCTCGATGCGCACATTGGCGGTCATGCCTGGAAACAGCTTGAGGTCATCGTTCCTTGCCTCGATCAACACCGCGTAGGTGACGACGTTGGACAGCTCGATTGGAGCGAGCCTGACTTGGGTGACCTTGCCTTCGAAAACCTGGCCCGGATAGGAGTCCACGGTAAAGGTCGCAGGATTACCGTCAGCAACGGTGCCGATGTCCGCCTCGTTGACCTGTGCTTCGATACGGATGCTGCGTAGGTCCTGCGCAATGCGGAAGAGCTCCGGCGCCTGCAAACTGGCGGCCACCGTCTGGCCGATGTCGACCGTGCGTGATACGACGACGCCGTCGATCGGCGAGCGAATCCGTGTGCGCTCGAGATCGATTCTGGCTTGTTTAAGCGCCGCCTCGCGCTGCAGCACGTTGGCACGCGCGTTCTCGATCTGCGCCTCGCCAATGGTGATTTCGGCGTGGGCCACGTTGGTATCGCGGATGGCAGCCTCGAGATTCGCTTGTGTGGCTACGCCCTTATCGGCAAGTGCCTGCTGGCGCAGGCGCGCCTGCTCGGCCTGCGCCAGCACAGCCTCCGCCTTTTTGAGCGCGGCCTGCTGGTTGAGCAGCACAGCTTTGGCCATGGCGAGATCGGCCTCCGCCTGCTCGACCTTGGCCTCAAACATCGTCGCATCGAGCTCGGCCAAGATCTCACCGGCCTTCACTTCGGAGTTGAAATCGACAAGCACTCGGGAAACCTGACCAGAAAGTTGCGAGCCAATCTGGACGGTTACCCAAGGCCGCACGGACCCCGACGTCGCGACGACACGATGAATCGAACCGAGTGTGACTTTCGTGGTTTCATAGAATGCCTTTGTCTCCCGGGGCCACAACAGGTCGTAAACCTGGCCGGGGAGCTCCCTCGAAAGCTTACCGAGGTCGGCAAGATTGTCGGCGTACCCCAATGCGGCGAGGGTAACAAGAGGAGCTGAAACGGTTAGAATTACCAGTCTTCGTGCGCGGCGAGCCATCTTGCAATCTCCGCTTCGTGGCAAATGTACGCGCTACCCATCTCACGAGGACGGGAATGTGAAATGTTGCAGCGACGGATTGGATAGGGCCACTATCCTCCTCCACTCGCGGCGGTGTTTCCGATAGCGATCGCCATGAGCTGCGCGCTGGTCGTTCGGCGTCGCTCTGGCAATCTTTCGAGTAGCAACTCCGCGGCGCGATCAGCGCCCTCGAGGGGCAGGCGTTTTGGCAAGGTGGAAGGGACCGGTGGTTGCGTGAGGGCCTCGGCAAGCAAGGCCGGATTGGCTCTGGCCAGCGGTACGTGGGTCATCTGGCCAAGCCTGTCGAACATCGCCGCGCGCAGGCTCTGCTCGGCGGTTGGGCCATCGCGTGGAATGACGATCGTCGGCTTGGCCCATGCGAGGGCTTCCAGCACCGAATTGTAGCCGCCCATGGTGACGATGACATCAGCAGCGGCGAGATAGCTTGAGGGCTGCTTGGTCCACGGCACGATTGTGGCTGCACAACGGCTTGCCTGACGGCGCAGCTCGTCGCGCTCCGCTGGCGGCATTAGCGGTCCGGTGATCGCCACCATCTCAAGATCACTGTCGGGGCCGAGTTTTACCATCGCCGCGATGCATGCGGACATCATTTGGAAAGCATCGTGTCCGCCTCCTGCGGTAACGACAGCTAACCGTTTCCCTGCACGGCCGACTAGCTCAGGCGGCGCCGGATCACCAATGCCTGAACTTAGTCGCGCCTCCTCGCTCACGTATCCACAGTAGTGAAGGTCGCCGTGAACTGAGTTATTAAGGCCGTAATTATCGGCGGCCGGGTAGACCTCCGGAATTCCGTATATGAAAATATGATCATAATATTGCCGAATCAGGCCATAGGTCCCGTCCGCAGTCCATTTCCTCCGTATACGCTTTGGTTCATCCAAAATGTCGCGCAAGCCAAGTACGGTCAATGTATCGAGCCTGCTGTCCTTGATGAGGTGCAGCGTCGGCAGGAGCTCGTTCCAAATGCCGGCCGGCGCGTGATCGACCAGCAGGGCGTCAGGCTCAAGCATCTCGATCGTTTCGCGGATCATTGCCGCTCTTAGCCGCCCTGTCGTCTGTGCGGATAATCCCAGACTGCGGGGCTTCCAGGCATTACGACCGATTTTCTGTACGGACGGTAGTTTGATGCAGTCGACGCCAGCCGGCAGATCGAAAAATGCACCAACGCCGCTGCCGACGATCAGCAAAACACTGGCGTTGGGATTGCGAGTCACAATGCGTGAGGCAATTGCGGCAAGTCGCCTGATGTGCCCCAGCCCAATACTGTCTGGAGAATACATGACAATAAGGGGCTTACGCTGCACTTGACGACCCCGTAGTTCCGGCGACTCCGGTTCGGACGCGGAGCTGCCGGGTTAAGCGGATTGCGCCGGCTATGAGACATGCCAAATGAGCTATGTCGGACGGCCGTCCGCAGCCGCACGAATCTCGCTCACGCGCTGTGTCTACACATGGGACTGGAAGCTCCGGAGGCTCGATTTAATATTCAATTTCGCCCCAACTTTAATCCAACTATATAAGTCCCAGAAATGATCCGTCAACGGCCCTATTAGTCCAATAAAAGATAATCCGATAGCTGACAGCAAGTAGGTCTTCTGGCTATTGGTTGACCGGTAACGAGATCCGTTACGACTTGCGCTTCGCGCCGTCAGTTGCCTGCGTATGGCTGCGGCCGGCTAACTTTGCGACGGCAAGCTTCGCCGCTAGACCCTTGCGAATTGTCCGATTGGCCGGCCTTTTGGTCTTCTCGGTCCGTTTCTTTGGACAAAAGAGCATGCAGCAGGGCGCCAAATCCTCAGTCGTCGTCCCTGCGCAAGGGCGGTACCGCCAAGACATTTGCGGTGCCGTACCACAGCCGACATTGAGGCCATGGTTGCCAGCGCGAAGCCATTCGGCGAGCGCGTTGATCGACACGCGGGCAACGCGTCGTAGGTGGCGGCCATGGTGAACCCCAATGCTGTCAAGCCCAAGCTCGCTGCGGTTCCCCGTGTCACCCTTACTGGGCAATCTTG
>Ga0075433_10000414_pt1 | contig 27216 bp, 23 predicted proteins | sample RhiMethybrSRZTD2_FD_75299 | JGI IMG/M metagenome (GOLD analysis project Ga0075433, IMG submission 75299) | Populus rhizosphere microbial communities from Tennessee, USA - Rhizosphere MetaG P. TD hybrid SRZTD2 | ecosystem: Host-associated > Plants > Roots > Rhizosphere > Soil | place: USA... | reverse complement strand
GACAACGAGCCGTGCCGATGACGACGTCCGCAGGCTGAGAGCGGATCTGCGGCTGGCGTTCGCGGATCTCGTGGCTGCGCAGACCCGCATGCGCGAGTTGACCGCGGCGCGCGATCGGCTGCGCGAGCTGGCGGGGGTGCTGGCCAAGCGTGAAGCCGCCGGTGATGCAGCCGGATTCGATCGACTTCGCGCCGATCGCGAAGCATTCGACATCGACACCGATCTGGCGATGGCAACCACCGATCGGGCTCGCGCGCAAGCGGCGCTCGGTGCGTTCTTCGGCAACGTCGCCGACTCATCGCAGATTGTCGCAACGACAGCCGCCGGCACATCGGCACCGGTTCCGACGCTCGATGCGCTCCTCGAGCGCGCGGAGTCGACGCGTGGGGAACTGCAAGCGTTGAAGCACGAGGCCGACGCGGCCGGCTTCTCGGCGCGTGCCGCAGAACGCCGCCTGGTGCCCGAGCCGGAGATTGTGGCTGGGTCGAAATCATCCACCGCCCTCGGCGGCGACATTGGCAGTGTGGTCACGGTGCACGCGTCGATTCCGCTCTTCGATCGCGCGCGACCGGAACGTGCCCTGGCTGCGGCACGCGCATCGGAGGCGGAAGTGAGGACGGCTGCTTTCCGGCAGGTGCTTCGCGGCCAGGCGGCGGCGCTTCGCTCGGTGGTGATCGAGCGGCGTGATGCCGCCGAACGCTACCGCGCACAGGCGGTCAGCAGTTCGTCTGAGATCGAGCGCATTGCGCAGGTGAGCTACGACGCCGGCGAGCGCGGCATCCTCGAACTGCTCGATGCGTATCGCATCGGCGCATCCGCGCGCCTACGGCAGGCCACGCTCGATCTGGGGGTGCGTCAAGCGGAGATCGAGCTCGAGTTTCTAACCGGATGGGAGGCTTCGCGATGAGCGCGGCGAAATCGTTCGTTCCGATCGTGTTCGCGGTCGCCGTCACCGTCGGTTGCGGTCGCGGCGCGGGGCAGGCACCGGGTCGCGATCACGATCTGCCCTCACTGAACGTCACGCATTGGACCGACAAGACCGAGCTCTACATGGAGTATCCGCCCCTCATCGCTGGGCAAAAGGCGCTGTTCGCGGTGCATCTCACGCGGTTGTCGGACTTCAAGCCGGTCGCAGACGGCCACGCGAAAGTCGAGTTCACGCCGGAAGCGGGCGGGCGGGCGCACGCGCTCGTCGGTCCGTCGCCCGCTCGACCAGGTGCGTTTCGAGTCGAAGATGTGCCGCCGGCAGCAGGGAAGTATCGATGGGCCCTGGTGCTCGAGTCGTCGAGTGTTGCCGATCGCCATGATCTGGGCACGGTGACGGTGTACGGTGATGAGAACGCTGCCCGTGCCGCCAGCGCGCCGCCTGACGATCCAGCCGCGATCGCGTACTTGAAAGAGCAGCAGTGGACCAATGAGTTCGCCACCGCGGTGGCGCAGGAAGCCGAGGTGCGGACGGCGGTGCGCGCGCCAGCGACGGTCCATCCGCTGCCCGGCGGCGAGGCGGTCGTGTCGGCGCCCGCCGCGGGTCGGCTGCGCGCCAACGCGCTGCCGTCGATTGGCGATCGCGTGAAGGCCGGGCAAGTGCTCGCCCAGCTCGAGCCACGACTCGCGACAGGTGCCGATCGGGCCACACTCGACGCCGAGGTCGCCGAAGCTCGCGCCATCGTTGATGGCGCGAACGCCGAGCAAGCACGTGCCGAGCGGTTGCTCGCCGATCGCGCGGTGCCGGCTCGTCGCGTCGAGGATGCGCGTCGAGCGACGGCGGTGGCAGAGGCGCGACTTCGTGCGGCGGAGGCGCGGCTCGCGCAGCGTGATGAAACACTTCGCACGGGCGGCGGGGCAGCAGCGGGGAACGCCTACTCGCTGCGTGCACCGATCGGCGGGCGCCTTGCGGAAGTCTCGGCGACGATCGGCGCGTCGTACGACGAAGGGGCGCCGCTCTTCAAGGTCGTGCGCACCGATCGAGTGGAGTTGGAGGTACAGGTTCCTGCCGCCGATGCTGCGGTGGCTCGCCAAGCCGCAGGCCTTTCACTCGAAGTTCCGGGATTGCCGAAGCCATTCTCGCTCCAGCCGCATCACGTTCACGATTCCGGTGTCATCGACAACACGACGCGCGCGCTGTCGCTTCAGATGGAAATCGAGAACCCGGGTGAACAGCTGCTCGTCGGCCAGGTTGGCAGCGCGCTGCTGTATCTAAAGGACCGACGCCGAATGACCGTCGTGCCCAGCGCGGCGGTGCTGATAGAAGCCGGACGGCCGTATGTGTTCGTGCAGTCGGGCGGCGAGCGCTTCGCGCGCCGTTTCGTGGATATCGGCTCACGCGACGGCGATCTCGTGGGCATCGTGAAAGGCGTCATGCCGGGTGACCGCGTCGTCGTCAAGGGTGCGTACGACGTGCAGCTCGCTTCTGCGGCGAAGGGATTGCCGGCCGAAGGACACGTGCACTGATGAAGCCCCTTATTGCCTGGTCGATCGACCACCACTGGATGGTGCTCGCGCTCTCGGTCCTTCTCGCCGCAGCCGGCGCATGGACCGTGCGCGACATGCCTGTGGATGTGTTTCCAGATCTGACAGCGCCGACCGTGACGATCCTCACCGAGGGTCATGGCATGGCGCCCGAGGAGATGGAGACGCTCGTGACGTTCCCCATCGAAGCCTCGATCAACGGTGCCTCCGACGTGCGACGCGTGCGATCGGCAACCGCCGTTGGGATCGCAGTCGTGTGGGTCGAATTCGAGTGGGGCACCGACATCTTTCGCGCGCGTCAGGTGGTCGCGGAGAAGCTGGCGCTCGTGAGCGGAAACCTTCCGCCGCAGGTCGAGCGGCCGATCCTCGCGCCGATTTCCTCGATCATGGGCGAGATTCTGTTCTTTGCGATTTCCTCCGATCGCGATGATCCGTTGACCCTTCGCACGGTGGCCGACACGGTGGTGCGGCGCCGACTGCTTGCCGTTGCCGGCGTCTCGCAGGTCACGCCGATCGGCGGTGCCGAACGGCAATTTCAAATCATCGCGCATCCGGATCAACTGCGTGCGAACAACATCTCGGTCAACGAGCTGCTCGGCGCTGTACGCGGCGCCAGTCAGAACACCTCCGCCGGCATCTACATGGAGGGGCCGCAGGAGTACGTGCTCCAGACGATCGGCCGCGTCCGCACGCCCGACGAAATCGGCGACAGCGTCATCGCGATGCGCGGCGACCGGTCGGTACTGGTCCGCGACATCGCCGATGTCCGCGAAGGCGCCGCGCTCAAGCGCGGCGAGGGATCGCGGAACGGGAAGCCTGCGGTGATCATCGGCGTGCAGAAGCAGCCGGGCGCCAACACCGTGGAGCTCACACAGCGGCTCGACGCCCAACTCGATGCGCTTCAGCAGGAACTCCCCGCCGGCATGACGATCGACCGTCGCATCTTCCGTCAGGCAGATTTCATTCAGGTCGCAGTCGACAACGTGATGGCGGCGTTGCGCGATGGCGGTCTGCTCGTGGTCGTCATCGTGCTGTTCTTCCTGGCCAACCTGCGCGCAGCGGCGATCACGTTGACGGCAATTCCGCTGTCGCTCGCCGCGGCAGTGCTGGTGCTGCGAGCATTCGGCGCGACGATCAACACCATGACCCTCGGGGGAATGGCGATCGCGATCGGTGCGCTCGTCGACGATGCGATCATCGACGTCGAGAACGTGGTCCGGCGCCTGCGCGAGAACGTGCACAAGCCGCCGGACGAGCAGCGGTCGGCCGCCGCGGTCGTGCTCGATGCGACGCTCGAGATTCGAACCTCGATCGTGTTCGCGACCATCATCATCGTCCTCGTCTTTCTTCCGGTGTTCGGACTCGCCGGCGTCGAGGGGCGGCTGCTCACGCCGCTGGCCTTGGCGTATATCGTCTCGCTGCTCGCATCGCTGGTTGTGGCTGTCGTTGTGACGCCGGCTCTCGGGTTCATCTTTCTGCCTGGCGCGAAATCGATCGTGCGCGGACACGACGGCTGGCTGGCGCGGGTGTTGAAGGAGCGCTACGCGAAGGATCTGCCACGGGCGCTCGATCATCCGCGTCTTGTGATGGTCGCCTCGGCGCTGCTGCTCGTGGTCGCTGGGGTGGCCATGACGCGAATGGGCACGGCGTTCTTGCCCGAATTCCACGAAGGGTCGCTGACCGTGCAGGCGAACACGCTGCCTGGCACGTCACTGCCGAAGTCCGACGAGATCGGCCGGCGGGTGGAGCAGATTCTGCTGTCGCAGCCCGAGGTCGTGGCGACCGCCCGTCGCACGGGCCGGGCGGAATACGACGAGCACGTCCAGGGTGTCGAGGCCGCTGAGATCGATGTCGGCCTGAAAGAGACGAAGCGCTCGCGTGCTGAACTGCTCGCCGATTTGCGACGCGGCTTCTCCACGCTGCCGGGCACCAACGTGACGATCGGACAGCCGATTTCACACCGCATCGATCACATGCTGTCCGGCACCCGGGCGAACATCGCCGTGAAGATCTTCGGCGACGACCTCGCGACGCTGCGCCGGCTCGGCGAGCATGTGCGTGACGTCGTCGTGAAGGTGCCCGGCGCCGTCGACGTGTCACTCGAGCAGCAGATGGAGGTGCCGGTCGTGCGCTTCGTCCTGAATCGACCGGCGATTGCGCGATACGGACTCCGCGCTGACGATGTCGCCGAGGCGGTGGAGACGGCATTTGCAGGCACCACCGTCGGACGCATCTTCGATCGGGCCACGGCATTCGATCTGGTGGTCAAGTTCGACCCGACATCGCAATCGGACTTCACGCGTCTCGGCGATTTGCCCGTCGACACGCCGAACGGCGGGCCGGTTCCGATCCGGCTGCTCGCCGAGGTCCGCCGCGAACAGGGTCCGAATATGGTGCTGCGCGAGAACGTCCAGCGCCGGATCGTGATCTCATCGAACGTCGCCGGCCGCGATCTGGGCAGCGTGGTCGACGACATGCGCACGTCGGTGGCGCGCGAGGTGCCGATGCCGGCGGGCTACAGAGTAGAGTATGGCGGGCAGTTCGAAAGCGAGCAGAGTGCGTCGCGACGGCTCATGGTGCTGGGCATCGGCGTGATCGCCGGGCTGTTCATGCTGCTGGTGCTGGCATTCGGCCGGTCTCGCGATGCGCTGCTGATCATGTTGAACCTGCCGCTCGCGCTGATTGGCGGTGTGGTCGGCGTATTCCTGGCAGGCGGGGTCTTGAGCGTCGCGTCGATGATCGGGTTCATCACGCTGTTCGGGATCGCGACGCGCAACGGCATCATGCTCGTGTCGCACATTCGGCACCTGATGGAGCACGAAGGCGTCAGTGATTTCCGGGAGGCGGTCGAGCGCGGCGCGCGTGAGCGGCTGATTCCGATTCTGATGACGGCGACTGCGGCGGGGCTGGCGCTGATTCCGCTGGCACTCGGCGGCGGCAAGTCGGGCAGCGAGATTCAGACGCCGATGGCGATCGTGATTCTGTGTGGGCTGATGTCGTCGACGCTGCTGAACATGGTCGTCGTTCCCGCGATGTATCTGCGTTATGGACGTACGTAGTGTCCGGCTTTCCGCCTTCGCGGAGCGCTACGGCGGACCAGCCGTAGCTTTAGCGTAGGCTGGTAGCCGGACCGACAAGGGAGCACATGAAGATCGTCAACTGGTTGTTCATCGTCAGCGTCGCGCTGTTCATCTCGGGCATCGGCTTCATCATCGCGGGTGCGCGTGAAGCAAAGAAGGCGCCGGTGGCCGAGGCAAGCGGTCCGCCTCCGGCGGCTCCAGTCGCCAGCACCAAGCAGATCATGCGCGGCATCGTTGGACCATCCGCCAACGTGGTGTTCGAGTCTGTGAGTACGACGGTCTCCAAGGCCGGCATCGAAGAGAAGCAGCCGAAGACCGACGAGGAATGGGCCGCCGTCGGCAGCAGTGCGGCGGCGCTCATCGAGTCGGCGAACATGCTTACCATCGGCGAACGCGCCATCGACAAGGGTGAGTGGGTGACGATGTCGAAGGCGCTGGCCGAGGCGGGGATGACGGCACTCAAGGCAACTGAGAAGAAGGATCCGCAGGGCGTGCTCGCTGCCGGCGAGGCGATCAACACCACCTGCGACAACTGCCATCGCAAGTATCAGCGCGGATGATCGTGATGAATCGACGCACGCTGATCCGGATCGCGATCGCTGCGCTGATCATCGGCGCCGCAAGTGCGCCACTGTCGGCACATGGCGTGTCGGGCAAAGACGCCGTGTTCCTGCAAGGCCTCGATGGCCGGGCGATCGGGCCGCTGCTGTATCTCGGCGCCAAGCACATGGTCACCGGCTACGACCATCTGCTGTTCCTCGTCGGCGTCATCTTCTTCCTCTACAAGCTGAAGGACGTCGTCCAGTACGTCAGCCTGTTCACGCTCGGACACAGCATCACGCTGCTGGCCGGCGTGCTCGGCGGCATTCACGCCAACCCGTTTCTCATCGACGCGGTGATCGGGTTCTCGGTTGTCTACAAAGCCTTCGAAAACATGGACGGCTTTCGACGCTTCTTCGGGTTCCAGCCGAACACGAAGCTCGCGGTTCTCGTGTTCGGGCTGTTCCACGGCTTCGGCTTGGCGACCAAGCTCCAGGAATTCGCCCTGTCGCAGAACGGTCTCGTCGCCAACATCCTGAGCTTCAACGTCGGCGTCGAGATCGGACAGGGGCTGGCGCTGACCGGCATCCTCATCGCGCTGACGTACTGGCGCATGAGGCCGGGCTTTCTCGAACACGCATTTGCCACCAACGCCCTCGTCATGAGCTGCGGCTTTCTCCTCGTCGGTTATCAACTGTCCGGCTACTTCCTTTCGGTGTGAATGGGCATGACCACTCAACAAGAAACCGTCACTCACGCGCGACAAAAGCTGGCGGCCGCCGCCGGCGCGGCGCTGCTTGGCGCCGGTCTCATCCTCGTCATGTTCGTGCTGCCCGCGGAATACGGTGTGGATCCGCTGGGTACTGGCGCGCGCCTCGGCCTCGTTGAGCTCGGCGCGGTGGGGCAGCAGGTGGACAAGCTGAATCAAGCCGCCGGGAGCGGCGCGGCTCAGGCCGCACTGATTGTGCCGCAGGAGCGCGCGTTCAAGAGCGAGACGGTCGATTTCAAGGTCGGACCGCGAGAAGGCATGGAATACAAGTACCGCCTCGACAAGGGCGAGGCGCTGCTGTTCGCGTGGAAGACCACTGGGCCGGTCTCGTACGAATTTCATGCCGAACCGGATGGCGCCCCGCGCGGCTACGCACAGAGCTACGAGAAGGGCGATGGCAAAAGCGAAGCATCGGGCACGCTCACTGCGCCATTCCCGGGCATCCACGGTTGGTATTGGGAGAACAAGAGCGACAAAGAGATCACCGTCTCGCTGACCTCAGCCGGCTTCTACAATCTGGCCCACGAGTTCCGAAGCGGCCAGCCGGTGAAGAACAAGACGTTCCAATGAAGCGGACTCAGTAGAGCGGAGGCTTCAGCCTCCGCGGACGAGAACATGCGATATCTGGCTCTGATCTACCTAAACGAAAGCGAACTCGCCGCCATCCCGCCGAAGGAGGCGAGCGACCTCAACGCGCGGCACCTCGACTACAACGAAGGCCTCAAGAAGCAGGGGCACTTCATCGCCGCCGAGGCGCTTGGTCCAGCGGCGGAGACCAAGCGCGTCAGCAGACGCAGCGGAGCGCTTCGCGTGACCGACGGCCCATTCACCGAATCCAAGGAAATGGTCGCCGGCTTCTATTTCATCGAAGCCGTCGATCTCACGGAGGCCACGGAGATCGCCTCGCGCATCCCCAGCGCGAGCCTCGGCACGATCGAAGTGCGCCCATGCCGACAGCTGATCGTCGAAGGCCGTGAGCTCAAATGGGGCACCGAGAACATTTGAGATTTGTGATTAGCGATTTGCGATCGAGCGCGGCGGAACCTAAACCGCGGCTATCGCGACAGCGTCACCTGATGGTGCGCTGACGCGCATTCGATGGCTGGCACCGTGCACGTTGTGGCCACTGCGGCTGTGCGTCAGGCTATGGGCGCGGGTGACGAGGATGAAGCTGTTGTGGTGGGAGCCGTGGGTGCCTAACGTTCTATCACGTCGTTCCGTACAAGCGGTCGCCGAAGTCTCCCAACCCGGGGACGATGAACTTGTGTGCGTTCAGCTGACGATCGATGACCGGCGTATAAACAGCCACGTCGGGATGACGGCTCTCGAGCAGCGCCACGCCCTCCGGTGCCGAGACGATGCAGATCATGCTGATGTCGCGCGCGCCGGCGGCCTTGATGAGATCGATGGCGGCGACGGCGCTGCCGCCAGTGGCGAGCATCGGATCGATCATCAGCACGTGGCTGTCGGCGAGGTTCCGCGGCAGCTTCGAGTAATAACGCGAGGCGATCGCGGTGGCTTCGTCGCGCTGAAGCCCGATGTGTCCGACGCGTGCGGACGGCAGCAGTTCGAGGACGGCATCGAGCATGCCCAATCCTGCACGTAGCACCGGGACGACAACGACGTCGCACGACACGACGCGTCCCTCGGCGGGACCGAGGGGTGTCACCACCGTGGTGGTCGTCGACGGCAACAGGCGCAGTGCTTCTGCGGCGAGCAGGACGCTGATTCGGTTGGCGGCCCTTCGGAATGCCGGCGGCTGGGTCCGCGCGTCACGCAGCTCCATCAGCGCGTCGTGCACGACGGGATGGTCAATCACGTGCAATGGCACAGGGCAAATAGTACTAGCGAGGCGGAGCCTCAGACCAGCGTGGATGGAGGAGCCGCTCCGCCTCGCGAGTCGCAGTGTTGGCTTTGCCCGCTGCGCGGGGCGAGCCGTCTTGACCGAGGAAACGTGACTCATTTGCCCAAGAATCCAGGCGGTCAAGACGGCTAAAATCCGGATATGCGCATACGGCTTCTTGCCGTCGCTGCGGCCTTGGCCGCGTCGTTGGCCGTGGTATCGGCCCAGAACGCGCCGCGACAGATCGCGCTGGTCGTGAGCGGTGGGACGGTCGTCACGATGGACGCCGCGGGCCGCATTGTGCCGAACGGTGCTGTCGCTATCGACGGCACGGACATCGTTGCCGTCGATACCGCGGAGAGCATCGCCAAGCAGTTTCGTGGCCGCGAGACGATCGACGCCGCGGGGCAGATCGTCATGCCCGGTTTGATCAACACGCACACGCACGCGCCGATGGTGCTGTATCGCGGGCTGGCCGACGACCTGTCGCTCACCGAGTGGTTGAACAAGTACATCTTTCCCGCGGAAGCCAAGACGGTCTCGCCAGAATTCGTTCGCGTGGGCACGCGCCTCGCCATCGCCGAGATGATTGAGTCGGGAACGACGACCTTCGCCGACATGTACTACTTCGAGGAAGAGATCGCGCGCGAAACGAAGGAAGCGGGCATGCGGGGCGTGCTCGGGCAGACGATCATTCAGTTTCCCGTGGCCGACGCCAAGACGCCGGCCGACGGCCTGGCCCGTGCCGAGGCATTCATCTCGCTGTTCAAAGACGATCCCTTGATCACGCCGGCGGTCGCGCCGCACGCGTTGTACACGCTCGATGGTCCGACGCTGAAGGCCGCGCGCGATCTGTCGAAGCGTTACAGCGTGCCGACATTGATCCATGTCGCCGAGACGCGTGATGAGGTGCAGACCGCGCAGGAGCGATTTCGCGGATCTCCGGTGGCCTATCTCGACAGCCTGGGTTTCCTCGGACCTGGTGTGCTCGCCGCACACGGCGTGTGGGTGTCGGACGCCGATATCGCGATCTTGAAAACGAGAGGTGTCGGCGTCTCGCACAATCCCGAGAGCAACATGAAGCTGGCGAGCGGTGCAGCGCCGGTGCCCGCCTATCTGCGCGCCGATATCGCGGTCGGTCTCGGCACCGACGGCGCCGCGAGCAACAACGATCTCGACATGTTCGAGGCGATGCGTTTTGCCGCGCTGCTGCACAAGCATCAGACGATCGATCCGCGGGCGCTGAGCGCGAAGAGCACCCTCGAGATGGCGACCATCCGTGGCGCCCGCGCACTCGGCATGGACCGCACTATTGGCTCGCTCGAGGCTCGGAAGCACGCCGACCTCATCACCGTGTCGGTGAGCGGGCCACGGCAGACGCCGATGTACGATCCGCTGTCGCATCTCGTCTACGTGAGCCACGGTGATGATGTGCAGAACACGATCGTCAACGGCCGCGTGCTGATGCGGGCGCGGAAGCTGCAGACGCTGGACGAACAAGCCGTGATCTCGGGTGCCCGCGCGTGGATCGACAAGGTGCGCGCGGCCGTCAAGTAAGTGTGGGCTAAGAGGGGAGGCCGCATGACGCGTTGGTATGTGTGCGGACTGCTGATCGGTGGCCTGCTCTTCCCCGCAGTCGTCGATGCACAGCAGGTGGGACGCGACGAGCTCCTGACGCGCGCGGCGGCGTACATCAAGGCGTTTGTCGAGAGATTCTCGAGCGTGGTCGCCGAAGAAACGTTGATGCAGGAGATCACGGTGCCGCGCCGAAAACGAACCCTGAAATCGGACTATCTATTCGTTCGCTTCCCAGGCGAGTGGCAGTGGACGTCGTTTCGAGATGTGTTCGAGGTCGACGGCAAGCCGGTCCGCGATCACGAGGAGCGGCTGCTCAAGCTCTTCGTGCAACCGTCCGGCGATGTCCGACGCCGCGCGGCCGACATCGTGAATGCGAGCGCCCGCTACAACCTGCTCGACATCGGCACGATCAACCACCCGCTGCTGGCGATGGCGTTCCTGCAGGACTTCTATCGACCGCGCTTTCGATTCAACACTGCCGGCAGCGAAAAAAGTCTCGGGCCGAAGGTGAGGAAAATCCAGTTTCAAGAGTTCCAGACGCCGACGCTCATCAAGGGCAACGCGAACAGCGATGTGTTCGCACGGGGGCTGGTCTGGATCGACGAAGACACCGGCCGCATCGCCAAAACCGAGCTGCGCATCGGCAGCCAGTCGGCGCCGATCTCCGTGATCACGTTGTTCAAGTTCGACGAAACGCTGGCGATGGATGTCCCATCGGAGATGCGCGACTGGTACCCGGATCGACAAGGCGAAGTTCGCGGCGTCGCCACCTACGGCCGCTACCGCCGCTTCCAGGTCACGACCTCAGAATCCGTAAAGTAGAGCGGGGTCTTTGGACCCCGGATCCGCCTTAGTCGTCGACGACCGCGATGTACGGCAGATGTCGATACTGCTCGTTGAAGTCGAGACCGTAGCCGACGACGAACTTGTCTTCGATCGTAAAGCCCACGTAGTCGACCTTCACTTCCGTGAGCCGTCGCGACGGCTTACTGAGCAGACACGCCGTTCGCAGTGACCGCGGCGCGCGCGCGCGCAGGATGTCCTGCAGGTAGGTGAGCGTGAGGCCGGTGTCGACAATGTCCTCGACGATGACGACATCGCGTCCCTCGATGCCGGTGCCGAGGTCCTTCAGCAGCTGCACCTGCCCCGACGAACGCGTACTCGCCCCGTAGCTCGAAAGCGCCATGAAGTCGAGCGTCACCCCGCCGTCGATCGTGCGCACGAGATCGGCGAGGAACATGAACGCGCCTTTGAGCACGCTCACGAGGTGTACGCCGTCGGGGTGATCGCGGCTGATCTCGGCGCCCATCGCGCGCACGCGATCGGCGATCCGATCGGCGGAGATGAAGGTGTCCATGCCTTGAGCCACTCGGCGCGGCAAGAGTAACATAGCGCCCGATCGTGAAGCGGTTTCAGATGGTCACCGAAGCGGACGCGCGCGTGCTGGAGTACGGCAGCACGATCGTGCTCGTGGCCGGCGGCCACGTTACGCCGCTCGCACAAGACACGCTGAAGGCGCGCCGCATCACCGTGGTTCGTGAGGGCACCGATCCAGAGAGTGTCTCGCTCGCGCCCGCCGCGCCGATCCGGACCGTCGCCATTGCCGGCGACCACACCTCGCTTGCGCTCAAGACATCGATCGTTCAGCACCTGCGCAGCCGCGGCATCGCCGCGCACGATCTCGGAACGACCACGAGCGATCCCGTCGACTACCCGGATACCGCCGCTGCCGCGGCGACGCAGGTAGCGCGAGGCGACGCCGATGCCGGCATCGTCATCGACGGTGCTGGTCTCGGCTCCGCCATCGCCGCCAACAAAGTGCGCGGCGTGCGCGCGGCGATGTGCCTGAACGAGACGCTGGCGCGATACGCGCGGCAGCACAATGGCGCCAACGTGCTCGCCCTTGGCTCGACGCTCGTCGGCCGCGACGAAGCGCGCGCCATCGTCGATACCTTCATCGATACGCCGATGCGCGAGCCGCGGTACATTCGGCGGCTCGCCAAGATCCGCGATCTCGAGCAGCGAGGCTGATGCAGCCGGTCGACCTCCAGCGGCTCATTCAGATCATTGTCGAAGAGGTGACCGCGGCGCAGACCGCGCCGGCACGATGCGCGTGTCATTCCGTGCTGTACGAGTGCTGCCCCGATCGGCTGCGCGGCGTGCTCGATGCCGGTGCGACACGAATCGGTCTGCATGCGAGTGGCGGTACGGCCGGCGACGTGGCAGGCATGATCGATCACACGCTGCTCAAGCCGGACGCGACCAGGAAGGACATCGAGACGCTCTGCCGCGAGGCTGCTGACTACAAGTTTGCGAGCGTGTGCATCAATCCGACCTGGGTGGCGCTGTGTGCGAAGCTGCTCTCGGGCGCACCGACGGTGGTGTGTTCCGTCGTCGGGTTTCCGCTCGGGGCGACGACCGCAGACACCAAGCACTACGAAACGCGGCGTGCGATCTTCGATGGCGCCCGTGAGATCGACATGGTGATCAATGTCGGGGCGTTGAAGTCGGGCGACCTCCGGGTCGTCGAACGCGACATTGAAGCCGTCACATTGCCCTGTCGGGAAAGCGGCGCGATCAGCAAAGTCATCATCGAGGCGGCGCTGCTCAGCGACGAGGAGAAGATCACCGCCTGCACGTTGGCGAAGGCGGCGGGGGCGGACTTCGTGAAGACGTCCACGGGCTTTGGCCCCGGAGGGGCAACGGTGGCGGACGTTGCGTTGATGCGCCGCGTGGTCGGCGAGGAAATGGGTGTGAAGGCCGCGGGCGGCGTGCGCGATCTCGAAGGGTTGAAAGCGATGATCGCCGCCGGTGCCACACGCATCGGTGCCAGCGCCGGTGTGCGCATCGTCCAGGAATCGCGAGGTCAGAAAACGACTCAGGCGGGCAGCGGGTACTAGATTGACTCTTCGCGCGCTGGCCATCGTATCTGTCATGGTGTTTCTGCCATTGAGGGCCAGCGCTCAGTCGCTAACTCCCGGGCCGCCCGGTCCGTTCGCGGTCGATGTGAGAGGCGTGACGAGCGGGTTGCCGACAGCTTCAGCGCTCTATCCTGACCTGACATTTCAGGACGCGGTGCCGTCGCGGGGATTCGGTTTCGACATCGGCGCGCATGTCTACCGATTTCATCTTGGAGCTGCGCACCTGGGACTGGGCGCGAACTACTTGCGCGTGAACGGCAGCGCTGCCGATGCGCGCGTGACGATGCAACTTGTCGCGCCCCAGTTGTCGTTCAACTTCGGCACCGCGAACGGCTGGAGTTATGTGAGCGCCGGCGCCGGCCCGGTCCGCGTTCAGGGCGACCGTCGGTTCGATACGAGAAGCCTCAACGCTGGCGGCGGAGCGCGATGGTTCACGAACAACCACATCGCTATCGGCTTCGATATTCGTCTGCACCGGTTGGATGCGGTCAAGACCTTCCCGCGGACGATGATCGTCTCCGCGTCGGTAGGGGTGTCGGTGAAATGACTTTCAGTTCACCGTTCAGGAGTTCAACGCCTGAACGATGAACCTTGAACGTCTCGCCACTCACGGCTCAGGATCGTAGGTGCACCAGTAACCGGCGATGCGAGCGGGCGCATCATCGCCGTTGCCGGCGTCGCGCGATCGCGCGCCGCGGCGCGCGTGCAGCTCACAGTACCGCTGAACATCGGCAGCCGCTTGCCTCGCCGCCTCGCAGTCGATCGACGCCTTGCCGTCGGCGTAGCGAACCGCACGCTCTGCCAGCATGATCGCCACGCTCGTCACAATGGCGCGGTCCTCAAGCCACCGGTTGCCGAACGCCTTCATCGCGGCGAGGAACCTGGCCCGATAATGATCGCGCCACCAGATCACCGCCTCATAGTCCACCGTCATCCGCATGCCGACGACCTGACCGACGGTGAAAAAGCAGTCGTCGACGATGTACTCGACCTCGCGTTCGAAGTCGGCGGCACCCATCGTGCCGAATCTGACGAGTGGTCCCTTCGACGGCGGAGCAAGGATGGATTCGGCTCGTGTCGGATGCGAGTCGTCGCGCGGTTCACGTGTGTTCACGGCTACCTCCTTCACCGAGAGCGCCACGCCGATGTTCAGCGTGACCAAGTTGGAGGTAGAACGCCGCACACCATGAATCCGTACACATGCGTCGAACTATGCCGGACGCAGTTGCGAGGGAGGCACTCCTTCGCGGATCGCATTCATACGACACCCGGCTTCGACTTCACTCGCCGCGAGGGCCGCGCAGTGAACGTCGATCGACGGGCGATTCGCCGCATGATGAAGCGCGCGCTGCCCGAGGAAGCGACCAACCGCAGTGACGCGGTGACGATCCCGCAGCCATGCGGTACCGGTTGCAGTCATCGCGTGAAGAAAGAACGCCCGATAGCGCGCCCGCCACCACTGGATGGCTTCGAAGTCCAGGCTCTTTCCGGTGCCGACGGCTTGGCCGACTGCAAAGAAACAGTCGTTCAGTATGTAGTCGACTTCCTCTGTTGGTGTCATGACGACCTCGTGAGGGATGGAAACCGGGTTCCAGACGAGAACGTCACACTGGCCTGTTTTGTACGCGTCGACCTCACGTCGCGGAGGCGACGAGCGAACGCTGGAGCAGTCTGAGGCGAGCTCGGAGCTCGGCGGCAGCGGAGGGCCGCCTGGCGGCGACACGAGACAACGAGTCGTTCAAGAACGCGGCGAACGGAGCCGGACAATCCGGACGAAAGTCTCGAACATCGGGAATGGGTCGGTGCTGAATCGCCTTCACGACGTCGACGATCGCCCCGCCGGCGAACGGATGCCGGCCGGCGATACCCTCATACAGCACCATGCTGAGACTCCAGAGGTCGAACGACGGCTCTGGATCGCGACCGGCCAGCGCCTCCGGCGACAGATAATACGGTGTGCCGATCAGCTGCTGTGTGACCGTCAGGCTGGTCGATGGATGCAAGCCCCACGTCAACTCCTCGATGACTCGAAGGTCGTTCGGGACGACCGCGGGTGGCGTGCGGAAATCGCGCGACCGATCCAGGATCGCCGCAAGCCCGAAATCGAGGAGTTTCGGCACGCCGTTCGACGTGTAGCCGATGTTCCCGGGCTTGACATCGCGATGCAGCACGCCGGAGGCGTGCACGCGATCGAGGGCATCGGCGAGCAGCGTGCCGAGATCGATCGCTTCGCCGATCGTCAATGGACCGCTGCGCAGCGAATCGAGCAGCGTGCCGCCGTCGAGGTACTCGAAGATCAGGAGCGGTGTTCCCTTCCAGTGTTCCGCGCCGTAGATCAACGCCAGGTTCGGGTGCAGCACGTTGGCCATGGCCCGTGCTTCCCGATGCAGGCGCGACGCGTGCTCCAGGCGAATGGCCGGCAGCGTCTTGATGGCCACCTGCCGATCCAGCGTCATGTCGACCGCGTGATACACGACGCCGGTGCCGCCGGCGCCAATGAATCGATCGACGCGGAACTTGCCCTTCACAATCAGTGGAAGGGCGGCCTCCACCGTCGGCGTTCCGCATGAGCAGTGCAACGTGGGCGCTGGCCACATCGTCGCGCACTCGGGGCATCTTCGGGCCGGCTCGTTCTCCCAGTCGACCGCGACGTCGCGTACCAGGATTGCACTTCCGACTCGTTCTCGAAGCCGGCTGTTCTCGAGTTTCAGCGCCGCCTGTCCGCACATCGTCGCGACGAGCATGTGGTCTCGCTCCGTATACGGCAGGCCGTTGCTGCCCTCACCGATCGCCACGACGCCGAGCAGCGTCCCGGCCGATCCCACGAGCGGAGAAAACAAACAGAATCCGGTGTGCGTCAGCCATTCGCGATCGCTCGGTGGCAGCAGCTTGGCCAGCGCACCGTCGGCGCGATAACTGAGTTGAGTCTCGGTCCGCACCGAGCGCAAGAGGTCGCGCAAGACAGAGCCTCGCGGAAGTGGGGGCGTATCGTTCTCGAGCGAGACCAGCTGGTCTCCTTGCTCGTCGATGATGAGTACGGCGGTCGACGTTGATCCAATCGCGCGACCGAGCTCGCGCTGCAGGACGCTCGATATCTCCCGAATCGTTCTGCTCGTCCTGAACCCGCGTTCGAGTCGGGCCAGCGACTCGCTCGGATCGGTCGCGTCGCGACGGAACCAGCGATCGAGGCGTCGCAGCAGCTGATGCCTGAATGTGAGGACAAGAAAACTCAACGACGATAGCGCCAGCGGCGCGATCGGCCGTCCCCCCGACAAGTACTCCTCGACGGTCATGAATCGATGTTGGCGGAGATCGAACGCGACGAAGAGCAGAGGAGCGACGATCGCACACCAGACGGAGGAGCGCGCCAGCCCATATTGAGCGGTCCGGCGAATGACGAGGTGCAGGTCCATCACGTGGCTGACCGCAACCGCATATGCGGTACTGGGAACGATTGAGGCCAGCATCGCGTACAGAACGACACCGATGGGTGCCCGCCAATCGGGGTTCCGCAACTGCGGAACGAACGGCGTCAGTATCACGGCCAGCAGGATGGGCGAGAGGCCGATCACGAGAGATGACACGAACCAGGTGATGCGTCGTCGGTTGTCGAGCGTTTCCACTCGCGACTTCCAGAGGAGCAGGAACATCGCCGGCGCAGCGACGATGAACAGGCTCGGCCAGAAGAGCCGTGTGACGGCATTTCGACTGAACACGTGGAGCGCTCGCTCGATGACCTGAGGGAACGGTACGGCGAGCAGCGCGTTTGCCGCGAACAACACCAGACCGAGCCCCGCGGACGTGACGAGGAACGCGCGCCCGATCGCGCGCACGCGCGGAGGTCTCGGTTCGGTCGGGAACTGCCACACGAAAGACCACCAGGTGAAGGCGAGAAACGCTTCCGCATAGGCGTGTCGAGCCTGGGCGAGCAGCGACCTGACGGTCGTGTCAGCGGTGAGCGGCAGGAGCGGATCGGTGAATGCGGATCCGATCACCAGCAGCAGGATGCCGAGGGCCTGCACGCGGTGGTCGCGCGAGCCGCCGACGATGAGCATGATGCCCGAGGCACTGAAGAGCACGATATTGAGCGCATATGCCGCTGGAAGATCAAAGGGCGAGACCTGCGACCAGCCGGCGACGGCACTCGAGAGCGCCAGTATGAGCTTGCCGCCAGCCAACGCCGCGACTGCAGCCGACATGATGCGCAGCGCTCGGGCGCCTCGCGTGCGTTCGCTCGTCGCGATCTCGCGGCGCGCCCGACCGATTGACGAGATGACCTGAAGGGAGCGGAGCAGGCCGGGATCGGACGTGACGGCTGCACCGCGAGCCGTCCAATCGATGGGAATGCCGTCGGCTATGTCGTCGGCGAGCGACGCGATCGGATCGTCATCGGTCACAGCGCATCTCGTCGCCAAGCCGGATGAGCGCGCGTCGGACCGCCATCCGAGCCGCTCCCGGCGTCGGCTTCTTCAGAATGAGCGCCAGCTGCTCGTAGCTGTACTCGAGCTCGATCCGGCCGACAATGGCCTCACGGTCCGAGGGACTCAGCCGACTGAGTGCGTCCTGATAGCGTTGTCGCTCTTCTTCGCTGATGGCGACCTGTAAAGGGGAGGCACTCGTGTCCGGAGACGATTCGCTGAGCTCGTCCATGCGATGTCGGGCCGCGTATCGGAAGCGATCCTTGATGCGATTCATGAGCGAGCGCCTGAGATAGCCCAGCAGTGCGCCTTCGCGTTGCGGCTCGAACGATCGCAAGTTGAGCAGCGTTTGGAGAACGGTCTCCTGCACGACATCAGCCGTGTCGACGGCATTCCTGGCCCAGCTGGGAATGCGGCCGTGCGCCCAGCGGTGCAAAGACGGCAGGTACTTCTTGAACAATCGGTCGAGTGCCTGATGGTCGCCTGCTCGTGCGCGCCGAAGGAGCTCCTGCGAAGCGGGGTTCGAAAGCGGCGCAGGCGGCTCGTTAAGGGGCGGCGGAAAGTCAGGCATGGTGGTACCCCGATCAGTTTTCACGAAGACTATAGATCACCAAGGCAGGCGGCCGGCACCCTGTACGGGACGCGGGGGGGCGACGTTCTCTCTTTAACGGGGGGCATGATGCCTCACGGCGCGGGGGAGGTAAATCAGCCGTATGACTTCGTGGCTCTTTACGATAACCGGTGGAGGCATCGGAGGCGCATTGAATGCGTGGTTCTCCGACTACGCCCGTCTCATGCCATCTGTGGTCATGCTTTCGCCGGGACGCACACGCGTGCTCCGTATCGGCGTCCTCGGCAATCTCGTGGTTGGCGCAGCCACGGCGATGCTCCTGCGCTGGCTGATACAGGTGTCGGGGGCGAGCTTCAACGTCGAGAGCGGCTTCGGCCTCGTACTCTTAGGGTTCTGCAATGTGTTCATCGCGTTTGTCTCGGCGCGATGGGTCACGAACGAAGTAGACAAGCTCGTCCTGCGCAAAGCGGTCTTCAAAGCGGCGAGTGCGCCCGCGGCGCATCCCGACGAGATGGGCGAGATGGAGATGGCAAAGCCGTACACGCTGTATGTCTTGGTGGATCGCCTGTTGCCGCGCAACGCCGGACACCGTTAGGACAACCTTCGCGCGTCAGTTGGCTCGCCAAGGGAAAAGATTTTCGAGCCTTACTACACCAGCGCAGCATCCTCACTGTGCTGCAACGCGGCGAGTCCGGACTGCTGGAGATCCGTCGGTCGGCTTTCGCGCGGTTGCTCGTGAGTTTCCGGGATGCGGTTGGCCTCGGTCTGCAGAATCTCCTGCTCCTGTCCCTGCTTGGTCTTTTCCAACGCCTCGATAGTGGCCATGAGCGTCTCTTGAACCTGCTCGAGGTTGTGCCGACCTGCTGCCAGCGCCGCCTGAAGGCGCTCCTGCAGCCCAGCACGTGCTCGTTCCGAAGCTCGCAAGGAGACGTCGTGGCGCGCGGCTTGTTCCTTCAGCCGTTCGTCACGTTCGGCAATCGATACGGCCAACGCCGCGAGGGCGGTGGCATGCTCGGTAGACTGGCGATTAAACGTGTTCTGAAACTCGCGTCGAGAGTCTTCGAGTACGCGCTTGGCGTCACTCAGGTCGGCACTGAGCCGCTGAACATCTTCGTCCGCCGCCGCACGTGCCTGCCCGAGGCGCTCGTTCTCGTCCTGTATTTCCGTCAGTCGATTGTCGTATTCGAATCGTTCGCTGGCCAGTCGCGCGTCGAAGAACGCCTCTCTCTCCTGTGCTTGCGCGCGAACGGCGGCGGCCTCTTCGCGGAACCTGCGCTCGGCGTCGACCGCGGCTGACTCGGTCTCACGCAGCTTCCGTTCCAGGATCGCGCGCCCGTCGATCTCCTGTGCGAGCTTGAGCTCGAGCCGGGCTTCTGCCGCGGCGCGCTCGCGGGCTGCGGACTCCCGTGTGTCTGCGATTGCTCGCAAGGCGTCTGACAGCTTACCCTCGACGCTGCGGCGATCGCCCTCGACCCGAGCGAGTTGCGCGGAAAGGTCGGCCTCGCGTTGCTTCAACCCGGCAACGTCGGCGACGGTGGATTCGTGATCGCGCCGCAACTCGGACAAAGCGAGCTCGGCTTCGATCAGCCGTTGGCGTAGCTGGTCGCTTTCCACTGCCGCGCGCGATAGCTCGCGGTCGAACTGTGCCCGCTGCTGGACGAGGTCTTCTGCGGCCTTGGCCAACGCCGCGTCGTGGCGTTGTTGCGTCTCGCGCATGTTGGCGTCGCCGACCGCGATTGTCTGCTCGAGGGCGATGCGGCTCGCGCGCTCGGAGTGACTCTGCGCGACGAGTTCCGCCTCCCGTTGCCCGGCGCGCTCTAACTCGCGTGTCTGCGCGGCCGCGTCGGCCTGTGCCGCTGCATACCGCCTTTCGGCCTCTTCAAGGGCGCTCGCGGCCTCCGAGAGCATTTCTTCGACGGTTCGCCGCTTGTCTCGTTCCAGCGCAATCTGGACTTGGAACTGGCGTTCCTGTTCGGTCAACTGTTCGGTTGCTGCGAGTTCATGTGCCGCGCGCGCCGCCGCCATTGCCGCCCCGTGACGTCGTTGGGCGTGCTGAAACGCTGCCGTCATGTCTGCGAGCTTCCGCTCGAGATCGGCTTGGGCCGTGCGCGTGAGATCAAGGAGCGCCTGGTCAACCCGCTCGGGCGTGAACTCGACGTGCTGAGGCTTCTCGCCGTCGTTCGGGGTCGTCGACGCCGGCTGAGATCCTCGCACTCGAGCGACGGCGCGGGTGACAACGATGGGCAGATCGCGCAGAAACGTCTGGCCGTTGATCACGTAGTCGTCACGTGGCGGCGCCAGCGAATCGAACGGTAGCGGGGTACCTTCCGGCACGACGACGACAATGGCCGGCCGGACTTTGAGGCTCTGTAGGTCCTTCAGAGAAGAAGGCCACTTTCCCGGGTGTGCCTGAGCATCGATGACAAGCGCGGCAAGGTCCCGGTTCTGGGCAAGGTATCTCGGGCAGTGATCAAGGCTTGTCGTCCAGGAGACCGTGACATTTCCGGCAATGGACCTCAAAGCCGTGGCCACAACCTCAGCACTACGCCGTTCGTTGCCGATGTACAGAATCTTCATTTTGAATCTGCATGCAGTCTGGCGAAGTTACGAAACGCTGCGTGAATTGCTTATCGGCCGATGGCGGTCACCCGACAGTTTCGGGCGTGCCGCCCACCCTGGACCCCAAACGCCCCACGGCCAGGTGAACGAGGCGAAGCTCATCGAAAGGAGCGTCGCGGCGAACGTCCCCCCGAGCCGCTACTCACGCATCTCCGTTGATAGATTTGCGACAAGAATACTCCCACTCCTGGAAAGGTTCGACCGTGAATCGTGACGAGGGGATTCTTTCGTGGGGCATCCTTCGCCTGAATTCCTGAGCGAAGGATGGAGCGGGAGACGGGGATCGAACCCGCGACATCGAGCTTGGGAAGCTCGCGTTCTACCGCTGAACTACTCCCGCGTTCGCAGTCGGACGCCTTATTGTAGTCGGTTTTAAGTGATCTCCCGGCCTGCCGATAACCCTATTGTGACAGGCCTCGTCGACGCGGCTCTCGCAGCCCTCACCGGCGTGTGCGCATTGGGATGGTGGCGCGCCCGGCGTCGTGTCCACGCGCGAGTCGAACAGGAGCTGCGCGAGGCCTCGCGCGCCATCGAAAACCGGATTCGGCTGGCCGAGCGCGCGGCCCGATTCGGGACGTGGTCGTGGGATCCCACAACGGGACTCATCACGCTCTCGGGCGGGGCCGCCGAGATAAAAGGTCTGGGACAGGACGCGGTGCAGGTGACGATTCCCGAGCTCTACGCGACCGTGCACGCTGACGATCGCGAAGCCGCGAACGCCGCCCGCGAGGCCGCGCTTCGAACGGGCGAGCCGTATGTGAACGAATTCCGTCGCGTCTTCCAAGACGGATCCGTCCGGTGGTACCGCAACCACGGACGCCGTGACGACAGCGGCGGATCGCGCGTCGTCGTCGGCGCTGTCATGGACATCACCGAAGAGAGAGAGGTCGTCGAGCGCGCGAGGCGCAGCGAGGAGCGGATGCGCCTCGCCGAAAAAGCCGCGTGCTTTGGCATCTGGGAAATGGATTTCGGTACCGGCTTCGTGAAGGGCTCGCCGGCCTGGGCGGCGCTCGAGCGGGTCAAGGATGCGAACGTCGGACGCCACGTCGACGAGGTTCGCGAGATCGTGCACCCCGACGATCGATGGATTCTCGCGAGTGGATCCGACCAGAGCTCTGCGACCGGCGAGCCGTACTCGGTGGAATTCCGCATCGTGCCCGAGCCCGGCGTCATTCAGTGGCGTCGGAGTACCGCGCAGGTCATTCTCAAAGATGGCAAGCCCGCAGGCATGATCGGCGCCTCGATCGACATCACCAAGGAGAAGGAGATGGTCGTGGCGGCCGAGGCCGCCAGCCGTGCCAAGAACGACTTCCTGGCCAGCATGAGCCACGAGATTCGCACCCCGATGAACGCGATCGTGGGCATGACGAGTCTGCTGCTGCAGAAAGATCTCGACGCCGAAACCGCCGACTTCGTCGAAACGATTCGCAGCTCGTCGGACGCGCTCCTGACATTGATCAACGACATCCTCGACTTCTCGAAGATCGAGTCGGGCAAGTTCGACGTCGAGGACCAGCCGTTCGATTTGGTGAAGTGCGTCGAGGAGTCGGTCGACCTGTTGAGCGTGCGCGCGGCGGAGAAACGGCTCGAGTTGTCGGCGGAGATCGATCCCACCGTACCGCGATGGATTCGCGGCGACGATACCCGTCTTCGCCAGGTGCTCGTCAATCTGCTAGGCAACGCGGTGAAATTCACGGCTGCGGGCGAAGTCGCGCTGACGGTGAAGCCCGTCGTCGAGGACGAGGTGCCGTCGCTGCATTTCTCGGTGCGTGATACCGGCTGCGGCATTCCGGCGGATCGGATGGATCGGCTGTTCCGTGCGTTCAGTCAAGTGGATGCATCGACGACGCGGAAGTACGGAGGCACCGGGTTGGGCCTGGCGATCAGCAAACGGCTGACCGAGATCATGGGCGGACGCATCTGGGTGGACAGCGTCGCCGACCAGGGATCGACGTTCCAATTCGTGCTGCCGTTGCACGCCGTCCCGGCACTGGAGCAGCGCGTTGAGATCGGTTGGCCGGGCAAGAGCGCGCTGATCGTCGACGACAACGAGACCAACCGTCGCATTTACGCGACCCAGCTCCGTCACTGGGGCATGAACGTGGTCGCCGTCGAATCGGCGTTCGAGGCGCTCGAGCGTCTGCGACAGCACGAATTCGATCTCTGCATGGTCGACTTCGAGATGCCGGAGATGACCGGCCTCGAGTTGGCGCAGCAGATCGCCGAGCTGGGCATCGCGCCAGGCACGCGCATCGTCCTGTGCAGTTCGTCGGGCATCACCCAGAAGGAATTGCAAGGCGAGCGCGAGACCGCGCCGTTCCACGCCTATCTGACCAAGCCGAGTCGGACGGATCATCTGCGCGAGGTGATTGCTCGACTGCTGAACGGATCGGGCGCGCCGCTGACCCGTCGTGCGGCGCCGGATGTCGACGGCGCGTTAGCCAAACAGCATCCGCTGCGGATCCTCCTTGCTGAAGACAACGTGGTGAATCAGAAAGTGGGCGTCGCATTGCTCAGCCGTCTTGGCTACCAGCCCGACGTCGTCGCCAATGGTCTCGAGGTGCTGGCGGCCGTGCAGCGTCAGACCTACGACGTGATCCTGATGGACATTCAGATGCCGGAGATGGACGGCCTCGAGGCCTCGCGCCAGATTACGCGCGACTATGAGGGTGCACAGCGGCCGCGAATCATTGCGCTGACCGCGAACGTCTTCAAGAGCGACCACGATAAGTGCCTCGAGGCAGGCATGGAGGGCTTCCTCGGCAAGCCGCTCGATCTCGGCACACTTCGCGAGGCGCTGCTGCAGTGCAGCACGCGAAAGGCCGCGTGAAGCAGACTCACAACTCAAGAACCACAACTCAAAGTGTCGTCAGCCTCCCCGAATCAGGCCGACGACCTCGTCGCGCTTCTGCACCATCAGCTCCGGTGTCGCTGCTTCGAGATTCAAGCGCAGCAGCGGCTCGGTGTTCGAGCCGCGCACGTTGAAGTGCCAGTCGGGATAATCTACCGACACGCCATCCATCGTCGCGATCCGCGCGTCCTTGTAGCGCGACTGAATGCTCGCCAGTTTCTTCGGCACTTCATCGATGCTCGCCAGCTTGGTGTTGATCTCCCCTGAGATGAAATATCGCTCGCGGAACGGCTGCAGCAGGTCGCGCAGCGATTGGTTCTTCTTCGACATCAGCTCGAGGATCAGCAGCGCTGGGATGAACCCGTTGTCCGCGTAGTAGAAATCGCGGAAGTAGTAGTGGCCGGTGACCTCGCCGGCGAAGATGCCGTCTTCCTGACGCATTCGCTGCTTGATGAAGGCGTGGCCGACACGATTCATCAGCGCCGTGCCGCCATACCGCGCCACGGTGTCTCTCACCGCATGGCTGGCGCGGAGGTCGTAGATGACGGTGGACGGTCCGTGCTTGAGCAGAAACGCTTCGGCCAGGAGCGCCGTGATGAAGTCGCCGGAGATAAACTCGCCGCTGCCGTCGATGAAGAAGCAGCGATCGGCGTCGCCATCCCACGCGATGCCGATGTCCGCCTTCTGTCTGACGACTTCCGCGGTGATGTCCTGTCGGTTCTCCTCGATCAGCGGATTGGCTTCGTGATTCGGAAACGTGCCGTCGATCTCGAAGCACAAGCGCGTCGTGCGGCAGGGGAGTCGATCGAAGAGACGCGGCGCGACCAGCCCCGCCATGCCGCTGCCGGCGTCGAGCACCACATTGAACGGCTTGATGATCGACGGATCGATGAACGACATGACCTTGTCGATGTAGCCGGCGAGCACGTCGCGCGAGGTCAGGCGCCCCTTGGCAGGCGATGGCGGCGGCAAGGTGTTGTTGGCGATCATGTCGCGGATGTCGTTGATGCCGGCGTCGCCGCTGAGCGGCAGCGCTTCGCGCCGCACCATCTTGATGCCGTTGTACTGCTTCGGATTGTGTGATGCGGTGATCTGAGCGCCGCCCTCGACGCCGTCGCTCACGACCGCGTAGTAGAGCACGTCGGTCGGCAGCATGCCGTAATCGGTCACGTTGGCGCCCTGCGAGAGCGCCCCCTCGATGAATGCCGCCGCCAGTGCCGGCGACGACACGCGCATGTCGCGCGACACACCGATGTTCGTTGCCTTCAAATAGGCCACGAAGCCGCGGCCGATCTGCCGGGCGACGTCCTCGGTGATCTCGCCCGGATACAGACCCCGGATGTCGTAGGCTTTGAAGATCGTCGGATTGATTTTCATGGTTGCAGTCGGCCGGTCCGAAAGGACCGGCCCTACGAGAGCTTCTTTCAAGCCCTTGTGAAATCCGTGAGCGTCGTCTTGTCGCCGAGGATCGCGCCGCCGTTGACCGAGACGTTGCGGCCGACGTGACAATTGCGTCCGAGCACCGCGTTCTGCACCGAGGCATTGCCGCCGATGCGACAGTTGGGCCAGATGATCGCGCCCTCGATGTTGGCCTCCTCGTCCACCTGCGTCTGACGCCCGACCACTGAATACGGACCAACGCGCGCGCCTGCCTTGATGAGCGCGCCGCCGTCGATGAAGCACGGCCCCTCGATGCGGGCGCCGTCCTCGATGCGCGCATCGGACGCGATCGACACGCGCGGCTCGGGCAGGTTCGCAAACGGCACGGCGGAGAAACGGCCATCCATGATGTCGCGGTGCACCTGCGTGTACTTCTCGGGTGTGCCGATGTCGATCCAGTAGCCGTTGTAGATGTAGGCGACGAACGTCTCACCGCGCTCGACGAGCGATGGGAAGTAGCTTCGCTCGATCGACCACGCGACATCGCTGGGAATGCGATCGAACGTCTCCGGCTCCAGTACGTAGATGCCGGCGTTGATGTTGTGGGTCGTGATCTCCTCGGGCTTCGGCTTCTCGAGAAAGCGGAGGATGTTGCCATGGTCGTCGGTCTCGACCAGCCCGTACGCGGTCGGGTTCTCGACCGGTGTGAGCACGATGGTCGCACGCGCACCTCGCTCGCGGTGGAGCTGAATCACCGCCCCGAGATCGAGCTGCGTCAGCACGTCGCCGTTGAACACGACGACTGATTCCGTCAGCTTGTCGCCAGCGTACTTGATGGCACCGGCCGTGCCGAGCGGGAACGGCTCGACGACGTAGCGGATTTTGATGCCGGCGTCGGATCCGTCGCCGAACACTTCTTCGATTCGCCTCGGCTGATAGTTCAGGCTGAGGATCACTTCGTCGATCTCGGGCACCTGCTTCAGGAGATCGAGCTGATAGTGGAGGAACGGCCGACTGAAGATCGGAACGATCGGCTTCGGCGTGTGCACGGTGAGTGGCCGCAGGCGTGTTCCCTTGCCCCCAGCCAGAAGGATCGCCTTCATGACAATCCCCGATCTTACACGATGGTAGAATTGGCCCAACCTCGATGAATCTCCCGAACGCGCTCACGCTCGTGCGGATGTTCTTGGTGCCGCTGCTCGTGGTCGTGCTCCTGACTGAATTCGAAGGGCGAAGAATCCTCGGGATGCCGAAAGAACTGGTCGGCGCTGCGATCTTTGGCCTGGCGTCGATCACGGATTGGCTGGACGGCTACATCGCCCGCCGCCGGCGGCAGGTCACATGGCTCGGGCAGATGCTCGATCCGATTGCCGACAAGCTGTTGACCTCAGCCGCATTCATCTCGCTCGTGCAACTGGGTCTCGCGCCGGCGTGGATGGTCGCGCTGATCATCGGCCGCGAGTTCGCCATCACCGCGCTGCGCAGCCTCGCCTACACGAAGGGCATCACCATCCCCGCCTCACCGCTCGGCAAGGTCAAGATGGCGTCGCAGGTCACCGCCATCCTGGTATTGATTCTGAGTTGGGGTCCGCTGCCGTGGCTGGCGTGGGTGGGATACGTTGCCCTGTGGGCGGTGATGCTGCTGGCGGTGGCGTCCGCCTTCGACTACTACCGCCGATTCCAGCGTCTACTCAACGCGCGGGTTGCCGACGTCAACATCGCGCGCGAGCGCAAAGTCGGGTAGGCGAGTGGGCCGCCGAAAGGCGGCCCCACCAATCTACTTCGTCTCTTCGGGAATCCGTCTCAACGCCACCAGATCGCCCTTCTGAATCGCGTCGATCGATTGCGTCACGTGGACCGTTGTCACCGTCGGCTTCACATCCACGGCGACGCCTTCGCCGAGGATGTACAGGAAGTTCTGATCCTGCTTCTTGTTGCGATAGAGGACGAACTGCGATCCGCTTTGAATGCCGTGATCGCTGCCGTGATCGATCACGAGGTAATCGCCCGCTCCGAAGGTCACGCGCCGATCGTCGCCGCCCAGCACTCTCGCGTAGTTGTTGCGTTCCGGCTTGAGCCGGTCCTTCGACACGTTCGGCAGCGTCGGCAGCGCGAACGGCTCGAGGAAGTCGCCAATCTCGATCGTGTCGCACGCGTGCGTGATCGTGGTGAGCGAC
>Ga0075433_10000413_pt1 | contig 27217 bp, 22 predicted proteins | sample RhiMethybrSRZTD2_FD_75299 | JGI IMG/M metagenome (GOLD analysis project Ga0075433, IMG submission 75299) | Populus rhizosphere microbial communities from Tennessee, USA - Rhizosphere MetaG P. TD hybrid SRZTD2 | ecosystem: Host-associated > Plants > Roots > Rhizosphere > Soil | place: USA... | reverse complement strand
CACCGCTGGCAGGTACTCGACGCCCTGGTCTCGGAGCTCGGGCTGCGCGGCCAGCGGACGACCACCGAAGGCACGACCGCAGAGGACTGGCGATTCGATCCGCGCGTCAACCTGCGCTACGAGTTCGCGCCCGGGACCAGCCTCCGAGCGCACTGGGGTCGCTTCCACCAGACCGACGAGGTGCACGAGCTCAAGGTGGAGGACGGCATCACGGATTTTCCGGAAGCGCAGCGTTCCGACCAGCTGATCCTCGGCGTCGACCACCGGCTCGCGAACAGCATCGCGCTCCGTTTCGAGTGGTACCGGAAGCTGCAGTCCGACCCGCGCCCGCACTTCGAGAACCTGCTCGACCCGATGTCGCTCGTTCCCGAGATCGCTCCCGACCGAGTCGAAGTATCGCCGCTCTCGGCCGAGATTCGCGGCGCGGAAGTCTCGGCGGTCTCCGAGGGCCACGATTTCAACTGGTGGGTCGGCCTCGCCTGGTCGGAGGCCTTCGACAAGATCGGGGGAGGACGCGAACCACGCAGCTGGGACCAGACCTGGGCCGTGACAGGCGGCGTCGACTGGGTCCGCGGCGCCTGGCGATTCGGGGCAACCGCGAACACGCATCGCGGATGGCCGACGACGCGCGTGGAGGACAACGCGCTCGGGCGGCGCAACGGCGACCGCTTCGATGTGCGCGCGACGCTCGATCTGCGCGCCGAGTACCGCAAGCCTCTCGCGACCGGGAGCCTCGCGGTGACGTTCGAGGTCTCGAATGTGGTCAACAGCGGCAACACCTGCTGCCAGCGGCTGATCGCGGAGGCCGACGGCGCGGGTGGCACGACTTTCACGACCCGAGAAAGCGACTGGCTCCCGGTCATTCCCTCGATCGGCATGCTCTGGGAATTCTGACGCCCGTCACACCCGCGGTTGATGGCGGCTCGCCGGACCGTCCAAAACGGCGTGAACCACCGGCATCTCCCGCTCGGTCTCCTCCTGGCGGTCCTGTGCCGGGCGGCAGCCGCAGACAGCCCAGAATCCCCTCTGCCGCCGCAGGGACCGGCCGCGGACGCCTGCCCATCCATCGCGGAAATGGAGGCCGAGGGCTACACCATCCGCGACATCGACATTCAGCAGCTGCCGATTTTCGAGGACGATCCTGACCTGCCCACCGTCTACCGGTGGGCGGACCGCCTGCACATCGACACGCGCGATGCCGCGATCGAGGCGCACCTGCTGTTCGGACCTGGCGACCAGGTCTCGGAGCGCCTGATCGACGAGACTCTCCGGAACCTGCGGGACCTTCGCTACATCCGGGAGCCAACCGTCAGCGCGAGCGACTGTCGCGACGGCGCGGCGACGATCGTAGTGGCCGCGCGCGAGGTCTGGACGACAAACCCGGGCATCTCGTTCGGGCGCACCGGCGGGCAGAATTCCGGCGGCATCAAGCTCGAGGAGCTGAACCTGCTCGGACACGGCAAACAGCTGACGTTCGAGCTCTCGAAGGACGCGGACCGCAGTTCCTACACGCTCCACTGGCACGACCCCGACGTGGCCGGCACGCGCTGGGTCAGCGACGTCGCATATCGCGACAGCGATGACGGACAGGGCTGGGGCCTGCGCTTCGAGCGGCCGTTCTACTCGCTCGACAGCCGCTGGAGCACCGGCATCGCGATGGCCGAGGACGAGACCATCGAGCCGGTGTACCGCCTTGGCGAGCGGGTCGCGGGCTACGGGCGGCAGGCGGAGTTCGCGGAGTTCCGGTTCGGCCGGTCGGACGGCCTCCAGAATGGCTGGACTCGGCGCACGATCTTCGGATTCCGGCGCGAGCATGCCGACTTCGACGCCACGCCGGACGAGGCCGCCCCGGCGACGCTGCCGGAGGACCGCCACCTCGACTACCCCTTCGTCCGCATCGAGGCCATCGAAGATGACTTCGCGACGATCCGCAATCGCGACCAGATTGCGCGCACGGAAGACCAGGAGTTTGGCCTGCGCTATGCGCTCGAGCTCGGCTGGTCCACGACCGCGCTCGGTGCCGACCGCAATGCCCCGCTCCTGCACGCCGACGTGAGCCGGGGCTGGCGCCTCGGCCTCGACGACACGATGTTCGCGGATGCCGCGTTCACGACCCGAATCGAGGGCGGATCGCCGGTGGACTCGCTGCTCTCCGCGAGCCTGCGCTATTACCATCCGACCGGCCGGAATCACCTCTTCTACGCCGGCGCGTTCGCGTCCGCGGGACACGAGCTCGACACCGACCACGAGCTCACGATCGGCGGCGACAGCGGCCTGCGCGGCTATCCGCTCCGTTACCAGGCCGGGAGCGGTACCGCGCTCGTGACGATCGAAGAGCGGTTCTTCACGAAGTACCAGCTCTGGAAGCTCGCGGACGTCGGAGCCGCGGTCTTCTTCGACATGGGCAAGGCCTACGGCGAGACGCCGTTCGGGCCGAGCGAGGACCTCGGCGTACTGAAAGACGTCGGCTTCGGGCTCCGCCTCGGCAGCACGCGCTCCGCGCTCGGCAACGTCATCCACTTCGACGTCGCCTTCCCGCTCGACGGCGACCCGTCGATCGACAACGTGCAATTTCTCATCCAGACGAAGCGGAGCTTTTGATGGACCTCGGCCGGCGGCTGCTAAAATCCCCCGTTACCGCATCCTTGCGCCGGCCGCGACATGGGCGAAGAGAAGCAACTCATCCAGCGCATGCTCGGGGGGGACGAGCAGGCATTCGAGGCGTTCTTCAACGCCTACTTTCCGCGCGTCTACCGATTCGTGCTGCCGCGGCTCAACGGCGACGTGGATGCGGCCCGCGAGGTGGTCCAGGCGGCGCTGGTCAAGGCGATGCGTCGAATCGGCGATTTCCGCGGGGAATCGGCGCTGTTCACCTGGATCTGCCAGATCTGCCGCCGCGAGGCCGTGGACTACATCCGTTCCCGGCGGCGCCACGTCAAGCACCTGGTGCTGATCGACGACCGCCCGGAGCTGCGCTCCGCGATCGAGGCCATCGAGGCGCCCGAGGAATTCGACCTCGTCAGGCAGTACGGCCGCGCGGAAGTCGGCCGCCTGGTGCGGGTCGTCCTGGACCGCCTGCCGTCGAACTACGGCGACGCCCTCGAGTGGAAATACATGGAGGGCAACTCGGTCGAGGAGATCGGCGCGCGGCTCGGCATCGGCACGGTCGCCGCGCAGTCGCTGCTGGCACGGGCCCGGATCGCCTTCCGCGAGGCCTTGGAGCAGGTCTTTGGCGCGGAAGCGGCGGACATCGCCACGAGCCTCGGCGCATGAGAGACGGACATGAGTGACGAAGACATCGCACGAGTCCTCAAGGCCGCCGGGCCGCGCGAGCGCGCGCCCGCCGAGGTCGAACGCGCGGTGCGCGAGCACCTTCGGGCCGAGTGGCGCGAGATCATCGCGGAGCGGCAGGACCGGCGCCGGCGCTGGACGGGCTTTGCGATCGCCGCGAGCGTCGCCGTGGCCGCGCTCAGCGCCTGGCTACTCGCGGTGCAGCCAGGCTCCGGCGGGCCGGTTGCGACGATGGCGGTCGCGATCGACGACGTGCGGGTGCGCGGCCGCTGGTGGCGGGGCTGGGAAGACGCTTCCTCGGGCCGCACGCTGAAGGCCGGCGAAACGATCGAGACGGGCCCGAACGGCCGCGCCGCCCTGTCGCTGCCCGGCATCGCCTCGGCCCGCCTCGATGAGGACACGCGCCTGCGCCTCGCGTCGGCCGACCAGGTCGTGATCGACCGCGGCGCGCTCTATATCGACGCAGGACTCGAGTCGCGGCCCGGTTCGTCACTCGTGGTCGAGACGCCCACGGGTGCCGTGCGGCACGTCGGCACCCAGTACGAGATCCGCGTCGATGGGCGGGCGGTGCGCCTGCGCGTTCGCGAGGGCCGCGTCGAGTGGCGCTCTCCGTCCGGGGCGATCGAGCGCGGCGACGCCGGCGAACAGCTGACGATCGACGCCGACGGGGCGGTCAGCCGCGCGGCGACGTCCCGGTACGGAGATTCCTGGGACTGGATCGCGTCCACCACCCCGGCCATCGACATCGAGGGCCGTCCGCTCGCAGAATTCCTGTCCTGGGCCGGCCGCGAGATGGGCCGCAAGGTCGCCTACGAGACGCCAGGCCTCGCGGCCGAAGTGGAGCGTATCGTGGTGCACGGCTCGGTCGCCGGACTGACACCGGCAGAGGCGCTCGACGCGGTGCTCGCGACGACGAGCGTCCGCGGCCGGCTGGACGAAGGGCGGATCCTGGTATCAGGGGGGCAGGTGGAGAATGGCACAGACTGAAGCGGCGGTAGCCGCGACGACGCGACGCCCGGGCGGCATCGCCGCAATTCAGGACCTCCTCGCCTGCCCCGTGTGCAGCGGTGCGCTCCGGGTCGAGGCCGACGCGCTGCGCTGCTCGGGATGCGGGGCGCGCTACGCGATCGACGACGGCATCGCCCTCCTCGCGCTGCGCGGCAGCGCGGACACCTGGGGCGACGGCCAGCAGCCCGAAACGAGCGAGGCCTACCAGGCCGAGTACCAGACCGTCGAGCGGGCCGCGGCCTACAACCACGGCTACCAGCGCAAGGTGCACAAGCGCATGGGCACGCGCCAGGAGTGGCGCCTGATCCGCCGGCACGTCGACAAGGTGGGCCGCTCGCGGGTGATACTCGAGCTGCCCTGCGGCGGCGGGCGCATCACGCCTTCATTCGCGGATGCGACCGACTTCATCATCGAGTCCGACATCGCGATCGGCCAGATTCGCTACGCACGCGCCACCTCGACGCTGACGACGCCGCGCGCCTGGATGACCGCCTCGGCCTTCCACATTCCGCTGCGCGACGAGAGCGTCGATGGCACGGTCTGCATCCGCCTCGCACACCACCTGCCGACGCCCGCCGAGCGGGAGCGCCTCTTCAAGGAGCTGATGCGCGTCTCGAAGCGCTTCGTGATCGTGACGTTCTTCGACCACCATTCGCTCAAGAACCTGACGCGGCGCATGCGCCATCCTTTCGACAAGAAGCCGCCGAAGATGACGATGACGACCGACCGCGTCGGCGAGCTCGCACGCGAGCTCGGCGGGCGCTTGGTCGCGGCGCCGCCGCTCAACCGCATCGCCTCGGGCCATCGCTTCGCGCTGATCGTGAAGGACGGCGCCGCCTGATGACGCACTGGCAGGGTCATGCGGACCAGACCCTCCTCAAGGCCGAAGACAAGACGCTGATCTGGACCGAGCCGCTGCCGGACGGCGGCCGCGCCGTCGTCAAGATGTACCGGCGCCGAGGCTTCCTCGATCCCTTGCGCCGCTGTTTCGTGCCCTACCGCGTCGAGCGCGAGTTTCGTCTGCTCGCGCGCCTTCACGAAGCCGGTGTGCCCTGCGCGGAGCCGCTGCGCTGGTCGCACGGCCGCAACCGACGACACGGGCGCCACGAGCTCCTCGTGACGCGGGAGATTCCCTCGACGGTTCCGCTCCGGGACCTCCTGCGCGGCGACCCCGCCTCCGCGCCGGACCTCGCGCCGCTCTTCGCCATCGCGCGGCGCATGCACGACGCCGGCGTCGCGCACGGCGCGTTCTACGCGCCGAACGTCCTGGCCACCGTGCCGGCTGCCGATCCTCCGCGCTATCACGTCATCGACCTGGCACACGGATGCCGCTTCTCGCATGCCATCACGGGCACGCCGCCGGCCGACTACGACGTGCTCGACATGCTGCGCTCGATCGAGCGCGTGATGCCGATCGACGATCGCGAGCGCTGGGTGGCCGCCTATGGGCTGACCAGGCCCGGCACGGCGCGTCTCCTCGGGAAGCTCGAGGGACACAAGCTGGAGCGGCCCTGGCGCCACATTCGCCGCGCGGAGACGGACGCGCGCGAGGCGCTCGATTCGCTCACGCACCCGGGCGCGCAGGCGCGCGCCTAGTCGCCGGGATTCCAGCCGAGCAGGCCGATGAGCGCCGCGATTCCCGCGACGTAGGCGAGCGCGACCCACCATCCTTCGGCCAGCCATCGCGACGTCGATCGAGCCTCGGGGAACATGTTGCCGATCGCGACGCCCGCCGACGAGCCGAACCACAGAATCGACCCGCCGAATCCCACCGCGAAGGCGAGCATGCCCCAGTCATAGCCCCCCTGCCTGAGCGCGAGCGCGGTCAGCGGGATGTTGTCGAAGAACGCGGACACGAAGCCGAGCGCGAGCGTGCTCCTCCAGCTGGCGGGCGCCAGCGAGTCGACCGGCATCAGCGACGCGGAGGCGACGAGGCACATCAGGAACAGCGCGCCCTTGACCGCGTCCGGCAGGACGCCGAGGTTCGGCCGGCGCCAGGCGGACGTAAGCAGGGTCGCGAGCGCGACGGTCGCGCCGATGAGCGGGAAGCGCTCCGACAGCGACGGTGCCGACGCATTGATCCCGACGTTGACCGCAACGGCGCTCGCGAGGATGACGCCCACGATCGCGACCCGCGGCCAGTCGACCGTGAGGTTCGCCCCTGCCTCCTTCAGGATCGGCGCGAAACGCTGCTGTGACCACGCCGCCGGAATCGCGAAGACGAGAAACGCGACGGCCGACGCAACATAGGCGTGCAGCACTTCAGCGGGCGCGACCCCGCTGATCCACATCATCGTGGTCGTGGTGTCGCCGATGACGCTTCCCGCGCCGCCGGCGTTGGCGGCGGCGACGATCGCGACGAGGTATCCGACCCGGACCCGGCCGCGGAACAGCGTCTGCGCCGTCGCGCCGCCGATCAGCGCGGCCGCGATGTTGTCGAGGAACGCCGACGCGACGAACACGATGCCGAGCAGCATGAGTGCACCGGTCCAGTCATCGGGCAGGAACGCCGGCAGGGCGCGCGGCAGGCCGCTCTCCTCGAAGTGCCCGGCCAGGACCGCGAAGCCGACGAGCAGCAGCGCGAGGTTCGCGAGAACCACCCATTCGCGCGCGAGGTGCGCCGCCAGACCGTCGAGCCCTGGCCCGGTGGGAAAGCTGGTGACGGCCCATTCCCAGGCAACGATCGCCGCGAGCCCCGCTGCGGCGATTGCGAAGGCGTGGCGATGAAAGAGCGCGACGCCCGCGAGCGTCGCGCCGAAGATCAGGAATTCGACCGGCAAGGCCTAGTCGACTTTCGGCCAGTCCCAGTCCGTCGCGGCCGCACGGCAGCCACCGTCCTTCCAGCCGGTCCAGGCGCGCCCGCGCACGAAGCGCCCGGGCCGCGCCGCAGTCGGCTCGCCGTTCTCGAGCGCGAGCTGTCCGTTCACGATCACCTGCGAGACGCCCGTGGAGTACTGGTGCGGCTCGGCGTAGGTCGCGTGGTCCTGGATCTTCGCCGGGTCGAAGACGACGACGTCGGCGAAGTAGCCTTCCTTGAGGCTGCCGCGCTCGCGCAGGCCGAGGACCGAGGCCGGGTGCGACGTCAGGCGCCGGATCACGTCCTCGAGCGTCGTCAGCTTCTCGTCGCGCACGTAGCGGCCGAGCACGCGCGCGAAGTTGCCGTAGGCGCGCGGATGGGCGCCGCTCTTCAGGAAAACGCCTTCCGCCGACAGCGCCGCGCCGTCCGAGCCGAAATCCATGTAGGGCAGCGCGACCTTGCGGCGAACCTCGTCCTCGGACATCAGGAAATAGACGGTGCCGACGCGGGTCTCGTCCTCGGAGACGAGATCCATCGCCGCATCTTCGGGGCTCGTGCCGCGCTCCTTCGCGATCTCGGCGAGCGTCTTGCCGATGTACTTCTTGAGCTCGGGCTTGCGCAGCTCGACGATCAGGAGGTTCTCGGCTCCGCCGGCCGCCTGCAGCAGGTTTTCCCAGTCGGTGTGGTCGGAGCGCATCTCGGCGGCGACGCGCTTGCGGATCGCGGGATCGCGCAGGCGCTTGAACCACGCCTCGTTGCCGCCCGCCTGCACCCACGGCGGCATCGCGGCGTCGAGCCCGGTCGCGCCGGCGTTGTAGGCGTACATGTCGGTCGTGATTCGGATCCCGTCGCGGCGCGCTGCCTCGATGTGCGCGAGCGCATCGTCCATCTTCGCCCAGTACTGCTTGCCGCCGGCCTTCAGGTGATAGATCTGGGCGGGCGCGCCGGATCGCCGCGAGATGTCAATCGTCTCGTCGACGGCCTCGACGAGGCCCCGACCCTCGCTTCGCATGTGCGTCATGTAGACGCCGCCGCAGCGCGCGGAGGTCGACGCGAGGGCGACCAGCTCGTCGGTCTCCGCAAAGGTCCCCGGCACGTAGATCAACGCCGAGCCGACGCCCATCGCGCCCTCTTCCATCGACTTGCGCACGACGTCCTGCATCGCCGCGAGCTGCTCCGCCGTCGGGTCGACGTCCTCCGCGCCGAGCAGGTACTTGCGCGCGGTAGCGGCGCCCACCAGCGAGGCGACGTTCATCGAGACGCCCTTCTTCTCGAGGTGCTCGAGGTATTCACCCAGTGTCGTCCACTCGACCGGGTACTTGAGGTCGACCTGCTGCGCGATCAAATCCTTCTTCATCTCCGCCGTCAGCGGTCCCATGGACTCGCCCTCGCCCATGAGCTCGAGCGTGACGCCCTGGCGCAGCTCGCCCTGGCCGCGGCCGTCGATCAGGAGGGACTCCGTCGACCACGACAGCATGTTGATGAAGCCCGGCGCGACGGCCTGGCCGGTTGCATCGATCTCGCGGCGCGCCTTGCCTTGCGCTTTCGGCCCGACGTAGACGATTCGGTCGCCCTGGATCCCGACTTCGCCCGCGAAGCCGGGCTTTCCGGAGCCGTCGTAGACCGTGCCGCCGCGGATCAGCAGGTCGTAGTCGGGCGCGCGCTCGCAGGAAGCGAGCGGGACGGCGGCAGCGAGCGCAACGAGCAGCGCGAGAAGTTTCGTTTTCATGGGCGGCGATTATGCACCAAGGTGCAGCGCGGCCGGCACTTTGCTAGGGTCGCGTTGTGGGGGGACCGCGCATCGAAACTGCCGATTTTTCCGGCCGCGTGCTGATGGTCGGCTGCGGCAGCATCGGCCAGGCCATGCTGCCTCTCGTGCGACGGCACCTCGCTTTGCCCGACGACGGCCTGACCGTGCTCGAGGCGAGCGAGCAGGGCCGCGCGCTCGCCGCCGCGAACCACGCGAAGTTCGTGCACTGCCACCTGAAGCCGTCCACCTACCAGCGCGAGCTGCGACGGCGCCTGAAGGCCGGCGACCTCCTCCTCAATCTCTCGGTCGACGTCTCGAGCCTCGACCTCGTCGAGTGGTGCTCCTCGCATGGCGTGCTCTACGTCGACACGTCGATCGAGCCCTGGCCCGGCGTGTTCGACAACCCGATGCTCACGATGCGTGAGCGCACGAACTACCGCACGCGCGAGGACATGCTGAAGCTCGGCCGTCGCCTGAAGCCCGGCGCCCCGACCGCGGTCGTGGACCACGGTGCGAACCCCGGCCTCGTCTCGCACTTCGTGAAGCAGGCGCTGCTCGACCTTGCGGTCGGCCTCGGCAAGCCCTCAGAGGCACCGCCCGACCAGGCGGGCTGGGCCGCACTCGCACAGGGGCTCGGCGTCTCGCTGATCCAGGTCTCCGAGCGCGACACGCAGGCAACCGACCGGCCGAAGCGGCCGAACGAGTTCGTGAACACCTGGTCGATCGACGGTTTCGTGGACGAGCTGATGCAGCCGTCCGAGCTCTCGCTCGGCACGACGGAGCCGAAGAAGCCCGTGGGCTCGCATTGGCACCGGCCGCGCTGCGGATCCGTCTACCTGCACCGTCCCGGCGGCGCGACCTACGCGCGCAGCTGGCTGCCTTCCTCCGGCGGATTCCAGGGCCTGCTGATGACGCACGACGAGGTGTTCTCGATCGCCGACTTCCTGTCGCTGCGCCACGGCGCGAAGTTCGATTACCGGCCCACCGTGATGTTCGTCTATCACCCCTGCGACGACGCGATGCTCTCGACGCTCGAGCTCGAAGGACGTGGATGGACGCCGCAGCCGACGCGCCGGATCATCCGCGCCGAAATCGTGACCGGCATGGACGAGCTCGGCGTGCTGCTGGCGGGCCACGCGAAGAACGCCTACTGGTTCGGCTCGCAGCTGTCGATCGCCGAAGCGCGTCGCCACGTGCCCTACACCAACGCGACCTGCCTGCAGGTCGCGGCCGGCGCCCTCGGCGCCGCGATCTGGGCGATCCGAAACCCGCGTGAGGGCCTGCGCGAGGCGGACCAGCTCGACTTCCGCGCCGTGCTCGAGATCGCGCGTCCCTACCTCGGCTCGCTGGTCGGCGCCTACACCGACTGGACGCCGCTCCAGGGCCGCGGCGAGCTGTTCAGCGAAAACCTGGTTGCCGACCAGCCCTGGCTGCTGCAGAACGTCGTGGCACGCCAGTGGCATTCCTGAGGAGAACCATGAAGCTGCTCCTGTTGCTCGCCGCGCTCAGCGCCGGAACCGCCGCGATCGCCGCGGACGAATCACCCGCCCGGCATCCGATCACCCACGAGGACGTCTGGCTGATGAAACGCGTGGGCACGCCAGCGCTCTCGCCCGACGGGCGGCAGATCGTCGTCGCGGTCGCGGAGCCCGCCTACGACGATTCGGCGAAGTCGAGCGACCTCTGGCTAATTCCCGCCGACGGCAGCGCGCCGCCGCGCCGGCTCACCTTCACGCCGGGCGCGGAGTCGAGCCCGGCCTGGAGCGCGGACTCGCGCCGCATCGCGTTCAGCGCGAAGCGCGAGGGGCAGGACGAAGCGCAGATTTACGTGCTCAACCTTGCCAGCGGCGGGGAGGCGGAGCGCGTCACGAGCATCTCCACGGGCGCCTCGCGCCCACTCTGGCGACCCGACGGACAGGCGATCCTCTTCACGAGCATGACCTATCCGGGCGCCACGAACGACGCGGAGAACAAGAAGAAGATCGACGAGAAGAAGGCGCGCAAGTACAACGCGCGCACCTACACGCAGTTCCCGGTCCGTCACTGGGACCGCTGGCTCGACGAGCGGCGCCCGACGCTCATGCTGCAGCCGCTCGGCGGGAAAGAGGCCGCCCAGGACCTGCTCGCCGGAACCGAGCTCCGGAACGCGCCAGGGTACGGCGGCGACCTCGACAACGACGGCGACGAGATCGACGCCGCATGGTCGCCGGACGGCAGCACGATTGTCTTCACCGCGACGACCGGGCGCGACGCGTCGGCGCGCGCCGACGTGCTGCAGGCGCTCTACGTCATGCCCGCAGGCGGAGGCGAGCCGCGCCGGCTCACCGGCAGCGAGGCGAGCTACGCCGCGCCGCAGTTCGCGCCGGACGGCTCCGCGCTCTACGCGCGCTCCAATCCGGTGACGAAGCACGTCTACAACGATGACCGGCTGGTGCGCTTCGACTGGGCCGACCCCTCGCCGCGCCCGGTCGCTTTCGGGTTCAAGCGCTCCGTCAGCGCCTTCCAGGTGAGCCCCGACGGCGAGCGGATCTACCTGGTCGCCGAAGACGAAGGGCGCGACCGCATCTTCGCGGTCACGGCGGCGGGCGGCGAAGTGCGTGAGCTCGGCCGGCTCGAGGCGGGCAGCTACTCGGGCCTGCAGGTCGAAGGCACGGAAGATGCGCCGCCCGTCATCGTCGCCAACTGGGGCAGCGCCGTCAGCCCGCCGGACATCATGCGCATCGATCCGGCCGGCGGGACGCGCACCGCACTCTCGGCATTCAACGCGGAGCGCGTCGCCGCGATTGACTGGCAGCCGGTGCAGGAGTTCTGGTTCGACTCAAAGCGCGGCCGGCGAATCCACAACATGATCGCGCTGCCGCCCGGCTTCGACGCATCGAAGAAGTACCCGCTGTTCGTGCTGATCCACGGCGGTCCGCACACCATGTACAAGGACGAGTTCTTCATCCGCTGGAACTACCACCTGCTCGCGGCGCCGGGCTATGTCGTGCTGATGACGAACTACTCCGGCTCGACCGGCTTTGGCGAGGAGTTCGCGCAGCGCATCCAGGGCGACCCGCTCAAGGGCCCGGCCGACGAGATCAACCAGGCGGCCGACGAGGCAATCAAGCGCTACCCCTTCATCGACGGCAGCCGCCAGGCGGCGGGCGGCGCGAGCTACGGCGGCCACCTCACGAACTGGCTCGCGGTGTCGACGGATCGCTACCGCGCACTCGTGAGCCATGCCGGCCTCTACGACCTGAAGACGCAGTGGACCACGAGCGACATCGCGTACTCGCGTGAGCGCAACCTCGACGGCCCGGCCTGGGAAGGCAAGCCGGTGTGGAAGGAACAGAGCCCGTTCTGGCAATCGCGGAAACTGAAGACGCCGATCCTGCTCAGCTTCGGCGAGAAGGACTTCCGCGTGCCCTACAACAACGGGCTCGAGTTCTGGACCGTTCTACAGAGGCAGAACGTGGAAAGCCGCCTCGTCATCTGGCCCGACGAGAACCACTGGATCCTGAAGGGCGAAGATAGCCGTTACTTCTACAAGGAAGTGCAGGACTGGCTGGCGGCCCACTACCGGTAGGCGCCGCCGGCGTTACGGAATCTGGATGCCGCCCTTCCCGCCCATCCCCTTGAGGGAGGCGGCGCCCGCCTCGGGGATGACAATGGAGGAAGCGGCCTGGCGGCGCAGTTCCTGCAGCTCGCGCGCGGCGTCCTCGATGGCGTGCTGGGCCGCCGGCCCGAACTGCGCGACCGCTTCCGAGAGCGTCTTCGCGGGCAGCTCGAAAGAGAGCGGCAACGAGCCCATCGGCGTCATCACGGTCGCCTGGCCGATAAAGACCTGCGGTCGCGACGGGTCGTCGCTGCCGTCGGACTTCACCGGCGTCATGCGCCGGATGGTGCCGATGCGCTGGTCGGTGTAGACATCCTCGCGGTAGAGCGAGTCCGCGCTCATCTGCGCGTCGATTGGCTTTTCGCTGCTCATGCGCGAATTTTATCCGATTCAGCGGACCACCGCGAAATCGCGGCTGTCGGCGCCCCAGGACGCGGACGACGCGATCGCGGGCAGGACGTCCTCCGGCGCGGCGACGACAGTCCACATCGCCGCGTGGCGCGCGTCCATGAACCGGCACTCGATCGCGGCGGCGAGCTGCGCGAGCAGCGCATCGTAGTAGCCGCCCGAGTTCACGATCACGATCGGGCCGAGGAACAGCCCGAGGCGCTTCAGCGTGATCGCTTCGAAGAGTTCCTCGAGCGTCCCCGTGCCGCCTGGCAGGGCGACGACCGCCGAGGCGCGCGTCAGCATTTCGTGCTTACGGGTGCGCATGTCCTCGACCACGTGCAGCTCCGTGAGGTCGTCGTGGCCCCATTCGAGGTCCACCATGAAGCGGGGGATTACGCCGACGATGCGGCCGCCGGCGGCGAGCGCGCCGTCCGCGAGGGCGCCCATCGAGCCCGCCCGGCCACCGCCATAGACGACTGTGCAGCCTGCCCGCGCGAGCAGGCCGCCGAGCATGCGCGCGACCTCGTGATATCCGGCGTCACAGGCCTGGCTGGACGCGCAGTAGACGCAGACGCTCCGCGGCCCGGCGTCCATCAGCCGGTCGCCTGCAGCGCGAGCGCGATGCCTGAGACGCTCGCGAGCAGCGCATCGTAAATCGCGACGTCCTGGCGCCCGCCGGCGCGCCAGCGGCGCAGGAGGTCGACCTGCATCAGGTGCATCGGGTCGCCGTAGGGCGAACGCAGGACCGCCGCGCGCTGCATCGCGGGCCGGTCATCGAGCAGCTCGGCCTCGCCCTTGATGGCCGTGATCCAGCGCTTCGCGAGCGCGTGCTCGCGGCGGATCTCCGCCGAGATTGCCGACACGTCGCCGGTCGCGAGCCCCTCGTACTGCGCGGCGATGTCGAGGTCCGCCCGCACGAGGTCGAGCTCGACATCGTCGACGAGGTTCGCGAGGAACTTCCAGTCGGCGAGCGCGCGCTCGATCGCGGCCGAGCCGTGCTCACGCGCCGCGGCCTCGAGGCCGCTGCCGACGCCGAACCAGCCGGGCAGCACGTGCCGGCTCTGCATCCACGCATAGACCCAGGGCACGGGCCGCATCGCCGTCACGCCCTCGCCGCCGCGCGCCGCCACGCGCCCTCCGATCTGCATGCGCTCGATCACGTCGATTGGCGTCACGTCCCGGAAAAACCGCGCGAAGTCCGGCCGGTCGTGCACGAGCGCGCGGTAGCAATCGCGGCTCGCGGCCGCGACGCTGCCCATGAGCGCCATCAGCTCGCGCTCGCGCGCTGGCGACCGCGGCGGCTCGATGCGGTCCATCACGACCGCATATGCCGCCTTCTCGAAGCTCCGGAGCGCGATGCGCCGCAGCCCGTAGCTGTTGCTGATGCCCTCGCCCTGCTCTGTCGCGCGCAGCCGGCCGCGCGTCGCGCCGTCGGGCGCATTCTCGACCAGTCGCTCGATGGGTCCGCCGCCGCGGCTCGAAGGCCCGCCACGGCCGTAGAAGAAGTCGAGGTAGATCCCGGCGCCCGACGACGCGGCGAGGAGCTCGGCTTGCGCGCGGTAGATGGCGTCGCGCGATGCCGCGATCCCGACGGCCTGGTTGGATTCCGAGTAGCCGATGAGCACGGTCTGCCGCCCGCCGCGCGCGGCAAGATGGCGGCGGTAGCTCGGCTCGTCGAGCAGCGACCCGAGCAGCGGGGCGGCGCCTTCGAGCGCGGGGATGGTCTCGAGGACCGGCACGACGTCGAGCGGAACCTCTCCGGTCGTGCGGTCGATCGCGTTTGCCCAGCGTGCCAGCAGCAGCACCGAGACCACGTCGTCGGCCGACTCCGTGCCGCTCACCACGTAGTCGCCGATCGCGCGCTCGCCGTACTTGTAGCGCGCCTGCATCATCGCCTCGAACACGGCGAGCGTGCGACGCCCCGCGGCGTCGAATCCCGCGGCAGGCCCGCGGTCGCGCGAGATCGCCTCGCACATGGCGCCGCTCCGCGCCGCTGCGGACAGGCTATCCCAGTCCGCGCGGTCCAGACCCTGGGCGACGACTTCCCGGTGGACCGAGGCATGCTGCCGCACGTCGAGCGTCGCGAGGTGGAAGCCGAAGGTCAGCGCGCGGCACAGCAGCCGCTCGACCGGGAACAGGCCCGCGTGGCGCCCGTGATTCGCCTTGAGGCTCGAGGCCACGAGTTGGATGTCGCGCACGAACTGGTCGGCGGACTCATAGTGGTTCGGGCTGCCCTCGTAGGTGGTGCGGAGACGCTCGGCCACCTGTGCGAGGAACATTCGGTACGGCATGCGGTCGTGCCGCGTCGATGCCGCCTGGCGCGCCTTCGGCAGCAGGATGTCGTACTCGGCGATGCGCGCCTCGAGCTCCGGGCTCGCGGCGACGCGCCCGGCGCTCTGGGACAGCTTGTCGGCGAGCGCGCGGCATTCCTGGTAGTACGCCGAGATCACGCGCTGCTGCTGGCGGTGCAGCGTCTCGCGGATCGCCTTGGCGTGCACTTCGCTGTTCCCGTCCATGTCGCCGCCGACCCAGCTGCCGAAGCGCAGGATCAGCGGCATGCGGGCGAGCTCGGGCGGCAGGCCGAACACGGTCTGCATCCAGAGCGCGATCTCCTCGTACAGTGCGGGCACCACGCGGTAGACGACCTCTGCGAGGTAGAAGAGCGCGTGCTCGCGCTCGTCCGCGACGGTGAGGCGCTCGCGCGGATGGGCCTCGGTCTGCCAGCCGGAAGTCACCTCCATGCGGATGCGCTCCCACATGGAGCGCCGCTCGAACGGCGTCAGCGTCGGGTCGATGCGCTCGATCATCATGTCGGCGATCTGCTGGTGCTTGCGCAGGATCGTGCGGCGCATCGATTCCGTGGGGTGCGACGTCAGCACCGGGTAGATAGTGACGCCCGAGAGCAGCTCGAGCACCTTCTGCGCGTCGTAGCCCGCCGCCTTCAGCCGGTACATGCAGTCGCCGATGCCGCCGGGCTGCGGCCGGTCGCTGTGCGCGAGGTACTCGCGGCGCCGGCGCACCCGGTGCACGCGCTCGGCGAGGTTCACGACCTCGAACCAGGTGCTGAACGCGCGGATGAGGTCGCGCGACTCCGCGGCGTCGCGGTCGGCCGTGCGGGCGACGAGCTCGAGCGCGCTGCCTGGCTCGCCCTCGCGGCGTGCGATCGCGGCGACGCGGTCGCCCTCCACGAGCTCGAGCAGCCGGTCTCCGCCCTGGTCGCGCAGCACTTCGCCGACCAGCCCGCCGAGCGCGTGGACGTCCTCGCGGAGCGCGGTGTCCTTCTCGGGGAACTGCAGGTTCTGGCGGTGGATCACGCGGTGGGCGCGCCCGCGGGCGCGCGGGTCAGTGGTGGTGGCCGCCCGGCCCGTGCACGTGGCCGTGCGAGACTTCCTCGTGCGTCGCCTTCCGCACCTCCTCGACCTCGACCGAGAAGTGCAGCGTACGGCCCGCGAGCGGGTGGTTGCCGTCCACCGTCACGAAGTCGCGCTCGACCTTCACGACCGTCACGAGGCGCGGCCCCTGCGACCCGCTCGTGCGCACCTGCATGCCGGCCGCGAGGCCCTCGCCCCCGCTGAAGCGATTGCGCGGGATGACCTGCACCAGGCGCTCGTCGCGCGGGCCGTAGCCCTGTGCCGGCGCGACGGTCACGTCGACCTTGTCGCCGGCCGCCTTGCCCGCGAGCGCCTGCTCGAGGCCGGGGATGATGTTGCCCTTGCCGTGCAGGTAGCTGAGCGGCACGCGGCCGGTCGAGGACTCGATCACGTTGCCCTGCTCGTCGCGCAGGGTGTAATGCAGCGTTACGACGCGGTTCTTCTCGATGTGCACGGCCGGCCCCAGCAGGTGGCGGGAGCCGAATGTTAGCCGTTTGGCGCTAGGCCGGGAAGAATTCGATCGGCTTGGTCGTCGTCATCGCTTCGACGTCCTTGTCCTCGAAGCGGAACATGCGGATGCGCGCGACCAGCTTGCGCTCGAGCTCCGGGTCGTTCAGGTCGGTCGAGACGATACGGCAATCAGTGACCTCGCCGGAGGGTGAAATCGTCAGCTGCACGACCACCTTGCCCTGAAGCTCCGGCTGCTCGCGCAGCGCACGGCTGTACAGTGCGTAGATCGCCGACTTGTTGCGGTCGAAGACGATCTCGATCTCCTCGCGGCTGCGGGAGGCCTTGTTGCCCGCGCCGGTCCGGCTCGCCTCGGCGCGGTCAGCGCCGATCTTGTCGGCGAAGGACGGCACGGCGGTGCCCGCCGAGTGGCCCTTGAGGTTGCCCGGGCCGCTGCCGAACCCGGACGAGAGCTTGCCGGTGTTGATGCCGGCGCTGCCTACGCCCGTGCGCGAGGTGACGAGCGAGCGCTCCGCGCGGCTCTCGCCTTCGACGCGCCCGATCATCGGCGCCGAGCTCATGACGGCCGGGTCGATGGCCTCGCGCAGGTCCTCGAGCTCGTCCTTCATCGCGAGCAGGCCGGCGTTCTCGGCCTTCTTGCGCGCCTCGGCCTGGCGGTCCACGGGCTTCGGCGGCGGCACCGGCTTCAGGTCAGGCTTCGGCTCGGGCTTCGCTTCCGGCTTGGGCTCGGCCTCCTTCACCTCTGGCTTCGGGGGCGGCGCCGGCGGTGGCTCGAGCACCAGCTTGACGACTTCCTCCGGCAGCGGCGCCGGCCTTGGGCGCTCGGAGACGGGGATCAACGGGATCAGGATACCGAGCGCCGCGAATACAAGGAGCGCAGTGCGCGCGGTCTTCTTCAGCCGCCGCTCCTCGTCCTCGTCGGGCGTCCACGGCAGGTCGAAGATGCGGTAATTGGCGGCGAGCGCAGTCATGGATTTCTCAAACCGCGCCCTGGCCGTGGAAGGCCCGCTCGCGCTCAAGGACGGCCAGCGACACCTTGCCGTATTCGGCAGCAGTACAGGTGGACAGCACCCTCTTCACGAACCGGTAGGGCAGGTCCTTGTCGGCGAGCACGGTGACCTCGTGCGAAGTCGGGTCGGCCTTGTCCTTCAGCATGCGCTTGTCGGCCTCCGTGCGGAGCGCGCGCTTCAGCGGCTCGATCACGGGGTCGGCGCGGCTCTCGAGCGCCGCGACGCTCGCGATTTCGGCGCCGTTTACGAACATCGTCTCTTTCGTTATCAAAACCGTCACGGTCTCGTGCGGCTTGGTCTCCGACACCGACTGCGGGATCTGGATGCTCTTGGTGTTCGGCAGGATCTCGTAGTCCGCCGCATGGACGAGCAGGTACACGACGAGGATCGTGAGCATGTCGATCATCGGGATCAGCGCGGACATGCCGTGCAGCCCGCCGCGATGGGAGCCCGGCTTGCGGTTGCGCTTGAGGCGCGAGGCGATCATTGCTGCGCTACCAGCGGCATCGGCGCATCGCCCACGGCGATCTGCGGGAACAGCTCCCCGCGCACCGGCTGCCCGTCGATCTCGGAGTCGAAGGACTTCATCGTGTCCATCGTCTGGACCATCGCGTCGTACGGGATGTCTGCCTCGAGCAGGACGGTCGCATCCTTCTTCTCGGGAAACCGGATCTTCACGCGCCGCAGGTAATTCGACAGTCCCGCGTAGTCCGCGCCTTCCGCCGTGTTAGGCATCCTTTGGAGCAGCCCCGTGTTGCGATCGGCAACCTCGATCGCACCGCCGCGCACGATCACCTCCAGCTCTAGCACGGCCGGCAGTTCGGGCGGGGGCCCGCCGTCCGTCGGCAGGTTGAGCTCGAGGATGTTCATCTTCGAGAACACCGCCGTGAAGATCAGGAAGGAGATCAGGATGACCATCACGTCCAGCATCGGGACGATGTTGACGTCATTCCTGCCGCGGTAGCGCGCGTGGTTGCGCGCCTGTCGCCGGGCAATGCGCGATCCGCTCATGCGCGAGCGCCCCTGACGCCCGTCTCGACGGGCCGGTGCGCCTGACGGGCAGCGTCATGCTGCGACTCGGGGTCCATCTTCTTTTCGTGCAACGCGTTCAGGAACTTGACCGAAGCGACCTCGAGGCTGTCCACGATCTCGGTGGTCTTGGTCTCCAGGTAGAGGTGCGCGAGCAGGAGCGTGATGGCCGTGACCAGGCCGAGCGCGGTATTGTTCATCGCGACCGAGATCGACGCGGCGAGCAGGCTCGCCTTCTCCGCCGGGTTTGCCTGCGCAACCGCGGCAAACGCGCTGATGAGGCCGATGACCGTGCCGAGGAGGCCCATCAACATGGCGATGTTCGCGAGGGAGGAGAGGTAGTGCGTGCGCTTCTCGAGTCGCGGGATCACCTCGACGAGGCTTTCCTCGAGCGCCTTCTCAATGTCGTCGCGGCTGCGCGCCGACTGTATTCGCGTGATGCCGTACCGCATGATGTGCGCGAGCGCGGTGTCGGAGTTCGCGACCGCGTTGTGCGCGTCGCGGAACCGGCCCGCTTCGAGCAGCGGCTGCACCTGCGACCACATGCGCCGGTTACCCGCCCCCGCGCGCACGACGAACCCGAACCGCTCGAGGGCGATCACGAGGCCGACCACCCACACGAGGGCGATCGGGTAGAGGAAGATGCCTCCTTCCCGGAAGAAGTTGAGGATGATGTCCAGGGCATGCATGGGACTGCTCCAGGTGGGGTCTGTAAGTGGGTAAGGTTGCCGCCTGCTGCGTTATGAAAACCGGGACTACGTCGCGGGTTTCGTCTCCAAGGCCTCGAAATAGCGAAGTTCCCGGCGGAAAACTTCTCGATCGACGGGTTCCAGCACCTCGTTGAGAAGGCTGTTCGCCGGGCGCCCGGTGAGCTCGCCGAGGTCGGCTTTTTTCCAGGGAACGATGACCATCACCTTGGGCAGCTCGCGATTGCCCGTGATCGAGGTCGGGTCGAGTTCCAGGCGGTCCATCGTCGGTGAGGATCGTGTGACGGACTTCACGGCCGGCGGCGCCGCGGGCGTCGTCTCTGCGGCCGGCGGAGCGGCATCAGCAGCGAATGCGGCCGGTTGCGGATCGGCGGCCCAAGCGGCCGGCGCGAACACGAGCAACGCGACGAGAAGTCGGAGGTCTGGGTTCATGGCTGGACTCCCGCGGTCTGTGCGACATCGCCGACGCGACGCTTGAGTTCCGCGATCCAGCCGGAAACCTGCTTGTCCGCGGTCCCCGACTTCGTCACGTAGGCTTCGAACTGCTCGAGCGCCTCGGCCGGGCGCCACAGGTACAGGTCAAGCAGCACCGCGAAGTTGCGGTGCGTGCGCGCATGCTCCGGCTCGGCCGCGAGCGCCTGACGGTAACTTGACTCGGCATCCTTGAACCGGCCCGCCGCCTGCAGCAGCGCCGCGAGCTCGTTGAGCGCGATCGCGTTGCCGGGATCCCGGCGCAGGCCCTCGGCGAGCGCGGCTTCCGCTTCCGGCGCGCGGCCTTCGCGCGCGTGCAGCATGCCGAGGTCGACCGCGGGCGCGGCCAGCGACGGTTCGCTCGCGACGAGCTCCTCGAGGATCGGCTGCGCCGCGGCGTAATTCCCGGCTTCGAGGAATTGCACGGCCTCGGCGAAGCGCTGCTCGATGGCTGGCGCGATCGCGGGCGGCGCGGGCGTGAGGGGCGCTGCTTCCGCCTTACGGCCCTTCTTCGGGATCTCGACGACAGGCGCCGCGGGAGCCGGCGCAACCGCCGGCGCCGGCGGCTCCAGCGCAACGACGAATTCCTCCGGCTCGGCGCGCTTGCCGAAGCGTGCGGGCTCGATCTCGGCGAGCACCGCGTAGCTCTTCCTGACCCAGTCGTCGTAGAGTCCGTCGGCGGCGTGGCGCGCATTCAGGCTGTGCACCTCCACCGACTTCTCCTCGAATGGAAACGCCTGCTCCTCGAGCAGGAGGTCGTACTGCTCGAGCGCGTCGGCGTCGAGGTTGGCCGGTCGCTCCGACTGCATCAGGTCGGCGCCGAGGCGGCGGTACAGCTCGCCCATCTCATACGTCGCCGCTGTCGTCACTTCGGCGACGGAGTACGCGGTCGCGGCCTGGTAGCCCGCGAGGGCGCGCTCCATCGCCGCCTTCTTGTCGGCGAGGGACTGCTTGAGCGGTGCGACCAGGCGGATCGTCTGGAACGCGTCGCGGTGCGCCGAAGTCAGCTCGAGCGTCGCGAGCGCGGCGAGGTAACGGCTGCGGTCGGTGCGCCCGCCTCCCGCGTCGCGGTCGGCGGCCACGATCGATTCGAGCCACTGGCGCCGCGCGATTCCGTCGCCGGTGTCGCGCGCGTGGTCGGCGAGCTTCAAGCGAGCCTCGACCGCCTCCGGCAACGGCGCCGGGAACCGCTGCACGTAGCGCTCGTATGTCGCCATGGCGCGTGGCTGCTGCCCCGACTTCTCGTAGAGCTCGGCGGCCTGCCAGAGCGCGTTTCGCTGCACGTCGGGGGACTCGACCGCCGAGTCGGCGATGCGCTCGAACTCGCCGGCCGCCTCTCCGGTCCGGCCGCCCTCGAGATACGCGAGCGCGAGGTTTCGCGTGATGTCGGCCTGGCGCGCGTTGCCGGGGTACGCGGCTCGATAGGACTCGAGCACCGGGATCGCGCGCGGCCAGTCCTTGAGGGAGACGAGGAGCATCGCCGCGTCGAAGTCCGCGGTCTCGCGGATCGTCGAAGCAGGCGCGAGCCTGCCGACGCGCAGGAAATCGTCGACGGCGCCGCCCGCGTCGCCGGCGGCTTTCTTCGCCTCGCCCTGCTTGTAGATCGAGGCGGCGAGGCGCTCGTTGATTGCAGGTGCTTCCGCATCGCCCGCTGGCATCAGCGACTGCACCTGGAGGTAGGCGCCCTCCGCATCCGGAAAACGACCGCTGTCGAACTGCGCGTTGCCCGTGACGGTCCAGGCCGTGCGTTGCATGCCGGCATCGACCGGCGGCTGGCGCGCGAGCACGAGCCCGGCGACTTCGAGGGCCTTCGGCAGGTCCTTCAGGTCGTAGTACTCGCGGGCGGTGCGTGTCAGGAGCGTCGCGCTCTCCGGATGCGCCGGGAATGTCACGGCAAAGCGCTGCTGGCTCTCGAGGCGCTGCCGGTTCCAGGCCACGGCTGCGGCGCCCTCAATCCCCTTCCCCTCGCGCTCATAGCACACGAGCGCGGCGTAGCCCGCCTCCGCCGACTTGGCATGGAACGGGTATGCGTAAGCCGTGCGCTCGTACTCGACCGCGGCTGCGCGGAAATCCTCGCTCTCGAACAGCGTCTCCGCCAGCAAGTAGTTGGTCCCGGCCGACTCCGGGTCGTCCGGGAAGGACTGCAGGAACTCGTGGTACCAGCGCGCGGCCTGCTGGAAGTCCGCCTTCTTCTTCGTGCGCTGCGCCTCGGCGCGGTAGTACTGCGCGAGGTCCGTAAGGTTTGCCTTGAGCTCCTTCGCTACCCGCGGGAACCCCTCGGGCGTGCGCTGCGCCCAGAACGAGCTGCCGAGCCGGTAGTGCTCGACGAACTCCTTCTTGCCGTCCAACACGAGCTGGGCGAAGCCGCCCTTCCGGTACGCCTCGATGGCCTGCATCTGCAGGAGCGGCGCCTGCTCGTGGTCCGGATCGCGCCCGACGAACGCGCGGTACGTGTCGGCGGCGTCGGTATAGCGCTCCTTGCTCACGTAGAGGTCGCCGAGCTCGGAATACAGCAGGTACGCGTAAGGCGTCTTTCCGCGCCGCGAGACGAACCGGTCGAGCGTCTCCTGCCCGTCTTCGTATGAGAACGCGATCGAAAGCACGCGGAACGTGTCCTGCACCAGCTCGCGATCCGCACGCGGGAGCTCGGCGGCGTCGATCACGGCGTCCGGCTTTGACGGATCGACGAGCTTCAGGTCGAGCACGCCCGCGAATGGCTCGAAGGACGCCTGGTTATCCGACTGCTTGAATAGCGACCAGCCGAGCTTGTACAGGCCTTGCTCGTAGAATTCGCTCTTCGCCCCGTACGCGGTCGTCGCCTCGTAGGCTTTCTGCGCCTCGGCATAGCGCTTCGCGCTGAAGAGGATTTCGCCGCGGCGGAACTGCGCCTCGTCGATGCGCGCGCTGGACGGGTATTTCGCAACGAGCGTGTCGAGGTACTCGAGCGCCTTGTCGGATTGGCCGAGCGACTCCCAGCCGCGCGCGAGCTGGTACAGAACCACGTCGGCGCGCGGATAGCCCGGCTCCTGCTCGAGCAGTCGCGTGTAGATCGCGATCGCCTCGCGCGTCTCGGCTTCGCCCTGGCCGGCCCCTTCGCCGCGTGCGCTGTCGCCGGATTCGATCTGCAGGTCGCCGAGGCGGCGCATGGCTTCGGTACGCAGCGCCGCATCGCCGCCCTCGAGCTCGAGGAAGTCGCGGTAGAGCTGCTTGGCGCGCTCGGGGTCCGGCGCGACCGTCTCGTCCGTGCGGACCTCGGGCGCCGCGCGCTTCAGGTCCTTGAGAGTCGGCGGCGGCGGCGGCGCCTTTGCGGCGCCCGCCGCGAGCGGCAGGAGCGCGAGCGCGAGGACTGCGAGGCGGCGCCGGCTCACGGCATCGCTCCCGGCGGCTTTGCGGGCATATCCGCCGCGCGGTCGTAGATGGTCGCGAGCGCATAGCGCGCCTGCACGGCGTACTCGTCGAGGCGCTTGCGCTGGTCTTCGAGCTCGCGCACGGCGATGTCGGCGAGACGCCGTCCCTGGGCTTCCTTCGCACGCTCAACCCGCAATGCGAGCTCCGCGACGCGCGGCGACATGCGGTCGACGCGCCGGCCGAGCGCGGCGTTGCGCTCGGGCGCGCCCATGCGCGCGGTCCCCGAGGCCGTCTCGCGCGTGCGCGCGTCGTAGACCGTGGCGTTGAGCTCGCGGAGCGCCCGGCTCGTCTGCCAGCTGCGCACGCGCCAGGCCGCGTCGAGCTTCCAGGTGAGGACGCCGCGCGCGAGACGCGCCTTCTCGCGAGCATCGTCGTAGCCGGCGTCGCCCGCGTGCTTCGCAAGCTCCGCGTCCACTTCGTCGAGGAGCCGGAGCTGCTCGTGTTCCGTGTCTGTCGCGAGGGCGAAGATGTCGCGTGTGGCGACGGCCGCCTCGAATTCCGCCTGCAGCGCATCGCGGCGGCCGTTGATGGTCGCGACGTCGACCGTCGCGAGGCGCGCGTCGGCGGCCGGCAGCTTCTGCTCGAAGGCCTCCTGGCGCGTCACGACCATGTCGTCAAAGGCTCCGAGGCTCTGCTGCCAGGTCGCCAGGTTATTAGCCATGTCGTCGAGCGCGCGGTAGTTCTTGAGCCCTTCCTGGAACTCGTTGCCCGCGAGGAGGTGGTAGAGGTAACGCGACTCCGGAGAGTCCGGCAGCGTCGAGAGCTGTGCAAACCAGCCCTCGCGCCCGTCGTCGCCCGCCATCATCGCCGCGTCGAGCAGGTGCCCGGCGCGGATCGCGTCGATGGACTCGCCGATGCGCGAGCGCTCGGAGTCGTAGGCCGTGATTGCCTTCTCGTAGTACTGGACCGCCTGGCGCATCGCCCCGAGCTGGCCGTAGGCGTACGGGACCGCGAGGTACGATTCCTGCACCGCTGCGTCGAGCAGGTTCCGTCCCTGCAACTCACCGAACGGCACGAGCGCCGCCTGGTACTGCTGCGCGGCGACGTCCGCCCAGCCCGCGCCCAGCAGTGCCTTGCTCGAGAGCGGCCCGTTGAGGCGTACGCGCTCGAGCGCGAGCCGCGCGGCGGCAGGCTCGCCCCCCTGCAGGTGCGCGTAGCCGATGGCGAGGTTCGCCTTGTCGCGCAGCGCCATCAGCTCCGGGTACTTCGTCTCGAGCTGCCCGACCGCGTCGAGGAGCGCGAGACCGCGCTCCGTCTCGCCGGCGCGGACGAGTGCGACGCCGAGGTTGAACTGGCCGTAGGCGAGCCAGTAGCGCGGGCCTTGCCAGGCCGACAGCTCGGCGATCGCCTGCTCGTAGCGTTGGCGGTAAAGGAGCCCCTGCGCGATCAGGAGGTGGCGCTCCGCTTCCATGTCCTCGGGCAACGTGCCCGCCGCCTGGCGGAGCGCGTGGTCCGAGTCCTCGTAGAGCCCCGCGGCGTAGAGCACTTTGCCGAGCCAGAACCAGGCCTGGTTGCGCACGTCCTGCGGCGTCGCGGCGTCGGAGAGCAGCCGCTCGAAGATCTCGCGGGCCTCGCGGTGCTGGCCGAGCGAAAGGTAGAGGCCGCCGCGCAGGAGATCCGCGTCGCGCGCGTGCTCGGCGAGCCTGCCCTGGTCGCGGTAGGCGGCGAGGCGCACCAGCGCGTCGAAGTGGTCCTGCTGGTAGAAGTAGAACAGCACGTCGCCGTAGTGCAGGTCCTGCACTTTCACGGCCGGCAGGCCGGGAATCGCGTCCTGCTCGACGACCGGCGCGGCTAGCGCTGCGGGCGCGAGCGCCGCGAGGATGAGGAGTCTCGCCAGCACCCGGCGCTCACTCCCAGACGCGGACGACGAACTCGGGCTGGAGCTGCGACACCTTGTCGCTGATCTTGAGCTCCACGTACTTCGCGCCGACGCCCTTTTCCACCTTGAGCGTCGTGCCGCGCTTGTAGTCGCGCTCGTGCGGCCCCTTGCCGGTGAAGAAGGCGGTCACTTCGTGCTCGCCCGCCTTGAGGTTGCCGAGCCACAGACGCTGCACGCCGCCGCGCTTCAGGGCGTCCTGCTCGCGGTCGGTGTAGAGGTAGTTGCTGACTTCCTTGTCGTCGACCTTGAGCTGGACAGAGTCGAGCGCGAAGAAGGTGCCGACATCCATCGAGACGAACACCGCCACCTGCGTGCTGGCGGGAAACAGCAGGTCCTCCTCCAGCATGAAGAGGTCGCGGTTGAGGTCGACGACCTCGCGCCGCAGGCCCTGCACCTCCGCGTCGAGCGCGGAGCGCTCGTCGGACGGCCCGGCGGTCGCGGCGGCTTCGTCGGCGAGCGCCGGCATGGAGGCCGCGAGGGCCGCGAGGAATATGATGATTGCGGTCTTCATGTTCGCTCCCGCCTATTCGTCGATCAGGTCGCGGAGGTCCACGAGCAGCCCCCGCTCCTCGCGCTCGTCGAGCGCCTGGTGCCGCGCGCGGATCTCGCCGTGGCGGTCGATGAGCACGATCAACGGCAGGTCGTCGGCGCGGTAGGTCTTGCTGACGTCCTTCGCGGAATCGAGCAGGATCGGAAATCCGATGCCCGCGGCACCCGCGAGGGCGCTCGCGCGCGCCGGCTCCTGGTCGAGGTTCACGCCGAGCACGACGAAGCCGACGTTTCCGTAGGTGCGGCGCAGGCGCTCGAAGCGCTCCAGCTCCCGCCGGCAGTCGCCGCACCAGCTTGCCCAGAACACGAGCGCGACGACCTCGCCGCGGTATTCCGAGAGGCGGTAGTTGCTGCCCGACGTCGAGGCGAGGGCGAAGTCCGGCGCCGAAGGACCCTCCGCGGCCGAGGCGGCGAGCCCGATTGCGGCGAGGACCCCGGCGAACGCAAGGCGCGATCGCGCGCCGCGGCGATGAGGTCGTGTCTGCATAACGTCAACCCCACGTGACATAACGCCGGTGATTCCGGCTCGGGATATGTTTACTTAAGGGGCGCCGGCGATCTCGGCGCACGTCACACAATGGTGCCGTTGACGATCGGGTTGAACGCGATGAGGCTGTCCTGGAGCGTTGCCGACCCGAGGCCGTTGCCGGGGAATTTCGTGCCGAACTGCCCCTGCTCGCCGTGCAGGGCCATGTAGTTCAGGATCACGGTCTCGACCAGCAGGTTCACGTTGTTCGCCGCCGGCGTGCCAGCAGTCTCCACCGACCCGTCCTTGCGGAACCAGCCGATCTGCTGGTGCTGCTGCGGCGGCCGGCTGTCGCCCGTGTAGAGCTGCGCCCTCCCCGCCGGGTTGTAGACGAGGAAGAACGAGCAAGCCGTCTGCTGGTTGTCGCTCGACCAGTTGAACTTGCCGCGCCCGTTCGTGCTGCTGTCGACGGTCCCGTCCGAGTTGAGCGAGCCGTCGCTGAACACGTAGAGCATGAGCGGCACGCCGCGACGCGCGGCGTACTCGAGGCAGGCGCCCATGCAGCGGCCCGCGCGCAGGTCCATGATCTCGCCCGTGGCGCGGCCCATACCGTGGTAATCGTAGCCGCCCAGCTCGATCGTGCCCGCGCCCGCATAGCCGTTCACGACGAGCTTCATGACCGCGGCGGTCTTGCGGAACTCGCTTTCGTTGTCGAACTCGGCCTGCGTGAAGATGCCGGCGGATCCGACGATGTCCGGGTCGAGCTCGGGGTTGAGCGCCGACGGGTCGCCGTAGCGGTCCGTGAGGTCCGCCGCCTTGACGTAGTTGCAGCGAACCATGTCCTTGATGATCGCGTCGCGCGTGACGCCCGTGTCGACGCGCGCGAGCTTGTCGCTCGAGATGCGCTCGATCGACTCCATGACGCGCACCGCGTCGTCCTGGTTGAGGAGCCCCACGAGCTTGCCGGTGTCCACGAGCCCGGTGACGTCGCTCGTCTGGCTCACCTTGGTCGGGCGCACCGCCGG
>Ga0075433_10000412_pt1 | contig 27269 bp, 20 predicted proteins | sample RhiMethybrSRZTD2_FD_75299 | JGI IMG/M metagenome (GOLD analysis project Ga0075433, IMG submission 75299) | Populus rhizosphere microbial communities from Tennessee, USA - Rhizosphere MetaG P. TD hybrid SRZTD2 | ecosystem: Host-associated > Plants > Roots > Rhizosphere > Soil | place: USA... | reverse complement strand
CGGCGACGCCCTCGGCCCGGAGTCGATCACGCAACCGCTCCTGGTTGTCCACGACTTCCCGGCGGACGATGCGCAGAATCGCCTCGTGTCGCCGCGCCTTGGCGCTCATGCGCGATGCACGACCCGGCCGGCGATCACCGTGAGCAACGCGTTGGGCGGTGGGGGAAGGAGCTGCGGCGGGTTATGGCGGAACACGGCGAGGTCCGCCGCCTTCCCCACTTCGAGCGACCCGATCGTCTGCACCCATCCCAGTGCCCGCGCCCCTTCCAGGGTCAGCAGGCGCAGCGACTCGTCGGCCCCGATCCAGGAGACCCGGGTTTCGGCCCAGAGATCGAGGTCCGGGACGCTCACCACCGAATCGGTGCCGATGCTCACCGTCAATCCGAGCTCCTGCATTTCGGTGAACGGGGCCATGCCGTGTCCGTGAGCGCGGTTGGAGCGGGGACAATGCACGACGGCGACCCGCGCCTTCTTGAGGATCTGCAAATCGGCTGCGTCGACCTGGACGCAATGAATCGCGAGCGTCCCGGCGCGCAATACCCCCAGCTCGTGCAGATACTGGACCGGAGAGCAATGGCGCGCCGCGAACAGGATCCCGCGCCGCCGCAGCGCCGAGGCAAACTCCCCCACGCCGGATTGGACCAGCTCGGTTTCCTCGGGCGATTCCGCGACATGGACGGCGAGCGGCAGACGTTCCTGCTCCGCGAACTGCGCGACCTGCCGGTACAACGGCTCGCTCACGGTATACGGCGCGTGCGGTGAGACGCCGACGCCGCGCATTGTCGTCGCGAGGCGCCGCAACCGCAATACTTGCCGCTCGAGGGCCTCCATGGCGGACGGGGCCTGTGCCGGATCGGGCCCGAACACTTCCTGGTAGACGATGCCGCGCCCGCCGAACCGCACCAGCGCTTCCATAGCCGCGCCCGTGCTCCCCGTTTCGGCGATGCACGTCACGCCGCGCGCCCAGCAGTCGCGCAGCCCCTGCTCCGCCGCGGCGATGAACGCCTCCGGGGGCGTCGCGTCTTTCAGCTCGCGGATCCGCTTGATCCACGAAGCGAAGCTGCCCTCTCCCGCCCCGTTCTTCCCGACCAGATGCGTGAGCTCGAGGTGCGTATGCGCATTCACGAGCCCCGGCGTGAGGATCGCCTCCCGGAACTCGAGCTGCTCCCCGTCGTGCGGGGCGGGGACTTTGGCGTGCGGTCCGACCGCCGTGATGCGGCCGTCCGGGCCGACGAGAACGGCGCCGTCCTCGATGGGCGGCGCCGTGACCGGATAGACCACCCCGGCCCGAATGCGCAGCATGCGTTAGGGGTTCAGGGGGCCGAGACCGCCGTGCACGGGGCACAGCTGGCGCGGCTCGGTTCCGGGATAGAACCAGTCCCAGTGCCGGTCGGCCTGGGGGCAGAACGGCGTCGCGAGATAGCCGGTCTTCCAATCGACTTCTCGCGGCACCAGCGAATCCGGACGCGGCCAGTCGGGCGGCGCCGGCCGGCGATCATAGACGTCGCGCATGAACTCGGTCCAGGCGGGGGCCACGATGCGGCCGCCCGCCCCGTTGTTCATGATGCGCTGCACGATGTCGTAGCCGACCCAGATACCGGTCACGATCTGTGAGGTGAAGCCGACATACCAGGCGTCGGTGTAATCGTCGGTCGTGCCGGTCTTGCCGGCGGACGGGTAGGAGAAGCCGGCCCCCTGCACGGCGCCGGCGGCCGTGCCGCGCCGCACCACGTCGCGCAGCATGTCGGTCATCAGCCAGGCGTGGGCGGGATCCAGCACTTCCTCCCGCTGCACCGTCGGTTGCCACAGGATGTTGCCGTCTTTGTCCTCCACCCGAATGATGCCGAACGGCTGCGCCCGCGTGCCGAGCGTCGCGAAGGTGGTGAACGCTGCGATCAGCTCGATGGGATACACACCCTGGGCGCCGATGTGAATCGCCGGCACGGGAGGAATGCGCGTCGTGAGTCCGTAGCGCCGCGCCTCGCCGATCACGGTCTGCTCGCCCAGCGCCATGCCGAGTTTGATGGTCGACAGGTTGCGCGACAAATACAGCGACTGCCGCATGGGGATCTGCCCCATCGTGGTCAGGTCGTAGTCCTGCGGCTGCCACAACGAGCTGTCCGGCTGCATCACCGGATGGTCGAGAGGCGTGTCGTCCAGGATCTCGGTCACTGGATGGCCGGCCCGTACCGCCGCGGAATAGACGAACGGTTTGAACGTCGACCCCGGCTGCCGTTGCGCTTGCGTGATCCTGTTGAACTTCGAGTCGGCGAAATCGCGGCCGCCGATCATCGCGAGGATCGCACCGGTGCGCGCGTCGATCGAGAGCAGCGCACCCTGGAGATAGGGCGTGTACCCGCCGCGATCCTGCTCTTCGCCGGCCTTGGACGACTCCAGGTATTCCCGGTAGGTGCTGCGACCTTCCCACTTCCCGTTGGTGTACACCCCGCCTTCGATCGCGTCGAGCTGGGCGCTGAGCGCGCGCTCGGCGGCTTCCTGCATGTCGAGGTCCAGCGTCGTATAGATCCGCAGCCCCCGCTCGTACAGGTCGCGGCCGTAGCGCGGCTCCAGGAACTGGGTGCGCAGCCATTCCACGAAGTACGGCGCCACATCGCCGTAATTGGTGCGGCTGGTGGTGAGGACGAGCGGATACGCCCGCCACTGCTCGGCCTCCTCGGGGCTCAGGAATCCCTGGTCCTGCATCAGCGCCAGCACGACATTGCGGCGCCGAACGGCCCGATCGGGATGCAGCCGCGGATTATAGAAGGAGGGCGCTTTGGGGATCGCGGCCAGCGTCGCCGCCTCCGCCACATTCAGGTTGCGGGCCGATTTCCCAAAGTAGATCTGCGCCGCCGCCTCCACGCCGTGAGACCCCGCCCCCAGGTCGATCTGGTTGAGATACATCTGGAGGATCGTGTCCTTGGCGAAGTTGTGCTCGATCTCGAGCGCGACCCGGGCTTCCTTGAACTTGCGCGTGAGCTTCTTTTCCCTGCCGAGGTCCGGGAAGATGTTGCGCGCCAGCTGCATCGTGATGGTCGAGAAGCCCTGGGTATAGCTCAACGAGGAAATGTTCGCCTTGACCGATCCCAGGATGCGCCAGTAGTCGATGCCGTGGTGCTGGTAGAACCGTTTGTCTTCGGTAGCGAGGAAGGCCTGGCGGACCCACAACGGGATCTCGCGCAGCGGCAGCACCGTGCGGCGCTCGAGGCCCAGCTCGGTGATCAACCGCCCGTCCGCCGCGTAGATCTTCGAGGTCTGCTGTGGCCCCTTGCCCTGGGTGAGGCGCGCGATACTGGGGCAGCGCTCTCCCGCGCACGCCCGCGTCCAGGCGCCCCAGAACAACCCCACCAGGAACATCGCGGCCAGTGCCGCTCCCCCGACCGCGCCACGCCGGGACAGTACGATGTCCCAGGTGAGGTGGGGTTTCAGGACGTCGAATTGGCTCATCGGTCTACAACCTAGTGAGGCGCCACAGCGCTTGCCAGCGCCGACGCCCGCTCTTACGATTCGCGCCCATGACCGGGTTGCTCGCGGATTTGCAGTGGCGGGGCTTCGTGCACGACGCAACGCCGGGCTTCGAGGCCCACCTCGCCGGCGGGTCGATCACGGCCTACTGCGGCTTCGATCCAACCGCCTCCAGCCTGCAGCTCGGCAACTTGATACCCTTGATGCTGCTCAACCATTTCCAGCTGGCGGGACACCGGCCCATCGTGCTCATGGGCGGTGGCACCGGACTGATCGGTGATCCGTCCGGCAAGCGGGCCGAGCGGCCGCTCCTGTCGAAGGACGATCTGCGCGCGAACCTGGAGCGCCAGCGTGTGCAAATGGGCCGGTTTCTCGATTTCACCGGCGACCGCGCCCTGCTGCGCGACAACGCGGAGTGGCTGGTCCCGGCCGGTCTGGTCGATTTCCTGCGGGATACGGGCAAGCACTTCACGATCAACCTCATGTTGCAAAAGGAGTCGGTGAAGGCGCGCCTCGACTCGGGCCTCTCGTTCACCGAGTTCAGCTACATGCTGCTCCAGGCGTACGACTACCTGCAGTTGTTCGAGCGGGAGCGTTGCACGCTGCAGGTCGGGGGCAGCGACCAGTGGGGCAACATCACGGCCGGCGTCGACCTGGTGCGGCGGATCAAGGGTGCGGAGGTCCATGGGCTCGTCGCGCCGCTGATCACCACGGCGGCGGGGGCCAAGTTCGGGAAATCCGAAACGGGGGCCATCTATCTCGACCCGGCGCTCACGTCGCCGTACAAGTTCTACCAGTTCTGGGTCAATACCGACGACCGGGATGTCGGGACGTACCTGAAGCTCTTCTCGCTGCGACCGCGGCACGGCGCCGACGGCATCGACGCCTTGCTGCAGGCGCACCAGCAGGACCCGGCCAAACGCGAAGCACAACGGGCGCTCGCGAACGAGGTGACGGAACGGGTTCACGGCAAATCCGTGACGGAGTCCGTCGCCGCCGCCAGCGCCATTCTCTTCAGTGAATGGGATCCGAAGCAGGTCGTGCCCGGCGCGTTCGACGTGCTGGCCGGGGAGATCCCGAAAGCAACCGTCACCACCGTCGACGGGCTCTTCCTGGTGGACGCCCTGGTGTCGGTGGGAATGGTGAAATCGAAGAGTGAGGCCCGTCGCCAGATCGAGCAGGGGGGCGTGTACGTGAACCTGCAGCGCGAGACGGACGTCAACCGCGCGCTGGGGGCCGCGGACCTTCTGGCCGGCCGGAACGTCCTGCTGCGGAAGGGAAAGAAGGAATACGGGCTGTTACAGGTCGGCCAGCGGTAGGCTACCGAATTCCCTCCAACACCTCCAACACCTTCTCCATTTCCTCTACGGTGTTGTAAAAATGCGGTGACAGGCGGATCGCACCTTCCCGCAGGCTGCAGATGATGCGCGCGCGCTTGATCGCGTGATAGGCTTCCACGGCCTTGTCGGGGGCGATGCACACGATGGCGGAGCGGTGCCGCTCGTCGCGCGGAGACACCACCCGCGCGCCGCGGGCGTCGGCCCACTTGAACACCGGCTCGTGCAGGCTGCGCGTCGCCTCCGCGATCGAGGCGATGCCGATCTCGAGCAGCAATTCGATCGACTGCGACAGGCCGTAAAACTCCTGGTACGGCAGCGTAATCATCTCGAAGCGACGGGCGTCGGCGCGGAAGGTGGGGTTGTATTCGGTGAGCCGCGAGAAGTCGTCGGTGCCTTCGAACGCCATCCACCCCGTCACCGCGGGCTCGAGCGTCGCGATCAGTTCCTTGCGCACGTACACAAAGCCGGAACCCCAGGGCGAGCACAGCCACTTCTGTCCGCCACAGGCGACGATGTCGACCGGGGTATCCCGGACATCGAGCACCGAGTTGCCCACGCCCTGGATGCCGTCGATGACGAGGTAGGTCCCGTTGGCCCGCGCGGCGAGCCCGAGCTTCTTGAGATCGGCGCGATAGCCGTTCGAGAACTGAACGAACGACACCGCGAGCACGCGGACCCGCGGATCGCGCAACGCGGTGAGCAGGTACTCCTCGTCGGGCCACCCTTCGGGCGTGCACGGCGCCAGGGTCACCTCGATGTCCTGCTTTCGCAGCATCAGCCAGGGATACACGTTGGCCGGGAATTCCCGGTCGGAGAGCACGACCCGGTCGCCGCGTTTCAGGGGCAGCGCGCGCGCGGCGAGGTTCAGGCCGTAGCTCGTGTTGGTGGCGAGCGCGATCTCTCCGGTATCCGCGTTGATCAACCGCGCGGCCGCATCGCGCGCCGCCTGCAAACCGGCGAACAGGTCGCGGTCGGGCAGCAGATGGGGCGCCGTGCGCTTGGCGTTGAACGCGTCGAGGATGCGGCGGGTGCGCTCGGGGATCGGGCCGATCGAGGCGTTGTTGAGGTACACCGTGTCCGCCGTCCAGGGAAACTCCTGCGCCCGCCAGTGCCGCAGGGATTCACGCAACGCCTTCACGTTGCCGGGACGCAGCGCCACGACGTCGGTCATGCGGTCCGGATCTCCAGGGCGTCGCGCAGTCCGTCACCCAGCAGATTCATTCCCAACACCGTGAGCCCGATCGCGAGCCCCGGAACGAGGCTCACCCACGGGGCCACGCGCAGCAGGTCGCGACCGTCCGCCACCATCGCGCCCCAGGACGGCGTCGGCGGCTGCGCGCCCAGGCCCACGAACGAGAGCGCCGCCTCGGCCATGATCGCGCCGCCGACGCCGAGCGTGGCCGCGACCATGACCGGGGCCAGCACTCCGGGCAGCAGGTGCCGCGACAGAATGCGCGAATCTCGCGCGCCCAGCGCCCGCGCCGCCTGCACGTACTCGAGCCCCCGCAGGGCGAGCACCTGGCCGCGCACCAGCCGCGCCATGCCGGCCCAGCCCACGACCCCGATCACGACGAACACAACCGGCAAGGAAGGCGTCACGGCGGCGGCGATGGCAATGAGCAGCAGCAGCGAGGGGAAGGCGAGCGTCACGTCGGCGAGACGCATCAGCAGGGCATCGAGCCACCGCCCGTAGTAACCCGCCACGAGGCCGAGGACGAGACCCAGCAGACTGGCGACGCTCTGGCTCACGAGACCCACCGCGAGCGAGAGCCGGGCGCCGAACAAAACGCGGGACAGCATGTCCCGACCCTGTACGTCGGTCCCGAGCCAGAAGCTCGCGGACGGCGCCCGCAGGCTCTCGCTCAAGCTGCCGCGCACCGGGTCCGTCGGCGCGAGCCAGGGCGCGGCCAGCGCGGCCAGTGTGAGGACGATCACGATGCCGAGCCCGACGAGGGCGGTTCGGTCGTGGACCAGGCGGCTCCAGAGGCGTGGCGCTTGCATGGGGATGTCGACTACGTTACTCGGGACTCGAGCGCCAAATCAAGCGGATCGATGAATCCCGGCACACGGTACACGCTCGTTCTGGGCGGCGGCGGTATGAAGGGCCTCGCACATGTGGGTGTGCTCGAGGCCCTGCTGGAGCGCGGGCTCAAGCCGGCCCACATCATCGGCTGCAGTGTGGGGTCGCTGGTCGGGGCGGCCTGGGCCTCCGGCAAGAGCATCCCCGAGCTCAAAGACATCGCCATCAACCTGAAGCGCAAGGATGTCTTCCAGATCGCCCACGCCGACATGGCGTTCAAACGGATGCGCTCCCCCGCCCTGTTCCGGCGCGAGCCCCTGGCGCAGCTGATCGCGCGACTGGTGGGCGATGTCAGCTTCCAGGATCTCGACGTACCGGTGATCATGAATACCGTCGACATCAATTCCGGGATGCAGGTGCTGTGGGGGTTGCCGGGGCTCGACGACATTCCCGTGGCGGACGCCGTGTTCGCCTCGTGCGCCCTGCCGGGGTACCTGCCGCCGCACGAGATTCGCGGCCGCTTCTACGTCGACGGCGCCACGATGGACAACCTGCCGATGACCACAGGGCGCGCCGTGGACTGCGAGCTGATCTTTGCGGCGGACGTTTCGGCCTCGAGCACACTGCGCGGCGACACTCAGGAAGAAGGCTTTGCGGCGGTTTTCGGCCGCGCCACCGAGATCGCGATGCAGTCACTGCTCGAGATGCGGATGCGGCACTGGACGACGCCGCCGGTCTATTACGTCCACCCGCGCGTCGAGCACGTCTCGATGTTCTCCTTCGACAACCTGCGCGAAGTCGTCGAAGAAGGGTATCGCGCAACCAGCGAAGCGCTGGACCGGCCCGCTTCCTGGCCCCAGCCGGGCGACGACGGTGTGTATCCCAGACGACGCGTGCTGGTGCACGTGCAGCGGGATCGCTGCATCGGATGCGGGGCGTGCCTGTTTCAGGGGCCGCCCGGCCTGTTCGTGCTGGACAACGATCGGAAGGCGGTCGTCACCGAGCCGGAGCAGGAGTGGTCCCCCGCCGGTGGCGCCTTCATTCGGCACTGCCCGACCTACGCGATCAGCGCGCGACCCGTCCCGGATACCGCGGAAATGAGAAAGTCGGGATGATCGGGAGTCCTGCGACGACCTGATCGGTCCGAAGTTCTGCCACAAACAAGAGTTGAAGAGACCGCCAACCGGCCCCAGGTAACCCGGCTTATTCCCCTACATCTCTATGAGTTACGGCGTGCTTCTTGCGCTCGGAGAAGGCGCGGTGGAGCACGACCTCCGCACTCCAAGTCCACGAGGCCGACAGGCAGACCGAGTGGTCGGCTTTCTGTTGGTGTCAGGTGTTGGACACACGCTACACCCATTGAGTAGACCGGAGAAACCGCCGAGTGCGCATCAAGTCGGGCGAAGTCGCAGCGCAGCGGGTCCGTGCCATCAGCATCCATTCTCCGCAAGCGCCCGGTGTGATCGATCAAACGCCAATCGTCGAGAGGCTCGACCAGCCGAAGGCGGCGGCCCCTCCGCTTCCCAAAACGCCCGTCCGCGCCTCGGTGCGCGGCAAGTTCCTGTTCCTGGACGAGGAGAAGTTTTCCGTTCGGGGCGTGACGTACGGGACCTTCCGTCCGCAACCGGACGGTTCCGAGTTCCCCACGCCCGATGTCGTCGAGCGCGATTTCGCGATGATGGCGTCGAGCGGGATCAACTCGCTCCGCACATACACCGTGCCGCCCCCCTGGCTGCTCGATGCCGCGTGGCGCCACGGTCTCCGGATCCTGGTCGGCATCCCGGTGGAGCGGCACATCGGGTATCTGATCGACCGGAAAAAAGGAGCGCCCGACACCGCCCGCCTGGTCCGCGATGGAGTCGCGGCCTGCGACGGCCATCCGGCGGTGCTGGCGTTCGCGATCGGAAACGAAATCCCGGCCGCCACGGCGCGCTGGCACGGCCCCGCCCGGGTCGAGCACTTTCTCGAGCGGTTGTTCCGTGCCGCGAAGGCCGAGGATCCTTCGTGCCTCGTGACGTACGTGAACTACCCGTCCACGGAGTATCTGGCGCTGCCGTTCCTCGACTTCGTGTGCTTCAACGTGTTCCTGGAAACACCCGCTCCGCTCGCCGCCTACCTCGCCCGGCTGCACCACGTCGCGGGTGATCGACCGCTGGTGCTGAGCGAGGTCGGTCTCGACAGCCTGCGCAACGGAGAGATCGCGCAGGCACGCACGCTCGATTGGCAAATCCGGTCCAGCTTTGCCGAGGGGTGCGCCGGGCTCTATGTCTACGCGTGGACCGACGAATGGCACCGCTCGGGTGAGGACGTGCACGATTGGCGCTTCGGACTCACGACCTGCGACCGGCAGCCCAAACCCGCGCTCACGGCCGCCAAGACCGCCTTCGGCGATACGCCGTTCTCCGCCACCATGCACTGGCCGCGCATTTCGGTCGTGGTGTGCACCTACAATGGCTCGCGGACGATCCGCGATTGCCTGGACGGCTTGCAGCGGCTGCAGTACCCAAACTTCGAAGTCATCGTCGTCAACGACGGCTCCACCGACGGAACGGCGGATATCGTCATGACGTACGACGTGCGCCTGATCAGCACGGAGAACCGCGGCCTCTCGAGCGCCCGCAACACGGGATGGCAAGCGGCAACAGGAGAGATTGTCGCCTACATCGACGACGACGCGTATCCAGACCCTGACTGGCTGACCCACCTCGCCGCCACGTTCCTGCGTGGCGGCCACGCCGGTGTCGGCGGGCCGAACATCGGCCCGACGGGTGACGGTCCAATCGCCGCCTGCATCGGGCTGGCACCGGGAAACCCGACGCACGTCATGCTCACCGATCGCGAAGCCGAACACATCCCCGGTTGCAACATGGCATTCCGGAAGGACGCGCTGGCCGCGATCGGCGGGTTCGATACCCAGTTCCGGGTCGCCGGAGACGATGTGGACGTGTGCTGGTCGCTGCGGGAGCGCGGCTTGACGCTGGGCTTCAGTCCGGCCGCGATGGTCTGGCATCACCGGCGCAATTCATTACGGGCCTACTGGAAGCAACAGGTGGGGTACGGCCGGGCGGAGGGTCTGCTGGAGCGGAAGTGGCCGGACAAATATTCCTCCACGGGACAGATCGCGTGGACCGGGCGGCTCTACGGTCTCGCCTTCCGGCCCTTCGCGCCATGGCGCAGCGGGCGCATTTACCACGGCACCTGGGGGTTCGCCCCGTTTCAACGGCTGTACCAGGCGGAGCCCACGCTGTTGGGATTGCTCTCGCTCGCGCCGGAGTGGTACCTGCCGATCGCGGCGCTCGCCATCGTCGCCGGTCTGGGGATCACCTGGGCGCCGCTTCGTATCGCGATCCCGCTCCTGGCGCTGGCGACACTCCCCCTGATCGCGCGCGCGATCATCGCCGCCCGCTTCGCGTTTCCGCGCTCGCGACCCACGCGCCGTATCCGACAACGTTTCGTGACGGCGTTGCTGCAGCTGATGCACCCCCTCGCCCGGTTGTACGGCCGGTTGACCCGGCCGGCCGCGGAACGCACCACGCGCCGGTGGGCGCGGGCGGGCCAGGTGGCGTTATGGTGCGAGCAGTGGCGCGATCCGAGCGCGCGCGTCAACGCGATCGAGCACACCCTGCGGGAATCGGGGTCGGCGGTCAACCGCGGTGGAGATTTCGAGCGCTGGGACCTGGAGGTGCGCGGCGGCGCGCTCGGCAGTGCCCGGATGATCATGGCGGTCGAAGAACATGGTTCGGGTCGCCAGCTGGTGCGGATCCGCTGGTGGATGCATCCGTCTCCGGTCGGGCCGGTCCTGGCCCTCGCGCTGGCCGGCATCGCCATTGCCGCGGCCGACACCGGCGCGCGGATTCCGGAAATCGTGTTCGGGAGCGCGGCCCTGTGGTGCGCCTTGCGCGTCGTGGCGCACTGCGGCCGGGCGGCGGCGCAAATCCGCTTCGCGGTGGAGCGCGCGAAGGACGGATAGCGATGCCCGACTCCTACACCGATTCCACGCTCTACAAGCGTTTGCTCGCTCAGGCGCGGCCGTACTGGCCGCACCTCGGCATTCTGTTCGCGGTCGGGCTGCTCACGACTCCCATCGCGCTGCTCGTCCCCATCCCGCTGAAGATCGTCGTCGACTCCGTGCTCGGGACGCACCCGCTCCCGGGTCCCCTGGAGGGCTGGTTCCCCGGCGCCGGCCACGCGCCCGCGACGGGACTCGCCATCGCGATCGGCCTGCTGCTGGGCGTCACGCTGCTTGCCCAGGTGCAAAGCATCGGCAGCGCCTGGTTGCGCGCTTATGTCGGCGAACACCTCGTGCTCGGCTTCCGGGCCCGGCTGCTGGAGCAAGGGCAGCGGTTGTCGCTCACGTATCACGATTCCACCGGCACCGCCGACACCCTGTACCGGATCCAGCACGACGCCCCGGCCCTCCAATACGTCGCCGCGGACGGCCTCATCCCGTTCCTCTCGGCCGCGATCTCGCTCGCGGCGATGATCACGGTGACCGCGCGCCTCGACTGGCAGCTTGCCCTGGTGGCGCTGGCGATCTCGCCCGTTCTGTTCTTTCTGTCGCGCCGGTTCCGCCGCCGCATGCGCGGCCAGGCGCGCGCGGTCAAGAAGCTCGAAAGCTCGGCGCTCCAGGTGGTGCAGGAGATCCTCCATGCGCTTCGCGTGGTCAAAGCGTTCGGGCAGGAGCGGCGCGAGACCGAGCGTTTCGTGGGACGCGGGAGCGAAGGACTCGCGGCGCGCCTGAAGCTGGCCCTGATCGAGGGCCGGTTCGGCCTGTTGGTGGGCCTGACCACCGCCGCCGGCACCGCCGCGGTGCTGTACATCGGCGTCAGCCACGTACGGTCGGGCGCGCTCACCCTGGGCGAGCTGCTCATGGTGATGAGCTATCTGACTCAACTCTACGCGCCACTGACGACGATCAGCCGTAAGGCCGCGAGCCTGCAGGCGTACCTGGCCAGCGCCGAGCGCGCGTTTGCCATTTTGGATGAAGTGCCCGACGTCCCAGAGCGGCGAGATGCGAAGTCGCTCGAGCGGGCCGCCGGAGCGGTCGAGTTCAAGGGCGTGTCGTTCGCCTATGCCCCCGGCCGGGTGGTACTGCACGACGTGTCGTTTGCGGTCGCGCCGGGCACTCGCGTCGCGATCATGGGGGCGACCGGCGTGGGGAAAACGACGCTCGTCAATCTGCTCACCCGCTTCTACGATCCTTCAGCCGGCGCCGTCCTGCTCGACGGCGTGGACCTGCGCGACTATCGCGTGGCGGACCTGCGGCGACAGTTCGCCATCGTACTGCAGCATCCCTTGCTCTTCTCGACCACGATCGCGGAGAACATCGCCTACGGGCGACCCGGGGCTCCACAGGCGGAAATCGAAGCGGCGGCGGTCGCGGCGCACGCGCACGACTTCATCACGCGACTGCCCCGCGGCTACGAGAGCCATGTCGGCGAGCTCGGCCAGCAGCTCTCCGGCGGCGAGCGCCAGCGCATCGCGCTCGCGCGGGCGTTCCTGCGCGACGCTCCACTCTTGATCCTCGATGAGCCCACGAGCTCCGTGGACTTGAAGACCGAAGCCGTCATCCTCGAGGCGCTGGAACGCTTGATGCGCGGCCGGACCGTTTTTCTGGTCACGCATCGGCCGAGCACCTGGGAGATGTGCGATCTGGGGCTGCAGCTCGAGCGGGGACGGCTGGTGAAACGCGAGAGCCCGCTCGGGATGGCGTTGAGATGAGCCGGGCGCCGATCGCAGTCCTGTGCGGCGACCTGCAAGACCATCCCGCGGTGCAGGCCTGGGCCAGCATGTGGGCGGCGCAGGAGCTGCCCCAGCGCGTGGAAGTGCTGCGCCGGCTCGCGTCTTCCGAGGTGTACCGGCTGATTGGCGCCGGCCCGGCGGGCCAAAGCGTGATCGCCAAGCGGGCGCCGCAAGCGAAAACGGCGATCGAGCTGCTCGTGTACGAGCGCTTGCTCCCACACCTGCCCGTCACCGCCCCGCGCTACTATGGCTCGCGGCCGACGGACGGACCGGACGGCGATCGCTGGATCTTTCTGGAAGACGTCGGGACGGAACGGTACTCCGAGGCGAACTCGGTGCATCTGAAGATGGTGGCCCGATGGGTGGAGCGGATGCACCACGCCGCCGCGGACCTCGACGCCGTCCGCGAGCTGCCTGACGGTGGGCCACAACGGTACCTCGCCCACCTGCGCTCGGCGCGGGAGAAGATTCAGCGGCGGCTGCCCGGTCCCGATCTGACGGCGGACGATGTGACCATGCTCCGGGGTGTCGTCGACGTCCTCGATGGACTGGAAGCACGCTGGAGCCTGATCGACGGATTGTGCGAAGGCCTGCCCGCGACGCTGGTGCACGGCGATTTCCGTCCCAAGAACGTGTACCTGCGGTCCAACGGCGGTGGGGTCTCCTGCTACCCCATCGATTGGGAGACCGCGGGTTGGGGCGTGCCCGCCGCCGACCTGACGCGGATCGACGTCGCGACCTACTGGGCGTGCGCTCGGGACAGCCGGCCCGCGCCGGACTTTGAAACGGTACAGCGCCTGGTCTGGCTGGGACGGGCATTCTGCGCCGTCGCTGGTATCGACTGGGACAGCGCCAGCCTTCGTTTCGACACCCGCCGGATGTTCAGCCGCGAGCTCGCGAGTATCGCCGTCCTCGTGCGCCGGTTGGCCGACGCGGCACGCGCCGTGGGAGTCGAGCCATGACCATCGCCCCAACGCGGGACGTCCAGGACGTCCTCGAAACCAGCCGTCTGCCGGCGGCCGCCGAGCTGGGTCTCGTGCTGCGGGATATCTGCGGCGGGGCCGGCTCCGTGCGCCTCGAGGCCCTGCACAAGCTCAAGACCAACGTGTATCGCGCCCAGCTGGAGAGCGACGACGGCTCCCGCTCGCTGGTCCTCAAGTGCTCCAATCCGGCGCTGACCCGACGCAACCTGCTCGTCGCGCGACGCTGGCTGCCCGCGATCGGGATGCCCGACGCCGGCGCTCAGCTGATGGGCTCCGCCGCCGACGGGCAGGGCGAGCGCATGTGGCTGATCTACGAGGATCTGGGTGACGCCAGGCTGGACGCCGTCGCCACGGATCGCACCAAGGTCGGCCTCGCGATCGATCTGATCGTCACGCTGCATGTCCGCTCCGCCGGGCATGCCGTGCTTCCCGACATCCGAGCCCACGCCGGCGACCTCGGCGCCGCCTACCTGACGGCCAACGTCCGTGACGCCGTCCGGAGCCTCGACCTGCTGCGCGCGGGGGGGGGAGCGGCCAAGCTCACATTGACCACGGCGCAGCAGGCTGTCATCGAACGCCTGCTCGAGCGGCTGCGCCCGCTGGAGCGCGAGCTCCCCGACCGGACCCGCACCCTGGAACAGGAAGGCGGACCGGAAGTGCTGCTGCACGGGGACCTGTGGACGACCAATACGTTCGTGCTCGATGGGACCGACGGCTGGTACGCCAAGCTCGTGGACTGGGATCATGCGGCCGTCGGGCGGGCGACCTACGATCTGTCCACGTTCCTGCTCCGCTTTCCGCCGGAAGAGCGCGCGTGGATCCTGGAGCGCTATCGCGCGGGGATCAGCGCCGGTGGGTGGTCTCTCCCGGAAACTGCAGCGTTGAATGTGCAGCTCGAAACCGCTGAGTTCGCGCGCTACGCCAACCGCGTCGTGTGGCCCGCGGTGGCGCGGCTCGTGGACGGCGCCACGTGGGCCTTCGACGAGCTGGCCATGGTGGCGGACTGGTTCGACGTCTGGACGCCCGTCATGCCCGCCGTGCAAGACCCGGCGGCGGTGTGAAGCGACTCATCGTCAACGCCGATGACTTCGGCGCGAGCCGTGGCACCAACAACGGCATCCTGCACGCGCATCGACACGGCATCGTGACCAGCACCAGCCTGCTCGTGGACGCCGCGGCGAGTGAAGACGCGGCCGCTCAGGCCGCCGCGGCGCCGGAGTTGAGCGTCGGACTGCATCTCGACCTGGACGGCATCGACGTGATGCGCCTCCCGGATGAGCTCGAGCGACAGATGGAGCGCTTCACGGCGCTCACCGGAACGTCGCCAACGCACGTCGACACCCATCACAACACGCACCGGGATCCCCGGATCCTCGAGTCCGTTCTGGCGTTCGCGCGTCACCACGGTCTGCCGCTGCGCGGGCACTCGCCGGTTCACGTGGTCCCCTCGTTCTACGGCCAGTGGGGCGGCGCCACGCACATGGAGCAAATCAGCGCTGACGGTCTGGAGCGGATCCTGCGCGGTGTGGGTGAAGGCGTGACCGAATTGACCTGCCATCCGGGCTACCTGGATGCCGGACTCCGGTCGAGCTATGCCGTCGAGCGGGAAGCGGAGGTTCACACGTTGTGCGACCCCGCCGCGCGCGCGGTCCTGATCTCGCTGGACATTCACCTCATCACGTTTCGCGACCTGCCCGGCCTGTTGGCCGGGTCGCCGGGCTGAGGGGGAATCGCGCATGGCGACCGTCGTCGTCTCCTGCTACAACGTGGCGAGCTTCCCCGAAGGCGGGGGGCATTTCTGGGTTTACATGCAGTACGTCCACGCCCTGCGGGCGGCGGGGTGCGAGGTGTACTGGCTCGAGCGGTTCCGGCGCGGCAAGGACCGCGCGCGCGACGCGCGCGCCATGGTCTCGTTCTTCCAACGCATGTCCCGCTTCGGGCTGGATCGTCAAGTCCTCCTGTACACCCAGGACGACGACCCGAACGGCGGCGAGCCGATCATCGACTTCGTGGGCGTCACGCGGACCGAGGCGGACGCCGTGCTGCGGCGGGCCGACCTGCTGCTCAACTTCCACTACGCGATCGACCAGCGCCTTTTGAGCTGCGCCAGGCGGACCGCCCTCGTCGACATCGATCCCGGCTTGCTGCAGCTGTGGATGAGCACCGGGCAACTCCAGGTGCCGACCCACGACGCCTACCTGACGATCGGCGAGACCGTCGGGACGCCGGAGGCCCTTTTCCCCGACTGCGGGGTCTCGTGGATTCGGTTCCGGCCGCCCGTTTGCCTGGACTTGTGGCCCTACCGCTTCGAGGCGCGCAGTGAGGTGTTCACGACCGTCGCCGGCTGGTGGTCGGGCCAGTGGGTGCGGGAGACGGTGAACGGGCAGGACATCCTCTACGAAAACACGAAACGGATCTCCTTCCTCGATTTCGTCGAGCTCGCGGGCCGCACACCCCAACCGCTCGAGCTGGCGCTGTACCTGGCCGACGGCGACGGTGCCGACCTGGCTTTGCTGGATCGGCATCGGTGGCGGGTGCGGCGCTCGCAGGACGTCGCGGGGAATCCGGAGCAGTACCAGAGCTACGTTCAGCAGTCGCGCGGGGAGTTCAGCTGCGCCAAGCCCTCCTGCATGAAGCTCCAGAACGCCTGGGTCTCGGATCGCACCCTTTGCTACCTCGCCAGCGGCAAGCCCGCCGTCGTGCAGCACACGGGACCGAGCAGCTACCTCCCCAGTGGACTGGGGCTGTTCCGGTTCACGACCATGGACGAAGCGGCGGCGGCTCTGGAAGCGGTGAACGCCGACTACGAGCGGAATTGCCGGGCGGCGCGGGAAATCGCGGCCACCTGGTTCGACGCGGCGCCCGTGCTCGAGCACGTGCTCAACAGCGCCCTTGGAGCCACCACATGCTGAGCCTCGCACTGCAGGCGGTGCTGGTCCAGGGAGCGCCCTCCGCCGCCACGACGCCGGCCCCGAGGCCCGGGCACGCGGCGGCCGCGGTGGCAGCGATGCGGATCGAGCGCGGACCGACGCTGGATGGACGGCTGGACGACGCCGCCTGGCAGACGGCGACGACGATCACGGGACTCACCCAGAGCGACCCTGACGAAGGACGACCGGTATCGGAGCGGACGGAGATCCGGGTTGTCTACGACGGGTCCGCGCTGTACGTGGCGGCGCGGCTGTTCGACCGCGATCCCACCGCGATCGCGCGTCGCATGGGACGCCGCGACGTCTCGATCCCGACCGACGAGTTCCAGATCCAGCTCGACAGCTACCACGACCATCGCACGTCGTTTCTGTTCGCCGTGAGTCCGGCCGGCGTCCAGCGGGACGCCGTGGCCGGTGACGACGGTGACGACTACGACTACTCCTGGGACGCGGTGTGGCAATCCGCCGCGAGTGTGGACTCGCTGGGCTGGACGGTGGAGATCCGTATCCCGTTCTCGCAGCTGCGATTCTCGTCCGCCCCCGAGCAGCAATGGGGGGTGCGCTTCGTGCGGATGATTCAACGCAAGAACGAGACGTCCCTGTTTCCCTTCGTGGCCAAGACCGAGACCGGCGTGGCATCGCGCTTTGCCCACCTCGATGGACTTCGCGACCTGAACGCGCGGCGTCCCATCGAGCTGCTGCCGTACACGGTCGTGCGACAGCGCTTTCACCGCTCCGACGAGCCCGGGAACCCGTTCGACAACGGCCACACGTCGTTCAACGGCGCCGGCCTCGACTTGAAGGCGGGTGTGACCTCCAATATCACGCTCGACTTCACCGCCAACCCGGACTTCGGGCAGGTGGAGCTCGACCCGTCTTACGTGAACCTCACGGAATTCGAGCAGTTTCTGACCGAGCACCGCCCGTTCTTCGTCGAAGGCGCGTCGATTTTCAAGTTCGGCGGGACGGGAGGCGGCATCAACCCGCGCTTCGATTCGCCGCTCCTCTTCTACTCGCGGCGCATCGGCCGGCCGCCGCAAGGCGAGACGTCCTCGGGGGATTTCACCACGGCCCCGGAGAATACGACCATCCTGGGCGCCGCCAAACTGAGCGGCAAGACGGCAAACGGGTGGTCGGTCGGCGCCGTGGAAGCGCTCACGGCTCGGGAATACGCGACCGTGGCCTATACGGCCAGCGACGGCCGACGCAGTGAAGAAGTCGAGCCGCTCACGAATCATTTCGCAGCGCGGCTGAAACGCGACCTCGGTCGCGGCCGGACCACCCTCGGACTGGCGGCGACGGCGGTCCATCGAGACCTCGACCAGCCCAGCCTGGATTTTCTCAACTCGGCCGCTTACGCGGGTGGGATCGACTTCCAGCACCGCTGGCACAATCAAGCCTATTCCGTCGCGGCCAGCCTGAGCGGCTCCACCATCGAGGGCGATGTCACCGCCATTCAAGCCGCCCAGCGCCGGTCGGATCGCTACTATCAGCGCCCCGACGCCCACCGAGTGCGCTATGACCCGACGGCGACGTCCTTGAGCGGTCTCGCCGGTGATCTGTACCTGAACAAGACCGGCGGGAATTGGGTCTGGACGCTGGCCGGCAGCACCTTGTCGCCCGGCTTCGAGGTGAACGATCTCGGATTCCAGAAACGCGTCGATCTGACCTCGACCTACGTCGCCGGCGGGTACAAATGGACGAAACCAGCCTGGATCTTCCGGCAGGCCTATATCAACCTGTCCACCAAGACGGGCTGGAACTACGACGGCGACATGATTCAACGCTCCGTCAACGCATACGGGTTCGGTCGCTTCCAGAACTTCATCGAGGCGAGTCTCAATCTCTCGTACACGCCCAGCGTCCTGGACGACCGCCTGACCCGCGGTGGGCCGCTGGCCCGCAAGCCGGCCGGCTGGGTGGCTTCGGCCGAGGCGTACACCGACAATCGAAAGCCGGTGAGTGCCTACGGGTACGTATTGTATCAGCGGAACAGCGCCGGTGGATGGTACATGAGCGTGTTGCCCTCGTTCACGTATCGTCCCAGCAAAGCGCTCTCGTTGAGCCTCGGCCTGGAGTACGACGCGGGATGGAGTGCCGCCCAGTCGGTCACGCGCGTCACCGATTCGACGGCCACCGCCACGCTGGGCCGCCGCTATGTCTTCGCGGGATTGCGGCAGCAGATGTTCGACGCGTCGTTACGGGTCAACGCCGCCTTCTCACGCTCGCTCAGCCTCCAGGTGTACGGGCAGCCGTTCACGTTCATCGGCGACTATGACGGGTTCAAGGAGCTCGCGGCCCGCCGGACGTACACGTTCAACAGCTACGGACGGGACCACGGCTCGACCATCGACACCGATGGTTCGACCTACACGGTCGATCCGGATGGAGCCGGAGCGGCAAAATCGTTCAGCTTCGACAACCCGGATTTCCGCAGCCGGTCCCTGAACCTGACATCCGTGCTGCGGTGGGAGTACCGCCCCGGCTCGACCATCTTCTTCGTCTGGAGCCAGACACGCTCGGGCGACTTCAGCGGCGTGGACGTCAACCTGATGAACGACGTGCGGCAGGCCATGTTTCTCGACCGGCCGACGAACGTGTTTCAGGTGAAGGTGAACTGCTGGCTGAGACCATAGCGGTCACTCTTTTCGCCGAAACTCCGCGTCGATCCGGATCAGGTCTGTGCACACCCGATCCCAGTTGTAATACGTCTCCACCGCGCGCCGGCCCGCCGTCCCCATGCGACGGCGCAACGGCTCGTCCGCCAGCAGGCGGTTGACCGCGGCTGCCACGGCGGCCGGGTGTTCGGGGTCCACCAGCAGACCGGTCTCACCGTCGCGCACTGCGTCGGCCACGCCGCCGGAGCGTCCGCCCACGACGGCGACGCCCGACGCCGATGCCTCGACCAGCGAGATCCCGAACCCTTCGACCAGCAGGTCGTGGTAGCGCGACGCCCCGACGTAGAGGTCCGCGGCGTTGTACAGCGCTGGTAACGCCTCGTCCGGGACGAATCCCAGAAATTTCACGGCGTGCCGCACACCCGCCTGCCCCGCGATCTGCTCCAGCTCCGCCTGGCGAGGGCCCACGCCGACCACGGCGTACCGCACGCCCGGATGCGCGGCGCGAACCGCCGGCAAGGCGCGAAGCATGGTGTCGATGCCCTTGTGCCATTCCAGACGCGCCACCGTGAGGACCCACGGGCCGCCATCCAGCCCGTAGGTCGATCGGACGGCCCGGGTGTCGATCCCGGGACGGAACTGCGCGGGATCGGTGCCGAGCGGGACCGTTTGCACCCGCGCCGCCAGGTCGGGGCGATCCAGCAGCTCATAGAGCCGGCGCGCCACGCCGGCCGTCCAGCTGCTGTTAGCGACCAGCACCGCGGCACCAGTGACGAGCCCGCCCGCGGTCCACCGTTTGAATCGGCTGCGGCGAATCTTGGCGTCGAGCAGCAACAGCTCGGTCCCGTGCACCACCACGCCGTAGGGCACGCCGCGGCGGCGGGCGAGCCACCACGCCGGATACCCGGCCGGCTTGAGCTCTCCGCACCATGCGAATCCGAATTTCTGTGCGCTCGCGAGGCGAGACGCCCGCGCGGTCCACAGCGCGAGGCCGTTGACGGTACGAAGCCGCGTGGCGCGGATGCCCGTGCGATCGATGGTCTGCGGAAAACGCGCGTCACTCGCGGCGCTGTCCTCATAGCGGCCGGTCGAGACCGTGAGGGTGTGCGGCGGATAGCGCAGGGCCAGCTCACCCATCATGCGGGCGATGCCACCGCCGTGGGGAGGGAAGTTAAAGGTGAGGAGGAGAGTGTTCGGCAAACGGGACGGGGGAGGAGGGACGAGGGACGAGTGGATTCGTTACGCGACTTGTGCTTCGATCTCCCGAAGGTCGCGGATCACGCGATCCCAATTGTAGTAGGTCTCCACCGATTTGCGGCCCGCTTGACCGAGGCGCCGAGCAAATAATTGGTCGTCGAGGATGCGGCCCAACGCGGTCACCACACCATCGGCGTCGTCCGGGTCGACGACGAGCCCGGTCTCTCCATCGTGCACCGCTTCGGCGAGGCCCCCGCTCTTCCCCGCGATCACCGGCAGCCCGCACGCCGCCGCCTCGGCCAGGGCCACGCCGAAGCCTTCCACGTGGGTCCGCTGGTCGCTGCGCGAGACACCGAGGTAGACCTCCGCGGTGTTATACAACGCCGGGAGATCGGCGTCCGGCACCGAGCCCACGAATCGCACCGCGTTGGAGATGCGCAGGGACTCCGCCAGTTTGCGGTAGGCATTGCGCTTCTTCCCGACGCCGACGATCGCGTAGTTCAGATCGATGCCCTCTTTCCGCACCTTGGCCACGGCGCGTAGTCCGGTGTCGATGCCCTTGTACGGCTCGAGGCGCGCCACGGTGATCGCCCAGCGTCCCCCGTTCAAGCGGTAGCGCGCGCGCACCTCGCGCGCGTCGAGCCCGGGGCGGAATTGCTCGGGGTCGGTCCCCAGCGGGACCACCTTGACGCTCTCGGCCAACGGATCGAGGCCCAGCTCCCGCAGCACTTTTTGCGCTTGCTCGCGCGTCCAATTGCTGTTCGCCACCACGGCGGCCGCGGAGCGGAGCAGCGCCTTGGCGGACTTACGGGAAAACGGCGTGTGATGAATCGCGTGCAGCTCGTTCAGGAGGTCTCCGCCGTGGACCAGCACCCCGTACTTCGTGCCGAGGCGCTCGTGGGCCCATTTGGCGGGATAGGTCGCCGGCCGGATCGAATCCGCCCAGGCGAACCTCGGCTTGTGGGTCCGCGCGAGACTGACCACGCGGCGGGACCAGAACAGCAGGCCGGCGAATCCTTTCAGCGATCGGGAAGCGAGCGGCAACCGGTCGATGGGCGTCGCGGCATAGCGGCCGTCGATTTCCAGCGAATCGCGGTGCTGGCCGGTCGACACCAGCATCTCGCCGCGCGGATAGCGGCGCGCGATCTCGCCCATCAATCGGGCAATCCCGGTGACGATGGGCGGGTATTCGTCGGTCAGCAGAAAGGTTTTTGTCATCACGCGCTTCGTTGAAGGTCCCACGCCCTCGCGTATTTGAGGAATACGCTCACCCCGGCGAGCCCGCACAAGACGAGCCCGCGCCACCCCTCCAGCAAACCGAGCTGGAGCACGTAGGTCCGAAAGAACTGCCAGGGCGGTCGTAACACGAGGTCCCACCCCCTGGCCCGTCGTCCCGCATCCCGCATATCCAGCGCGCCCCACTCGGCGTAGAGCACCAATTTGCGCACGTGATGCGCGAGGTCGCGGTACGGCGTGTGGTCCAGCGCATTCCTCAGCCGGCCGACGTCCGGCACCGGCTCCAGCCCTTCGTGCACCCGTTTCTCGACGAAACGACGATCCCGCTGGAACAACCGCACCGCCCACGAGTCACCCCAGCCGGCGTACCGCATGCGGCGGCCGAGATACTCGTTGTTGCGCCGCACGGCGTACGCCTCGTGGCCGGACACGGTACCGTCTGCCACCAGCCGGCCCAGCTCCTCGGCCAATGCCGGCCCGACGCGCTCGTCGGCGTCGAGCGCCAGCACCCACCGGTGTCTGGCCCGTGCGATCGCGGCGTTGCGCTGCGCCGCGATCGTCACATCGGGAACTTCGATCACCACGGCGCCGGCCCCTCGCGCCTCCGCCACGGTTCCATCGGTCGAGCCGCCGTCGGCCACGATCACTTCATCGGCCCACGCGAGGTGCCGCACGCACTCGCCGATCTGTTCCGCCTCATTCCGCGTGGGGATGACGACCGTAATCGAGGCCGGCATGACTGTGCTGAACTCTACACGTGAGCGTCGGCTGAGAGCAACGGGCGGCGCGCCACGGCTTCCTGGTATACGGCTTCCGTTCGCCGGGCGGTGCGCTCCAGCGTGAAGGCGAGACGAACCATGGCCCGCCCCGCCTGGCCCAGCCGCCGGGCGAATCCCTCGTCCGCGAGCAGCCGGTTCAGGCGCTCGGCCCAAGCCGCCGGATCTTCGGGTGGGGCGAGAAGACCCGTGCGGCCGTCGCTGACCAGCTCGGGGTTGCCACCTACATCGGAGGCCACGACCGGGAGGCCCAACCCCATCGCTTCGAGCAGTGCCTGCGACAGCCCCTCGATCTGCGACGGCAGCGTCGCGACGCGCGCCAGGTGATAGAAGGCGAGCGGGCGTTCCGTGAACGGGACGAAGACCGCACGATGCCGCTCCGGGAGGACCCGCGCGAGCACCGTGAGCTCGGCGTCGGGCGACACGCCGATGCAGGCGAGAACGACCGGCCGCTCGAGGGAAGCCACGGCGCGCAGCAGGACGTCCTGCCGTTTGCGCCGCGCCATGCACACGATCACGGGCCGCTCATTGGTTTCCCCGAGCGCGGCGCGCGCCGCCGCCACATCGTCTGGAGGAATCGGGACATCGAGCCGGGCGACGTCGATGCCATTGGGGACGACGCGCAACCGCGCGGTCGGATGGCCGCGACGCGCCAGCTCCCGCGCGACGGCGCCGCTCACCGCGATCGTGCGATCCGCCGTGTGGCCGACCGCCCATAGCTCGACGGGCGACGTGAGCGGCATGGTGCGACGCGTCACGACGAATGCCGCGGACAAGTGGCCGCGCCACCGGAGCCACGTCAGGGCGCGGCGGTCGCGCGTGTCGTGACTGTTGACGACCGTGACCCGTTCCTGCGCGATGATGTGCCGCAGGCTCGACGCCAGGCGGCGCAGACGACGGAAATCGAGCGGGATCACGGTCAGCCCCGACGCGGCGGCCTGGCGGGCGAGCAGCGACTCGGCGCGGCAGCCCACGAGCACGCGGTGGCCGCGCCGGGCGAGATGCTCGCTCAGGTTGAGAATGGATTGCGTCGATCCCGCGCCGTCGCCCTGATACGTGAGCTGCAGAATCGTGTGGCGGGGCTCGCGCATGCGACGAAGCTAGTTATACTCTGGCCCCGATGCACATCGCGGTGGTCTCGCATCATCGCTTGCCGGTGAAGGGATACGGCGGGACCGAGCGCATCGTCGTGGCGCTCGTGCGCGGGCTTGCGGAGCTGGGACATCGCGTCACCCTCATCGCGCAGCCGGGAACCAGGATTCCTCAGGCGACGGTGCTCGAAGTGCCCGCCGCGAAGCTGCGTAATCCGGCATTCGATCTCGGACCGCTGCTGCCCAATGACGCCGACATCGCGCACGCCCACTTTCCCGTGCGCCGCCTCCCCAGCGGGCCACCGTTCCTCCAGACGATCCACGGAAACCTGAAGGCCGGTGAAGCGGTCCCGCCGCATGCGGTGTTCCTCTCCAAGAATCACGCGACCCGTCACGGCTCCAATGCGTTCGTGTACAACGGGCTCCATCCCGACGAATTCGTCTTCCAGGCGAAGAAGCACGATTACGACTTCTGGATCGGCCGACTGCACAGCGCCAAGGGGTACCAATGGGCGATCGAAGGCGCCAAACGCACCAATCGGCGCCTGATGTTGGCGGGCGGCTGGCGACCGATCTTTTCCACGCGCATCCGGTTTGTGGGCGAGATCGACGGGAAAAAGAAAGCGGAGTTGCTGGCCGGCGCTCGATGTCTCTGGATGCCGGCGCTGTGGGACGAGCCATTCGGGCTTGCCACGATCGAGGCTCTGTTCTCCGGGACACCGGTGCTCGCGACGAAGCGCGGCGCGCTGCCCGAGGTGCTCACGAACGACGTCGGCGCCCTGTGCGACACGCTGGACGAGATGGTCGAAGCCTCGCGCACCATCGCCTCCCGCAAACCGGAAGCGTGCCGCGCCCATGCCGAGCGCTACTTCACCCATCGCGCCATGGCCGAGGGCTACGTGCGGATGTATCAGGGGCTGTGCAAGACCGGGGAGCTGCCGGAGGGGGCGGCGACGCCCTGGGTAAAAAAAGAAGAATGATGAGTGATGAATGCAGAGTGCGGAGTTTTCCATTCATCACTCTGCACTCATCAATCATCATTCAAACAAGTTTGTAGTTCCTGAACTCGAACACTCGCGCCCCGGTCAGCCGCTCGATCCAATCCGACACGTAGAGTCGCAGATGCTCCGGGCGTAGCCGTCGCGGCCCGATGCGCCGGTCGGCGTCGACCATGCGCTCGCGCACCCACTCCTGGGCCGCGCGCGGATGCGCCCCCCGATAGGGCTTGAGGAGCGGAAGCCATTCCAGGTGATCGCGCTCCTGCGCGCGCGCCGAGTGCTCCTTGCTCCAGGGGTAGATCGTCTTGGAGATCTCGTGCTTTTCCTTGATCGCGCTCGCCGGGCGCGCCCAGCCGTAGTGAAACATTACGGCGTCGGTCGGTCGGGCCCGGATCCTCCGCAGCCCGGGACCGACGCGAAACCCCTGCGCCCCCTGGTAGGGCCGGATATCTCTGCCGAGGCGGATGCAGCGCACCTCGCGGCGGTACCAGCGGCGGTTCGTCGCCACTACATCGAACCCGCCGTAGAAGTGGAGATACCGGACCAGCAGGCCTTCCACACGTGGATCGGCGTCCCACTCGGTGGTTCTCTCCTTGAGCAGCCGCGCGCCGTCCTCGTGCAGCACTTCATCGGCCTGGATATAGATCCCCCAGTCGCCGCGGCAGGCCTGCATCGCGCGCTCAGTCTCGTGGGAGATCATGAAGTTGCGCTTGGAGAAATCCCACGTGCTGTCCAGGATCCGGACGCGCGGGTCGTCGATCGACGCCACCAGGTCGCGCGTCGCGTCCTCGGACACGCCGACGTTCACCACTACCTCGTCGCACACCTCGAGCACCGACCGGATGGCGGGGACGATGGGGAAGTCGAGCTTGATCGCGTTGCGGACGAGGGTGAAGCCCGAGAGCATCAGGCCGGCGTGCCGAATTGCAGGTGGTAGAGCCGGCGATACATGCCGTCGCCCGCCAGCAGCTCCTCGTGCGTTCCTCGCTCCACGATGCGACCCTCGGCCAGTACCAGGATCTGATCGGCGTGCTGCACGGTCGTGAGGCGGTGGGCGATCACGAACACGGTGCGATGCTGCATCAGGCGGTCGATCGCCTCCTGCACGAGGCGCTCCGACTCGGTGTCGAGCGCGCTCGTCGCTTCGTCGAGCAGCAGAATGGGCGGGTCGCGCAGCAGCGCGCGCGCGATCGCAATGCGCTGGCGTTGGCCACCGGAGAGCCGCGTCCCGCGCTCGCCCAGGACCGTCTGGTATCCCTCGGAGAACCGCTCCAGGAATTCGGCCGCGTTGGCGGCCCGCGCCGCCGCGCGCACCTGCTCGAGCGACACGTCGGTCTTGCCGTAGGCGATGTTCGCCAGCGCCGTGTCGTTCAGCAGCACCGTTTCCTGCGACACGATGCCCATCAGGGACCGCACCGAGGTGCGCGTGAAGCGCGTGATCGGGACGCCGTCGAAACAGATCGTCCCGGACGTGGGCTCGTAGAAGCGCGGCAGCAGATCGACCAGGGTCGTCTTGCCCGCGCCCGACGGCCCCACGATCGCGACCACTTCACCGCGCCGCACCTCGAGATCGATGTCGCGCAGCACGGCCGCGTCGTGGCCGTACGCGAACGACACGCCGCGATACTCGATGCGCTCGGTGAACCGGGCCGGCGTCTCCCCCGGCAGCGCGGCGTCCTCGGAGGGAAGCTCCAGCACTTCGAACACGCGGTCGGCGGCCGCGGTCGCGCCGGCCATCACGGCGGGATAGTTGGAGATCGACTTGATCGGCGAGTTGAGGCGCAGCGCCACGATCAGAAACGTGATCAGCTCCTCGGGTCCCAGCACACGGGTGGCCGCCAGCGCCATCAAGGTGCCGTACCAGAGAATCGCCACGATCATGACCCCGGCGAACACTTCACTCACCGGGCTCGTCAGGCTGGAAAAACGCTGCGCGCGCAACACGCGCTTCCGGTAGCGGTCGGCGAGGGCCGCGAACCGATTCTGTTCGAACTGCTCCGCCACATAGGCCCGGATCAGCTTCACCGAGCTGACCATTTCCCCCACGTGGCCCGTCAGCTCGCCCCGCTCGGCCGCGACTTCCTTGGAGCGCCGCCGCAGCCGCCGCACCAGCGGCCGGATGACGAACAGCAGGATGGGAGCGAACGCCAGCGCGATGAGCGTGAGCCGCACCGAGAGCCCGAACATGATGGCCAGGTAGACGACCATCATCACGCTGTTCTGCAGCAGGGACCACAGCGCCGCGCTGATCGCCAGCTTCACCTGGTCGGCGTCGGTGATGAGCCGCGCCACGGTCTGCCCGGCCTTGGTGCGCTGGAAATAGCCGAGCGGCAGCGTCTGCAGGTGCGCGAACAGCCGGACGCGCAGGTCGCGCACCACGCCCTCTTGAATCATGACCGACCAGTAAGCGCCGCCGTATTCGCAGACGTTCTTGATCACCAGCGTCGCCAGCAGCACGACCACGACGTTGCGCAGCGCCACTTCCGGCGCGCCGACCGCGAGGAACGGGCCGGCGATCCTGGCGAGCAGCGCCTGGATCGCGGAGCCGCCTTCCACGGCGACCGCGGACTGGTGAAACAGGGTGCGGAGAAACGGGATCAGCAGGACGAACGTGAAGCCGTCCATCACCGACGCCACAATCGTGGCGAGGATGGTGGCGACGATCAATCCGGTGTAGGGACGGACCAGCTCGAGCAGACGGGCACGACGGCCCATCTAGCGTGCTCCGCGAGCCGCGCGTCGAGGCGTGAGCAGGGCGACCGGCAGGATCATTTCCTCCGGGGTCACCCCGCCGTGCAGAAACGAGCCGCGGTAGCGGGCCTGGTACTCGCGCAGCTTGGTCGGGTAGACGAAGAACCGGTCGCCGGTGGCGA
>Ga0075433_10000411_pt1 | contig 27322 bp, 21 predicted proteins | sample RhiMethybrSRZTD2_FD_75299 | JGI IMG/M metagenome (GOLD analysis project Ga0075433, IMG submission 75299) | Populus rhizosphere microbial communities from Tennessee, USA - Rhizosphere MetaG P. TD hybrid SRZTD2 | ecosystem: Host-associated > Plants > Roots > Rhizosphere > Soil | place: USA... | reverse complement strand
TTTGGAGCAAATCGATGTCCCGATTCGCAAAGCTGCTATTCATCTTTTTCGCCGGCGTTTCCGGCGCATCGACCGCGTGGGCGGCGAAGACGCAGAACGTCTTCCTGGTGATCGCGGACGGCGTGCGCTGGCAGGAGGTGTTCACGGGCGCCGATCCGTTGCTCCTCACGGACGCCGGCGGCAACTGGACGGCGGAAGATGAACTCAAGAGCAAGTACTGGAACGAAGACCCTCGCGTGCGACGCCGGCTGCTGTTTCCCTTCCTGTGGGACACCGTGGCAACGCAAGGGCAGCTGTTCGGCAACCAGCAGTCCGGGAGCGTCGCGCGCGTCACGAATCCGTTCTGGTTCTCCTACCCCGGCTACAACGAGATGTCGACCGGGGTGGCCGACAAGCGCATCGATTCCAATGAATACGGCCCGAATCCCAACACCACGGTGTTCGAGTGGCTCAACGCCAAGCCGGCATTCGCCGGCAAGGTCGGGATTTTCGCCACCTGGTCGGCATTCGCCGACATTTTCAACGGCAAGCGCAGTGGCCTTCCGATCCGCGCAGGCGAGAGCCTCGTCGATGCGAACGACAGGAGCCCACAGGGTGAGCTGTTGAACGAGCTCTACCGCACGACCACGAGGCTCGAGGGACCGGATCCCTTCGACTCATTCCTGCACGTCGTGGTACGGGAGCATCTGGGCACCCACAAGCCGCGCGTCATGTTCATCGGCTACGGCGACACGGACAACTGGCAGCACATGGGGCGCTACGACAACCTTCTCGAGACCGCGCACTCCTTCGACGGATTCGTGGCCGACCTGTGGCGGCAGATCCAGTCGAGCCCGGATTACAAGGACCGGACCACGCTGATCATTTCGACGGATCACGGGCGGGGCAGCGGGCCCATCGAATGGCGGGATCACGGAACCGGTCAGAAGGGCTCGGACAGCATCTGGATCGCCGTGATCGGGCCGGACACGCCGCCGCTCGGCGAGCGGGGGGCAGTGCCCGCGGTCACCCAGTCGCAGATCGCCGCGACCGTGGCGGAACTGGTCGGCGAGGACTATCGCTCCTTCAACCCCGCCGCCGCGCCGTCACTTCTCGAGGCGTTGGGCAGACGCTAGGCACTCACGGGACACGCCATGGGGCCGGAATCATGACTTCAATGATGCGAAAGCTGTGCACCTCGGCTGCTGTTTCGGTCCTGCTGGTGTGCCACGGCGCGGACTCACGGTCCGATGCGCCGACCTCGGTGATCGATGCCCGCACCGGCATTTATGACCCCGGGCTCGACGCCCGGGTGGAAACGCTGCTGGGCAAGATGACGCTCGAGGAGAAAGTTGGCCAGTTGGTCCAGTACTCGGCGGGCCAGCCGACGGGCCCCGGAACCGGGCGCACGGACTACGAGGACATGATCGCCAAGGGGCAGATCGGCGCGCTGTTCAACATCGCAACGGCGAAGGAAACCAACGCCTACCAGCGCATCGCGATGGAGAGATCGCGCTTGCGCATTCCAATCGTCTTCGGGCTCGATGTCATTCACGGGTTCCGGACGGTGTTTCCGGTGCCGCTGGCGCTGGCATCGGCCTGGGATCCCGCGCTGGTGGAACAGACCGCCCGCGTCGCGGCGCGCGAAGCCTCGGCCACCGGCATCCGCTGGACGTTCTCGCCCATGGTCGACATCGCCCGCGATGCGCGCTGGGGGCGCATGACGGAAGGCGCGGGTGAAGACCCGTTTCTCGGCTCGCAGATGGCGGCGGCCTACGTGCGCGGCTACCAGGGCACGCGCCTGGACGCGCCGGACAGCATTGCCGCTTGCGCCAAGCACTACGTCGGGTACGGCGCCGCGGAGGCGGGTCGCGACTACAACACCACCGAGATTTCCGAGCACACGCTGCGCCAGGTATACCTGCCGCCGTTTCGCGCCGCGGTCGATTCCGGAGCCGCGACGATCATGTCCGCCTTCAACGCGATCAACGGCGTGCCCGCGTCCGCCAATGCGTTCACGCTACGGCAGATCCTGCGCAAGGAATGGGGATTCCGCGGCATCGTCGACAGCGACTGGGAATCGGTGCGCGAGCTGATCCAGCACGGAATCGCGAACGACCGCGCCACCGCGGCCCTCAAGGGATTCCTGGGCGGCGTCGACATGGACATGGCGAGCAGCGTCTATCACGACCACCTGGCGCAATGGGTGATTTCCGGCGCGATTCCCGTGGAGCGCATCGACGAAGCGGTGCGGAACGTCCTGCGCGTGAAGTACGCGCTGGGCCTGTTCGAGCATCCCTACGCCGACGAGGAGCGTGAGGCCGATGCGATGCTGCGGCCGGACGGCGTCGCGCTCGCGCGCACGGCGGCCGAGCGCTCCTTCGTGTTGCTGAAGAATTCCCCGGGACCCGGCAAGGCGCCGCTCCTTCCGCTCTCGAATGGCGCCGGACGCATCGCTCTGATCGGTCCGCTCGCCGACGACCTTCCGAGCGCCCTGGGATCCTGGGCAGGACTCGGCAAGGGCGAGGATGTGGTCTCCTTCCGCGCCGCGCTCGCGAAGCGCGTGGGCGAGAAGTACCTGCTCCACGTCAAGGGCGTTGGCGTCACGGGCGGATCCGATGACGAGTTGGCGGCCGCAGTCGCTGCCGCGGGCCAGGCGGATCTCGTCATCCTGACGCTCGGCGAGAGCGGCGGTGAGATGACCGGCGAGGCCACGTCGCGTGCTCATCTCGGGTTGCCCGGGCGTCAGCAGGAATTGCTCGAAAAAGTCGTCGCCACTGGAAAGCCGGTAGTGCTGGTCCTTTTCAGTGGACGTCCCCTGACGCTGCCCTGGGCGTTCGAGCACGTACCGGCCGTGCTGGCCGCATGGCTCCCCGGCATCCAGGCGGGACCCGCCCTCGTGCGCACGCTTTTCGGCGAGTCCAATCCGTCCGGAAAACTGGTCGTGAGCTGGCCCCGCAGCGTCGGCCAGCTGCCGCTCTACTACAACGCGCTCAATACGGGGCGTCCGGCCGACAAGAGCGACCTGACGAACCCGCCCGGCGACAGCACCGATACCTACGTCTCGCGCTATATCGACGAGCGGAACGATCCGCAGTTTCCGTTCGGGCACGGACTTTCGTACACGACTTACCGCTACGGGCCGATCGAGCTCGGTACTGGCACGCTCAAGTCCGCCGAGCTGACCGCTGCCCTGCGGGACAGCGCGGCGCGATACAAGGGCGTGCTGACCGCGAGCGCCGACGTCACGAATACCGGCTCGCAAGCCGGCGAAGAGATCGTTCAGATGTATGTCCGGCTCATGGGGACCAGCGTCGCCCAGCCGGTGCGCGCCCTGAGGGGCTTTCAGCGGGTGGCGCTGGCACCGGGCGAAACGAAGAAAGTGGCATTTGAACTCGTGCCTGAAGCTTTCGCGCTGTGGAACGAGCGCAACGAGTGGGTTGTCGAGCCGGCGAAAGTGGCCGTGTGGATCAGCCCTGACTCGGGGCATGGCGTGCCCGTTACCGTCCAGATTGAGCCGTAAGCGGCAATGATGCGACTGCGGATCGCAGGGTTCCTGCTCGGAATTGCGGGGCTGCAGGCCGCCGCATGCGCCGAGACGATCCTCTTCGTCGGCAACAGCTTCACGGCCGGCTCGGGTTCCGAGGTCGAGCGCTTTCAACCGGAAACCGTGGTGGATCTCAACCGCGAAGGCGTCGGCGGCGTACCGGCCTTGTTCGAGGCTTTCGCCCGCCAGTCGGGACTCCCGTATGACGTCCACCTCGAGGTGGCCGGCGGCATGAGCCTGGACTTTCACTTCGAGCAGAAGGCGGCGCTCATCGCGCGCGCCTGGGATCACGTCGTCCTCCAGGGCTACAGCACGCTCGACGCGGACTCGCCCGGCGATGCGACGAAGATCATCGAATTCTCGGACCGACTCGCGAAGCTGTTCCACGCCGAGAATCCAGAAGTCGACGTGCGCCTGGTCGCCACCTGGTCACGGGCGGACGAGACCTATCTGGCATCCGGCCACTGGTTCGGAAAACCGATCGAAACCATGGCGATCGACGTTCGCGCGGCGTACGACCGGGCAGCCAAGGGTTCCCCATTCATTCGGGCGGTGATACCCGTTGGCCAGGCCTGGAACCGGGCCATCGCCGAAGGAATCGCGGCGCGCAATCCTTACCAGGGTGTCGGTCCCGGCCAGATCAATCTCTGGGGCGCCGACGCTTATCACGCAAGCGTGGACGGCTACTATCTCGAGGCGCTCGTGATCTTCGGCAGCGTCACCGGCCGCGATCCGCGGAGCCTGGGAAGCAAAGAGCAGGCCGCGGCTCAGCTCGGGATTTCACCCGCCGCAGCGCAGACACTGCAGCGCATCGCTTTCGAGACGCTCGCGAGCGAGCGCGGTCCATGAGCAGGGCCCGATTGATCCTCGCGCTGCTCGGCCTGTTCGGAGCCGTGGCCGCGGCAGTTGCGCAATCGAGGCCGGAGATCGCCGTCGTGCCGCGGACAGAGTCGCTCGAAATGCGAACCGGCAGCTTCGTGATCAATCCTGAAACCCGAATCGTGGCGGGCGACGACGAGTCGCGCCGAGTTGCGCGCCTGTTCAGCGACTACTTGCTCGATCAGCATGGCCTTCATCTCAAGATGAGTGCAACGCGCGGCGACCGGCGAAACACCATTTCATTCAGCCAGAACGGAAGCGGCGAATTGCCGGAGGAAGGCTACCTGCTGAAAGTCGGGCCCGAAGGCATTCAGGTTGCGGGCCGGCACGCGGGGCTGTTTTACGGCATGCAGACGCTGGCCCAGCTCTTGCCGCTGCAGCTCGAGCCGACGATCGAGCTGCCGGCCCTCGAGATCGCCGACCATCCGCGTTTCGGCTATCGCGGCCTGCTGCTCGACGTCGGCCGGCATTTCTTTACGGTCGAGTACGTCAAGAAGCTGCTCGACCTCGCGGCGCAATACAAGATCAACCGGTTCCACTGGCACCTCACCGACGACCAGGGCTGGCGCATCGAGATCAAGCGCTATCCGAAGCTGACCCAGGGAAAGTCGTTGAACCCGGACGATCCGGCGTATGCGGCCTACTACACGCAGGATCAGATCAGGGACATCGTCGCCTACGCCGAGGAGCGTTACATCACGATCGTTCCCGAGATCGAAATGCCGGGGCACTCGGGCGCGGCGCTCGCGGCGTACCCGGAGCTCGGTTGCGCGCCGGTGGAGACCGCCGTCGCCTTCTGCCCCAAGGCGGAGACGTTCGAGTTCCTCGAGAACGTACTGAGCGAAGTCGTCGAATTGTTCCCGGGACCGTACATCCACATCGGCGGTGACGAGGTCGAGAAGGAAGGCTGGCGGCAAAGCCCCGAGGCGCAGGCGATCCTGGCGCGCGAGGGACTGAAAGACGAGGACGAGCTGCAGAGCTTCTTCATCCGGCGAATCGGGCGCTTCCTGGCGGCGAAGCATCGCCGCATGATCGGCTGGGACGAGATTCTCCAAGGCGGCCTCGCGCCGGACGCGATCGTCATGTCGTGGCGCGGCGAAGCGGGCGGCATCGAAGCCGTGCGCATGAAGCATTCCGCGATCATGTCGCCGACGGACTACACGTACTTCGACTACTACCAGGGCGATCGCGAGCGCGAGCCCGTCAGCATCGGCGGCTTCATCCCGCTGGCCAAGGCGTACCGCTATGAACCGGTTCCGAAGGAATTGGGTGCGGACGACGCGGCGTACATACTCGGCGCACAGGCCAATCTCTGGACCGAGTACGTCGCAACGCCCGACCACGCCGAGTACATGGTCTTTCCGCGCCTGCTGGCATTCTCGGAATCAGTCTGGTCGCCGGCATCCGGCAAGGACTACGGCGATTTCCTGCGCCGGCTGCCCTATCAGCTCGGGCGGCTCGAGAAGCAGGCCGTGAACTACCGGATTCCCGAGCCCGTGGGCTTCGGGGATTTTTATACGACGACGGAGGATCACACGGTCGTCGACCTGCATTCGCTGGTCACGGAAAGCACGGTCCATTACACGCTCGATGGCAGCGATCCGACCGCCGACTCGCCGCGCTTCGAGGCGCCATTGCAGATTTCGCTGCCGCCGGGTCTGAAGACGACGCTGAGCGTCCTGATCACCGCGCCGGTCCGCCGGCAGAGCGTCGTCTATCGCGCGAATTTCCTGCGCCGCCCGTATCGGGATGCCATATCGGGCGTCAGTCCGCAACCGGGATTGTCGTTCGAGCTGTTCGAGGGAAAGTTCGCGTCGGTGCGGGACATCGGGACCGGCAAGCCCGTGTCCGCCGGCAATACAGACACGCTCGACTTCGCGCAATTCGGCCGGAAAACAAACTATGGCGTCCGGTTCGATGGCTACGGGAACGTCGAGGCAGACGGCTTCTATCGCTTCGCCGTGGAGTCGGACGACGGTTCCCTGCTGACGATCGACGATGAAGTGGTGGTCGACAACGACGGCGACCACGGGCCCCGGCTGGTCATCGGACACGTGCCGCTGCGCCGCGGATTCCACAAGTTCAGCCTGCGATTCTTCCAGGCGGCGGGCGGGCAGGTGTTCAGCGTCGGCTGGGCCGCCGGTAACGACGAGCTGCAACCGCTCGCCGGCCCGGCACTCGTCCATTAACCGGACGGAAGGGTTTGCCGCCTACGCCGAGTCGCCGTCGACCCCGAGCTCGCGAAGAATCGCCACCTTGAGCTCCTGCACCGCCGGGCTCGACAGCTTGCGCGGGTGAGGGAAGGGCACGTCGAAGACGGCCTGCAGGGTTGCCGGACGGGACGACAGCACCAGGATCCGGTCCGCGAGATGAATGGCCTCTTCGACGTCATGGGTCACGAGCACGACGGTATGGCGCTCTTCCGACAGGATCCTGAGCAGCTCGTTGCGCATGCGCAGGTTCAGGAGCGCGTCGAGGGCGGAAAACGGCTCGTCCATGTACAGGATCTCGGGCTTCACCACGAGCGCGCGCGCGAGCTCCGCCCGTTTCAGCATGCCGCCCGACAGCTCGTGCGGATAGCTCGCCTCGAATCCTTTCAACCCGACCATGGCCGCATAGTGGTCGGCGAGCGTCTCGCGCTCGCCGTACACGCGGCCGTTGAGCCCGAACATCAGGTTCTGCTGGACCGTGAGCCAGGGAAACACCGAGCCATGCTGCGAGATCAGGATGCCCTGGGCGCTGGGCCTGACGCTCTCCGCGCCATCGATCGTGACGAGCCCCTGGTCCGGGCGCTCGAATCCCGCGATGACGTTGAGCAACGTCGATTTTCCGCAGCCGGAAGGACCGACGACCGCGACCAGCTCCCCGTCGTCGACGCTGAAGCTGAGCCGCTCCAGGACCGGAAGCGGGCCCTGGTCCGAGGCGAACGCCTTATTAATGTCCTGGACGACGATCTTAGCGGGCATAGCGCCACTCAACGGCCTTCAGCCCCTCCAGCAAGCGCATCAGGCCATCGAGGAGCAGCCCGATCAGCCCGATGATGATCATGGCGGCGATCACGAGGTCATATCGGTTTCCGGCATTGCGCGAGTCGATGATGAGGTAACCCAGCCCGGACCTGAGCGCGATCATCTCGGCCGCCACGACGACGAGCCAGGCGACGCCGAGACCGATCCGCATACCGACGATGACTTGGGGCAGCGCAGCGGGGATCACGACTTTGCGAAACAGCGTCGCACGCGAAACGCCGAAATTCCCGGCAGCGCGCAGGTATCGCCGCTCGATCGTGTGCACGCCGGACGTGGTCTGCACGACCATCGGGAAAACCGACGAGATGAAGATCAGGAAGATCGGCGAGGCATTGCCGACGCCGAACCAGAGGATCGCGATCGGGATCCAGGCGATGGGGGAAATGGGGCGCAGCATCTGGAAGATCGGGTTCAACGTCGCGAATGCGCCGCGGACCCACCCCATCCACAGCCCCAGCGGAACGGCGAACGCGACCGCGAGCAGGAAGCCGCTGCCCACGCGGAACAGGGATGCGCCGATGTGTTCCCACAGCACGCCGCTCCGTGCGAGCTCGAGGGCGCCGGCCAAGACCTGCCACGGCGTCGGGAAAATGACGCTTCGGGTCGCCGCGACGATCAGCCACCACGCGCCAACCAGCAGCGCCATCACCGTCACTGACGGCAACAGCCTCTTGAGCCTTTCCATGTCGATTCCTTGCTTTCCGGCTAGGCCTTCGCAGCCGTCAGTTCACGCACCCGCCATCGAATACGCGCCCACGGCGACGCGGGCCGGGGGTCCACGACGATCGTCATCTGTCCGCTCAGGTGCGCCGTGCATGCAAATGTGTAGCTCGAGGCGACCGCGAACGGCAGCCGGAGGCTTTGTCCGGGCATCATGAGGGTCGGCCCGAATATCTGCGGCACGTCGTCCAGATTCCGCAGGACGAGAATATCCCTGAGACCGAGCGTCAGGCGAATCTCGGCGGGCAGGATCTCGATCCTGCTCCCCGACATCCGCCGGGCCCAGGTGCCCCGCGGAATCTCGAACAGCGCCTCTCTCGTGGCCGTCTCGATGGGGGCGAACCCGGCCCATGCCGCCGCGCCAAGGACCATGGCGGCCATCACGAAGAGAAGCCCATGCCGGCGCAGCGCATTCACGGCTACTTCGCCATCAGGATCCTGAGGTCGTGCACGTAGTCGTCGGCGGTGTGCCCGTACGGCATCAGCGCGCGCAGCTTGCCCTCCCGGTCGATCAAGTAGGTGAACGACGAATGCGCATAGACGTAGCTGCCGCCCGAAGCGTGCCGCGTGGCGATGATCCCGTATTCGCTGCGCACGGCTTCGAGCTGCGCGGCCGTGCCCGTGCCGCCGATGAAGGTCGGGTCGAAGGCGGCGAGATAGGCCCGCATGCGCCCGGCGTCGTCGCGCTCGGGATCGACGGTGACGTAGACGACCTGCACCGCATCGCCTTCGGCGCCCAGCTTCTTCCGCGCTTGCGCCAGGGTCGCGAGCGTGATCGGACAAACATCGGGGCAGGACGTGAAGCCGAATGCCAGCACCACCACTTTTCCGTGATAGCTCTTCAGCTTCAACTCCGAGCCGTTCGATCCGGCGAGCGCGAAATCGGGCGCCAGCCGGGGCGGGCTGAAAACGCCCGCCACGAGCGGCGCGCTGTCGCTCGCGCCCGCCGTGGCCGTCAGCAGGAGCGGAAGCAAGAGCCCCAGTGCCGGATGCATCGAGGTCCGCCTCTTCTCAAAGCGCAATGTCAGTCGGCTTGGCGGCGCGCGCAAAGCTATCGTCCACGTAGGTTTCATACGGGATGCGGTGCCCGATGGTGCCGGCCGCGAGCGACAGCTCCATCAGTTCCTCGAACTCCGACCGGATCATGCGCAGATCGCCGTAGGTCACGCGGTCCGTCGGATTCTCCATGACGAACCGCAGGATGTTCGGGTCCTGGTTGAAGAAGCTGCGTCCGGCGGCGATGTCGACCGCCTTGTCGCGGTTCGCCTGTTGCGCATCCAGCCATACGCCCGCGCCCAGCACCTCGTTGACGAGGTCCTGCACCAGCTCGCGATTCTCCCGGATGAGCTCCTCGCGCACGGTCAGCACGCAGCAGATGTAATTGCGCCATTCGTCGCGGGTCATGCGCAGCGGCCTCGCGTAGCCCGCGCGCTGCGCCGCCGCGCCGAAAGGTTCCCCGGTGCAGTAGGCGTCTACCGCGTTCGCATAGAGCGCGGCGGGCATGTCGGGCGGCGGCATTTCCACGACCTCGATGTCGGCGGGCGTCATCGCTTCGCGCGCGAGCATCTTCCTCAGGAACAGGAAATCGACCGCAAAACGGCTGGGAATAGCGATTCGCTTGCCTGCCAGCTCCCTGAAATGCTGGTACGGAGAATCCGTTCGCACCATGATCACGGCACCGGATCGATGGCCGAGCGAGACGATCTTGACCGGAATCTTCCTGTCGGCCAGATCCATCACGAGCGGCGCCAGCATGTAGGCGGCCCGGATTCTGCCGGCCATCAGTGATTCCTTGATCTCGGGCCAGCCGCTGTATTTGTTGAACTCGTACTCGAATTTCGCGGCGCCGGCTGGAGCCGTCCGGTTGCTCGCCGCTTTCGCCACGCAGGCGACCGGGAGCGTGAGGTTACAGGTGACCGGCAAGCCGCCCACCTGCAATGGCCCCTTCTTCTCCGCCGTACAGGAGACAGCGCCCCAGGGGACGGCAGCTGCCAGGATCCCTTGCAGCACCTGTCTGCGGCGAATCGGACCTGCCGTCACGCGACGCTCCTTGTCGGCGGCGCATTATTGCAGCTGTCATCCAGGAAGACTTCCAGGTCGTGGTGCAGCCAGAGGAGGGTGGCGGGGAGGTCGGTGGTGACGCTGCCTTCGAGAAATCTTTCGATGACGGGCTTTTTTCCTTCTCCCGTGACCAGCAGCACGATCTTCCGGGCATGCAGGATGTCGCCGATGCCGAGCGTCAACCCGCGGGCGGGCTTCGATTCCATGGAGCTCATCATCGCGTGCTTGAGCGTCTCCTCGGACAGCGTCGCAACATGGCAACTCGGCTGCAGCGACGGCCCCGGTTCGTTCAGGCCGACGTGGCCGTTCTTCCCGAGGCCGAGAATGCACAGATCGATCGGCCCCTGGCGCTCCAGCTCGTCCTGCACCCGGGCGCATTCCTGCAGGGGATCCGCCGTTTCCGGATCGAATGCGATGTAGCGCTCCGCCGCGACCGCAAGCGGGCCGAGGAGCCGGCTCTTGAGGAAATGCTCGCATGTCGCGGCATCGCTCGCCGGAAATCCCAGCCACTCGTCGAGCTTGACGACCCGCAGGCTCCGGAAGAGATCAGCCGTTCTCTCCACTTCCCCGGCCAGCTCCCGGTACAGCCCCGCCGGCGAGTTTCCGGCCGGAGCACACAGCAGCAAGTCGCTCTTTGACGCGGCCGCTGAGATGACGCGCGCGGCGGCTTGCCGGCTCATCTCCTGGTAATCCCGGCAATGATGGACCCTGACCATGCGAGCGTTCGCGAGTCCGCAGCCTATGGATTCTTCCAGAGATCGTGGGGCTTATCCGCTCTCGTCGGGGACGGCAGCATCACCTTGCGTCCCGACCCCGCGGACTCATAAGCCGCGAACAGGATCTCGAGCACCGCCCTGCCGTCCGCTCCCGTCACCAACGGTTGCCGGTCGAACCTGACGCAATCGACGAAATGCTGGAACTCCTGCGGAAAGCCGTAGTTCCAGATCTCCTCGTACATCACGAAACTCCACCCGATCGTGCTGCCGGCCTTCTCCACCGCGTAGCCAACGCCCTTCGTGGAATAGGTCGGGATCGAATTGCCGTGCAGCAAGTCGGCGTAGGCCACGCCTTCCGAGCCGTGGATCTCTGCGCGGTCGTCCATGCCGCCGGGCTTGGTCCAGCTTTCCTCGGCCAGGGCGACTACGCCGTTCTCGAACTCCAGGATGATGATCGCGTTGTCTTCGCCGCGCGTCCTCCCGGCGTGGACGCGAGTGTTCATCTGCGCATACACGCTCTTCACGGGGTTGCCGGCGTTCAGCCAGCGGAAGAACTGGATCGCGTGGCAGCCCATGTCCATGGCGACGCCGCCGCCCGAGCGATCGACGTCCCAGAAGTGTGCGGCGTGCGGGCCATCGTGCTTCTCGGACTGCTTGAAGAGCACTGGGTGGCCGAGGACGCCGTCATCGAGGAGCTGCTTCAGCCGGACGTACTTGGGCGTGAAGCAGAGCTCCTCCGCGTACATCAGCTTGACGCCCGCCTTCGCGCAAGCCGCGATCATGCGGTCCGCATCCGCCAGGTTGAGGCACAGCGGCTTTTCCACGACGACATGCTTGCCGGCCGCGGCCGCCTTGATGGTGATCTCGCAGTGCACGTCGTTGGGTGCGCCGACCACCACCAGGTCGATCTCGTCCATCGCGAGCATCGCATCCAGGTCGTCGTAGTGGTGCGCGATTCCGTATTTCGACGCGAAGTCGCGCGCATTCCCCGCGGTGGGCGACATCACCGCCAGCACCTCGGCCTGCGGCACCATGCGAAGGGCCTCCGCATGGATCGTGCTGATGAACCGGGAGCCGACCAGCCCGACCCCGACTTTGTCGTCTGCCATGTCAGCCGACCTCCACGCTGCCGGTCAGTTGTCCCTCGATGCCGCCCATGCGCGCGAGGCTCGCGATCCCGCAGCGCGCGCCGAGCTCGACACAGCGGTCGAGCGTGGCGCCTTTCAGCCACGCGAACAGGAATCCGGCGTCGAAGCTGTCGCCGGCGCCCGTAGTGTCCGCGATGCTCCGCTCATCGAGCGCTGCGCCGGGGAGCTCGAACCGTTTCCCCGTCGCGCCGTCGAAAGCGAGGGCCCCGCGCGCTCCCCGCTTGATTACCGTCAGCGTCACTTTCTGGCTCAGCCATTTCCCAGCGTCCTCGACGTCGTCCATGCCGGAGATACGCAAGGCTTCCTCTTCATTGGGCGCGAACACGTCCACGTAACCGAGAATTTCCCGCACGGCCTCCCAGTCGCCTGCGGGAGCCCAGTTGGTGTCGAGTGACACGGTCATGCCCCGCCGCTTGAGCCCGGCCAGCACCCGGGGCCAATGCGGCCGCAAGGTTTCAAGCAGGAAGTAGCTCGCGATGTGAAGGTGAGGAGCCTCTGCCAGCAATCCCGACGCTTCGACGGCATCGAACGTGATCTCCGTCAGGCAGCCGCGATAGGTGAGCATGGCCCGGTCATCCTGCCTGATCAGGCCGAGCCCCACCGGTGTCCCGAGCCGCTCCGACGTGAACACGCGTTCTGTCGGGATTCCGAGGCCTGCGATGCGGTCGCGCAGGAAGCGCCCGGGCAAGTCATCGCCCACCTTGCCGTACAAGCCCACCTTTCCGCCGAGCCGCGTGAACTGGGAAGCGAAGATCCCGGCCGAACCGCCGAGCTCCAGGCAGCAGTCGTCGACGAACTTTTCCGCCTGGCCCCAGACCGGCACGACATCCCCTTTCATCAGGATGTCGACGAACAGGTCGGCGATCACGGCGACGTCGAACTGCATTCCGGCAAATATACGATACTTGTTTCATGCACTTCGCCGCGATCGACTGGCTCATCGTCGTCGTCTACCTCGCCGCGTCCGTTGCGATCGGCCTTCTCGGCAAGAAATACATCGGCAGCGTTTCCCACTACCTCGTCGCGGGAAGGGAGCTCGGGACGCACGCGGGCATTGCGACGCTCGCGGCCACGGAAATCGGCACGATCACGTTCATGTACAACGCCGAGCTCGGCTACCGGTATGGGTTCGCCGCGTTCGCCGCGGCGCTGATCTCCGGAATCGTCATGATCATCGTCGGACGGACGGGCCTCGTCATCGAGCGTTTTCGTGCCCTGAAGCTCATGACCGTGCCGGAATACTTCGAGCGCAAGTACAGCCGCGGACTGCGCCTCCTTGCCGGGATCCTGGTCGCGGTCGGGGGCATCCTCAACATGGGCGTGTTCCTGAAGATCGAAGGCGAATTCCTGACGATCGTGAGCGGCATCGACAGCGAGTACCTCGTTGCCGTCATGACCGCCATCCTGCTGCTGGAGCTCGTCTACACGGTCGTGGGCGGAATGATGGCCGTGGTCATCACGGACTTCATTCAATACGTCCTCCTGTCGGTGGCCACGATCCTGGTGTCGCTCGTCGCGGTCTTCCACGCCGGTTGGGTCGATATCGTCGCCAAGGTCTCGGACACCTTGGGGAGCGCCGGCTTCGATCCCATCCAGAATCCCAAGTTCGGCGTCACATTCCTCGTCTGGCAGGTCCTGCTCTGGTTTGCCATCCATACCTGCTGGCAGACCACCGCCATGCGGGTGTTCTCGACCCGGACCCCCGAGATTTCAAAACGGGTGATGACCTGGACGGGATTCATCTACCTCGGCCGGGGAATGCTGCCGATGCTCTGGGGAGCGGCCGCGCTCACGCTGTTCGGCCTGGGTGCGCTCGACAATGGAGTGCCACTGCCGGTAGTCGACGGGCAGACGCTTGCCCCGATCGACGCCATGCCGGCGATGCTTGCGAGCATCCTCGGCCCCGGCCTCAAGGGAGTCGTGGTTGCCGGCATGCTGGCCGCGACGATGTCGGTCAACAGTTCCTACTTGCTGGGCTGGAGCGCCGTCATCTCGCAGGACATCATCCTGCCCATCCGTGAACAGATGGGTAAGCCGGCTCTCAGCTCTCGCAGCCAGATCTTCGTCAATCGCCTCGCCAACCTGTTCGTCGGCCTGTTCCTGATGTTCTGGGGCCTGTACTACGCGCCTCCGGGCGCCGTCTATCTCTACCTGAACATCACTGGCACGATTTACCTCGCGGGCACCTTCATCTGCGTGATCGGCGGCCTGTACTGGAAACGCGCGAACACGTCGGGCGGCTACCTGGCGATGCTGATGGGCGCTGCCGGAGCCATCATCCCGTTCTTCTTCCTGCATTGGAGCGAGAACGTCACCGGCTTTTGTGCGTTTGGCCTGGCCGCCCTCGGACTCGTCCTGGGTTCTCTGCTGGGGAAGCGCGCCCCGGCATCCCTGGCTGGCGCGACTTGAAAGGAGACCGTAATGAATCCGTGGCTGGCCTTCTGGACCGTCTGGCTGGTGATTGCCGCAATCTCTTTTGCCGTGATCACGGCGATCGTGATGGTGAAGGGTTATCGCGACCTGAGATCGATGTTCAGCCGGCTGGCGGAGCAGAGGACGCACGATCGTGAGTGAGCAGCGTATTCCTGAAGACAAGTTCATCGCGATGGTAACCGCGAAGTCGGAGGTCGACCTTCGCCTCAGCGATTTTCACCCGCGCTCGATGCTCGTCACGCCGGTCCACCAGCCGAAGCGGGCGAAGTTTCCAGCCGTCGACTACCACAACCACCTGGATGCGCAGGACCCTGCTGCGGTCCTGAAGGTGATGGACGAGTGCGGGATCGAGCGCATCGTCAATATCACCATGCGCGTGGGCGATGAGGCTCTCACGATGATCAGGCGCTTCCACTCCTCAGCCCCCGGCCGGTTCGCGACGTATGCATGGATGGACTGGACCGGCCTGCACAGGCCCGGTTTCTTCAGCCAATGCGTCGACCAGCTCGAGCGCATGGTGCAGCATGGCGCCTGCGGCATGAAGATCTGGAAGGACCTGGGCACGAGCCTCAGGGATTCGAACGGCAGCTTGCTGCGCGTCGACGACGAGCGGCTCGCGCCGATGTTCGAGAAAGCCGCCGAGCTCGGCGTGCCGGTCATGTTCCACACCGCCGACCCCGACGCTTTCTTCCTGCCGGTTGACGAGCGGAACGAGCGCTTCGAGGAGCTGGCGGCGCATCCGGACTGGAGCTTCTGCTCCGCGCACTTTGGCAAGCAGGAACTCCTGCAGCAGCGCGATCGCGTATTCGCGCGCCACCCGCGCACGACGTTTGTCGCGGCACACGTTGCCGAGCGCGGGGAGGAGCTTTCTTACGTCAGCGGATTGCTCGAGAAGCATCCCAATGTCCTCGTGGACATCGGGGCGCGTACGGCAGAGCTCGGGCGGCAGCCCTACACGGCGCGCGAATTCTTCCTGAAGCACAGCGACCGCATCCTGTTCGGCACGGACCTGGTTCCGGAGGCCGGGATGTACCGCCTGCACTTCAGGTTCCTGGAGACGGCGGACGAGTATTTCGAATACCCGTCGCATGCGTCGCGGCAGGGGCGTTGGAACATCTATGGCTTGCTCCTGCCGGACGACGTTCTGAGGCGCGTCTACCGCGAGAACGCGTTGAGACTATTGCCTGGATGAGCCCGTCGTGCGCTCAGCGCGCTACTGCGTGTTCACGATACGCGCCGAATTCCGCGAGGTCGTCTTCCCCCAGCCAGGAAGGACGGTCAACGGGCGGGAGGCCAAGATCGGCTTCGGCCTTTCTCCACAGGCGAGTTCGTTCATATCGCTGATGCACTAACTGGAAGCGGGTATTTCTGAGCAGGTCGAGCGCAGCTTGCGGGTCTCCGCTGTCGATCAGGAGTCCCGCTCGCCGCTCGGCCAGCCATTCGTCATCAAGGGCTGAAACCGCATCGAGCCAGCGCCGACGCTCGGCGAGGGATTCAGTCCCGAGCGCGGCAAGTGCCTTGTCCCGTTCGATCACCACCTGGGGGTGCAGCGAGATCGCTTCCGATGCGATCGCTCGAAAGCAGCCAACGGCGGAATGCACGTTCGGTCCGTACGTCAGAAAAAGGCGGCCCGCCAACGCCCGTGCACGATCGTCACCCGACCGGGTCAGCGCTTCCAATGCAGGGCCCGTTTCGCCGCGGGCGGCGAGCCACGCACCGAGCTGAAACAACCACCGGTCCCGCTCGCTCCCCCGCGTGGAAGTGGCCGCCCAGGAAAGCGCGTCACCCAGGTCAGTCATGCCGCTGATGGACCAGCAGTTGCTGTCCACGCCGGGCGCAGTTGGAATCTGGCTTACGAGGCCGGACTTCCACGCGGAAGCGAGACCGAGCCAAAAGGCGACATCGGTGTCCATCGCCCAATCAAAGAGAGGAACGGATTCCACCGCCCTCAGCGCCGCTTGGGGAAGCGCGATCTCCCGGATGTCTCGCCTCGCCGCGGAGGGAATCCAGAATTCAGTGTGGTTTCGCAGCTCCCCCGGATGGAGGACGCTCTTCACGGACTGATCGACCAGCGGGCCGGCCTGGATCTCCAGGGACTGCTCGCCGTCCAGCGTGTACTGGGACACCCAGGCTTCGTCTCGACCCACGCCATCGGTCCACAGCTTGATCCCGGGCACGCGCAGCGGATCCGCCACGTGATAGAGACCCGCGCCCAGACTCGGAGTGAAGGCTCCGAACGCGGAACAATCCGGCTTCTGCCAGAAGTATCCAGTCATCCGCGACACGTCCGACTGCCGCCGCGGACCTTCCGACTTCCAGTCGATGGTCCGAAGGTCGCGGCCGTGAACGAGCACGGGCCCGCCCGGGAACTGGAACTCGGTGTCGGGCCGGGCGGGCACGCCGGCATTGGACCAGGACATCCAGGGGTGCACGTCGCGATCACCGTTGAAGAAGACGGTCCGCTGGGTGAGGAAATCATCGCGCTCACCGACGGAGTATTCGACGGTCCAGTTCATTCCGAAACGGGCGTCCTTCTCCCCGCAGGAGACGTAGATCCTTTCCTGATCGCGCGTCACGGCATGTCGCACCGGAACGATCTGGACCGGGCTGTGCGAAATGGGAAAGCTCAATTCGATCCCGCCACCGGTGAATGCCTGCCGGGGCAGGATCCGCACCGGCCGTATGACGCGCGGAAAAAAGAGGGTCTCTGCTGCGGCCTGCTTGAGAAAGATCGAGCAGACGCGCCCCCCGAGGTCCGGGCAGACCTTCACCCGAATCCGGTCGTTCTCGAGGGACACCATGCGGTAGCTCCGGAGGACCGGCCGCCTGCTCGTCTCGCAGAAACTCTCGTACGGATAGAAACCGTCCGGGTCGTTTGTCGTAGGAATCGGGCCTGCCGGCACCAGCAGGTGCGTCAGCAGCAGCTCGGTGGACTCCTTGGATTCAAGCATTGTAGGACCGCGTCGAATCGTCAGCTGCGGGAAGCGTAGCATCGGGCACGCGCGCCCCTTCACGGCCCGCCGCCTGCTCATCGCGCGTCCGCAGGCGTTGCGCCGCCGCCACTTAAAAGCAGGTAATTGACACGCCCATGCAGCCCCAGTAGATTTCGCACGACAGGGTGGGAAGGTTTCCATTCCCAGTGATTCGATCGAGATTCCGGCCGATCAAACGTTGGGGATCACGATGAAAATCCGTACACGACATGCGTTCCGCCGTGGCACTTCGAACCGCGGTGGCGTCGGGGTAACTTCCGTGGCCGCCGCCGTGGCTGCGGTCCTTGCCAGCACCAGCGGTGCAGCAAACGCGCAGGAAGAAACGACCAGCGTCGCGCCAACACTCGACGAGGTTGTCGTCTCCGGCATCCGCTTCTCGATCGAGGAGTCGATCGCGACCAAGAGAGAATCGACTTCCGTCCTGGAGGTCGTCAGCGCAGAAGACATCGGCAAGTTGCCCGACACCAGCATCGCGGACTCCATCGCGCGCTTGCCGGGCCTGGCGGCGCAGCGCATCGACGGCCGTCCGGCCGCGATCTCGATCCGCGGCCTGGGTGAGGATTACGCCGGTGCGCTGCTGAACGGCCGCCAGGTGGTGAGCTCCGGAGAAGGGCGCGCCGCCGAATACGACCAGTTCCCGTCGGAGCTGGTGAACCAGGTCATCGTGTACAAGACCGGGGACGCCGCGCTGATCGGCCAGGGCCTGTCGGGCACCATCGACATCCGGCCGCTGATGCCGCTCAGCGTCGGTCACTCGGAAGTGGCCTTGGGTTACCGTGCCGAGCAGAACACCAACGGCAGCCTTTCGTCCACGGGCCACGGCGAATACGGCAACCGCTACAGCTTCTCGTACGTGGACCAGTTTTCCGACAACCGGTTCGGCGTGGCGCTCGGCTACGCGCACCTCGATTCGCCGGGCCAGGCGAAGAAGTACGGCGCCTGGGCGTTCGGCGATTACAACGGCCAGTGGGGTTCCGGCGCCACCGGCGTGCCGTACGTCAACGGTACCAGCGGCGACTGTTTTTTCGGCAATGACTGCGCGGTGTTCCAGCAGGGCTTCGAATCCAGCGTCACCTCCAGCAAGCAGGCACGGGACGGCCTGATGGGCGTCCTGGAGTTCCGGCCGAACGAGCGCTTCAGCAGCGTCGTCGATCTCTACTACTCGAAGTTCGAGCAGGACCGCGTGGGGCACCACTGGGTGGGCGACATCGGCCTGTGGAGCGCCCCCGCGGCCGACTTCAGCAACGTCGTGACCAGCGACGTTAACGGCAACACCATCATCAACGGCGCCACGGTGGGTGGTGGTCACAGCTACGTGTACGACAAGAACTGGGACCGTACCGACAAGATCACCTCGGTTGGCTGGCGAAACGAGCTCGATTTCGGCAACGAATGGAAAGGCATGCTCGACCTGGGCTATTCGTACGCCGCCCGGAGCGAGGACTACATCCAGTCCGTCGCGCGGGCGAACGCAAACAGTTCCTTCGATTTTGCGAACCCCGGGACGGCCGGCGCCTCGTCCACTTCCTGGTCCACCCCGCAGGACCTGACCGACCCGAGCGTCGTGCAGCTGACCAATGACCCGAACTGGGCCGAGGAACGCACTCCCGATATCGACGACAAGATTCAGTCGGCGCAGCTCTCGGCCACGCGCAGCCTGAGCTGGGGCTGGTTCAACGCGCTCGATATGGGCGTCGCCTACAACCAGCGCAATAAGAACGTACTGTCCAACGCCTACCTGCTGACACTGACAGGGGCGTCCATCGATCCATCGTCGGGCCTGCCGCTGGAGGCGATCCCGGATAGCGCGTTGCGGGATCCGGTCCTAATCAACATCGGCGGCATCGACCAGCGTGTGCTGAGCTGGAGCGTGCCGGACGTCATGAGCCTCTACCACCGGAGCCTGAAAGACCCGTGGTCGGCCCAGACCAGCAAGTTTGCGGTGGACGAGAAGGTCACGACCGGTTTCCTCAAGTTCGACATCAACACGACGTGGGGCAAGCTGCCGGTGCGCGGCAACCTGGGCCTTCAGTACGTCCACTCGGACCAGAGCTCCGACGGCTTTGCCTGGAACGATGCGGGCGGCACCACGGGCGGGCCGGCCGAGGGTTCCGTGCTGCCGGTGCACGGCGGCGCCACCTATGATGACTGGCTGCCGAGCCTCAACCTGGTGTTCGACCTGAAAGAGGACCTGATCCTTCGCTTCGGCCTCGGCAAGGTCATGCAGCGTCCGCGCATGGACGACATGCGCGCCGGTGCCGACCAGCCGCAACTCGTGCCCTTGTTGCCAGCGCCGTCCGCAAACCCGCCGGACCCGGGCCAATGGCAGGCCAACGGCGGCGGCAAGCCTGAGCTCAAGCCCTGGCGCGCGAACTTTGTCGACCTTTCGCTGGAGCAGTACTTCCAGAGGCGAAGCTACGTCGCCCTCGCCGGATTCCTGAAGGACCTGGACACCTTCATCTACGAGAAATCCACGGAGCGCGACTTCAGCGGCTTCCCGAACTACAACCCGGCCCTCACGCCCGGCTGCGCGCCGGACCAGCCGGATTGCGATCCGAACCTCGGCACGCTCACCACGCAGGACAATGGCAGTGGCGGCAAGGTCTACGGCTTCGAGTTCTCGGTCTCCCTGGATGGCAGCCTGATCTCGCCCAAGCTGGACGGCATCGGCCTCATCGCAAGTCAGTCGCAGACGTACAACAACCTGCCGAAGGACGAAAACGGCAACAAGATCGACCTCGACGGCTTCTCAGGCACGGTCCGCAGCCTCGAGGCGTACTTCGAGCGGGGCGGTTTCTCGGCCCGGATCAGCCAGCGCTACCGCTCGTCGTTCACGGCCACCACGCGCGGCGTGATCCTGAACACCCTCCGAAGCACGCACATCGATGCCGAGACGCAGATCGACGCGCAGCTCGGCTACGAGTTCACCTCGGGCGCGCTCAATGGCCTCACGCTGTTGCTGCAGGGGAACAACCTCACGAACGAGCACGCCGTGACACGGCAATCGCCCGAAACCGTGGGCGCCGCCGGCTCGTCCACGGGCTTGCTGCCCTGGCTGGACGACAACTACGGTCGCGTGGTGCTGCTCGGCGCGTCGTACAAGCTCTGAGGGCATGCCGGGTCCGCTGATCCGCGACGTCGTCATCGTCGGCGGCGGCACGGCCGGCTGGATGACGGCTGCCGCACTCTCGAATCACTTCCGGGGCGCGTGCTCGATCCGGCTCGTGGAATCCGACGAGATCGGCATCGTCGGGGTCGGCGAGGCGACGATCCCGCACATCGTCACCTTCAATCGCATCCTGGGCATCGACGAGGACGAGTTCCTGCGCGCCACGCGCGGCACGTTCAAGCTCGGCATCGAGTTCGTGAACTGGGGCGCCATCGGCGACCGCTACACCCACGGCTTCGGCAAGCTCGGTCCCGAGCTGGACGGGCTGCCGTTCCACCACTTCTGGCTGCGCGGGATGCAAGCGGGCGTCGCTGCCGGCCTCGGCGACTACTCCATCAACACCGCGGCCCCGCGCCAGGCCAAGTTCATGCGGCCGCGGCCGGACATGAAAGGCTCGCCGCTGAGCGAAATCGCCTATGCCTACCACTTCGACGCCGGGCTGTACGCCCGATTCCTGCGCCAGCTGTCCGAGCGCAACGGCGTCGAGCGCATCGAAGGCAAGATTGTCAGCGTGCAGCAGCGCGAGCCGGATGGGTTCATCGGCGCCGTCGTGCTGAGCGATGGCCGGCGCGTCGAAGGCGGGTTGTTCGTCGATTGTTCGGGCATGCATGGCGTGCTGATTGAGAAGACACTGCAGACGGGCTACGAAAACTGGTCGCACTGGCTGCCCTGCGACCGTGCGGTCGCGGTCCCCTGCCGCTCGGTCGAGCCCCTGATCCCGATGACGCGCGCCACGGCGCACGGCGCCGGCTGGCAGTGGCGCATCCCGCTGCAGCATCGCATCGGCAATGGCCACGTCTACTCCAGCCGCTTCATGAGCCAGGAGGACGCCACGGCGATCCTCATGGGAAACCTGGATGGCGAGCCGCTGGCCGAGCCGCGCCACATCCCTTTCACGCCGGGCCGGCGCAAGCGCGTGTGGAACCGCAACTGCGTCGCCATGGGCCTGGCGGCCGGGTTCTTCGAGCCCATCGAATCCACCAACATCCACCTGATCCAGACCTCGATCTCGCGGCTGATGACGATGTTCCCGCGCGGCGGCTTCGACCAGGCCGACATCGACGAATTCAATGCGCAGGCGCGAATCGAGTACGAGCGCGTGCGCGACTTCATCGTCCTGCACTACAAGGCCACGGAGCGCGACGACACGCCGTTCTGGCAGCACTGCCGCGCCATCGAAATACCGCCCACGCTGCAGCACAAAATCGACCTGTATCGCAGCAACGGCCGCTTCTTCCGCGAGGACAATGAGCTGTTCGGCGAGCTGAGCTGGGTGCAGGTGATGGAAGGGCAGCGCATTCACGCGAGCGGCTACCACCCCTTTGCCGACCTGCGCCCTGTCGACGAGGTACGCGCCTTCCTGACCGACACGCAGCGCGTCATCTCGAAATGTGTCGAAGCCATGCCGACGCACGCCGAGTTCATCGCGCAGCACTGCGCCTACGCGTGAAACCCATAGGCCGCCGCAGCCTCGCGCTCGCGATCATCCTGATCGGTGCGACGGCTGCGACTGGGCAGCCGCCGCCCGACGATTTCTCTCCGCGCGTGCGCGGGCTGCTCGCGCAGATGACACGCGAGGAAAAGCTCGCCGTTATTCGCGGCACGCGCGAGCCCGAAGCCGTATTCATGGGCCAGGCCGGCTGGATCCGCGGCGTGCCGCGGCTCGGCATCCCGGACCTCCGCTTCGCCGACGGCCCGCCGGGCGTGCTCGTGCGCCGTGCATCGACCGGGATGCCCGCAACCCTCGCTATGGCCGCCACGTTCAGCCGCGCCGAGGCGGCTGCGAACGGCGCCGTCATCGGCCGGGATGCGCGCGCGCTCGGCGTGGACGTGATCCTCCAGCCGTACATCAACCTGTATCGTGACCCGACCTTCGAGCGCGCCTACAACACGCTCGGCGAGGACCCGGTGCTTACCGGCGCGCTCGCAGCGGAATTCGTCGTCGCCGCGCAGCGCGAAGGCGTGATGGCGCAGGCCAAGCACTTCGTCGCCTATGACGGCGCCGACGATGCGATCGTGGACGGGCAGACGCTGCGCGAGGTCTACCTCGCGCCGTTCAAGGCCGTGGTGGATGCCGGCGTCGCGTCGGTGATGTGCTCGTACAACCGCATCAACGGCGTCTATTCGTGCAGCAACGAAGAGACCCTGAAGCGCATCCTGCGCGACGAGTACGGATTCCGCGGCTTCGTGACCTCGGACTGGGGCGCGACGCATGGCGCCGAATACATCACGCGCGGCCTGGACATGGAGCAGCCGGGCACCGGCCCCGGGGCGTTCTTTGCGCTTGCAGAGGAGCCGGAAGAAAAGGGGATGACGTCGGAGGAGGTCGACGACCTCGAGGAAATCATGTTCTTCGGCGTGCCGGAGGAACAGCGCCATCCGGTGCCCGCGCGCCCCGAGTCGCCGCAGCGACCGTCCGAGGACGTTTCCGCCAAGCTCGGCCAGGCGCTCGCGCGCGGCAGCGTCGTCGAAGCGGACATCGATCGCGCCGCCGGGCATGTGCTCCGGCAACTGGAGCGCTTCGGCTGGCTCGACCGAGCGCCGCGGCACACGGTCGTTCCGCAGGACATCGAGGCGAATGCGCGCGTCATCCGGCAGACGGCCGAGCGCGGTGCCGTGCTCCTCAAGAACGACGGCGTGCTGCCGCTCGCGCGCGCCGACCTGGATTCGCTGGCGCTCATCGGGCCCGGGGCGCTCCAGACTTTTGCGATCGTGACCGGCCAGGAGCAGTCCTACGGCCGGCCCGAACGCGAGGTCGGCGCGTGGCAGGCGCTCAGGACGCTGACGAAGAGCGAAGGGCTCAAGCTGGCGGTCGCCAACGACATGACGGGCGTTCCGGTCCCGTCGAGTGCGCTCGTCGATTTACGGCAGCTCGACGGCCCACCGACGATGCCGATGAGCGACATCGATTTCACGCGCCGGTCGGGCCGTGCACTGCCGGCCGGCACCGACATCCGGTGGAGCGGCACGCTTTCCGTGCCGGCAGCGGGGGAATACGAGCTCGACCTGCAGCTGCTCGGTGCGACGGGGAAGCTGGGTCTCGATGGCAAGATCATCGCGCAGATGGGATGGTGGGGCGGGCACGGCGACATCGTGTTTGCCAACCGCGACAACGTCATCCCGACCACCGACGGCCTCGACAACCTGCGGCGGCCGGTGGCCTTGAGCGCCGGGGCGCATGCCTTCACCGTGGAGGCAAGGGCCGACGGGAGCGGCGATCCCGTCCAGGTTCGCCTCGCCTGGGTCACGCCGGAAATGAAGTCGCGCGCCTTCGCCGACGCCGTCGAAGCCGCGCGCAGCTCGAAATTCGCGGTGGTGTTCGCGTGGAGCCGCAATCGTCCGTTCTTCGGGTTGCCCGGCGACCAGGATCGACTGATTGCGGCCGTCGCTGCCGTCAACCGGAACACGATCGTCGTGCTCAACACCGGCCAGCCGGTCGCAATGCCCTGGCTCAAGGACGTACGTGCCGTTCTCGAGATGTGGTACACGGGCGATGAGGGCGGCTGGGCAGCCGCGAACCTGCTCACCGGCGCCGTGAGCCCCGCGGGCCGCCTGCCCATCACCTGGCCGCGGCGCCTGGAGGATGGGCCGGCGAACGATCCGGCGCACCCGGAACGATCCTCGTTCGGCGTTGACGGTCGCACGCAGTACGCCGAGGGTGTCCATGTCGGTTATCGCTGGTTCGACCGCGAGCGGATCGAACCACTGTTTCCGTTCGGCTTCGGCCTCTCGTACACGCGCTTCGAGTACTCCCGCCTGTCGGTACAGCGCGCGGCGGACGGTGGGCTCGACGTGAGCTGCACCGTGAAGAATGCCGGAGCCCGCGCCTCCGACGAGGTCGTGCAGGTCTATCTTGGCGCGCCCGAAGCGCCGCCGGCCGGGATGGAATTCGCCGTGCGCGCCCTCGCGGACTTCGAACGGATTACGCTGCGCCCCGGTGAAGCGCGGTTGGTGCACCTGCATGTCGCGCCCGACAGGCTGCGATCGTGGTCGAATGCGGACTCGGCCTGGCGGGTATTCGCGAGCGGTCGCAAGGTCTACGTCGGCGCGTCGTCCCGGGACCTGCGATTGGAGCTACGGCTTCCAGACGAAGGTGACGACGGCACCGGCCGGTAGCGCGTACTGGAACGACCGGCCCACTGCGCTCACGGTGAATTGTCGCTGGCCGCGGGCGCGATTGAGCACGATCAGCGCCAGCGATCCGTCGTCCGCATTCTGGAACGCGACGCTCTCGAGACCCTTGATGCCGGTCGTCGATTCGATGCGGTGCGCGCCCGGCCGCACGAAGCGGCTCGCGTGCCCGAGCACGTAGTACTCGACGTTGCGCGTGACGGCGCCGGTCCTCGAGTCGATGGTGACGACGCCGCGGCAATCCTCGCAGCCGCCCGCGTGCGGCCCGTGGTTCTCATCGAGGGCCAGGTTCCAGAGCACGATGCCGCGCGCCCAGCCGCGCGTGGAACCGATGATCAGCTCGCCCGTGAACCAGTGCAGCGATCGAGCCCACTTCGGGTCCCATTCGCCGCCCGAGCACTCGGTCAGGTAGGCGTCCTTGTCGGGGTGCGCTTCGTGCACGGGAGCCTGGGCCTCGACGTCTCCGTTGTAGCAGTGCCAGGCGACGCCGGCGACGAACCGCGACGCGACCGGATCGGCGAGCACCGCGAGCGGCGAGTCGGGCACGTCCCAGTTGTGGTCCCAGTCGAGGATCAGCGGCGGCTTCGGCCGCTGCGCGAGCATTGGGCCGAGATAACGCCCGATGATGTCGGCGCGCTCCTTCGGATCGAGCTTCATGCCCGGGTAGTTCCCTGGCTCGAATCCGGGCTCGTTCTGCAGCGTCAGCGCAAAGATCGGTACGCCCTCGGCGGCGTAAGCATCGACGAAGCGGACCAGGTATCTCGCGAGCGCCAACTGTGAATCGGCGCGCAGGCGTCCGCCGACCATGCGTCCCGAGGTCTTCATCCAGCCCGGCGGGCTCCACGGCGAGGCGACGATGCGAAGCCCAGGGTTGATCGCGAGCGCCGCCTTGAGGGCGGGGAGCAGGTAGGCGCGGCTGGGCTCGATGGAGAAGTGCGCGAGATCCGGATCCGCCTTCCCGCCCGGCGGATCGTCGAGACTGTAGTGGGATAGCGAGAAATCCGATGCGCCGATCGAGATACGGGTGAAGCTGAGTCCAAGCCCGCCGTCGCGGCCGAACAATTCCTCGAGCAAGTCCGCCCGCTGCTTCTGGTTCAGGCGATTCTCGATGAGCCAGGCGCTCGAATCGGTCACCGACGCGCCGAAGCCGACGATCTCCTGGTAGCGGCGCTGCGGATCCACGTCGATGCGAATCGCGAGGGGCGCCTGCGCGGAGTACGGGATGTCGGGTTCGCGCGCGAGCAGCCGGGTCTGGTCCGCCGTCGTCAGCCAGGCCTGCACGCTCTCCGCAGCGCCGGCGCTCGGCGCGGCCGCGGTGGCGAGCGCACACAGCGCGAGCCGCGCCATGAGTCGCGCCGCAGTCATGCCAGAGCGGCCGTGCTGCCGCCGAAGATGACGATATTGCGGATGTGCTCGTCGGTCATTCGGCTCGCTCCATGCCTGGTTTCGGTCGACATGGCATTCTAGTCAGCATGGCAACGATAAAGGACGTCGCCCGCCTGGCAGGTGTCGGCCTCGGAACGGCGTCGCGCGTGGTGAGCGGCAAGGGCTCCGTCGCTCCGGCAACCGCCAAGCGCGTGCAGAAAGCGATCAAGCAGCTCAACTTCCGCCCATCGCATGCGGCGCGCTCGCTCCTGTCCGGGTCGACGCAGATGATCGGCGTGTATATCCCGACCCTCAAGGGAACTTTCTATACGCCGATCCTGCAGACCATCGACGCCGAATTGCGGGCGGGCGGACGCCACATGGTGGTGGCGTTCGGGCATGGCTCGGCGGATGAACGCCGCCAGGCGATCGAGGGCGTGCAGTTCCTCATCAATCGCGACTGCGACGGCCTCATCGTCATAAGCAACGCGCTGCTCGAGGAAGACATCGTCGCATTCGGCGGTCAGCAGCCGAACATCGTCATCCTCAATTCGGTTTTTCCGCGGCTGCGCGAGCAGTGCTTTTCCGCCGACCACGTGCGCGGCGGCGTGGTCGCGGCCGAGGCGCTGCTGCAGCACCAGCACCGGCGTTTCGCCGTGATTTCGGGCCCGGCGAGTTCGCCCGACAACCTCGCGCGTCTCGCCGGGTTCATGAACGAGCTGGGCCGGCAGCGCATCGATCTTCAGACGGTGCGCACGATCGACAGCGATTTCTCGCCGGAGGGCGGTTGGGTTTCGGCGAAGGCGTTGCTGGCGTCGAAGCACCGCTTCACCGCGTTGTTCTGCGCCAACGACGAGATGGCGCTGGGCGTCCTGTCCTATTTTCAGCAGGCGGGCCTCGGCGTGCCCCAGGAGGTCTCGGTGCTGGGATACGACGATGCGCAGAGCGCCGAGTATTCGGCCCCCAGGCTGACATCGGTCCATATCCCGATGCGGGAGGTGACGGTCAGCGGCCTCAACAGCCTGCTCAACCGCTGCTACGACTCCGTGCTGCCAGTCGTGAGGGAGTTCCCGGTCAACGTCGTCTGGCGCGCGTCCGTGGCCTTACCGCCCCAGCCCGATCCTGCTGCCGCAGGCTGAACGAACCGGACCC
>Ga0075433_10000408_pt1 | contig 27467 bp, 21 predicted proteins | sample RhiMethybrSRZTD2_FD_75299 | JGI IMG/M metagenome (GOLD analysis project Ga0075433, IMG submission 75299) | Populus rhizosphere microbial communities from Tennessee, USA - Rhizosphere MetaG P. TD hybrid SRZTD2 | ecosystem: Host-associated > Plants > Roots > Rhizosphere > Soil | place: USA... | reverse complement strand
AAGTTTCGCGCCGCCGTCACAGACGGCACCGGCCAGTTCCGCGTCGAAGATCTCCGGCCGGGGACCTATACCGTCACGTTCACGCTGCCGGGGTTCAATACACTCAAGCGAGAAGGTGTCGAGCTGACCGGTTCCTTCACCGCAACGATCGCTGCCGAGCTGAAGGTTGGCGAGATCAGTGAAACGGTCGTGGTGTCCGGCGAAAGCCCGGTCGTCGACGTGCAAAGCGCGCGCCGCGAGGTCACGCTCAAGAGCGATGTCCTCCAATCGATCCCGAGCGTGCGCAGTTATAACGCGCTGGTCGTGGTCGTTCCAGGCGTGGTCACGAACCTGAACGACACCGTGACGGGGACCGCGACGACGCAGTTTCCGATCCATGGCGGCCGCAACAACGAAGGCCGCATGACGATCGATGGGCTCAACATCGGGAATCCGGTGGGCGGGAATCAACCGCCACAGTACGTCGCCGATATCGGCAACTCGCAGGAAGTCACATTTACCACCTCCGGGGGTCTCGGTGAGTCGGAGAACGCCGGGCTGGTGATGAACGTCGTGCCGAAGACCGGTGGCAACAACGTTGAGGGAGCCGTGTACTTCAGCGGCACCGGGGAAAAACTGCAGTCCGACAACTTCACTCAAGAGATCAAAGACGCCGGCCTCGCGGCGCCCACGCCGTACACCAAGGTGTATGACCTCAATGCCGCGTTCGGCGGACCGATCCGGAAGGATCGCGTCTGGTTCTTCGTGAACGCGCGCACGCAGGGCAGCACGAGAACGATCGCGAACATCTTTTACAACCGGAACGCCGGCGACCCCACGAAATGGAACTACGACCCGGATCCGAGCCAGCCCGCGTATTCGGATCGAACCTGGGAAAACGTCAGCGGGCGCGTCACGTGGCAAGCGAGCCCTCGCAACAAGATCGCGGCGTTCTGGGACGAACAGTGGATCTGCAGGAAGTGCGAGGGGATGACGCAGGGCATTACCGATCCGGCGCGCGTTTCGCCGGAGGCGATTGGCGTCCAGTCCGTCCTCCCGATGCGCGTGAATCAGCTCACCTGGTCGTCGCCGCGCACGAATCGGTTGCTGCTCGATGCTGGCTATGGCGGCACCTATTACGGAGCAGGCAACCCGGAGCGGCCCGACAATGTCACACGCGACTTCATTCGTGTCGTCGAACAGTGCGCGAGTGGCTGCGCGGCCAACGGCAACATTCCGGGCATGAACTACCGGTCGCAGGACTGGGGTGACAACTTCAGCGGCTCGTACAACTGGCGCGCATCGGCCGCGTATGTCACCGGCGCGCACAGCATGAAAGTCGGCTACCAGGGCACTTACCTGACGAGCGATCGAAACTGGCAGACGAACAACGAAAACCTGACGTACCGATTCAACAACGGCGTGCCGAACCAGCTGACCCAGTCGATCACGCCATGGATCGATCACTCACGTGCCGGCTGGCACGCGCTCTTCGTCCAGGAGCAGTGGACGCATCGCCGCCTCACGTTGCAGGGCGCGCTCCGGTTCGACAGAGCGACCAGCTGGTTTCCAGAACAAACTGTAGGACCGTCGCGGTTCCTGCCGACCGCGATCACCTTCCCCGAGACACCGGGTGTCGACGCGTACAAGGACATCACGCCGCGCATGGGCGTCGCGTACGACGTGTTCGGGAACGGAAAGACTGCCCTCAAGTTCAACCTCGGGAAGTACCTCGAGGGCGTCGGCGTACAGCTCAATTACATCAACACGAATCCCATTTTGCGGATGCCGCGCTCGACCAGCCAGTTCGGCACAGCCGGCGTGACGCGAACCTGGATCGACGCCAACTCGAATTTCCAGGCCGACTGCGATCTCATGAATCCGCTTGCCAACGATCGACGCAGCAGCGGCGGGGACTTCTGCGGTCAGATGTCGAATGTGAATTTCGGTCAGCCGGTCCTGAGCGACAACTACGATCCCAATCTCTTGACCGGCTGGGGCGTGCGCGCATCGGATTGGAGCCTCGGTGTATCCGTGCAGCAGCAGATCCTTCCACGGATGTCGATCGAGGTCGCCTACCATCGCCGGTGGTTCAACGGTTTCACGCTGAACGACAATCAGCTGACGACGTCTTCCGACTACACGCCATACAGCATCACCGCACCCGTTGATTCGCGATTGCCCGACGGCGGCGGTTACGTCATCTCGGGCCTCTACGACGTCGTGCCGTCGCTGTCAGGTCAAATCAACAACCTCGTGACCGACTCGCAGGCGTACGGCAAGTGGTACCAGTACTTCAACGGCCTCGACGTCACCTTGAATGCGCGGACAGGATGGGGACTCACCGTGCAGGGTGGGATGAGCACCGGCCAGAACGTGGCCGACAACTGCGACGTCCGGGCAAACCTGCCGGAGTTGAGCGTCGGCATCGGCGCCGGCCTCGTCGGCTCGAATGTCAGCACGACCAGTCCGTATTGCCACGTCGGCTACGGCATCCTGACGCAGTTCCGTGGCCTGGGCACCTACACGATCCCGAAGGTCGACGTGCAAGTGAGCGGTGTGTTCCAGAGCAAACCAGGAGCGATGCTTTCGGCGAACTACGCCGTACCGGCGGCGGTCGTGGCCCAGTCGCTCGGGCGTCTCCCCTCGGGAAACGTGACGAATGTGACGATCAACCTGGTCGAGCCCGGATCGATGTATGGCGATCGACTCAACCAACTCGACTTGCGGCTCGCCAAGATCCTGCGGTTCGGCGACTCGAGAACGACGATCGGCGCCGATATTTACAACGTCCTCAACTCGAGCGCCATCCTCACGTACAACAACGTGTTCGTCCCGGGAGGGCCGTGGCTCTTGCCGAACTCGGTGCTGACAGGCCGACTGGCGCGCATCACGGCGGAGTTCACCTTCTAACGGCGTGCTGAAAAACACCGCTGCGGTGCGATGGAACGACGGTGCGAGAGTGCGACGGTCCAGTCGCACCCCGCCCCGTCGGCCCGTCGCCCCGCACAGTCTTCTCTGTGGGTTACATTTCAACATTCCCCACGCAGTGATCTAGACTCATTGCCTCTCATGACCACTGCACGAGTCTGCCGCTACGGGCTCGCCGCGTGCCTCGCGTGCGTCACCTGGCTGTCTGCGTGCGCGCCAAAGCCGGCGCCGCCACGGGAAGAGGATGTCAAAGCGGTGGTGGACACCTTCTACGGGGCCATCAGTGCTGGCGATGAAGCGGCGGCGATGAAGCTCATTGCCCCCGACGCCGTATTCGTGGAATCCGGAAGGATCGAAACCAGGGCTGAATACGAAGCGAACCATCTCCCGGCGGATATCGAGTTCGAGAGCAAGGTCAAGGCCATGCGTGGGCCGCTGCGCGTGACATTCGACGGCCGCGACACGGCCTGGGTCATCTCCACCGCGGAGTACGACGAAGGTAACCCCGAGAAGTACATCAACACGCAGTTGATGGTGCTCACGCGCGATACCGGCGACTGGCGAATCCGCACCATCAGCTGGTCCTCCAACCAGCCATAACGTAAGGCACGACCGACGAAGCCAATAACTGAGGGGCTGGCCATCTGTCGGCGAATAACGTGTCACATCCCAGGCCCCTCGGTCGTCTCAACGGTATGGACAGGGGTAGACAACAGCTCGCTCTCGCAGTTGTGGTGGTATTGCACCTGGTCGTCACGCTGGCGCACGGCTGGGCACACAACGCGGCGGCCGTGCCCCTGGGTTGGCTTTCTCTCGCCTTCGTCATCGTCGTCATTCAGGCTGCGCCGCTGATCGGCCTGGCCTGGATGTGGACGAACCCGCTCGCGGGTGCGCGGCTGATCGGCCTCGCGATGTCAGCGTCCCTGCTCTTCGGCCTGATCAACCACTTCGTGATAGCGAGCCCTGACCATGTCAATCGTGTCACCGCACAGTGGCGGGCCCTATTTGTCTCGACCGCGATCCTGCTCGCCCTTACCGAAGCAGCGGGCGCGATACTCGGGCTTACGGCGCGGCGCGCGCTCAACGCAAGGTGATAGGAGAGCGCCATGAGGGTCTTCGTCGCAGGCGGGACCGGCACGATCGGCGTGCCGCTGGTTCGCGCGCTCGTGGCGCGCAACCACCTCGTGTTCGCGACGACGCGCTCTTCTGATAAACAGTCGCTGATTCGCGGGCTTGGTGCCTCCCCCGTCGTCGTGGACGCACTCGATGCCGCGGCTCTCGACAAGGCGGTCCGCGAAGCCGCGCCAACCCATGTCGTGCATGAACTGACCGCGCTCCCCAAAGCCGGCCCGCGTTCGGCGCAGGAACTCGAGCCGACCAACAAATTACGGGATGAGGGCACGCGCAACCTTCTTCGCGCGGCAATCGCCGCCGGCGCGCAGCGAATCGTCGTCGGATCGTTCGCGTTGACGGGGGCGGGTCCGCAGCAGACCTCGAATGCCGACCTGAATCGCGCGGCCGCAGCGGTGCGATCCATGGAATCCCAAGTGCTCGATGCAGCCCATCGCCGGGACATCGAAGGCGTCGTCCTGCGATACGGGCTGTTCTACGGGCCGGGCAATCCGGCGACCGACGATTTGATCGCCCGCGTTCGCAAGCGGCGAGTGCCGCGCGTTCGGAACGATCGCGGCCAACTCCCATATATCCACCTCGACGATGCGGTGGCCGCAACCGTTGCCGCCCTCGACCGCGGCACATCCGGCAGCGTGTATGACATCGTCGACGATCATCCAACCAGCTTCAGCGGAATGGTGACGGAACTGGCGAACGTTGCCGGGGCGCCGCCGCCGTGGACAGTTCCGGCGTGGCTGCTGCGAATGGCTGCGCCCTACGTGGCACGACTCCTCACGCTGCAAGTCCGGCTGTCGAACGCACGAGCGCGAGAGGACCTCGGGTGGGCACCGATGTTTCCGAGCTACCGTGAAGGGCTGCGCCAGTATCGTGTGCCGCCGGTAACACTGAATCGAGGAGCCTGACCCAGTGAGCCAACCCTCGTCAAAGGTCTCGAGAACCTCCATCTTCGTTGCCGCGGGCCGAGCCGTGGGCGCCCGTGAACCGGATCCTGTCGCCCGAAATCCTGACTACCTGGCCGAAAAACTCCTCGGCGATCCCAAGACGCTCGATGTCGATCACCCGGCGGTCCGCGCGCTGAGTCTCGGCTATGACGAAGCAATGACGAACGTCGAGGTGGTCAGCCACGTTCGCATGATGACCATTCGCACGCGTTTCATCGACAAAGCATTGGCGCGTGCGATCGCCGGTGGCGCAACGCAGGTCATCGTCCTTGGTGCAGGGTTCGATACGCACGCGTATCGATGCCAGGAGCTGCTGTCCCGCGCGAGAATTTTCGAGGTCGATCGGCCGCCCACGCAGGAGCTCAAGAAGCAGCGCGTCCTTGAAGTCGTTGGCACGCCACCCTCGAATCTGACGTACGTGCCGATCGACTTTCAGCACGAAGACCTTACCGACGTCCTGAAGCGACACGATTACGATCCGGCGCAGCGGACGTTCTTCATCCTGGAAGGCGTGACGATGTATCTGCCGGAAGAGGCCGCCCGCGCCACGTTTCGATTCGTGGGGGCGCATCCACCAGGCAGCGGCCTCGTCTTCGATTTCGTCTATCGCGCGCTGATCGACAGGCTCGCCGAGATCGATATGGCCAACATTCCGGAAGCGCAGAAGCCGTTCGTCCAGCGCTTTCTCGATCTGATCAAAGACGAGCCGTGGGTGTTTGGTCTTCCAGAGGACGGCGAACGCGAGTTCCTGCGCGAATTTGGTCTCGAGCTGCGCGAGGCGTTTCCGGTTGGAGGCGAAGAATCGAGCAAGCGATTCCTGACCAAATCCGACGGCACACAGCTAGGCGCTCAAGCGATCGCGGCTGCGATGGCTCGCATGGCGGCACGCGCGCGCGAGTCAGCACAAGCGCAGCCCGGAGGCCAACAGATGTCGCCGGAGTTGATGCGACGGCAGCAGCGGGTGATGGCCTATCAGCTGGCAGAGGCAGTCGTTTCAGGCTAGCTCTGCACCCAGAGCTTCGGCTTGCCGGTCCCGTCGTCGGTGCCCTTGATGTACCAGTTCTTGCCGAGAGGATCGTGGTCCATCGTCGTGACGAAGTCGAAGGGCGCCTGGAACTCGATGTAGTCGAAACCGGTATCAGACGCAATCAGCTGATGCCATTCACCAGAGGGGATGAGCACGAGGCTGCCGGGCCCTACTGGCAAAGTCCCGGTATCGTGCTTCACTTCGCCGGTGCCCGTCTCGATGAAATAGAAATGCTCTGGAATGACCGGACTGGTCTTCGACGGATGGTGCACGTGCCGCGGTGAATGCGCGTGCGGCGCGTACGCCATGCGTCCGATCTGCAGATCCCAGGAGCCCGAGAGGCCGGTTTCCTTGTTGACCCAGAATGTGCGTTCACGGAACTGCTTCTCATCGACGAGCGATCGGAGTTGTGCTTCTTCGAAGACATAACCGGCGGCTCGGGCGTCGGCGCCGATGGGCTTGCCGGTGTGCTTGGGGACGGCCACGAGCAGGAGGACCAGCGGAGTCGCAGATGCCGTAATGGCGGCGTCCTCGCCTGGTTCCAGGTAGATGCCGGAGCGGCGCTGGGCGATCTGCTCGCCGCTTTTCCCCGCGATCGTGAACAACACTTTCGCGTCCTTCCCTTCGAGGATGTACGCGACCTGCGTGTGATCGCTGGGCGCAAGGCGACACGTCTTGCCCGGGTCCACGTTCTCAACCGCGATCTGAACCCTCGTTCCCTCTTCGGCAGGTCCAAGAACCTTCCTGACGTGTCCTTCTGCAACGGGGATTCTATTCCGGCTCTCGATGTCGATCACTTTGATCATTTCAGTACAGGCCCCTGTCTGTGACGAGAAAATGACGATTTATAGCACAGGAAGTGTTGCCCTATTACGGGCACTTCCCGCACGTCATCTTGGACGGCGAGCAACTCATCTGAAGCATGGCATCCAGATTGACCGAGCCCTTCCCTCTGTTTACTCCGTCGACAGGAAGCTTGTGAGTGAGCCATCGGGAGATGAACTTCCTCCAGGCTGTGCCGTCGCTCTTTTGGCGCGCGATCGAGTCGAGGCAAATGCGGATCAAATCCGCGCTTGCGTAAGCAGCAGCGTTGGCTGCCGCGTAACCGAGGGAACCTGCGTAGTAGTCGCTCTCGTCGTGATGCTCTTTGGCGTCCACGTCCTCCTCATCGTGAGGGTGGTTGTAGTCGAATATGTTGCGGATCGGCGGTGCGCTTCCAAAGCATGCCGGGCTGGCGTTCTTCTTCGCGGTCCCGAGAACCAGGCTGCCGTCTATCTCTGACCGCAGCACGTGCCCTGGTGAGAAGGAGTCCTGCAGGCAGTGCAAAGCCTTGGCGAGATGAGCGTCGACGCGCATTCCCTTTTCCAGAACCGGAGTCAGTGCGCTCCTCGCTGCATTCCGAGCGACGCCTTCCCAGAAGCTTTCCATGCGAGCCCGTATCCAGGCTTCGGTCTCGTCGACGATGAAGTTGACGCAGTTGCGGTAAGCGGCCAGCTGGGTCTCATCAGTCGCGCGCATGAAATGCAGGCGCTGCAAGTTCTGCTTGAAGTGCGATTGGACGGTGGTAATGTCGGACACGCCCGCCACGAGTTGTGACAGTCCGGCAACGGGCGAGCGGACGTAATCCAGGGTGCCGATCCAGTGCTCCGCTGGCGTCGATTTCTCGTCGACTTTCTTCGCGGGAGCGGGCCACAGCACGTCTTTGCGCTTCGAAAGATTCGTGAGAATGTCGAGCGCCTGCAGCGTTATCTTGACGTGTCCATCGAAGCGCATCCCAGCCCCCGCTGAACTGTATCGCGGAAACCGCGAGTCGACCAAGTCGTAGACCAGGCAGTCCACAGTCCGAGAACGTCGACATGCTGACAATCCCGAACGTCACGCCGGTGACCTTGACCCGACGACGCTTCATCGAGGAACTCGGCCTCGTCGGAGGCACCTCCCTCGTCATGTGCGCGATGACATCGTGGGAGCTGATGGCCGGCGCGGCCGGTCAGCGCCCCGCGCTTTCAGGCCGGCCGGCTCATGGCAAAGTGCTCGTGCTCGGCGCTGGCGTGTCAGGCCTGGTCATCGCGTACGAACTCGGCAAACTGGGCTACGACTATCACGTCCTCGAAGCGCGCGACCGCGTCGGTGGCCTGGCGTGGACCGTGCGGCGCGGCACCGACCACACCGAGATTCGCGGTGAGCGGCAGGTCTGCAACTTCGACGCCGGCCTGTACGTGAACGTCGGTGCGTGGCGGATCCCATACACGCATACCGGTGTCCTTAACTACTGCCGCGAGCTGGGCGTCGCGATCGAGATCTTCATCAACGAGGCCGAGAACGCCTACTTCTATTACGAAGGACAGGAGGTCGGTCCGCTCGCCGGGAAGCGCGTGCGCCTTCGCGAGGTCAAAGCCGACATGATCGGCTACACCAACGAGCTGCTCGTGAAGGCGCTCGACCAGCGGCAACTCGATCTGCCGCTGACCGCTGAAGACAAACAGCGATTCCTGACTTACCTCGTGGCGCAAGGCTATCTCGATAGCAGCGACCGCCGATACAAGGCGTTCGCCATTCGCGGACCGGGCACGCCGCACGATTTTGCCGCCCTGCTACGGTCTGGTTTCAGCCAGCGGATGCGATCGGTGCCGGCGACGACCGGAACGACCGCGTCGCCGATGTTTCAACCGGTGGGCGGCATGGACCAGTTTCCCAAAGGCTTCGAGCGAGCGATCGGTGCTGCCCGCATCACCTTCAATGCGGAGGTCCAGTCCGTCCATCAATCAGATACTGATGTGAAAGTCGTCTGCAACGACACAAGAACCGGCAGGCGCCGCGAGTTGAGTGCCGATTTCGTCGTCGTCTGCCTGCCGCTGTCGGTGCTGCCTGGTGTCGACATCAACCTGTCGTCCGAGCTGATGGCGGCCGCGAAATCCGTCATCTACAGCAACAGCGCGAAGATGGGGCTCGCGATGAAGCGCCGCTTCTGGGAGGAGGACGATCGGATCTTTGGAGGGCATCTCTACTCCGACCTTCCACTGGGCGAGTTCTCGTATCCATCAAACGATTACTTCTCGCGCAAAGGAGTGTTGCTGGGGCTCTACGCCAACCAGCCTGTAGGCGACCTGCTCGACCGCCCGATCAGGGAACGCGTCGAGCATGTGCTGACGCACGCGAGCAAAGTCCATCCGCAAATCCGACAGGAGTTCGAAAGTGCGTTCGCCGTGTGGTGGCGCAATGTGAAGTACAGCCAGGGTGGCTATGCGGCCGGCGTCACGGCTGCGCGCCGGGCGCAACTCTCGACAATCGACAACCGCGTCATCATCGGCTCCGCCGCAACGGCGCCCGATTCGTCTCCCGACTGGATGGAAGGCGCGGTCGCCGCTGCCTGGCAGGCGTTGAGCACGCTGCACGAGCGTGCGATGCGCGTCTGAATCACGTTCAGTCTGCCCAAGGGGCTTTCTCAACGGCACGGCCTGTGCCTGAAACAGCGGCAGTGATAAATCGATGAGAGAATTCATTCCGGTAATCAACGACCAGAACCACCACACCCACGACATGTGGTGGCCCGCGACCCGATGTGCGCGTCAGTGGACAGAGAGAAGGGCAGCGTGATGACACGATCCCCCCGCCAGACTCGATTTCGATGGCTGCGTCCCATCCTGCCAATCCTCGTTCTCATGACGACAGCCCCGGCGTACGCGGGACAGAAACCAGCCCCATCGCAGGATCCGTTGGCGCGGATGAACGAGGCAATGGACGCGCTGACCAGGAAGGTGTGGCCGAGCGTCGTGCAGATCCTGGTGAGCAGCTACGGTAGTACGCGTGAGGAATCGGGCAGCAGCGATGCCAACGTCGTCATCGGAAAGCAGAGCTCGACCGGGTCGGGGTTTGTGATCGATGCGGATGGCTACATCATCACGAACGCCCACGTCGTCAACGGCGCGCGCCGCGTTCTCATCGTGATGCCTGCCGAGAATGCGGATGGAACACTCGCGACGGCGCTATCGGGGAGGACTTACGAGTTCCCGGCGCGTATCGTTGGCATTACGACCGAATTGGATCTGGCGCTGTTGAAAGTGGACGGCCAGAAGCTGCCCGCCTTGCCGCTGGCCACTTACTCACAGGTCCACCAGGGTGAGAACGTCTTCGCGTTCGGAAGCCCCATCGGTTTGCGCAACAGCCTGACGCATGGACTGGTCTCTGCGGTGGCGCGACAGATCGACCCCGATTCACCGCTGATTTACGTGCAGACCGATGCGCCAATCAACCCCGGGAATTCTGGCGGCCCGCTGGTCAACATCCGCGGCGAAGTCGTCGGCGTAAACACATTCATCTTCTCTCAGTCAGGCGGCAACGAAGGACTCGGGTTTGCGATTCCAAGCGCGACGGTGAGGACGGTGTACCGGCAGCTCAGACAGTACGGTCAGCTCCGCCGGCAGGTCGTCGGCATGAACATCCAGACCATTACGCACGACATGGGGAAAGCGCTCAAGCTGCCCAGAGACTACGGCCTCATCGTTTCTGACGTGGCGCCCGGCGGTCCGGCGGAGACGGCGGGGCTGAAGATCGGCGACATCCTCATTTCCATCGATGGTCAGCCGGCGGAGAACCTCCCGACGGTGAACTACAACTTCCGCCTCAGAGACTCGACCGAGAACGTGCAGATGGTGGTACTTCGGGGCGGCACCCAGCAGACTCTCAGCATTGCGCCGGTCGAACAGCGCAGCAGCTTCGATTCAGTGTCCGCGATGGTTGACCCGGAGAAGCATCTGGTGCCCGAGCTCGGACTGCTTGGCGTCGAGATCGATTCCCAGATCGCAGCCAAATTGGAGGGCTTGAGAGCGCCGTATGGCGTCATCGTCGTCGCTCGCACGGCGGGCACGACGAGCGAAGTGCCCCTTCAGGCTCAGGACGTCATTCGCAGCGTGAACGGCAAGGACGTCTCGACGCTGCAGGGGCTCAGTGACGCGGTTCGCGGACTCCCGTCCGGATCGCCAGTGACTTTACAGGTTCAACGAGAAGGGCGACTGATGTACGTGACGTTCACTCACGATTGACGGCGGAGGTCGATGATGATGCGCTTCGATATGTATAAACCGGGTCTGGCGATCGTGACAGTCATGGCAAGCGCCACGATCGGGTTAGCAGCAGCCCAGCCCCTGCCCAAGGCTCGCGTCGCCGATCTCATCGTGAAGGTCGAGAACGGTGTCGACGAGTTCCGCAACTATCTCGAGAAGCGCGGCGACAACGCGAAAGACGCGAAAGAGAAAAGCGCGACGACGCCGCAGGGCGATGCGCGACGCGCGAAGCGCGGGGCGCCGACAGAGACGCAGAAGAACGTCGCGAAGGAGCGCAAGGACGAGCTCGACGATGCGCTCGGCGACTTGAACAAATCGACAAACCGGCTGCGGCGGAAGTTCGACGCCACTGACAAGTGGCAGGAGACGCGCGTTCAGGTCGAGCAGATGCTCGAGGACGGCCGGAAGATCAATCAGGCCATCGTCCGCGGCAACTACGGAACCGAGGTCGCACGGCTGTGGGGAGTTCTGCGAACGGGCATGAACGACCTCGCTCGTGCGTACGGATTGCAGCCGATGGCGTTGTGACGCGACGCGGCTCTCACTGTTGCAGAAACCTGCGGGCAACCTCGACGTCGCATTTCTGATTCGAGTGGCGCATGGTCGGTCGATATTCCCATTTGCCCGACCATTGCGCCGGCTGCGTCAGGTAGACCGTTTCATATCCTCGTGGCAGGCAGGCGCTAGCCTGAGGGCCGTTCGGTCAGAGCCTTGCCGCCTGCTGCAGGAAGTGGTGTTTTCGCGCCTCCCCGGCTCTCGCCTTCCAGCAGCGCGTCGAGGCTCGCGTACGCATAGATTGTCGGTGCGTGATTCTGCATCAGTCCACCGGTGTCGGCCGTGGGCCCGTAGTTGCTGTGCAGATCGCGTCCGAGCATCCGCAGCATGGCCATTTGCTGTCCACGGTGATGCGACGTGTGCGTCAGCCGGCGCGTCATGATCCACGCGCGCGAGCGCTGTACATCGAAGAACGAGACCAATTCCTCCCACCATGGCTCGTTGGTCCGGCGCAGTCGATCGAGCCGTTTGCGACTCTGATCGGCGTAGTGCTTCATGAATGCGAGTCGAGTCTCCTGCTCAGGGAGCGCCGGTGTCCCGATATCGATGCCGAGCATCGTGCGGAACCACGTGTCCTCGCTGACACATTGATGCACCATCTGCTCGAGAACGCTCCGTCCGCGCGAATCGTCGGAGCGTGGCCGGACCGCGAGGTCGTCATCGGTGAACTCGCTCCAGACGCTCAACACTTTGACTCGCTCGGTGCCGTAACTATCGATGAGGAAGTCGTATGTCATGGCTCTTTTCGACAGGATGGCCTTTTGATATCTCTTCGCCGCCGTTCGGGCCATCTGTGAACACCGGCTGGCGCGTGCTCGTCTAATAGATTGTGACTATGCCCACTATCACCCGCCGGGCTGTCCGCCACCTCGTCCTCCTCCGCAATACCCCGCAATAGCCCTCGTCTGCACAACCGTCGACGCACTCCCGGGCGGCGTGCCCGGCGTGCACGTACGCGTGACCAACTGATTCTCGAGAGAAAGGATCGCACGTCATGAACGTCGTGTCGTTGTCGCTCGTTCTGTGGATTGTCTTCGGGCTCTTCGCGCTGATCGTGGTCCTGCTGACGTTTCGCTACATCCCCAACGATCGCGTCGGCATCGTTGAGAAGCTGTGGAGCCCGTCAGGCTCGGTCAGCCGCGGCATCATCGCGCTGAACGGTGAGGCCGGCTTTCAGCCGGCACTGCTGCGAGGCGGTTGGCACGTGTTGATGCCGTTCCAGTATCGACTGCACAAGATGCCGCTCGTAACGATTCCGCAAGGCAAAATCGGCTACGTCTTCGCGCGCGATGGTGTGCCGCTGGAGCCCACGCAAACGCTCGCCAGCAACGTCGCGGCACACGACTTTCAGGACGTGGCGGCATTCATGCACGCCGACGGCCAGCGTGGCCCGCAGCGCAAGATCCTGCGCGAAGGTACTTACGCGTTCAACACGGCGCAGTTCGTGGTGATCACCAACGAGCGCGTGCATTTCCTGCCGCTCGACCCGACCGAGGCCGACACCTTCAAGCGGATGGCCGCGCTCATCGCCGACCGCGGAGGCTTCGAGCCGGTCGTGATCAAGGACGCTGCCGACGCCATCGGGATCGTGACGGTACACGACGGCCCTTCGTTGCCCGACGGGCAGATCATCGCGCCGACGGTTGGTGACGATGCGGCGACGCCGGAGCTGTATCACAACAACTTCCAGGACCCCGAGAAGTTCCTGCTCGCGGGCGGACTGCGCGGCCGTCAATTGCAGACGCTCGTCGAAGGCACTTATTACGTCAATCGCTTGTTTGCGACCGTCGAAATGATTCCGAAGACGGTGATCGAGGTCGGCAACGTCGGCGTTGTCGTCTCGTACACCGGTGAGGCGGGCGTCGACCTCACCGGCGATCAGTACAAGCACGGCGAGCTCGTCAGGAAGCATTCGCGCGGCGTGTGGAACGAGCCGCTGCTGCCCGGTAAGTACGCGTTCAACACCTACGCCGGCAAAGTGATGATGGTGCCGACGACGAACTTCATCCTGAAGTGGAACAAGTCGGAGACCGGCTCGCATCGCTACGACGAGAATCTGTCGGAAGTGCTGCTCATCACCAAGGACGCGTTCGAGCCGTCGCTGCCGCTGTCAGTCGTCGTGCACATCGACTATCGCAAGGCACCGCTGGTGATTCAACGGTTCGGCGATATCAAGCGCCTCGTCGAGCAGACGCTCGATCCGATGGTCTCGGCGTACTTCAAGAACGTCGGTCAGACGCGCACGTTGATCCAGCTGATTCAGGATCGCAGCGCGATCCAGCAGCAATCGGGCGAACAGATGAAGGAGAAATTCGCCGAGTACAACCTCGAGCTCCAGGAGGTGCTGATCGGCACGCCGACGGCCGGCGTTCCGGGGAGCCAGATCGAAACGATCCTGACGCAGTTGCGCTCGCGCCAGATCGCGGAAGAACAGGTAGAGACCTACACCCGCCAGGAGAAGGCGGCGATGAAGGAGAAAGAGCTGCGCGAAGCGGAGGCGCGCGCCAAACAGCAGACGTTGATCACGGAGTCGGAGCTGTCGATCGACATCCAGACGAACCAGGGTAAGGCGGAGTACGAGCGCTCGCGGCAGGAAGCCTCCCGTATTCAAACGCTGGCAACCGCCGAGGCCGAGAAGATCCGCATCGTCGGCGAAGGCGAGGCCAAGCGTATTCAGGCGATCGCAGCGGCCGATGCCGAACGGACGGCGCGTGTCGGTGTGGCGCAGGCGATGGCCATCGAGGAGCAGGTGCGCGCGTACGGCGGCCCGCGTCTGCAGTTGACGCAGCAGGTCTTGAACCGCTTCGCCGAGGCGATTCAGTCGTCGCAGGTGGATGTGGTGCCGAAGATCCTCATCGCCGGCCAGAACGGCAAGGAGGGGGCGCCGATGACGGGCAACGTGATGGAGGCGCTGCTGACGCTGATGATGTCCGAACGTCTCGGCGGCGACATCAATACGCCGCCGGCGCCTCGTAATGCATCCGCGGACGCGATCCGTAAACGGATTGAGGACGACATGAAGCGCTAAGCGTCGTTCACCACGGTGGCGGCGGGTCTCAAGACCCGCCGCTACGTCACGGCAAAACGGCTTTCACCTAATGACCGAAGTCGTGGTTACCCGTGTGCCAGCCGCGCGTTGCGAGCTGCTCTGCTCCACCTTGTCCGAAGAAGATTCGAAACGCCGGTGTCCCTTGGGGCGTGGTGCTCTGGAACCCGATCAGCTTCTTGTTCGGCATCGCTCGCTTGAGGGAGGAATGAATCGCCGCCCACCCTTGGGTGGTGGGTTTCCAGTCGAGCAGATTCGGGATCAGCGACACCGTATACGGACCGTGATTGTGCTGCGGCTTGCCGCCTTTTTCTCCCCACTCAGCCATGTGCAGCGTCGCAGAGCTGAAATTCCCGGTGATGTTCTGCGTGATCGCAATGTGGCGCCAGGGGATGCCTCGCTTGTCTGCGTCGCCGAAGGTGAGAATGGGATCCCCCATCTGGATGCCCCAGAGGTTCTGGGTCTCGTCGTTCCGCGGCGGAAGGGGCAGGAATGATTTGCAATCCCGTTCGCTGTAACTCGTCCCCATTTGCGTGCCGGTCCCGTACGACGCAATCGGCAGCATCGGGCTGAGGCCGAGGTAATTTCCCGCAAACCCATTGCAATCCTGGCCGAACCATTTCTCGGCGTACTCCTTCGGCGAGATCGTCGGCCTCCCTACCAGCACGGCGATTCGCAGCGCATCACTCATCTCGCCAGGAGACCCGCGGCTGGCGAAGGCGCGCCGAATCCCGGCACAGCAGAACTGCTCGCTGGGATCCATCTTCGAGCTGCTTGGGATCTGGAACGTCGCCGGGACTTCGTTGAAGCTGCGCAGCTTCAGGAACTTCTTGGCCACCAGGTCGAGTACCGCAGAGGCCTCGTTCACATCCTCCTGGGCCCAGTCCGCCTTGTACTTGCTGATGTTGAGCGTCACGTTCAGACCGAGGAGCGAATCCTCTACCTGCAACTGGTGATACGTATCGGCGTACTCGAATGGCGTCATGGCCCCTCCGTGGACTCGAACCGCTGTCACCAGCTACAACGAGAGCGTTCGATCGAACGAACACGTTCCAGGCTGCACACAACGAGGTCACTGGACGAGGTGGAATGCCTGAGTCGGCTATAAAATGACGACCTTCAGGGGGGCTTCATGGCGACACGCGATTTCCTGAAGGACTACCAGAACGTGCTGCTTCGGCACATCATCATGCCTGGCAGCCACGACGCGGGACTGGCCGACGAATCGTACGATGGCCTCGGATTGTTTGGGACCGGCAAATCGAGAACCGTCACCCAGTCCGTTGGCGTCGGTGAGCAGGCCGTCCGTGGGTCGCGATTCTTCGACGTACGCATCATCAAGTCCGGCGGTCAGCTGAAGGCCTATCACAGCCCCAAAGACACACGAGTCGCCGGCGGTGTCGGACAGGGGTTCGAGGCGATCCTCGACGAGCTTCAGGGGTTCGTCCGGTCCAACCCGACAGAGTTCGTCATCATCCGGCTCGCGCACATCAAGGACTCCACCGAAGTGTTCCAGGAGCTCTTCGCCTGGATGGACAAGTCAGCGCTCTACGGCAAGAAGAACAGCGACTTCGTCTACACGGGCGTCGGCAATCTGGCCGCGAGGTTCGTCAGCGAGCTGGCCGGTAAGATGATCTTTCTGATCGACGGAAAAAAGCTCAAACCAGCCAAGTTCAAGGGCAGGGCGGAGGGAGTTCCGGGGCAGGCGGACGGCGTTCACAAGCTCTATCAGAACAAAGGGGGAAAGCCGCTGCCCGCGGTCACCGATGGGTTGTGCCTCTGCGGAGAGTTTGCCAGCTCTACGGATCTGGCCACGATCATCGAATCCCAGACTGCGACCTATACCAATCACGATCAGCACAGGACGCATGCCGATGACAGAGTCCACCTGTATTGCCTGTACTGGACCTCAACCGGCGGGGACATCAAGGCGAACACCAGGAATGTCGCGGCTAACTTTCAGCACGTCCGCAAGCTGGTAGCCAAACATAACGCGGGCACGGCGGCGCACTGCAAGAAACAAGGCATACCGCTCGTCAACACCAAGGCGTGGTCGAAAGCCATCGACCTCGAGGACCGCGCCCGCCGGCAGTACGCCGTCTACTCCTGCTCGCTGCCCAACGTCGTTCTTTATGACTTCGTAAATCAGGCCACGAGCCAGGAGATCATCGGGTTGAACGGTCTCGTGTTGTGTGCAACATAAGGGGAGCCATTCCGTAGGCTGATTCTGGTCGAGGCACGTGCCTGTGAGCGATGTTCATGCGGTCGTCATAGGCTCGGGCCCGAACGGGTTATCCGCTGCGATTGCCATCGCGCAGACCGGCCGCAAAGTCATCGTCTTCGAAGCCGCCAGCTCGGTCGGCGGAGGTTGCCGCTCGGCCGAGCTGACGCTGCCGGGCTACCTGCACGACGTCTGTTCCGCAGTGCATCCATTTGCTGTCGTCTCGCCCTTCTTCAATTCGCTTCCGCTCTCTGCACACGGGCTCGAATGGATTACGCCACCGGTGATGCTCGCGCATCCTCTGGACGACGCGCCTGCGGCCTGCGTGTACCGGTCGGTGCAGCGCACGGCCGAAACGCTCGAACGTGACGGGTCCGCGTATCAGCGCTTGATGGATCCGCTGGTCGAATCGTGGGCTTCGATCGCGGATTCGATACTCGGCCCGCTGCGGTGGCCACGCCATCCGTTGGCACTTGCGCAATTCGGTGTACGGGCTCTGCAACCCGCCACGCTATTCGCGCGCCGTACATTCGCAGGAGCGCGGGCGCGCGCGCTGTTGGCCGGCATCGCGGCCCACGGGATGATTCCGTTGGAGAACAGTCCTTCTGCCGGCATCGGACTCGCGCTCAACCTGACCGGCCACGTCGGCGGGTGGTGTCTGCCGCGTGGCGGTGCGCAAACGATCACAAACGCACTCGCGACACATCTCGTTTCACTCGGAGGCGAGATCGTCAGCGGAAAGCCCGTCAAGTCGATTGAAGAGCTACCGCCGGCCAAGGCAGTGCTCTGTGACTTGTCGCCGCGGCCATTCCTGCACATCGCCGAGCACCGGCTTCCGCCCCGGTTCCGGCAGGCGCTGCTGCGCTATCGCTACGGAATGGGCGCATACAAAGTGGACTGGGCGCTCGACGGACCGATTCCGTGGATTGACAACGCGTGCGCGCTGGCCGGAACCGTACACCTCGGTGGCACATTGGAGGAGATCGCCGCGTCCGAACGTCTCACTTGGGAGGGGCGGCTCGTAGAACGACCGTTCGTCCTGCTCTCACAACCGACTCTCTTCGACCCCTCTCGCGCTCCGAAAGGTCGGCACATCGTCTGGGGCTATTGCCATGTCCCGCACGGCTCCGGTGCCGACATGCTTTCGCGCATCGAGCAGCAGATCGAACGCTTTGCGCCGGGCTTCCGCGACCGCGTCATCGCCCGCGCAGTACGTCGTCCCGCGGATCTCGAACGCGACAACCCGAATTTCGTCGGCGGCGACATCGGGGCCGGCGCAACGACGCTCGGTCAACTGTTTACGCGGCCCACATGGCGCACGTATTCAACCCCCGTTCGCGGGCTCTACATGTGTTCGGCAGCCACGCCGCCCGGCGTGGGAGTTCATGGGATGTGCGGCTACCACGCCGCACAGCGCGCGCTTCGAGAGGTGCTTCGCGATTGATTGGTCAGGAGCCCTTCTTGAAGTAGTGCGCGATCTTCTGTCCCGCTTCGTCCGAGTAGTAGACGATGACCGTGGATGCCTCTTCGCCGGTCCCGCCGATACCGCCCTCGGTCTCGGCGGCAGCCCGAGTCGTCATTTGAAGCGTCTCCGTTTTTCCGTTGTTGTATCTGATGGTGATTTCACCTTTTCGGTGATCGATGTTGGTCACCATTCCCTCGGTGATCTTCAATCCCTCGTCACCAAGAATATCGATTTCGTCGGCCGATGCTTGCGATTCCCTGGTCGACTCGTGAATGACGACTGTTGTTCCCTCTCGCAATCCTTCGAGGGCGTCGACACCCGGCTTCTTTCCTCCGTGAACGACCAGGTCCTTCGTGAAGTGATAAACGTGTTCCAACCCGTCCATCGTGGTGACAACCACGACGTTGGCTGCCCGGTAAAACTGTTTCATCGTCCCCTCCAACGCGATCGGCTCCTGGAGGGGAGGACGGTCTTGCGGATGCGCGGGTGTGGACAAGATGAGGACGGCTCCGAGCCCAAGCCCCAGCGTCCGCCCGAGTCCCGCTACGAGTGTTCGGTGCGCGTCGCCCTTTGATGGTTTCATGACGCATCTCCTTCACAGACAATCAGCAAGCTTCGTGCCCCTGTGACACCATCGGGCGCATCGCGTGGCCAGGCTGCCTGCAATTCGAGTGCGACGGAACAGGGGAATATTTCAGCGGCGGTTATGGGAATTCCCCGGCGCGATTTCGTAGACGTGTCACAGTCCGTGGAAACACTCCAACGTGCCGCGGCATCGATTTCGCACTGGCGGCGGGTTGTCTCCATGAACCTCAGGTGGTAATCGTGGCGTATCTCCCGAAGGAACATGGCGCGTACGGACAGGTCGCGTTTCCGCTCGCGACCGCATTCGGCGTGAGCGGCGTATCGACGGGCGGCCTGCTGGTTTCAGTAGCCGTGATCGCGGGTTTTCTCGCGCACGAACCTGCCGCGATCGTGCTCGGCCTGCGGGGGTCGCGCGCCAAACGAGAGCTCGGCGCTTCAGCAACTCAGTGGCTCTCCGGTTGTCTCGCCATCGCTGTCGCCGCCGGTATTGCGGCGGTCCTCGACCTTGATCCAGCCGCACGTCGATCGCTGGCAATCCCGGCAATCCCGACGGTCCTGCTGATCCTGGCGATGATCCAAGGGCACGAGAAATCCTGGTACGGTGAGGCAGCGGCCGCGCTCGCGTTCGCCGGAGTGGCAGTTCCGGTCACGATGGCCGCAGGTTCATCGATGAAGGTCGCGTTCGCCGTCGCGATCCCGTTTGCATTGCTGTTCACCACGACAACACTCGCCGTACGTATTGTCATCCTGCGCGTCAGGGGAGGCGGTGATCCTCGTGCGACGATGGCCACCAGGCGTGCAACGCTCGCCATCTCGGCGGTGGCAACCGCGGTCATTGGCGCAATGACCGTCACTGGATGGCTTCCCTGGTCCGCGCTGTTTGCCTCTGCTCCCGGGTTGATCACGGCATCGATCGTCGCCGCACGACCGCCGGCGCCTGCTCGACTTCGTTCGCTTGGCTGGACTCTCGTCGCGATCTCCACGCTCACGGCTGTGATTGTCGTTGCGACGGTTTAGCCCCGGCCGAAGCTCGTCTTGACCCGGCGAGTGATGGCTCGCTGCCGACGAATGCCGCCAGGTGCTCACCGGTCAGCGTGAACCTCGCCGCTACCAAGTCAGCGGGTGTGCCTTCGAAGACGATCCGTCCTCCGTCGTGGCCCGCACCCGGTCCGAGGTCGATGATCCAGTCGGCGTGCGCCATCACCGCCAGGTGGTGCTCGATCACGATGACTGACTTCCCGGAGTCGACCAGCCGATCGAGCAACCCGAGCAACTGCGCGAGGTCGGCCAGGTGCAACCCGCTGGTCGGCTCGTCGAGCACGTAGACGCCCCCGTCGACACCCATGTGCGTCGCGAGCTTGAGCCGCTGCCGCTCTCCACCCGAGAGCGTGGTGAGCGGTTGGCCGAGCCGCAGGTACCCAAGCCCCACGTCGGCCATGCGCTGCAGGATCGCGTGCGCGGCCGGCGTTCGCGCCTCGCCGTTGTCGAAGAAGCGGACTGCGGTTTCGACCGGCAGGTCGAGCACGTCGGCGATGTTGAGCCCGCCGCCTGCCCTGAGCGAAGTCGAAGGGAGGCGGTACTCCAGCACCGACGCCTGGAACCGCCGGCCCTCGCAATCCTCGCAGACGGTGCTGACACCGGCCATCATCGCGAGGTCGGTATAAATCACCCCAGCGCCGTTGCAGGTCGGACAGGCGCCCTCGGAATTGGCGCTGAACAGCGCGGCCTTCACGCCGTTGGCCTTCGCGAACGCGTTGCGGATCGGATCGAGCAGGCCCGTGTATGTCGCCGGGTTGCTCCGGCGCGAGCCTCGGATCGCGGTCTGGTCGACGGACACCACGCCGTCGCGGCCGCTCACCGAGCCGTGGATCAAGGAGCTCTTGCCCGATCCAGCGACGCCGGTCACGACGACAAGCACGCCGAGCGGAATGTCCACGTTCACGTTCTTAAGGTTGTGGGTACGGGCACCGCGTACTTTCATTGCACCTGACGCCTTCCGCACCACTGGCTTCAGCGAGGCACGGTCGTTCAGGTGACGTCCGGTAAGGGTGCCGCTGGCCCGCAGTCCATCGACGGTGCCCTCGAAGACCACCTCGCCGCCCGCAGTACCGGCTCCCGGGCCGAGGTCGACAACGTGGTCCGCGATCGCGATCACTTCCGGCTTGTGCTCGACGACGAGGACAGTGTTGCCCTTGTCGCGCAACCGCTCGAGCAGATCGTTCATCCGCTGGATATCGTGCGGGTGCAACCCGATCGTCGGCTCGTCGAAGACGTATGTCACATCGGTGAGCGACGATCCCAGGTGGCGAATCATCTTCGTGCGCTGCGCCTCACCACCCGACAGTGTGCCCGACGGCCGGTCGAGCGAAAGGTAGCCCAGTCCGATCTCTACAAACGAGTCGAGCGCGTGCCGCAGTGACGCCAGCAGCGGCGCGACCGAGGGTTCCTTCAGATCGCGCATCCACTCGGCCAGGTCGCTGATCTGCATCGCGCACGCCTCGGCAATGTTGATCTTCTTGATCCTCGACGATCGGGCTGCTTCGTTGAGCCGTGTGCCGCCGCACTCGGGGCAGGTGGTGAAGGTGACCGCGCGCTCCACGAACGCGCGGATATGCGGCTGCATCGCGTCGACGTCCTTGGACAGAAACGATTTCTGAATCCGCGGCACGAGCCCTTCGTATGTGAGGTTGATGTTCTGGAACTTCACCTTCCGCGGCTTGCTGTAGAGGAAGTCTTCGCGCTCCTTCTTCGTGTACTTGCGGATCGGCTTGTCCGGGTCGAGGCCCGCGGCCGCGAAGATGCGCACCTGCCAACCGTCGGCGGTGTAGCCGGGGATCGTGAGCGCGCCCTCGTTGAGCGACTTGCTGTCGTCGTAAAGCTGCGACAGGTCGATGTCGCTGACCGATCCCATCCCCTCGCATCGCGGGCACATGCCGCCCAGATAGACAACGTCGCGTACTACGATCCGTTCACCCCTGCCCTTGTCGACGGTCATCGCGCCGCTCGCCTTCCTCGTTGGGATGTTGAACGAAAAGGCCGTAGCCGGTCCGATGTGGGGCTTGCCGAGGCGGCTCCACAGTACCCGCAGCATCGCGTTGGCATCGGTCGCCGTGCCAACCGTCGAGCGGGAATTCGCACCCATCCGCTCCTGGTCGACGATGATCGCCGTCGTCAGCCCTTCCAGTACGTCGACCTCGGGTCGCGCCAGCGTCGGCATGAATCCCTGCAGGAATGCACTGTAGGTCTCGTTAATCAGCCGCTGCGATTCCGAGGCGATAGTGCCGAAAACCAGCGACGACTTGCCCGACCCCGAAACGCCCGTGAACACGGTGAGGCGGCGCTTGGGAAACTCGACACTGATGTCCTTCAGGTTGTTGACGCGGGCGCCCTGAACGCGGATCAAGTCGTGGCTGTCTGCGGGATGCCCGCCTCCGCCAAGGCTATGGCGCGCAGGCTGCCTGGATAAGGCCATGTTCTCGATCATGTCACCAGGCGATAGAATCCCGTCAATGCGGACACTCTCGATCGCCTGCCTCGCCCTCCTCGCAATCCTCTCCGCCGCGGGCGCGGTCGCGCAGCAAGCCGCCGACACGATCGTGACGCACGGCAAGATCCTCACCGTCGATGCAGCCTTCCGCGCTGTCGAAGCGCTGGCCATCACCAACGGCCGCATCGTCGCAACCGGCACGAGCACAGAGATCGCGCGCTACGCAGGCACGAACACAAAGGTGATCGACGTCGCCGGCGCAACCGTCATCCCGGGCCTCATCGACAACCACTTCCACTTCACGCGCGGCGTCGACACCTGGCACCAGCAGGCCCGCTTCGAAGGCGTCGATTCGCGTCGTGAAGCGCTGCGGATCCTCGCTATGAAGGCGGCAAGTCTCAAGCCCGGTGATTGGATCATGGTGCAAGGCGGCTGGACGCCGAGGCAGTTCGCCGACGCGCCAGGCGGTTTCACGCTCGAAGAACTCGATGGCGTGGCGCCGAAGAATCCACTTTTCGTGCAGGAGGGTTACAGCGTCGTCTACGCGAACAGCCTCGCGCTCAAAGCGGTGGGGCTGAATCCTGCGGATGGCGCACGCCGCAATGCGCAGGGGCTGGTGTCGTTCCAACCGCCGATGGCGTTATACGACGCGATGCCCCGAACCTCGCCCGGGCAGCGTGAGCAGAACCTCACAGACTTCATGCGCGAGCTCAACTCGACGGGCCTCACGGGTGTCTACAGCCTCGGTCAGTCCGAATTTCTCTCTGCGCGCGCCGCGCAAGGACAACTGCCGATCCGACTGTGGGAGACGCTGAATTTCAACGCGACCGATCCGGCATCTGCGTCCAGAGCCGCGGAGCTCATCGCGCGCTCACGCCCGAACCAGTTCGATGGCCAGCACGGAATCTTCGGACTCGGCGAGGTTCTCTACGGACCGTTCTTCGATCTCGCGCCTCGCAAAGACCCGTGGCCGGCCGCGATCATGAGCGAATACGGCAAGCTGGCAATGGCGGCTGCACGCGCCGGCTGGCATGTCCATCAGCACGTCATCAACAACAACGCCGTGACCGATCTGCTCGACACGCTGGAGCAGGTCAATCGGACGCAGCCCCTTACTGGCCTGCGCTGGACGCTCGGCCATGTCTACGACATCTCGCAGGCGAATATTGCCCGCGCGAAAGCGATGGGCATCACGCTCGGCGTGCATGGCGCCGCGATGCAGGCCGGTGCGCACATGCCGCTGCGCCGTATCGCCGACAGCGGCATCGTGTTCGGCCTGGGCACGGATGCGACCATCGTCTCGCACTACAGTCCGTTCGTCACGCTGGGATGGGTCGTCAGCGGTCTCGACGTCGGCGGCAACAAGGTACTCGACGAAACCCTGACACGCGAGGAGGCGCTGATCGCGCACACACGCTCGAACGCGTACCTGTTCTTCCAGGAGAAGACGCTCGGTTCGCTCGAGGTCGGCAAACAGGCTGACCTGGTCGTGCTCGATCGCGACTACATGACCGTACCGGCGGCCGAGATCAAGCGCATCAAGCCGACGATGACGATGGTGGGCGGCCGGGTGGTGTTCGAGGCTGGGCGATAAATCCCGGTCTTGGTCCTGCGTGCCTGGTGCTTAGTCCGTCCTTTGGTCCATGGTCCTTGCTTGTCTCGTTGAGCCATCACAATTCGTGAGCGAGCCATCGGACGGCGTTCAGTGCGAACTGACGGTTCTGCATTCCAGGCACGGAGTAATTCACGAGGGCGCCCATTTCACCAATGATGACGACGCGGCCGCGACCGAAGACGAAGGCGAGGCCCTGACTGTGACCTGCGGCTGAAACCTGATCGCACGACGGGCACGGGTTGAAATCTTTCGGCTGCGCCTGAGACGTTGCGTTCGACGATTCGTGAGGTGTGCTGGACGGAATCCAGTCCACAGCAGTTGGACTCAGGCGCAGTATCGACACGCTTCCCGACGGACCCTCCATCGATCCGCCAGTGATCGTGGCGACCCCTTCGATTTTCTCGTATTCGTCCTGGCCACGCGTGATCGGATGATCGGTAAGAAGACCGTTTTCAAGAGAGAAGACGAGATATCCGAATACCTGCCCGTACCCCGCCAGCGCCCACCGATTCGCGGGATCATCGGTCCAGCCACCTGACAGTTTCACGCCGAAGCGTTCCGCGAGCCGCCGCGCCGCCGGACCAGTGGGGTAATGGTCAACCGCCAGGAGCAATCCGCCGCCATCCTTGACCCATTGTTCGACCGCCTCGATTTCAGGATCAGAAAACGCCGATGACGCGCGATCTTCCAACGGAGCGCGCTCGCCGGCGCCGTTCGGATTGGCGATGACCACAACGTCTGCGGTCGCCAGTCTCTCAGGACCGAACGAGAGAGCATTCGGTGTCACCTCGAACCCGGCATCGCTCAACAGACTCACGAGCGGTCGATATCCACCCGATGCGGTTGCCATGATGTTGTGGTGCGCCTCGTCGAGCATGACGCGCCGCGCGACCGGCGTTTGCGCCGAGAGGATTCCGACGGCGACGCTGCTCGCGATCGCGACGCAGGACGCCGAGCAGATTTTCAGACTGAACCGCATCCTTGTTCCTGCCGGGTGACCACTGCTTCAACCGCGTCGATTCACTGAATCGGCTGCGGCTGGGTCCGATCAGATTGTTACTCGGATCTCAGGAAATCAACGATCGCGATCGCAGGTTCCCTAAATGTCCCAGAGACGCATGGAAGGGCGGCGCCCTTCAGACATGGCCTGAACGTCTGCCATTGCCTGCATGTACGTGCGCCAGCTGAGAGCGCGTTGGGGGCATTGCGAATGCGTGGTTGTCTGATCGATCTCGGAATGACCCTGAAGGTACCATCGATCGAAGACCGGAAGGCCCAGCTGCTTTCCGATCCATATGACCAGCTTCGCCGACTTCCAGTACTGGACATCCGTAAGCGTAGTATCGCCAGGGTCACGCGCGTTGTGCTCGATGCCGATCGTGTATGAATTTTCTTCGTTCGCATGGAAAGCGATGTCTTTATGACGCACGCACTGCACGACCGTTCCGTCTCGCCCGACGATGTAGTGCGCTGACTGCACTTGCCATTTGCCGTGGGCTCCAAGCTGTTTGGGTTGCGCAAAGACATTCCTGGCGGTCTGCTGGGCGTCGACTGCTTTTCCGTCAGTGACGTGAAGGACGACCGCGTCGATTTGCCGTGAACTCTTGACCTTGTGTCGATCGGAGTGGGCAGGAATCCAAATAACATCCGGAAAACCATCACCGGCCATGGAATCCTCTTGCAGAATAAGGACGCGTTCACTCGCTAACAGGGATTTGCCGGGCCCAATTTGCGTAAGGCCGAGCTTCACGATTCCCGCGTTATACCTCTCATAACGCACCATGAGGGCTGACAGAACGCAGCGGCGGCTCAGCTCTTTCGCACTGGCACCGTCGAGTGCTCCAGTGCCAACTCTGCTTCGAGGCACTCTCGATCGCGTGAGATGGTCGCCACGGCTCTCGTCGTGCCGTCCCGAATGAAGCTGACGGTGGCATCACGACGATCCAGCGAACCATCGATCTTCACACTGTCCCAGCGTTCGGTGTGACCGACGTAGTTGATCGTGACGTCGTAGTGCTGGCTCCAGAAGAACGGCACGGCGTCAAACGGCTCACGCCTGCCCAGCATGTTGCGCGCGGCCGCCTGACCCTGACGCTCGGCCACGACCCAGTGTTCAACGCGAATCCGCTCGCCGGTGTGAGGATCAGGCCAGCGGGCAACATCGCCCGCCGCAAAGATTCCGGGGATGTTGGTTTCGAGGAATTCGTTGACGGCAATTCCACCGTCGATCGTGATTCCGGCCTTCTCCGCCACCGCTAACGACGGTTTCACGCCCACACCCATGACGACAAAATCGGCGTCGAGTATCGAACCGCCGCTGAGCGAGACTTTTCGCCCGGCCAGCGACGTGACGGTCTGGCCGAGATGGAAGACAACGCCGTGGGTTTCGTGAATCGACTGGATGAAACGACCGACGTCGGGACCCATCACACGCTCGAGTGGCAAATGGTCCGGCGCCACCACGTCGACCGCTACGCCGCGCGCACGGAGAGATGCCGCAACCTCGAGGCCGATGAAGCTTGCACCGACCACGACGGCGTGCTTCGCGCCGAGCGCGAGGTCCACGATGGCACGGCTGTCCGCAAATGATCGGAGATAGTGCACCTTCGCGGTGTCATGACCCGGAATGGGTAGACGCACGGGATCGGCACCGGTAGCAATCAGCAGGCCGCCGAACTCGCGCCGAGTGCCGTTCTCCAGATGCACAGCACGCGCGGCTGGATCGATCGACGACACCGGAGATCCGAGCTGCAACTCAATTCGTCGCTCCGCGTAAAGATCTGCCGGCCAGAGCGGGATCCAGTCATCCTTGGCCTCACCTGCCAGGAAGTCCTTCGACAAGTTGGGACGATCCACTGGCGGATCCTGATCGGCGCTGATCATCGTGATGGGGCCGTCGTACGACTCGCGACGCAGCATGTCCGCCGCCGCCAGGCCCGCGGCCCCGCCGCCGAGAATCACAATCGACGAGGGATGCTGACGCGAATCTGCCGCAGCGGGTCGGCTGGATGAGGACGGCTGCGACAGCTTCTCTCGTACGAAGATCTGGTCGCCGGTGCGTTCCACGCGCCAGCACGCGACGGGGTCGAGCGCAGGCGCACGCAACGCCTCGCCGGTTTCGAGGCTGAAACAGGCGTGGTGCCAGGGACATCGAACCGTGTCACCGACGACGATGCCTTCGGCAAGCGGACCACGGTAGTGCGTGCAATGCGCGCCGACCGCGAAGAAACGATCGCCGGTGCGAGCGAGAAGAACCTGATCCTTTCCGACCTTTCCGAGGATCATGCCCCCGTCTGCAATGGAGTTGGCTTTCACACCACGCGTGAAATCCCTTGATGTGTTGGCAGCCGAGTCAGCCATGATCCACCTCCTGGTCGTACCCCGTTCACACCGGGTACCAAGTCAGAGATCACCTTCG
>Ga0075433_10000401_pt1 | contig 27591 bp, 21 predicted proteins | sample RhiMethybrSRZTD2_FD_75299 | JGI IMG/M metagenome (GOLD analysis project Ga0075433, IMG submission 75299) | Populus rhizosphere microbial communities from Tennessee, USA - Rhizosphere MetaG P. TD hybrid SRZTD2 | ecosystem: Host-associated > Plants > Roots > Rhizosphere > Soil | place: USA... | reverse complement strand
CGCAGCGCTGGGATAGCCGTCGGCTGTGGCGCGCTGCTGATCGGCAGCGCAGGGGAGGCGGAACTCAAGCGTATGTTTGTGGCCGCGCATTTGCGTGGTCGCCAGCTCGGGCGCCAAATCCTGGCGGCGTTGGAGAGCCAGGCACTTGCCGAAGGTGTGCGCGTCGTGCGCCTGGAGACCGGCGTGCGACAGCCCGCAGCGCTCGCGCTCTACCGCAGCCATGGCTATCTCGAGCGCGGCCCGTTCGGAAGCTATGCAGCGGACCCGCTCAGCACCTTCTTCGAAAAGCGGTTGGCGCTAACGCCAGGTGTCAGTAGCGGTAGTGTTCCGGCTTGAATGGCCCTGCTTGTGGCACGCCGATGTAGGCCGCCTGATCCGGACGCAGCTCGGTGAGCTTGGCCCCGATCTTGGCCAGGTGCAGACGCGCAACCTTCTCGTCGAGCTGCTTGGGCAATGTATAAACCTTGCGTTCATATTTGCCGGCATTGGAGAAAAGCTCGATCTGCGCCAGGGTCTGATTGGTGAACGAGGCTGACATGACGAACGAGGGGTGTCCCATGGCGTTGCCGAGATTTACCAGGCGACCTTCCGAGAGCAGGATGATGCGCTTGCCGTCGGCAAAGGTAATCTCGTCAACCTGCGGCTTGATGTTGGTCCACTTCTGGTTGCGCAGGGCCGAAACCTGGATCTCGTTGTCGAAGTGACCAATGTTGGCGACGATGGCACGGTCCTTCATGGCGCGCATGTGGTCGAGCGTTATGACGTCCTTGTTGCCGGTTGCCGTGACGAAAATATCGGCCCGTGGGGCGGCCTCCTCCATGGTGGTTACCTCGTAACCTTCCATGGCCGCCTGGAGCGCACAAATCGGATCAACCTCCGCCACCAGGACACGGCAGCCGGCCTGGCGCAGCGAGGCAGCGGAGCCTTTGCCCACGTCGCCGTAACCGGCGACCATGGCGATCTTGCCAGCCATCATGACGTCGGTGCCGCGGCGTATTCCATCGACCAGGCTCTCTCGGCAGCCATAAAGATTGTCGAACTTGGATTTGGTAACGGAGTCGTTGACGTTGATGGCGGGCCAGAGCAGCGAGCCCTTCTTCTGCATCTCGTAGAGCCGGTGCACGCCGGTGGTGGTCTCCTCCGACACACCCCTGATGGCGCGCCCAAGCTCAGCGAACCAGCCCTGCGGTTTGGCTTTTAGCGTTCGCTTCAGGAGCTTGAACAGGATCTCCTCCTCCTCCGAGCCGGGCTGGTCGAGGAACTTGCTGTCGCCCTTTTCGGCGCGCACGCCGAGATGAACGAACAAGGTCGCGTCCCCCCCATCGTCGAGGATCAGGTTCGGCATGCCGCCATCGCCCCACTCGAAGAGCTTCAGCGTGTAGTTCCAATAGTCTTCCAGGGTTTCTCCCTTGATGGCGAAGACCGGCACGCCGGCTGCGGCAACCGCGGCAGCCGCGTGATCCTGGGTCGAGTAGATGTTGCAGGAGACCCACCGCAGCTCGGCGCCGAGGGCCTTGAGCGTCTCGATCAGCACTGCCGTCTGGATGGTCATATGCAAGGAGCCAGCAATGCGCGCGCCCTTGAGCGGCTGGGCCTTGCCGTACTCCGCGCGGGTGGCCATCAGCCCGGGCATCTCGGTTTCGGCAATGGAAATTTCCTTGCGGCCCCAGTCGGCCAGTGAAATGTCTTTGACGATGTAATCGTGCGCCATCCGTCTCACCCGAAGTTGGCATTGAGGAGGTAGGGGCCACCCCCGCGGTGGAGGCCAGTCCCGCCGGGGCTCTATAGCAGGCCTGGCGATCAACGCAATAAAGATATAAAGAAGTCGTTATGTCTTTTGCAGAGGCCGCGTTGGCGTCCCTGGCAGAGCTATGCTGCAGCTTGCGGACAGCCGCCGGGCCGGGTGGCTGAGGGTCGACGGCTCGGCAGTTTTCGGCCGGTGCGCCGGGCCATGCCCCGCGCCTGTTCGTCGGGCTCAGTTTTCCTCGCCGAAGCCGGCGGCGACTAGGGCAACCAGCGCCTCGATGGCCTCGGGCCCCTCCGGCCCCTCGGCTTCCAGCACGATCACCGTGCCGGGTCCCGCCGCGAGCATCATCAGACCCATAATGGAGGTGCCATCCACCGAGTGGCCATCGCGCATGACGCGGACGTGCGCGTCGAAAGTCTCGGCGCACTTGACGAACTTGGCCGATGCCCGCGCGTGCATCCCCTTGCGGTTGCAGATGGTGACGGAGGCGCGCGGCTTATCGTTGCTCAACATCGACCGGTTTCTGCCTGCGCCCGTCAGGGTTCACCAGATAAAACTTGGCTGGCAATCGAAATATACTTGCGGCCTGCTTCTTTAGCGGCCGTGACCGCCTCGGTCAGTTTCGCATCACCGCGCAGGCTCGCCAATTTGATGAGCATTGGCAAGTTGATGCCTGCCAAGACCTCGGCGCCGGTTTCGCTCATCACCGAGATAGCGAGATTGGAGGGGGTGCCCCCGAACATGTCGGTCAGCACCACGACCCCTTGCCCCGCATCGACGCGGCGTATGGCTTCGATCAGTTCCGTCCGCCGTTGCTCGATGTCGTCCTCAGGGCCGATCGAGAAGGGCTCGACACGGTCCTGACGCCCGACCACGTGCTCCAGCGTCGCCTTGAACGCATCAGCCAAACCTGCGTGGGCGACAATCACGACGCCGATCATGCGAATGCTGCGCGTCCCTGATGTTCGGCGCACAGGCCGAGATCTCCCGGGCTGCCGTCGGGCGCCCAGGGAGCGCGCATGATGGTCAGCCGGGGCGCGTGACGCAAGGAAAAAGAGGCCGCGGGGGGCAGCGCCCAACAACGGGTTCAGATCTGCTTGGCTCGGGCCAGGGCTAGGGCGAGCTTGATGGGTGCGGACGCCTCGAAGGGACGCAAAAGGACAATTGGGATCGCTAAGCCCAGGAGCGGGACCGTTTTGTCGGGGTCGGGCATGCGCTCGGGCGCCTCCGGGCCGACCAGGTCGACCACCAGTTTCAGCTCAGCTTCAGGTACGGTTTTGACCTCCACGATGCCAATACCGCGCACCTCGATCTTGCCGCGGATGGTCGCCGGCGCGGTTGCCAACAGGCACAGCCCCTCGCGCCTGAGCCGGACCTGATCGTCGGCCACCAGGAGCGGGGCCTCAAGGGCGGCTGGCCCGCGCCGGGCGAGATAGAGAAAGCGCAAAGCCAGGTCGGATTTGCCCGCGCCCGGAGGGCCCCGCAGCAGCGCCGCGCCGCGACCGAGGGCGACGCACGTGCCGTGCACCAGCTCAGCCCCGTCGCCCAAGCTGCGCCCCCTTGCTGGCCGCCACCTCTGCCGTTGGCAGGCGGACCGTGAAGCGTGCGCCGACGATGCCCAAGGCCCGCCGATCGCGGAAGGCAGCCGGTTCGCCGGGAGGGCTCGCCACCGCGCCGTTGCCAGCCTGCAGATTGCTGGCTTGGATCGTACCGCCGTAGGCGGTAATGATCTCGCGCGAAATGCTCAAGCCGAGGCCGGAGTTTTTGCCCACCGTGCTATCCGTCTGCGGCCGATCGGAATAAAAGCGCGAAAAGATATCCTCGAGCTTATCGGGCGGCATGCCCGGGCCCTGGTCGTCGACCGTGAACTCGATCTCGGCGCCGCGGCGGCGCGCCCGCACGCTCACGAGCCCACCTTCCGGGGAGAAGGACAGCGCATTGTCAAGCAGATTGGTAACGACGCGACCCAACCGCGCCTCGTGCGCCATGATGATGTAGGGATGCAGGCTTTGCGGGGCCTCCTCGATGCTGAGCACAACTTGACGGCCATCCGTGCTCAATAGATCGCGGAAGACCTCGACCACGCCTTCGAGCACCTGGCGCACGTCCACGGGTTCGATTTCCTGCAGCGCCATCTCGGCATCGAGCCGGGCGGCGTTCGACACATCGGTAATGAGCTTGTTCAAGCGCTTAAGTTCTTCCTGAATCTCGCGCACCAGCTCTGCCTGTTGCCCGGGCGTTTTGGCGTAGGCCAACGCTTCGGCGGTCGAACGCGCAGCGGTTAGTGGATTGCGCAGCTCGTGGGCAACATCCTGGGCAAACCGCTCGCTTGCTTCCACGCGCCGGTACAGAGCCTCGGTCATTTCGCGAAAAGCCGCAGCCATCTGCCCAACCTCGTCGGCGCGATGTCCGTATTCGGGCAGCTCGCGGCGAGCTTTTATGTTGGTGCTGACCATCTTGGCCGCCTCCGAGAGGCGATGCATGGGCCCGGCGATGGTGCGCGCGAGCAGCCACGAGGCGAGCAGCGTCGCCGCCAGGGCGGTCAGGGCCAACAAAAGAATGAGATTGCGCTCCTCGGCGAGGATCTCGTCGATTTCGCCGGGCCGCGTCGACAGCAAGAGCACGCCCTGCACGGCCTTGCGGAATTGGATCGGCACAGCCATGGAGACGATCTGCTCACCCTTTTCGTTAAGCAGCAGCATGGGCGTGACGGAGCCGCCAAGGGCCATGCGCACCTCGGGATAGGCCTTGCCGTTGGCTCCGCCAATCTCCCGGTAGACGGGGAGGTCGCCCCGCATCAGCCAGGCGAGAAACCGGGTCCAACCGTTCTTGAGGCGAACCCGATCCTGCTGCTCGGCCGGCGCTGAAGCGCCGCGTGCCAACTGACCGCGCGCGAGAAGTTGGGCGGTGTCGATGATGAGCGTGCCGTCTTGCGCATAGACGCGTGCGCGCGTGTCGGCGCTGGGCAGGAGACGGCGCAGGATGGGGGTAACACGCTCCGGCGCGATCGACAGCTGCAGGGCGGCGAAGCCATCGTCGCGGAAAGGGCTACGCGCTCCCTCGAGCTCGGGCAGTCGGTCGGGATCGAGAACCAGTCGGCCCGTTTCGATGGACGCATTGGCCGCGATGGCGGCGGCGATGATGTCGCCCTGGGCACGCAGGCTCTCACGCTTGGCGTCGATCAACCAGGCATGATACTGGCTCAAATAAAAGATCCCGCCGAGCAGAATGGCGAGGCCGATAGTGTTGGCGAAAATGATGCGCCGCTGCAAGGTCCGCGAGATGAAGCGGATGAGCGGGCCGGTCGTGAGCAACCCGTAGGCGCGTGTTTGACGCAGGTAGACGCGGGCCTGCGCCACGGCGCCAAGCCGGTGCACCTGTTTGCCAAACCCGGCCGCCAGGACAGCGAGGGTGCCGCGCCAGGTCGCCAGACCACGCTTCAGCGTCTCCCAGGCGCCGGCAGCAAACCGCGACCCGTCCGTCTCGACAGCCATCGCACTCCCTTGGGGCTCACGCCTCCTTGAAGCGATAGCCGACGCCATAGAGCGTCTCGATCACGTCGAAACTTTCATCGGCTTGCTTGAATTTCTTGCGCAGCCGTTTGATGTGGCTGTCGATCGTGCGGTCATCCACGTACACTTGGTCGTCGTAGGCGGCATCCATCAAGGCATCGCGCGTCTTGACGACCCCCGGCCTGGTGGCGAGCGCTTGCAAGATCAAAAACTCGGTCACCGTCAGCATGACGGGGTGATTGTCCCAGTGGCAGGTGTGGCGTTCCGGGTCCAAGCGGAGCTTGCCCCGTTCCAACACGCGGGCGGCCTCGGCGCCGGCGGTGGCCGCGTCCTTCGGCTGGAAACGGCGCAGGACCGCTTTCACCCGCTCGACCACCAGGCGCTGCGAAAATGGCTTGGCGATGTAATCGTCGGCGCCCATTTTCAGGCCAAACAGCTCGTCGATCTCCTCATCCTTGGAGGTGAGAAAGATGACGGGCATGTCGGTCTGCTGGCGCAAGCGCCGCAGCAGCTCCATCCCGTCCATGCGCGGCATCTTGATATCGAGAATGGCCAGGTCTGCCGGTTCCTCGCTCAGCGCCTCCAGGGCAGCAGCCCCATCGCTGTAGGTGCGCACCTTGTAGCCTTCCGCTTCCAGCGCCATGCCGAGCGAAGTCAGGATGTTGCGCTCATCGTCGACCAGGGCAATTACGCTTTTTTCTTTCATGGCTCCCGCGTCCCAAACCGCGTCACACCGGCGCTTTATGGTTCCGACGTGCGCTAATTGTGGCAAGTCCCCCAGGATCCAACCATATTGTGACGGGAAACAGCCACCCACACAATTTTCATGGCCCGAGCATGCCCTCCGAGATCACCCCGACCGCACCCCCCCACGCCCAGCCTGAACCGCCGGTTGCCGCGCGCCAGATCATGCGCACGGCCCTTAAGGGCGCCCTCGCCACCTTGGACCATGAAACGGGGCATCCTTACGCTTCTCTGGTCTTGACCGCAACCGAGCCCGACGGATCCCCCATCCTCCTGCTTTCGCGCCTGGCTCGGCACACGCGCAATCTCCAGCAGGACCCCCGCGCCAGCCTTCTCCTCGACGCCACGGACGGCCTCGGCGACCCCCTCGCGGGTGGGCGTTTGACGCTGGTGGGAGAGGTGGGGCCAAGCTCGAGCGCCACCGCGGCGGGGCGTTTTTTGGCGCGCCATCCCACGGCCCAAGGCTATGCCGGCTTTGCCGATTTCGCCTTCTACCAGCTGAGGCCGGCTAACGCTCATTTCATCGGCGGCTTTGGACGCATCGTCGACTTGCCGGCCGCGGATCTCTTGCTCGGGCTTGATGACGCGCGGGCCCTGGTCGCGGCCGAGCCGGACGTCCGGGAGCATATGAACAGCGATCACTCCGATGTCGTCGGGCTCTATGCCACCGAGCTCGCGGGCGCTCCGGCGGGGGCGTGGCGCCTGTCCGGCATCGACCCGGAGGGGGTTGATCTGTTGCTGGGGGAAAAGGCCCTGCGCATTCTCTTTCCGCAGCGCGTCGGGACGGCCGCCGCGGCGCGGGCGGCCCTCATTGGGCTGGCCCAGGCGGCGAGGCGAGCCAAGGACGGGGCCGACTAATCCCGGCCTCGCCATTTGGGACCAGGGCAGGGATGCTTTCCGGGCACGCCCAGCACGGTGCCGCGGGGTGTGGCGATCAAGCACCTTGGCACGGCCGGTGCCGCGTGGATCTGATGCGGTGCTCGCCGGGGATCGCGATTTGGTTTCGGAACGCGAGTAAAGTGTGCAGAGTTACCATTGTTGGTTCCCTGGGGGGCGCGCAGGGTGCAGGCTGGGCAACGCGGGATGAGCCTCAGTATCGTTTCAACGGATAGTGGCAGATTAGTAAAGCGATGAGCAGCGAGGCATTTGCTTTAACCCTTCCGGGTTCGCTTGAGCGCGATCTCAAAGAGGCCCACCTGATCGAGTTGGCGGTTTCAAGGCGGGAGGGCAGCCTCACCGTCGGCGGCGCCCTCTCAGTCGACACCGGCGTCCACACCGGACGCTCTGTGCAGGACAAGTTCATTGTGCGGGAGGCGAGTACCGAAAAGGCCGTATGGTGGGACAACAATAAGCCGATGTCGCCCGCCCATTTTGAGGTGCTGCTGGCCGATTTTGCGCGGCACGTCAAATCGCGTCAGCTCTACGTGCAAGACCTGTTTGCCGGCGCCGATCCGGTGCATCGCCTCCGAGCGCGCGTCTTTACCGAATTCGCCTGGCATGCCCTCTTCATTCGCAACCTGCTGCGCCGCCCGACGGCGGCCGAGTTGACGGGATTCGAGCCTGAGTTCACCGTCGTCGATTTGCCGAGCTTTCGGGCCGATCCCGAACGGCACGGCGTGCGGTCCGAGACCGTGATCGCCTGCAATTTCACGCGGCGGCTGGTTTTGATCGGCGGCACCTCCTATGCCGGCGAGATCAAGAAGTCCGTGTTCAGCTACTTGAACTACCTCATGCCGGAACGCGGCGTTCTACCCATGCACTGTTCGGCCAACGTTGGCCAGACCGGCGACGCGGCGATCTTTTTCGGCCTGTCGGGCACCGGCAAAACCACGCTGTCGGCCGATCCGGAGCGCATTTTGCTGGGGGATGACGAGCACGGCTGGTCCGACCGCGGCATCTTCAATTTCGAGGGGGGCTGCTACGCCAAGACCATTCACCTCTCCAAGGAAGCCGAGCCGGAGATCTGGGCTGCGAGCAACCACTTTGGCACGGTCCTGGAAAATGTCGTGCTCGATCCCGCAACGCGCGTGCCCGATTTCGATGACGGGAGCTTGACGGAGAACACGCGCTCGGCCTATCCGCTCGAGTTCATCGCCAATGCCAGCAAAGCGGGGACGGCGCGCAACCCCAGCAATGTCGTGATGCTTGCGGCCGATGCCTTCGGCGTGCTGCCGCCCATCGCCAAGCTGACGGCCAGTCAGGCGATGTATCACTTCCTTTCCGGTTACACCGCCAAAGTGGCAGGGACGGAAAAGGGTCTGGGGAGCGAGCCGCAAGCCACTTTCTCCACCTGCTTTGGGGCGCCGTTCATGCCGCGCCACCCAAGCGTCTATGGCAACATGCTGCGCGAACTTATCGCCCGTCACAACGTCGACTGTTGGCTGGTGAATACTGGGTGGACCGGTGGCAAGTTCGGGGTCGGCCGACGCATGCCGATTGGGGTGACGCGTTCCCTTCTCAATGCGGCCCTGTCGGGCGCCCTGAAAACCCAGCCCATGCGCACCGATCCGGTGTTTGGCTTCCAAGTGCCGCAGGCGCTCAAGGGCGTCGAGACCGCCATTCTCAATCCGCGCGAGACCTGGGCCGACAAGCTCGCCTACGACGCCCAGGCGCGTGCGCTTGTCGACATGTTTCAAAAGAACTTTGCCAAGTACGAAGTGCACGTCGATGCCGAGGTGAAGGCCGCCGCGCCGAGCTTGCGCGAGGCCGCCGAATAGCGATCGATCGGCTGACGAGACAGGGCCGCGCCTGCGACAAGGATTGAGCGGCGGCGCACCTGATGGGGAGGAGAGATGTCACCGTTCGATCTTAAAGGTCGCGTTGCGCTGGTGACCGGGGGCAACGGCGGCATCGGCTTGGGTATGGCGCGCGGACTGGCACAAGCCGGGGCTGCCATCGCCGTCGCCGGGCGCAACCAGGAAAAGTCGCTGGCTGCAGCTCGCGAATTGGGCGCCTTGGGGGTGAGGACCAGCGTGCTCCAGGTCGACGTCACGGATGAGGCGTCCTGCCGCAACATGGTCGAGGCCGCCGTGGCTGACCTTGGCCGGCTCGACATTCTCATTAACAACGCCGGCATCAACATCCGCAAACAGCCGCAGGACTACACGCTTGCCGAGTGGCGCAACGTCATCGACAGCAATCTCACAAGTGCGTTCACCTGCTCTCATGCCGCCTACCCCCACCTGAAATCGGCCGGTGGTGGGAAAATCATCAACATCGGCTCGATGATGTCGATTTTTGGCGCCTCGTTTGCCCCGGCCTATGCGGCCTCGAAAGGCGGCATCGTGCAGCTGAGCCGCGCGCTTGCCACGGCCTGGGCCAAGGACAACATCCAGGTCAATGCCGTGCTGCCCGGCTGGATCGACACCGACCTCACCAAGCGGGCCCGCGCAGAGGTCTCGGGCTTGAACAGCCTGGTGCTGATGCGCACGCCGGCGCGCCGCTGGGGCACCCCCGAGGACATGGGCGGCGTTGCGGTGTTTCTGGCGAGCAAAGCTTCCGACTTCGTCACCGGCACTGCCATTGCCGTCGACGGCGGCTATGCCGCGCAAGGCTGATTTTTCGGCACACTCCCGGCACCGGTCGCCCCTTTTTCTAGACGCACCGGACCCTTGATGCGGCGGCCTTGCCTCCCCTGACCGCGCGGGGGCGCAGGCTTGAGGGCCCAGCGGCCGGCGGCAGGGCCCCGCCGGAGCTGCCGTCGCCGGTCGATCAAGCCGGCGGCAGCGGCTCGGCCGGGGGGCTGACGCCTGCCATAGAATTTCCGTGATGCTCAGGGCACCTTGTCCGGGCGGGGACAGCGAGGCTTTGGGGCAAGCCTATGACAGATCCTGCTGCTGCCGCGCCGGCGCTCGAGAGCGACACGCCGGTCAATCCCTATAGCCTGCGCGAGGCGGTCGATCGCGCCGGTAGGTCCGCCGGCTTCGCCTGGCTGGTCCTGCTCGGGTCGTCAGCCTACCTGAGCCTCGTTCTTGCCGGCATCAGCCACCGCGATTTGCTGCTCGATCAAGACCTGACGCTGCCGATCTTGCAAGCAAAAGTTCCCCTCACGCGGGTCTTCATCTTGGCACCCATCCTGTTCGTGCTCGTGCACCTGGCGGTCGTCGCCCAGATGGCACTCGTGGCACGCCAGAGCCTGGCGTTTGCCGAGGCCATTCGACTGCTCGAAGTCAGCGAGGAACGAAGGCATCCGCTGCGCCACGAACTTGGGACGTTCTTTCTCGTGCAAGCCATCGCTGGGCCGGAGCGCAGCCGGGTCATGGGTGCGCTCCTGCATGCTCTCGGCTGGCTGAGCTTGGTTCTGCTTCCCGTGTTGTGCCTGCTCCATCTGCAAATGGTGTTCGTGCCCTACCACTCGGTGAGCATCACCATGCTGCATCGGTGTGCCGTGCTTGCGGATTTGCTGCTGTTGGCGATGGTTGGCGTCTTCCTGGTCCGGACCGAGACCTCGTATCTGCGGGCGCTGCAAGGCGTCGGCCGCCTGCATCCGCTCCGGCTGTTTCTGGCGGGCGTGGGCTTTGCCGCCGTCGCAGGCTGCTCACTTTTCATCGTCACCATCCCGGGCGAGCGGCTCGATCAGGCAGACCGCATTGCCGCGGCGCGCCAGCAAGACGCCAGAGCCTCGCTCCTCGGCCAAGCTCTGCCCGTCCTGGCGGTGCTGTTTGGCAACGAGGGGGCGCTTTGGTCACGCAATCTGAGCGTTACCGATCTCGAGCTCAGCGCCGCCGACGCCTTGGGCGTTGCGTCGGTCCCGCTCAACCTGCGCGGGCGCGAGCTGCGCTTTGCCAAGTTTGACCGCTCGTCCCTGCGCGGGGCCGACCTGTCAGGGGCCAATCTCGACGGTGCCAGTTTCATCGATGCCGACCTGCGCAACGCCTCGCTGCAATGCTTAACGCCAGAGGCGGATCCAAGCAGCCGCGATCCGCGCGGTCTGCGCTGCGTGAGTGCCCGCAAGGCAAATCTCAGGCGCGCCAGGCTCGCGGGAGCCAAACTCGCAGGTATCGATCTCACCGAGGCAAGCCTAGAGACGGCCCGTCTTGAGGATGCTCTCCTCAACGGTGCTGCGCTCACGAACGCCAACCTCAGCGGCGCCCGGCTGGAGCGTGCCAACCTCGCCGGCGCCGTCTTGCGGGGGGCGAACGCGGTCGGTGCGTGGCTGCAGGGGGCGGACCTTTCGGGGGCACAACTCCATCTCGCCAATTTGAGCAACGCCAGGTTGCAAGGCGCCGACGTGTCGAAGGCAAGCCTTGAGGGGGCACGCTTGCGGCAGGCCGAACTGGACGGTGCCAACCTCTCGCGCAGCATCCTGTTTGCCGCCGACCTTGCCACCGCACGGCTCGTCGGCGCCGACCTGACGGCTGCGCTTATCTGGCGGACGGTGCCGCCGGCTAACGACGCGTTGGCGCTGGCCGACCTCGCCGAGATCGTCCTGCGACCACCGCGTGATCAGGATCTGGCCCAGGTCAGCGTGCCCTCGCGCACCGATGACGCAAGCCTCGAGGTGCGCCTTGCCGCCGAGAGCAGGGCCTGGAGCGCGTCGCCCGAGCATCAGGCATGGCAGGTCCTCCTCAAGCCCCGCGAGGCGAGCGATGCCGACCAGTATAAGTCCCGCCTGACGGGCTACCTCGTGCGGCTGATGTGCCAATCGCGCTGGGCGGACGGCGCGGTGGCCGCCGGCATTGCCAGGCGCGCGCTGGCGGATGGCTTCAAAGGCGAGGTGACGGCGATCCACGCCCGCTTGAAGTCCCCGGATTGTCCCGCCTCCGCCAGCGTCGGTCCGCGCCTCTTGCAGGAATTGGCGGTGGCGGTCGAAGCGAGCCGAGGGCAGGATTAGCCAACGCGTCCGAGCGCACACGCACGCATGCCCCAATGGCAGCGCGGCGCGAGCGCGTGCCGTCTTCACGGCGAGGCTCTGTTTGGTCTAGGTTGCGAGCCATGCGCGGCCAACCGGCCTCGTCTGCGTGACGTGAGGGAATGGGAGCTATGACGACAACGACGCGCCGCCAGGTGCTGAGGCTCGGTGCCGGCCTGGCAGGGGCCGCCCTGTTTCATGGACCGACCATTGCACAGCAAAGGTTCTTCCGGATCGGGACGGGCGGGACGGGCGGAACCTACTATCCGATTGGCGGCCTCATCGGCAACGCCATCTCCTCCGAGAACCTCAATGTCAGCGCCGTCGCCACCAATGGTTCGGTCGCCAATGTGAACGGCATCATTGCCGGCGCGATGGAGTCCGGTTTCAGCCAGGCCGATGTCAACTTCTGGGCCTACACGGGCACGGGAATTTATGAGGGCAAGGCCAAGGTGGAAGAGCTGCGCGCCATCGCCAACCTTTATCCGGAAAGCGTGCACATCGTGGTCAAGAAGGGGTTGGGCGCCAAGTCCGTCGCCGACCTGAAGGGCAAGCGCGTTTCCCTTGACGAGCCCGGCTCCGGCACGCTGGTCAACGCCAAAGCCATTCTCGCCGCCTATGGCCTGAGCGAGAAAGACATCAAGCCGGAATATCTCAAGCAGCAGCAGTGTGCCGAAAAGCTGAAGGATGGCTCGCTCGACGCTTATTTCCAGACCACCGGCTACCCGCAGGGCACACTTTCGGAATTGGCGGCAACCAATGGTTTCGAGCTGCTGGCCCTGGCAGGTCCCGAAGCGGAGCAATTGCAGGCCCGCTTCAAATTCTTCGCGGCCGATGAGATCCCTGCCGCGGTCTACAAAGACATGCCCGCCGTCAAAACGCTCTCCGTCGGGGCCCAGTGGGTGACCACGGCTAAAATGGACGAGGGCCTCGTTTATGCCGTGACCAAGGCGCTGTGGAGCGACAAGACCCGGGCTGCACTCGACGCGGGCCACGCCAAGGGCAAGGTCATACGCAAAGAGACGGCGCTCAACGGGCTCGGCATTCCGCTACACGCCGGTGCCGAAAAATTCTACCGGGAAGCCGGAATGCTCAAGTGAGGCCAAGCCTGATTGCGGCTTTCGTGGGTCGCTCGTCGCGGCGGCCCAGATTGCGCAATCTTTGAGTTGGCTCTCGCAAGGCAATCCGCGCCACATGTCCACGACCTCAACGAACGCGCTTTCGCAGCTGCCCGCCGACCTTGACAAGCTCGAGGCCGAACACGACCCGGAAATGCAGTTCCGTCCGTTGCTACCGCGGGCCGCATGGTTGGTGGCGGCACTTCTCTTCTCGCTTTCCTGCTTTCACTACTACACCGCCGGCTTTGGTCTGCTGCCCGAGGTGATCCATCGCGGCATCCATGTTGCCTTCGTGCTGGGGCTGATCTTTCTGGTCTTTCCAGCGCGGCGAAACAATAGCGCGCGCTTGCCGCGCCCGAGCCCATTGCGCCCGCTTGGCATCGGACTTGCTGACTGGCTGCTGGCGATCGCTGCTGCGCTCGCCAGCCTCTATGTGCCCTGGGTTTTCCACGATCTGCAGTTCCGGGTCGGCAACCCCGACCCGATCGACTGGATCATGGGAACACTGATGATCATCGTTGTCTTGGAGGCGACGCGGCGTAGCGTCGGCCCCGCACTGTCGATCATTGCCGTGCTGCTCATCATCTATGCACTGCTGGGACCTTCCCTGCCCGGCATCTTTGCGCACCCGGGCAATAGCTGGAAGAGCGTGGTCAACCACCTCTATTTAACCGTGAATGGGGTCTACGGCATCGCTTTGGGGGTGGTTGCGACTTACGTCTTCCATTACGTCTTGTTCGGGGTGTTGGCGACGCGCATCGGATTGGGTCGCTTTTTCATCGACATTGCTACGGCCATTGCCGGGCGCTTCGCCGGGGGACCAGCGAAAGTTTCCATCTTTGCCTCGGGCCTGTTTGGCATGATCTCAGGCAGCTCGATCGCCAACACGGTGACGGTCGGCTCCTTGACCATCCCCATGATGATTCGCATCGGCTATCCGCGTCACTTCGCCGGCGCGGTGGAATCGACGGCGGCGACGGGCGGCCAAATTACGCCGCCGATCATGGGGGCGGCCGCCTTCCTGATGGTGGAATACCTCTCAATTCCCTATCAGACCATCATCATCGCGGCCATCGTTCCGGCCTTCATGCATTTTTTCGGCGTCTTTTGTCAGGTCCACTTCGAGGCCAAGAAGCGCGGCATGCGCGGCATGAGCGCCGCCGAGATGCCGAGGATCGGCGAAATCCTGCGACGCGACTGGCCAACCTCGATACCTTTACTCGTGCTGCTGATTGTTTTGTTCTCGGGATTCACGCCCTACCTGGCGGCGTTCTGGGGCATCACGGCCTCAATTGTTGTCGGTCTCAGCAATCGCAATCCGATCGTCGCCCTCTGCATGCTGGGCGCCATCGCCGCGGCCGAACGCGCCGGTGAGCTCAGTGAATGGCAAGGGGTAGCCGTCATTCTCAGCGGCTGCGGCGCGGTATCGGCGTTCTACGTGGCCAAGGATGCTGGCGGCCAGCAGCGCTTTCTGGAAGTCCTCGACGCTTTCGTCACCGGGGCCAAATACGCCATCAGCGTCGGTGCGGCGGCAGCCGCCGTCGGCATCATCGTCGGCATCGTGACCCTGACCGGTATTGGCTTCAAGCTCTCCGCCATCATAACCAGCACAGCGGGTGACCTGGCGGCTGTCACCGGCAGTATGCTGCCGGCCGCGCTGTTTGAGCCCAAAGGGCTCACCTTGTTTTTCACCCTCGTCTTGACCGCGATGGTCTGCATCCTGCTGGGGTGCGGCGTGCCGACGACGCCCACGTACATCATCATGGTGACCGTGGCCGCGCCCGCGCTCGCCCTCATGGGCGTGGCGCCGCTGATCGCGCACTTCTTCGTCTTCTACTATGGCGTGCTGGCCGACATTACGCCCCCGGTCGCCCTCGCCGCCTATGCCGGTGCGAGCATGGCGGGCGCGGATCCCTTCAAGACCGGCAATACGGCTTTCCGGCTTGGCCTCGCCAAGGCTCTGGTGCCCTTCGTCTTCGTCTACTCGCCCGCCCTCCTGCTGGTCAGCCCTGGCTTCACCTGGGCGGAGTTCTGTGAAACCGCCTTCGGCTGCGTCGTCGGCATCGTGATGTTGGCGGCCGCCTTGAGCAGTTACGGCCTGGCACCGATCCGGCGTTGGGAGCGTCTGCTCTTGCTGGTGGCCGCCGTGCTCGTGATCTCGCCCAGTCGGGTGGCGACGCTTGCGGGCCTGGGGCTTGCCGTGCCCGTTCTGCTGCGCCAGTTGCAGGCCGCAAGAGGAGGCTCCAACCCGGCGGCCAGCCCTCGCTCGAGCTGACCGGAGCCGGGCCGTTAGGGGCCACGTGCCACGATGGCATCGGCGATTTTTTCCGCCGTCATCAAGGTGGGGAAATTGGTATTGGCACAGGGCACGAGGGGGAAGATTGAGGCGTCGACGACGCGCAGGCCGCCAATGCCGCGCACGCGTCCCTCGCTGTCCGTCACCGCCATGCTGTCCCCCTCCGCTCCCATCCGCGCACTGCAGGAGGCATGCCAGACACCGATCGCGGCCTTGCGGACGAAAGCTTCGAGCGCATCGTCGTCCTGCATCACCTGCTCGAAGCCGAAGCCTTCGGTGATGAGGGTGCGGATCAGATAGCTACGCAGCGCTTGCGGGCCATCGAGCAGTGTGCCGGCAATCGAGGTGAGCAGCTTATTCTTGGTGTTGACGACCCCCACCTTGCGCACGCGATCGGAGTAGGTGGCCGGGAACGGGTCGGAGGTAACGCCGCGTAGCGCCGATGTCCCATAGAGCCGCCCCATCTTGCGGAAGGCCTGCATCAAGCGCTCCAGATCGCGCCGATCAGACAACAGGTTGAACTCAACGCGCGGCTCATCGCGCCAATCGCGCGATGCCAACTTAACCTCACCGCGCTCCGACGCCGTATGGTAGACGGCGATCAAAAACGAGGCGATGCGCTCCCCCACCGCATGCCAGGCCGACTTGCTGATAGCGACGACAAACATGTCGCCCTCGTGCATGCCCGGCATATCGGAGGAATACCGCAGGCCCACGTGAATATGGCGCCGCGTCAACTCGTTGATGCGCCCGTGCGGCTTGAGGTAGGCCGACACGGAAATGGAGGGGTGATCCATCAAGCCCTGACCGACCCCGGGGGAGGCATGCCTTACCTCGAGGCCCAAGTCTTTGAGGTGGCCGGCGGGCCCGATACCGGCGCGCAAGAGGTGCGCCGGCGAATGGATGGCACCACAGGACAAGATCACCTCGCGGGCTTTGAACTCGCGGCGCTGTCCCTTGACGTTGGCGACCACGCCGGTGCAGCGCTTTCCCTCGAACGTGAGTTCGCTGACCTGGGTGTCGGTGGCAATACGCAAGTTGTTGCGCTGACGCGTCGCCGGATCAAGGTAACCGATGGCCGCCGATACGCGCCGCTCATAAGCATTGGAGATCGCGATCGGGTAATAGCCATCCCGCCACTCCCCGTTCTGATCAGGAAGGTACTCGAAGCCCGCGCTCTTGAAGGCCTCAGCGGCAGCCTTGGCGTGTCCGGTCCAACTGTCCGGGAAGATGCGGCGCACGGGAATGCGCCCCTCCTTGCCGTGCAGGGCGCCGTCGAAATCCATGTCACGCTCGACCTTCTTGTAGTAGGGCAACACATCCTTCCAACCCCAACCCCGCGCCCCGCGCGCCACCCATTCCTCGAAATCCGCCGGCGCGCCGCGATTGGCGAGTTGCCCATTGATGGAGGAACCGCCACCGAGGATCCGGGCCTGCTCGTACTTGCGCAGGGGCGGTGGGCTTTCCGTCGGATTGTTGTGCGATACGACCTCGGTGCGCACCTTCAATTCCGTCCAATGGTAGCGCGGATCGAAGTAGGCGGTGCCGGGATAGCTGTCGAGCACCTCGGGCGGCACGCGACCGTGCGGGGTGTCCTGGCCGGCTTCGAGCAGCAAAACTTCGCATCTGCTCTTCGCCGACAGCCGGTTGGCCAGCACTGAGCCCGCCGAGCCGCCGCCGACGATAATGAAATCGTAGATCATGCTTTCCCCCTGCTGCGCGCCGGAAACGAGGCCACTCGCTGGCGATCCTCGTCACTTGAGCACGGCCGGTGCCGCCTTCTGTGCGTCTAAACAAGACCCCCTCGTGCAGCGCAAGGAGGGTGTCTCGATAAGACGTCGCCCCCTTTTTTAGCGAGCTCGTGCGTCCTTCGAAAGAGCGGCTGCCCCCGCGTTTGCTCCGCGGCAGCGATTGGGGCTGCGCTATTGGCCATGCGCGGGGCCGCCCTCGGAGAGAACAATGGGGCGCAGGCCCCGCGCCGCCGCGCGACAGGCTCCTGGGCCCGCTGGCGCGCACGCGCAGCATGGCCCCGACCGCGGCTTGGCATCGACCGCCGCCATGCCGCAGCCGCTCCACCCGGCCGGCCGGCGGGCGGGGCTGCAATGCTGCCCTGGGGCGCGCATGCCGTTGCAGGCTTGACAGATCTGTCTTTAAGCTGCTGCCCTCCACGTCCCGCCGCTCCAGCCGTCCACCCTCGCATGAAGCCGCTGCTTTTCACCCCCCTTTCGATCAAGGACGTCACCTTCAAGAACCGCGTCGTGATCGCGCCAATGGCGACCTATGCCGCCAGTGACGGTATTGCGCAGGATTTTCATTTCGCCCATTGGGGCAGGCTGGCACTGGGCGGGGCCGGCTGCGTTTTTGTCGAGGCCACCGCCGTCACCGAGCAGGGCCGCATCACCAACGGCGATCTTGGTCTGTGGTCGCAAGCGCACGTGCCTCCCCTGCGGCGCATCGCCGCCTTCATGAAGGCGCGAGGGGTCGTGCCCGCCATTCAGATCGCACACGCCGGCCGCAAGGGGTCCATGCAACGACCCTGGCACGGGAACGGCGCCCTGACGCAACAGGATCTGGCACGCGGGGACAAGACCTGGGACATCGTGGCGCCAACCGCCGAGGCGATCGCCGCCGGCCACATCGTGCCGCGCCAGCTTTCCATCGCCGACTTGCGGGCGCTGACGCGGCACTGGGCCGAGGCGGCGGAGCGTGCGCTCGAGGCAGGCTTCGAGGCGCTCGAGATTCACAATGCGCACGGCTACCTGATGCACCAGTTTCTCTCGCCCCTGTGCAATACGCGCAGCGATGGCTACGGCGGCGACTTTTGGGGGCGGACGCGCTTTCCGCTCGAGGTTGCCGAGGCGGTGCGCGCCGCCTGGCCCAAGCGCCTGCCGCTGTTCCTGCGCGTTTCCGCGGTCGATGGCATCGAAGGCGGCTGGACGCTCGAGGATACCGTGGCCTATGCCAAGGAACTGAAAGGGCGAGGCATCGACGTCATCGATTGCTCATCCGGCGGTCTATTCGGCTCGGCAACTGCCGCGCGCATTAAGCGCGCCTGGGGGTTCCAGGTCCCGTTTGCCGAGCGCGTACGCCGGGAGGCGGCTATCATGTCCATGGCGGTCGGCCTTATCGTTGATCCTCAGTTCGCCGAGAAGATTTTGAAAGAGGGCCGCGCCGATCTCGTTGCCATTGGGCGCGAGGCCCTCGTCAATCCATGCTGGCCGCAAATGGCGGAAATCGCGTTGGGACGTAAGCCCGTTGAGGCCATGGATGATTGGCCCATCGAATACGGTTGGTGGCTGAAGCATCGCGAATGGGCGATTGAGCGTATTCACGCCGATCGGCTGGCAAGCTCCGGCGAAACCTGAAGGAGAGGCGGCAATGAAGCTGATGATGTTCGACAGAGGCAATGGCGCGACCCTTGGCTTGGTGGAGAACCATGCCGTCGTGGATCTTGCTGCCGCCGATCCCACCCTACCAAAGGATCTCAATGGCCTGATGCTGGGTGGAACCCGGGCGCTCACCGCCGCCAGGGCCGCGGCGGCTGCGCAACCCGCTTCCGCCAGGCTGGCGCTCGACGCGGTCACGGCCCTGCTGCCGATCCAGCCTGCGGCGAAAATTATCTGCGTCGGGCTCAACTATGCGCTGCACGCCAAGGAGGGAGGGCACCCCATTCCCACCTATCCCTCGTTTTTCCTACGCGTGTACAGCTCCTTGTTGGCGGCCGACGCGCCGGTGGTGCGGCCAACGCTGTCGGCTCAACTCGATTACGAGTGCGAGCTTGCGATCGTGATCGGCAAGAAGGGGCGCCACATCGCCGAAAGCCAGGCCCTAGAGCACGTGTTCGGCTACACGCTTTTCAACGATATTTCGGTGCGCGACTTCCAACGCAAGAGTTCGCAATGGACCGCGGGCAAGAATTTCGACGCGACGGGTCCGCTCGGACCTTGGGTGGTCACCGCGGACGAGTTGCCGCCAGGCGCCGCCGGCTTGCGCATCATGACGCGCGTCAACGGCGAGATCATGCAGGATTCCAACACGTCCGATATGATCTTCTCAAGTGCCCGCATCATCGCTCTGTTGTCGGAGTTCATGACGCTAGAACCGGGGGATGTGATCGCGACCGGTACGCCTTCGGGCGTGGCCCACGCCCGCAAGCCGCCGACCTGGCTGCGCGCCGGCGACAAGGTGGAAGTCGAGGTGGAAAAGATCGGCGTGCTGGCCAATCCGATCGTCGAGGAGCGTTGAGCGCGGCCTAAGATGCCGACTGGTTGACCAGCGGCTTGGCTACGGAGGCGCGTACCACGGGAATGTCGGCGTCGGTTAGCGCCGGCAAGCGCTGCTTGCGCGCCAGCGCCTGTTCGATGAAGGGTGCCAATGCCTCGGCCTTGCGGCGCTCGCGCTCGGCGCTCTTGGCGCCGAATTCGCTCAGCACCTCGCGGGCTAAGAGCTCCAGCGATTCGCAAATATCCGCGTGCTTGTTGCGCCCCGCCTGCTGCAAGAGGATGATCTGATCGATGCCCGCCTCCTCGAAGGAGCACACGTGCTCGCGAAACTCGGCCGGCGTGCCGATTCCGCCCGAACGTTGAAAGGCGCTGGCGAGGCTCTCCGTATCGGCCACGGTCCCTGCCAGGGCGCCGCTGTTGCGCTCCGCTTGGAAGTGTTCGAACAGCCGCGACCGGCCGGGTACGGTGTCCTTGCTGACGAGCGCGGAAATGGCGTAGCGGAAGAACTCGAACCCCTCCTGACCACGTCGTGCAGCCTCGCTAGCGTCCGCGTGCAGCGAAAAGGCTGACACCATGGCGATGTTGGCATTGACGCTATGGCCTAGGGGAACGCAGGCCTCGCTCTTGATGATGTCGTAGTAAATGCGGCTCCAGGTGCGCGCCTCGGCCTCATCAATGAAGGAGAAGGCGAGCGCGCCGAGGCCATTGCTGGCCGCAACCTTGATGGTGTCACGGTTGGTGCAGGCCATCCACATGGGCGGATGTGGCTTCTGGGTGGGCTTGGGGAGCACGTTGCGGCAGGGCATCTTGAACGACCGACCCTCGAAGCCGGGATAGGGGGTCATTACCAGCATGTTGGCGATCTGCTCGGCCGCCTCGAGCGACATGGCGCGCTTTTCCTTGGCGGGAATGTTAAAGCCGCCGAGTTCGAGCCTGGTGGCGCCCTCGCCAATGCCTAACTCCGCACGCCCGTTCGAGACGAGGTCGAGCATGGCAATGGCCTCGGCCGTGCGCGCGGGATGATTATAGTTGGCGATCACCTGGCGAATGCCATGGCCGAGCCGAATGCGCCGCGTGCGCGCGGCCGCGGCGGCCAGGAACACCTCCGACGCCGAACAGTGGGAGTACTCTTCGAGGAAGTGGTGCTCCACCGCCCAGGCATAGTCGATCCCCAGGCGATCGGCGAGCTCCACCTGGAGCAAGGCATCTTGCACAAGCTGGCGCTCGTCGTCGGGGCCCCAAGGCTTGGGGAGCTGCAGTTCGTAGAAGATCCCGAATTTCATGCGGCGTGCTCGCGTCAAAGCCCGTTCCTGGTCAGCGCAAGAAGCCTAAGCAGGATCGCCCGCGTTGCCAACACGCGCCAGGCGTGTGGACCCGGTCATCGCCGAACCGCCGGCGATGCCAAGCCGCCCCTTGCATGCGCGCGCCCGCGCGCATGCGACGCAGAGGCGGTGGCCCATGGCCAAGCGCACGGCACCTCGCCCGCTTGTCTAACTGCCCTTGGGCGCGGCGCGGTCCGGATAACTGCGGGCCATGCCGGCGCGCACATCCTGTTGGATGCCGTATTGCGGGAAGGGATAGCGGAAGCCGTTCTTCGCCAGCGCGTCCATGCCCGCGATGGCTTTGGACAAAAATTCCGGCGGCAGCGCCATCAGCATCTCATCATCGAGTACGCCGCCGTAGCGGCGCTCGGCAAAACAGGGAATCGATAGCGATGGCTGGCGCAACTTGAGCGCGCGCCCCCAACTGTCCGCGCAGGCGCTCTCGCCCACCACACCCCATTCGAAGTTTTTGTAACCGGACCATTGCAAGCCATTGATGAAGTACATCATGGCGCCGGGCGTGGCGTAGAAGAGGGCGATATCAGGTGGATCGAGGCGGCCGGAGGCCAGCGGCGCCACTGCCAGGGCGTCATACTGGCCATCTTCCACGCAGTGCATCGCGGCTTGATGCGCGGCGGCGTCCTCAGGGCTTGCGAACCAGACGCCGCTCATGTGCTTGCCCGAGCGCCAGGCCGCATCCTTGGCCGCCCCGAGCCCGACCACAGCCCGACACTGCGCCCCGACCAGGTCCTCGGCCGTAACGCCGACGGTCCATCCCAAACGTGCCGCCTGCGCCACGACCTGATCGAGGGTGTGCACGCTGCTGGGCCGGCGTATTCGGGGGATCGCCTCCATCTCGGCCCGGTTGGCGAACAGCTTCATGGCGAAGGGGATCGACCGCAGGCGCAACAGGGTCTCCAGCCGGCTGGCGAGATCGGCGATGGGGGTGGGCATGAGCAAGGCTCCGCTGGCGGGCGCAACGCAAGCGTCCCTTGTACCGGCTCGAGGGGCTTGGGCGCCAGTCAGGCGTGCTGACACCCCTATGCCGGCGGCAGGAGCCATTGCCCTCCGATCAGCGCCCGCAGCGCAAAGGAGGGTGCGAGGCGCGCGCGGGTGCAGGCTTATTCGGTCGAGGCGCTGCGGTTAGTTTTGGGGCGCACGGGTCGGCGCGGCTTTTCCGGCGGCAGATCGTCATCCCCGAACAGGCTGAAAAAGCCTCCGCTCGAGGACGGATTCGTGCTCGAGGCGTTGTAGCCGCTGGACTTGCCGGCCGGCGGGCTGTAGCTCGCCACCGCGGTAAAGCGGTCCCAAGTGACGGTGACCTTTGTGCCGACCGCGACACGCGGATAGAGGTCGAGCACGTCTTGATTGTACATGCGAATGCAGCCCTTCGACACCGCCGTGCCGATCGTCCAAGGCGCATCGGTGCCGTGGATGCGGTAGGTACTGGAACCCAGGTACATGGCGCGCACCCCCAGGGGGTTCATCGGGTGTCCGCCCGGTACCCAGCGCGGCAGCCGTGGATTTTCGGCCACCATGGTCGCGGTCGGAGTCCACGACGGATTGACACGCTTGTCGGACACGCTGGTCACGCCCTGCCAGCGGCTCTGTTCGCGGGGGATGGCGATGGGATAGCTCAACGCCTGGCCGGGCTGCGTGATATAGTAAAGCCGTCGATCGCCGAAACTGACGATGATTTGGCCTTTGGCATACTGCGGGCTGAAGCTGACAACTTCGCGACCACTGCCGCCCACCATGCTGCCGCCGCCCCAATCCCAGAAGAGTTGCGCGGATGCCGGGGCGATTTGCCACCCCGTCACGACGGCGCCGACTCCCGCGGCAATAGCGCTGCGGCACAGCAAGCGTAGAATGCGCATCGTCTCAGGCTCCTGTGTTCTTTTTGCCTGTCCCTCTTGCCTCGGCGAACAATCTTGCCTCGGCCCCGGTGAAAAGTACCTTAGCAAAGTTCGGATTGATCGCCGCTACTGGCTCCGTGGCCTGGAGCCCATCGACAGGTGCCCGCTATCCTTGAGATCTAATCCCAAGCGCCGCGCCCCGCTCGACGCAGGGCAGAGTGTGGGGCTCGAGGTGCCCGGACGCAACCCTTCGGACCTAGTCCAAGGTATTGAAAAGCCACGATCGTGACGGTGTTGTGCGATTTGAGCCACATGGGAGAAACTGTGCACAAGCTTTGCCCGCATTGGCCGCCCGGGCCGCCTCGGGCCTTGGCCGCATGAGGCCTTGCCTTCGACGCGCGCGCGGCCCGCAGAAGCTCGAAACGCCCGCCAGGGTGCCGCGGCGCGGGCGCCGGGCCCATAGGCGGGCCCTGCTCGGTGTCTTGGGCGTCCTCGGCGGCCTGGCGTCGCCGCCGGCCTGGGGGCTCGAGCCGCAGGCCGCGCCCGAGGCCGCCACAGGCTGGTATGGGCAAGCCGTCGCCACGGCCAAGCGCCAGATGGTGGCGACGGCAAATCCCTATGCCACCGAGGCGGGGCTCAGGATCCTGCGCCAGGGTGGCAGCGCCGCCGATGCGGCGGTGGCTGTGCAACTTGTCTTGAATTTGGTCGAACCACAGTCGTCCGGGCTCGGCGGCGGGGCCTTTGTGCTCTTCTGGGATGCCGCGCGCCAACGTTTGGCGGCGCTGGACGGGCGCGAGACGGCTCCCGCCGAGGCCGCGCCCGACCAATTCCTTGAGGGCGGGCGCGCCCGCCCTTTCGATGAGGCCGTGTTCGGCGGGCTCAGCGTCGGCGTGCCCGGCACGTTGCGCGTCTTGCAGATGCTGCATCAACGGCACGGCCGGTTGGCCTGGGCCGACGTGCTGGCGCCCGCGATCCAACTGGCGAGCGACGGCTTTAGGGTCTCCCCGCGCCTCCACCTGCTCCTGCGCGGGTACGGTGCGCAGAACTTTGCCCCCGCCGCACGCCAGTATTTTTTCGACGCCACCGAAAGTGCACGACCGGCGGGCCACCTCTTGAAGAACCCCAGCTTTGCGGCAACCCTGAAGGCCGTAGCGGAGGGTGGCGCCGATGCGTTTTATACGGGTGTCGTCGCCGAGGCCATCGTCGCCGCCGTCAGGGGCGCGCCCAATCATCAGGGTCGCATGACGCTCGCGGATCTGGCCGGCTATCGCGCCCTCGAACGCGAGCCCCTCTGCGTCAGCTATCGGCCTTACCGAGTTTGCGGCATGCCGCCGCCGTCGTCCGGCGGGCTGGCGGTTGCGCAGATCCTGAAGTTGATCGAGCCGTTCGAGATCGGCCGGCAACCCGCCGATGCCATGAACGCGGCAGCGCTGCATCGCATTACCGAGGCCGAGAAGCTCGCCTTCGCCGACCGCGACCACTACGTTGCCGATCCCGCCTTCGTATCCCCCCCCGCGGGCCTGCTCGATGCCTCCTATCTGGCGCGCCGGCGCGGCCTCATCGACCTGTCGACGGCGATGCCGCGTCCACGTCCGGGTAACCCGCAGCAGCAGAGCTGGCGCCAATTGGGCGAGGACGCCAGCGTCGAAGCCGCTGGAACCAGCCACTTCTCGATCCTCGATGCGGCCGGCAACATGCTGGCCATGACCAGCACGATCGAGGCTGCCTTCGGCTCGCGCCTGTGGGCGGCGGGGTTTCTGCTCAACAATGAGCTCACGGATTTCTCCTTCCGACCCGTCGACAGCAGCGGTCGCCCCCTGGCCAATGCGGTTGCGCCAGGCAAGCGGCCGCGCAGCTCCATGGCGCCGACCATCGTCTTCGACGCGACGGGTAAGCCGTGGGCGGCGCTCGGCTCGCCTGGCGGCTCGCGCATCATCCTCTATGTCGTCAAGGCGCTCGTGGGGTTGATCGACTGGCAGCTAGATGCCCAGGCCGCTGCCGCGCTCATGAACTTCGGTAGCCGGGGCGGTGCCTTCGAAATCGAAATTGACCAGCCGGCGGCGATCTGGCATGCGCTGAAAATGAAGCCCTATGGACACCTCGTGAGCGCCGACTTCTTGACCTCGGGCACCCACCTCATCGTCGTGCGCGCGGACGGCCGGATCGAAGGCGGGGCCGACCCGCGCCGGGAGGGTTTGGCGCAAGGGGAGTGAGCCCCCGACCGGCGCTAGTAATGAGCGCGCGCGGGCCGGGCAACATTTGAGGTCATGCAGGACGCCGTGATCACAGTGGTGGGCGCCGGTATCACCGGCCTCTGGCAGGCCCTGACGCTGGCGCGCCGCGGCCACCGCGTGCGCCTGATCGAACGGACAACGACGCCGTTCGCCGCCGCCGCCAGTCGCTTCGCGGGCGCCATGCTGGCGCCCTATTGCGAGGCGGAGACGGCCCCCCCGGTCGTGCTTGAGCTCGGCCTGAAATCGCTTGCTCTGTGGCGCAATACGTTCCCGGCCGCCCTCTGGAACGGCACGCTGGTGCTGGCGGCCGCGCGCGACAAGGGCGAACTTGCACACTATGCACGCCTCACCCAGGGCCATCGTCGCCTCGACGCCGCCGCCATCGCCGACCTGGAGCCCGATCTGGCCCAGCGCTTCGACCAGGGTCTGCTTTACGTCGAGGAGGGCCACCTCGAACCGCTGACGGCCATGCGCTTCTTGCTTGCGGCGGGGCGCTCTGCCGGCGTGGAGGTCCTGCTGGGCACGACCTGGCAGCCGGAGATGCGCGCCATTGGGGATCTCGTCATCGACTGCCGCGGCCTCGACGCACGCGGCGAGCTCTCGGCCTTGCGCGGGGTTCGCGGCGAGCGGCTGATCGTACGTTCGCGCGAGGTGGCGCTCAGACGGCCGGTGCGGCTCTTGCATCCGCGCCATCCTCTTTACGTCGTGCCCTGGGACAACGGCCATTACATGCTGGGTGCGACGGTGATCGAGAGCGACGACGCGGGCCCCATTACGGTGCGTTCGGCGCTTGAGCTCCTGGGCACCGCCTATGCGTTGCATCCTGCCTTCGGGGAGGCGGAAATTGTCGAAGCGGGTGCAGGTGTGCGTCCCGCCTTGCCCGACAACGTGCCCAAGATTGTGGTGCGGGGACGGACAGTCTACGTCAACGGCCTCTTCCGCCACGGCTTTTTGCTGGCGCCGGTGCTCTCGGTATTGCTGGCGGACTACTTGGCCGAGGGTGCCATCGAGCCCGGCGTGTTCGAGATCGAATAGCACCCGGCCGAGGGCGCGTCGGCGCGCGCCCTCGGCTGACGGGGGCCGCGGTTTGTTCGGTCGCGCTGGCCGCTGCGGCCAAGGTCATGCTGGCGTCCGCGGACTAGCGCGGGCCCGCACGGCTCGCCAGCCGCGACGGCGCCCATTGCAGCTGGCAGACTATTGATCGGCTCGCGGATTTAACGTTCCATTCACGCCACGATTCGGCCGTGGCGCTGGGCTTAGTCGAGCCAGGTGCGGGTTCATGCGTTCGATCTTCGCGTGTATCACCTCGCGGGTGAGGAGGATGCCATGTTCGCTTGGCGCAAGAAGACCGAGGGTTTTGAGTGGCACCAGTACATCCGTACCGCCGTGCGCCACAGGCGCCAGCAGCGCCATGAGCGCATGGTTGAGGCACGACGCGCCGCCGGACAACAGGTGCAGGCCGCCGGCGTCGCGCTGGTCGCGGGCTCGAAGGCGGCAGGGGTGGCGGCCAAGGAGGGTGCGAAGGCGAGCCTCGGCGCCGCAGGACTGTTGGCAGGCGGCCTTTCCAGCATGCTGCTGGCGCTGTGCAGAATCGCGGTTCGCGCCGTCCTGATTGCCGCGGAGCCCGTGGTCGCCGCGCTGGCGCGGCCGCTGATCGGCGGTGCTGTCGCCTTCGCGGGCGGGCTGGTGCTCGGCGCCGGCATCGGGCGCGCGCGCGCGCTGGGTTTCGATGCGGAGGCCTATACGACGTTTGCGATCGCGGCGCTGCTCTTCATCGCCACGCTGCCTCTCGTCTCGGCGCTGACGGGCTTGCGCCTGCCGCGCCTCGGGGGAGCTGCGCTGCAACCCGCCGCGCTGTTCCTCGCCATCGCTGTCCTGGCTCTCGCCGCGGCTGGCGCCTGGTACGCCAAGGGCGGTCGCCTCAGTGTCGCAAATCTCGGCGCGAGCCTGCCCCTGATCGGGGGTAGCCGGCCGCTCGAAGGCCGGGCCTACGGGGTCGGCGGCGACAGCTTGCAGATTGGCGGCACCACCGTGAGGCTCGCGGGCATCGAGGCCCCGGAGCAGGAGCAACGGTGCGGCGCGGGTAGTCGGCGTTGGCGCTGTGGCGCCGCGGCGAGCGATGCGCTCTCGCGCCTGGTCAACGGGCGTATTGTCAGCTGTGCGCTCTCGGGCAACGACGCCAAGGGACGGCCCTTGGCAAACTGCAGCGCGGGCAAGATGGAGATCAACGCCGAGCTCGTGCGACGCGGCCACGTCTTCGCCGAAAGCGGCTTGTTTGCGCGTTATGCCTCGCTCGAAAACGAAGCGCGCGCGGCCAAAATCGGGTTGTGGGCGGCCGGAGACGTCGAGCGTCCCTCCGAGTATCGCGCCCGCCAGAAGCGCCCCGGCGTCTGATGCCGCGCCGATCCTTTTTGCCGCCCGCGTTGGCGCTGCGCATCGCGGGAACCGGCTATGCGCGCTCCGAGTTACGCGTTTTTACGAGTTGGAGCCGCCATGACCAGCCAGGAAACGAACCCGAAGCCTGCGCCCACCGCCGGCGAGGCCACACGCGCTAGGTCCCCCAATCTCGTGCCCATGCTCGTGGTTTTGTTCGCGGTGCTTTCCGCCGTCGTGCTGTTTGCCTTGGATCGCGACGGCAAATCGTCGGCGCCGCAACCCAACTACCGCGCCGATGCGCCGGTGACAGCA
>Ga0075433_10000399_pt1 | contig 27594 bp, 24 predicted proteins | sample RhiMethybrSRZTD2_FD_75299 | JGI IMG/M metagenome (GOLD analysis project Ga0075433, IMG submission 75299) | Populus rhizosphere microbial communities from Tennessee, USA - Rhizosphere MetaG P. TD hybrid SRZTD2 | ecosystem: Host-associated > Plants > Roots > Rhizosphere > Soil | place: USA... | reverse complement strand
CGCGATCGCTTCGAGGCCCTTCACCACGAAGCCCGAGACCAACAAGCCGGGTTCACAGACCGCCGGGCGATGAATACGCCTCTGCGGAGCCGGGTCGCATCTGTCTCGGGCCACCCTCGGACCAAGCCGGTCTCGAGGCACTCGTTACAATGATCCGGGTCGCACCTGTCTCAGGCCACCCTCGGTCCAAGCCGGGCTCACGGTCCCCGCTACCATGATCCGGGTCGCACCTGTCTCAGGCCACCCTCGGTCCAAGCCGGGCTCACGGTCCCCGCTACCATGATCCGGCTGCCCACCTTCACGTACCTCGCGCCGACCACGGTCGAAGACGCGGCGCGGCTCCTGGCCGAGCACGGCCGCGAGGCGATGCCGGTCGCCGGCGGGACCGATCTCTATCCGAACATGAAGCGGCGGCAGTTCGAGCCCACGGTGCTCGTCGGGCTGCGGGCCATTCGCGAGCTTCGCGGCGTTCGAGGCTCCGCTGCCGGCGGATTGACGATCGGCGCCGGCACGACGCTCTCGCGCGTCGCCGCGCATCCCGACATCGCGCGCGAGTTCCCGGCGCTGGCGACGGCCGCCGGACTGGTCTCCTCGCCTCAGCTCCGGAACATGGGTACCATCGGGGGCAACGTCTGTGTAGACACCCGGTGCAACTATTACAATCAGTCCTACGAATGGCGTAGGGCCATCGGGTTCTGCATGAAGAAGGACGGCGACATCTGCCTGGTCGCGCCCGGGAGCTCCCGGTGCTGGGCCGTGTCGTCGTCGGATACCGCGCCGGTGCTCTGGGCACTCGGCGCGAGGCTCAAGCTGGTCGGGGCGGAGGGCGAGCGTACGGTGCCGATGGCCGCGCTGTACCGGGACGACGGGATCGAGTACCTGGCCAAGCGGCCCGACGAGATCGTCGCAGAGATCCAGCTGCCCCCGGCCGAGGGTTGGCGCTCGGCGTACCTGAAGCTGCGTCGCCGAGGCTCGTTCGACTTCCCGGTGCTCGGAGTCGCCGTCGCGGCTAGAGTGGAGGGCGACGTGGTCCGTGAAGCTCGCATCGTGCTCGGCGCCGTCGCCTCTCAGCCGCGCCCGTCGGAGAGGGCGGCGGCGGCGCTCGCCGGCGAGCGGCTGACGCCGGAGCTGATCGCTCGCGTGGCCGACCTGGCGGCCGGGCCGGCCAAGCCACTCGACAACACCGACTTCAGCCATCCCTACCGAAAGAAGGTGACCCGGGTCTTCGTTGCGCGAGCGCTCGCCGCCATCGCCGGCCTCGCCGACTCCGGATCGGCGTCGGAGGAAGTCGCGTGACGGCGCTCGGCGAACGCATCAAGCGGCTGCGCGGTGAGCGCGAGCTGCAGCAGCGCCAGCTCGCCGAGAAGGCGGGCCTGACGCCCAGCATGGTCTCGCAGATCGAGTCGGGCCGGCTCTCGCCCTCGTTGCACACGCTCGGCAAGATCGCCTCGGCGTTCGGCGTGCCGATCGCGGCGTTGTTCGACGGCAAGCCGGCGGGCAGCATCGTGATCTCGCACAAGCGCGACTACCCGGTGGTGTCGTTCGACGGCTCCTCAGAGCGCTGGGCGGTCCTCGGCGCCGGACTCTTCCAGGGCAAGATCCGCGCGGTGGTCTCGACGCTCGCGCCGAAGTCGCGCGGCTTCACCACGGAGAAGGTCATCATCAAGCCGGGCCAGCTGAAGCTCTTCTACGTGCTCGAGGGCAAGGTGGCGCTCCACTACGACGGCGATCGTCACTTGCTAGAAGCGGGCGACAGCGCGCTGCTCGATGGAGGTGTCGCCCACGGCTGGGAAAATCTCGGCGGCAAGCAGGCCCAGGCGCTCTGGGTGATTCTGGGATAGCGATGGCGGAGACCGGCGAGCGCGTGCGGGTCGATTTCAGGACGGAGCCGGCGAAGTATCGGCACTGGAAGCTCACGTTCAACGGCCCGGTGGCCACGCTGGCGATGGACGTCAAGGAAGACGGCGGGCTCCGGCCGGGCTACGAGCTGAAGCTCAACTCCTACGACCTCGGAGTGGACGTCGAGCTCTACGACGCGATCCAGCGGCTGCGCTTCGAGCACCCCGAGGTCGGTGCGGTGATCGTGACCTCGGGCAAGGAGCGCGTCTTCTGCGCCGGCGCCAATATCCGGATGCTCTCGCAGGCGGCTCACGGGTGGAAGGTGAACTTCTGCAAATTCACCAACGAGACGCGCAACGCGATCGAGGAGGCTACCGCCGAGTCGCGACAGGTCTATCTTTGCGCGGTGAACGGGCCGTGCGCGGGCGGCGGCTACGAGCTGGCGCTGGCCACCGACTGGATCGTGATGGCCGACGACGGCAACACCGCCGTGTCGCTCCCGGAGGTGCCGCTGCTCGCCGTGCTTCCGGGCACCGGCGGGCTCACACGGCTCGTCGACAAGCGGCGCGTGCGCCGCGACCGCGCCGACTTCTTCTGCACGGTGGAGGAGGGCATCAAGGGCACGCGCGCGGTGGAGTGGGGGCTGGTCGACGAGGTCGTCCCGCGCTCGAAGCTCGACGAGGCGGCGAAGCGTCGGGCCGCGGAGCTCGCGGCCCGCACCGATCGTCCGGCCAGCGTCCGGGGAATCACGCTGGCGCCGCTCGAGCGCGCGATCGATGGGGATCGGGTCCGCTACGGGCACGTCGCGTGCGCGATCGACCGGGCGCGCGGCCTGGCCGAGATCACCGTGAGCGGACCGAGCGAGGCGCCCCCCGCCGACGTCGCCGCGATTCACCAGGCCGGCTGCGCGTTCTGGCCGCTGGCGCTCGCGCGCGAGCTCGACGACCTGATCCTGCACCTGCGCACGAACGAGGACGAGATCGGGCTCTGGGTCTTCAAGACGGCGGGCCGCGCCGATCTCGTCGAGGCGTACGACCGTCTGCTGGCGGCGAACCGTCAGGACTGGCTCGTACGCGAGATCCGGCTCTACCTCAAGCGCACGTTCAAGCGGGTCGAGGTCTCCTCGCGCTCGGTCTTCGCGCTTGTCGAGCCGGGCTCGTGCTTCGCCGGCACCCTGCTGGAGCTCGTACTGGCCGCCGATCGCTCGTACATGCTGAACGGCACCCGGCCGGGTGATTCGGCGCCGCCCGCGGCAATGCGGCTGACCGAGATGAACTTCGGAGCCTATCCGATGGTCAACGGGCTCACGCGCCTGGCGAGCCGATTCCTGGCCGAGCCCGGACGTACCGACAAGCTGCGCGCGCGCATCGGTGAGGACCTCGACGCGGCGGCGGCCGCCGAGGCCGGACTGGTGACGTTCACGCCGGACGACATCGATTGGGACGACGAGGTCCGCATCGCGATGGAAGAGCGCGCGGCGTTCTCGCCCGACGCGCTCACCGGTATGGAGGCGTCGATCCGCTTCGGCGGGCCCGAGACGCTCGAGAGCAAGATCTTCGGCCGGCTCTCGGCGTGGCAGAACTGGATCTTCCAGCGCGGCAACGCCGTCGGGCCCAAGGGTGCGCTCGAGGTGTACGGCACGGGACGGCGCAGCGAGTTCGATCGCAGGAGAGTGTGATGGCGGGTATCGACTACAGCGAGCGCATCCCCAACAACGTCGGCCTGGCCGACAATCGCCGGCTGCAGCGCGCGCTCGAGGAGTGGCAGCCGAAGTTCCTCGACTGGTGGAAGGAGATGGGCCCCGACGGCTTCCAGGCCAAGGAAACCTACCTCCGCACGGCCGTGAGCGTGGACGCGCAAGGCTGGGCGCAGTTCGACTACGTGAAGATGCCCGAGTATCGCTGGGGCCTCTTCCTCGCGGAACCCGAAGCGGGCCGCACGATCGGCTTTGGCGACCACATGGGCGCGCCGGCCTGGCAGGACGTGCCCGGCGAGTATCGCGGCGTGCTGCGCCGGCTGATCGTCACCCAGGGAGACACCGAGCCCGCCTCGGTCGAGCAGCAGCGGCACCTGGGACGCACGTGCCCGTCGCTCTACGACCTGCGTAACCTGTTCCAGATCAACGTGGAAGAAGGCCGCCACCTCTGGGCGATGGTCTACCTGCTCGATGCCTACTTCGGACGGGACGGCCGCGAGGAGTCCGAGGCGCTCCTGCAGCGGCGCTCCGGCGATCGCGACAAGCCGCGCATCCTCGGCGCCTTCAACGAGAAGACGCCCGACTGGCTCTCATACCTGATGTTCACGTACTTCACCGACCGCGACGGGAAGTACCAGCTCGCGAGCCTGGCCGAGAGCGGCTTCGACCCGCTGTCGCGCACCTGCCGTTTCATGCTCACCGAGGAGGCACACCACCTCTTCGTCGGCGAGACCGGCATCGGGCGCGTGGTGCAGCGGACGTGCGAGCTCATGCGCGAGCACAAGACCGACGACGTCCGTCGGTTCGGCGCGATCGATCTGGCGACGCTCCAGCGCTATATCAACTTCCACTACTCGGTGTCGCTCGATCTGTTCGGCTCGGAGATCTCCACGAACGCCGCGAACTTCTACACGACGGGGCTCAAGGGCCGCTTCGAGGAATCGAAGAAGCGCGACGATCACCGGCTGAAGGATGCGACGTACACCGTGGTCGAGCTCGAGGGCGAGCGGATCACGACACGCGAGGCGCCGGCGCTCCCGTCGCTCAACGAGCGCCTCCGCGACGACTACATCGCGGACTGCCAGCGCGGCCTGGACCGCTGGAACCAGGTCATCAAGAAGCACGAGATCGACCACGAGCTCCGGCTGCCGCACCGGGGGTTCCACCGGGCGATCGGCCTCTGCGCCGAAATGAAGGTGTCGCCCGACGGGCGCGTGATCAGCGAGGCCGAGTGGGACGCGAAGAAGCACGAGTGGCTGCCGAGCGAGACGGACGAACAGTTCGTGCGGAGCCTCATGCAACCGGTCACGCAGATCGGGCGCTTCGCCAACTGGATCGCGCCGCCGGCCCGCGGCGTCAACGGCCGTCCCGTCGACTTCGAGTACGTGCGCCTCGCCTAGGCCATGAACGCGTCCGACTTGCTGCCCGCGCAGTTCAACGTCGCGACGTGGTTCGTCGACCGCAACGTCCAGGAAGGGCGGGGCGCGGCGCCGGCGTTTCAATACGGGGACCGCACGCTCACGTACGCCGACGTCCTCGACCTGACCAACCGGACGGGCAACGCGCTGCTCGAGCTCGGGATGGAGCCGGAGAACCGCGTGCTCATGCTCTGCCTCGACACGCCGGAGTTCATCGGAACGTTCTGGGGCGCGATCAAGATCGGCGCGGTGCCGATCCCCACGAACACGTTGATGCGCACGGCGGACTATCTCTACTTCCTGAACGACAGCCGCGCCAAGACCGCGGTGATCTCGGCGCCGCTCATGACCGAGGTCGGGCCGGCGCTCGCCGAGGCGAAATATCTCAAGCACGTGCTCGTGGCAGGCGGGTCGCCGGGGCCCTACACGTCGTACGAAGACCGCATCGCGCGTGCGTCCACGAAGCTCGCCGCCGCTGACACCTCGCGGGACGATCCGGCGTACTGGCAGTATTCGTCGGGCTCGACGGGGTTCCCCAAGGGCGCCGTGCACCTGCAGCACGACATGGTGATGTGCTGCGAGACCTACGGCAAGCAGGTGCTCGGGATCCGGCCAACCGACCGCGTGTTCTCCGCCGCCAAGCTCTTCTTCGCCTACGGACTCGGGGCCACCGGGTTCCTCCCGATGAGCGTCGGGGCCCAGGCGATGCTCTACCCGCAGCGCCCGACCCCCGAGGGCGTCTTCGAGGCGATCACGCGCTACCGGCCCACGCTCTTCTTCGGGATCCCGACGCTCTTCGCCGCGATGCTCGCGGTGAAGGACGCCGAGAAGCGCTTCGACGCCTCGTCGCTTCGCCTCTGCGTGTCGGCGGGCGAGGCGCTGCCCGAGGAGCTCTACAACCGCTGGCGCGAGCGCTTCGGCGTCGAGATCGTCGACGGCATCGGCACCACCGAGATCGGCTACATCTTCATCTCGAACCGTCCCGGCCGGACGCGCCCCGGTTCGACCGGCGTCGCCGTGCCCGGCTACGAGCTCGCCATCGTAGACGACGACGGCCGGCCCGTGCCGAAGGGCGAGATCGGCAACATCCGCGTCAGGGGCGACTCGACGATGGCGTACTACTGGAACAAGCACGAGAAGACCAAGGAAACGCTGTTCGGTCAGTGGATCCAGACCGGCGACAAGTACTACCAGGACGCGGACGGTTACTACTGGTACTGCGGTCGCTCGGACGACATGCTGAAGGTCGGCGGGATCTGGGTCTCGCCGGTCGAGGTCGAGGCCACGCTGATCCGGCACACCGCCGTGCTCGAGGCGGCCGTGGTCGGCCGCGAGGACACGGATCGACTCGTCAAGCCGCACGCGTACGTCGTGCTGAAGGACCCGGCGGCCGCCGGCGACAAGCTCGCCGACGAGCTCAAGACGTTCGTGAAGGACAAGATCGCCCCCTACAAGTATCCGCGCTGGATCGAATTCGTGACCGACTTGCCGAAGACGGCGACCGGCAAGATACAGCGGTTCAAGCTGCGGGCCTGAAGTCCCGCGCCCTCGCCGAACGGTGTTCGACCGCACGCTGGAAACGCTCGGGCCCGATCGGCTGCGCGAGCAGCAGTGGCGCCGCTTTCGCGCGATGGCCCGCGAGCTCCTCGCCACCAATCAGTTCGTCGGGCGCAAGTGGCGCGCGGTCGGCATCGCGTCGGCCGATGATCTGCGCGACTGGCTCGACTTCCGCCGGCTTCCGCTGACCCGCAAATCCGAGCTGGTCGACGACCAATCCGCGCATCCGCCATTCGGCACCAACCTGACCTTCGGGCTCGAGCGCTACGTACGCATCCATCAGACGTCGGGGACGAGCGGCGCGCCGCTGCGCTGGCTCGACACGCAGGAGTCGTGGGACTGGTGGGCGCGCTGCTGGGGGTTCGTGCTGCGGGGCGCCGGCGTCGGCCCCGCCGACCGCGTGTTCTTCCCGTTCTCGTTCGGGTTGTTCATCGGCTTCTGGGCCGGCTTCGAGGGCGCTCGCGCGCTGGGCGCGCTCGCGATTCCCGGCGGCGGTCAGGATTCGCCGACGCGGCTGGCGTGGATGGAAGCCCTCGAGGCGACCGTGCTCGTGTGCACGCCCTCGTACGCGCTCCATCTCGTCGAGCTCGCCCGCGAGCGCGGCATCGATCTGTCAAAGCTCGCCGTCAGAACCACGATCCACGCCGGGGAGCCGGGGGCCGGGATCCCGGCGGTGCGCGCGCGGATCCAGTCCGGCTGGAACGCGCGCACGTTCGACCACGGCGGCATGACCGAAATGGGCGCGTACGGCTACGAGTGCGTCGAGCAATCCGGTCTGCACGTCAACGAGTCCGAGTTCATCCTGGAAGTGATCGATCCCGTCACGGCCGAGCCCGCAACGGACGGCGAGCTCGTCCTGACGAATCTTGGGCGGCTGGGCTCGCCCGTCATCCGCTACCGGACGGGCGACCACGTGCGCCTGGCCGACGAGAGCTGCCCCTGCGGGCGCACGTTCAGGCGGCTCGAGGGCGGCATTCTCGGACGGCTCGACGACCTGCTCATCGTCCGCGGCGTCAATGTGTTCCCGGCGGCGATCGAAGGGGTCGTCAGAGGCTTTCCGGCGATCGAGGAGTTCCAGATCGAGGTATTCAAGAGCGGCCAGCTGGACGAGGTCCGGGTGCTGGTGGAGCTCGACGACCCCTCCGGCGTGAGCCGGGTGAGAGAAGCGCTCCGGATGAGCCTCGGCATCCGGCTGGAGGTCGCCGCGGTGCCGGTCAGGAGCCTGCCGCGGTTCGATCTCAAGGCGCGGCGCGTCGTCCGAAAATAGCGCCGCCAACCGCTGTTTTGAAAGGCGCCTCGTTTTCTCCACGCATCGGCTACTATTTTTAGTGCCCCTTGAAACGCCGCCGGAATGAACGAAAACGCGCACGGCGAAAGTAGCAGTCCCCGGGCTGCGCCCGAGGTGTCCTCGGCCGACACCATCACCATTTTCTTCAGCGATATCCGTGGGTTCACCGACACGACCGAGGAGTTCGGGGACGAGGTCGCCAACGAGCTCGTGCGCGAGCAGGACCAGATCGTCAGGAGCCATATCGAGGCCTACGGCGGCGACGTCGTCAAGACCCAGGGCGACAGCTTCATGGTGGCCTTCAAGGCCACGCGCGGCGCCATCCTGTGCGCGATCGGAATCCAGAAATCGGTCGCCGAGAAGAACAGCGATCAGGCCGGTCCGCGAATCGCGATCGGCATCGGCATCAACACCGGTGAGCCGATCCGCCAAAAGGACGGCGACTACATCGGCGGCACGGTGAACCTGGCCGCGCGCATCTGCGCGGCGGCCGGTCCCGGTCAGATCCTCGTGGCGGAGTCGACTCGCTACGTCGCCGGACGGATCGAGCTCCGGAAATCCGACGGCGGCGGCGTCGTCGAGTACGTGGACCGCGGGCTCCACACCCTGAAGGGGTTTCCCGAGCCCAAGCGGCTCTTCGAGGTCACCTGGCAGGAATCCGCCGCCGAGCAGGGGCCGCTATCCACCGACGAGACTCAGATCGCGGCGCTCAAGGCGGCGGTGCAGCGGGCCATCGGCGCGCTCACGCGGGTGCTGGCCATCACACACATGGACGATCCAGGGTTCCCGTCGCTGCTCGAGTGCCAGGAGAAGGCCAGCCAGCTTCGGGTGAGGCTCTCCCGCGCCGCGATCGACGGCCGCGGTCATACCGCGCAGAACGTGCTCGATGAGGTCCGCCCCTACGAGGATCTGCTGACGCTCATGCTCGAGCGCGACACGCTGACCGACGAGCGGTGGGCGCAGCTCGACGCGGCGGTCGTCCGGGTGTTCGGTCGGACGCTCATGAACGCCGCGGCGCGCGGCCGGCTTTCGATCGCGATGGCCGAGAAGCCGGCGGCGGCGCCTGTTCCCCAGCCGGAGCCGGTCAAGGAGGGGTCAAAGGAGCCGGGGCCCGCGGCCGCGCCGGCGCCCGTTCCGACGACGCGAAGCTCGGTTCCGGCCGCGCTCGCGCCTCCGCCACTCGACGAGCGCGCGGCCGGAGTGCGGTGGTGGGCCGCCGGGTACGCCGCGTGGAGTCAGTGGAAGCCCTCGGGCCTGGCCTGGGCGCACGCGCTGCGTGCCGAGATCGGACGATTCCCGTACCTCCTGAGCGTGCCCATCCGGATCGCCGGCGACTACGACGAGCTGGCTGGCGGCTACTTCCTCCTGCTCGAGCACGTCGAGAACACCGCGCCAGGGTTCATGCGCACGGTCGTCGACCGCGCGGTCGCCGACGCCGGCGTCGATCCGGCTCAACTCGGGCGCCGGCTCTACGAGCTCATGGTGGACGACGGGAGGTTGCGAGAGACCTACGCCTCGTTCGTGCGCGACGTGATCCAGGTGGCCGTGCCGACCCCAGGAATGTGGGCTGACGCCGGCATCGTGGAGCACGACGATTCGACCACGCTGACCTCGCGCCCGACCCATTCGATCGGCGACACGCACGAGCAATCGGTCGAGCTGACGGATCCGCAGGAACGCGGCGCCGACCGGCGCTTCCTGGTGACCCTGGAGGCCATGACCACGCGCTTCTTCTATGCCAAGAGCGGCAAGCTGAAGACTCCGCGCGACGTCGACGTCAGGCTGACGTCGGACGACGCGCCGTCGGATCGGGGCTGGTATCTCAGCGTGCGCGACAGCCTCAGCGGCCGCTCCGATCCCAAGCTGATTCCGACCGCGGGCGTGACGATCCCGAATCTCGGTCGGGACAACTTCGGCCTCTGGGTCGCCGTCTTCAATCCACATCCCCTCGAGCGGGTCACCTACGAGCTGACCTTGACCGTGCGGCAGCCCAAGCAGCAGGCGGCCGGCCGATCGATGTTCGCGCGGCCCGGCGGCCCGCGTTGAAGCAGCGTACCGGCGATCCCTGGATGCCGGCGGACCGTTACGGCCGGCAGCTGCCGACCTTCACCGTGAACCTGCTCGTCCGCGACGTGCCGCGCGCCGCCGCCTTCTACACCACGCTCTTCGCGGCGACGATTCACTACGCCGATCCCGACTTCGCGGCCATCAACGTCGGCGGCAGCGAGCTGATGCTGCACGCCGATCACACCTATGACAAGCATCCCTGGTACGGACCACTGAGGCGCGGCGAGCGCCGAGGCCTGGGCGCCGAGCTGCGCGTGCTCGGCATCGATCCCGACCTGATCGAGCGCCGCGCGCGCGAGAACGGCGTCACCGTAGTTCAGCCGGCCACCACGAAGGGGCACGGCTGGCGCGAGGTGATGGTGGAAGACCCCGACGGCTATCTGTGGGCCGTCGGTGTGCCGACCCCCGCGAAGTGAGCTACATCGACCAGACGCTGCTCGCCGACGAGCACGTCGTCTACCGGACCGCTCTGCACTGGATCATCTTCGGGCGGGCCGTCGTCGTGCTGATCGCCGGCATCGTGGTCCTCATCGCCTTCTCTCACGTGCCGCTCGCGGGCCTCGCCGTCGTGCTCGTCGGCGTGCTGTTGCTGGTCCCGCCGTTCATCGCCTATCAGACCACCGAGCTCGGCGTGACCAACAAGCGGTTGATCACCAAGGTCGGCTTCATCCGGCGGCGCACGCTCGAGCTGCTGCTGCGCCAGGTCGAAGCAATCTCGGTCGACCAGAGCCTGACCGGCCGGATGTTCAACTACGGCTCGATCACGCTCACGGGCACCGGCGGCGTCCGCGAGATCTTCCACCGCGTACGCGAGCCGCTCGAGCTGCGCCGGCGAATCCAGGGCCAGGTCGCTTAGACCGCGTAGGCCGCTCAAACGGGTCCAGATGCGAGGCGCCGTCCGAAGGCGGCATGCGAGCCGTACTTCGAGTACGGTGAGCGTGCCGTCGAGGGCGGCAACGAAGCAGATGGGCCCGTTTCAGCGGCCTACTGCTGTTGTTGAGAGGCGACGTCGGCGGTGTTCGTGACGATGCGGTCAGGCGGTCGGGCGGGGACTTCGCGGAAGACTGGTAGGTCGATGTGGGTGATGTCCTCGCGGAGCGTCGAGACGACCTTGCCCGGCACGACTTCCGTGATCACCTCGGCCTTCAACGTCTCCTTGGCGATGCCGCGATAGATGCCCTTGTTCGGCGGCACGTCGTCGTAGTGGCGGCCGTGGCCGACGACGACGTAGCGGTCGTCCACCGGGCGATTGTGCGTGGGGTCGAACGGCACCCAGCCGGCCGTCGGCGAATGGAACTCGACCCACGCGTGGCTCTGCGAGGGCTCGCGCTTCTTGCGCTCGACGTGCAGATAGCCGCTGACGTAGCGGCAGGGGATCTGGCGCAGGCGGAGCAGCCCCAGCATCAGGTGGGCGAAGTCCTGGCAGACGCCGCCGCCGATGGCGAGAAAATCCTCGGTGGTCGAGTCGTATGCGGTGACATTCTTCCGGTACTCGAAGCGCTTCTGGATATAGGTGCCGACCGCCAGCAGCTGCTCGCCCATCGGCGCCGTCGCCGGAAGGCCGACGGCGCGGTGCGCGGCGCGCAGGGCAGGCGTCAGCTTCACCGGGCCTCCGAACTCGAGGAAGTCGCGCAGCGTGTACGACGGACCGTCGGCGGCCGGCCGCTCCTTGAGTGAGCCGATCGACACGTTCGGCATGCGGGTCTCGACGAGCGAGCGCGCCGAGACCGCGATCCGATCGTGGAACTTCGTGATCGTGAAGTGATGGGTGAGATTGTCGTTCCAGTCGCGATAGCGGTGCACGCTGGTCGGCGGACCCACTGCGAGCTCGAAGGACGCGACCGATTGCTGAGGCGTGGTCTTCGGCTGCACGCGCAGCTCGAGAAACGACTCGCTGATGAACGTGTCGTACTCGAACGCGAAGCGGTGCTCGACTTCCAGATGCATCAGGTCACGAAATATTGCGTGGCGATCGCGTCGTGGGTCTTGGCCAGCTCGCCGACCACGCGGTCGAGCAGCCCGACGAAATCGCCGCGGCGCATCTGGGCCTCGTCGTCGTAGCGCAGATCGGCGTGCAGGCGCCCGATGATCCGCGCCGGCGAGGTGAGCTCGGCCGGCCCGGAGAGCGCCGCCAGGTAGTCGCGCACGACCGAGGCGCCGTAGCGGAGCGAGCGCGGCGAGTCCGCGTCGAAGAGCAGGAAGCCGATCACGAGATTCGGCTCGAGCCGGGCGCCGTAGACTCGCCGATAGTTCTCGAGCGACGACAGGCCCCGCAGCAGTGTCCGCCATTGCGTGTAGTAGAGGGGCGCGTCGCCGCGCGCCTCGGCCGCCAGGAGCGCCGGCAGCTTGGCGCGCAGCACGAGCGCTGAGCGATAGCTGCGCTCGAGCGACTCGCCGAGCTTGAGGAAGCGCCAGCCCTCGTCGTGGGTCGAGGTATGCTCGATCGCGCCGACGACCGTGAATATGCCTTTGTGAACCGCTCCGAGCGCGTCACGGAAGGCCGGCAGGTCCGGCATGCCCTTCTTTTCGTAGGCCTCGACGGCGCGGAACACCTCGTTGAGCGCCAGGAACGCCTCGAGCGTCAGCGCCTCGCGCACGGACCGCGCGTTCTCGCGCGCCTTGCGGATCGAGAAGTTGATCGAGTAGGCGTTGCCCTGGTCGGTGAAGAACGCGTAGAGGTAGGGCACCGAGAGCGGCGCGAACGGCGTGATCTCGCGCGTGAGCTGCGCCGAAGGAAAGATCTCGAGCATGTCCTTCCACGCGGTCTGCGCCAGATCCTCCGCGAGTCCCTGCGTCTCGGTCGAGAAGTCTTCGGTGACCAGCAGGAGCCGTGTGATGTTCTCGGCGCGCTCGAGATAGCGGCCCATCCAGTAGAGTGAGTCCGCGACCCGGGAGAGCATCAGGCGTTCTTCTCGGCGAGCACCCAGGTGTCCTTGCTGCCGCCGCCCTGAGAGGAGTTGACCACGTACGAGCCCGGCCGCAGCGCCACGCGCGTGAGACCGCCGGGCAGGACGCGGACGGAATCGCCGTAGAGGATGAACGGTCTGAGATCGATGCGGCGCGCCTCGAACTTGCCGCCGGTGTACGTCGGATGCGACGAGAGCTCGACGAGCGGCTGCGCGATGTAGTTGCCCGGATTCTTCTTCACCTGACCGAGGTAGGTCTCGATCTCCTTCTTGGCCGCGAACGGTCCCATCAGCATGCCGTAGCCGCCGGAGTCGCCGGTGGTCTTGATCACGAGCTCGCGCGCGTGGTCCTGGATGTAGGCGAGGTCCGGCGCGTTGGCGCCCAGATAGGTCGGCACCTGGGCCAGCAGCGCGTCCTCGCCGAGGTAGTAGCGGATGAGCGCCGGCATGAACGCGTACACCGATTTGTCGTCGGCCACGCCGGCGCCGGGCGCGTTGGCGAGCGCGACGTTGCCGTCGCGGTAGACGTTCATGAGACCGGGAACGCCCAGGAGGCTGTCGCGGCGGAACGTCAACGGATCAATGAAGTCATCGTCGACCCGGCGGTAGATCACGTCGACCTTCTGCTTGCCCTGCGTCGTGCGCATGAAGACGTAGTTGTCCTCGACGATCAGGTCGCGGCCCTCCACGAGCGTCACGCCCATCTCACGGGCCAGGAACGAGTGCTCGAAGTAGGCCGAGTTCGCCATGCCCGGCGTCAGGATTACCACGACCGGCTTCTCGCTGAAGCGCGGAGCGGCGTGCAGCAGGGTGTCGAGCAGCAGGGTCGGGTAGTCCTTGATCGGTCGCACCGGGTAGTACTTGAAGAACTCCGGGAACACGCGGTTCAGGGTGTTCCGGTTCTCGAGCACGTAGGAGACGCCCGAGGGACAGCGGCAGTTGTCCTCGAGCACCAGGTACTCGCCGGCGCCGTTCCGGATGATGTCGGTGCCGACCACGTGGGTGAAGATCTGGCGCGGCGGGATCACGTTCAGGAGCTCGCGCTTGTACTCCTTCCGTGAGAGCACGATCTCGGGAGGAATGATGCGGTCCTTGAGGCACTTCTGACCCTGATAGACGTCGAGGATGAAGAGGTTGAGCGCGGTGACCCGCTGGACGAGCGCGGCCTGTAGCCGCTCCCACTCGCGCGAGGGGATCACGCGCGGCACGAAGTCGAACGGGAAGATCCGCTCGGTGCCCTCCTTCTCGCCGTAGACCGTGAACGTGATCCCCTGGTCCATCAGCGAGAGCTTTTGCAGGCGCTCGCGGCGCTCGATCTCGCCCTGGGTGAACGATTCCAGAATCGCGACGAGGGGCCGGTAGTGCTGGCGGGCGTCGCCGTTCTTGTCGAAGGCCTCGTCGAAAGCCTTCTTTTCAGGCACCCATTTCACGCCGCTCAGAATAGGCGATCCAGAGTTGGCTGTCGACCGTAGTCATGGTAGTGAAGGGCGGGGATGGCGACGATCGGCGCGGATCTCGTCAGGCAGATGGCTGCCGGTGATCGGGACGCCTTCGCCGTCTTCTACGACCGCTACGCGCCGGTCGTGTTCCCGCTGATCCTGCGTATCGTCCGCGAGCGCGCCGACGCCAGCGACGTGCTCCAGGAGGTGTTCTGGGAGGCCTGGCGTGACGCCCCGGCCTACGATCCCGGCCGCGGCAGCCCCGAGGCGTGGATGGTCACGCGCGCCCGCACGCGCGCCATCGATCGCATCCGCTCGACGCGCCGGCGGAGCGAGACGTTCGTGGCCCCGCTGGACGAGGGCCTCGCCGCGGCCCCCCGTGACTCGGCGCCGGACGCGGCCGAGCGCGCCGCCGATCGCGGGACGATCATGACCGCGCTCGATCGGCTGCCCGAGGCGCAGCGCGAGGTCATCGAGCTCGCGTACTATGCCGGGCTCACGCAGACCGAGATCGCCGAGCGCATCAAACAGCCGCTCGGTACCGTGAAGACCCGCATCCGACTGGGCCTCGAGCGTCTACGCGAGGTAGTGAAGGCGAGCCCATGAACCACGAACCCTACGAGACGCTCGCGGCGACGTACGCGGTCGGCGCGCTGGACGGCCAGGATCGCGTGGACTTCGAACGCCACCTGGCGGCTGGATGCGACGTCTGCGAGGCCACCTTGCGTGAATCGGCGGAGGCGCTCGCGGCGCTGGCGCGCTCGCGGCCGCCGATGACCCCGCCGCCGGCGGTGAAGGAAGCGCTCCTGCGCCAGATTGCAACCGCGCCCGCTCGTCGGCAGCCGCCGCGTCCGCGCCCGTGGGTCTGGGCGATCGGAACGATCGCGGCGGCGATCGCCGGGGCCGCGTTCGCGGGCACGTTCGTGGCGACCCGGTACGAGGCGCAGCTGGGCGTAATGGCGCGCGAGACGGCGGATCTGCGAGCACGGCTGCTTCGCGAGGACACCGCGCTGCGCGAGCAGCTTGCCGTCTACCGAAACGCCGCCGACCTGCTGCGCGATCCCCAGGCGCAGGTGGTGACCTTGCGCGGGCTCGGGCCGAGCCCCGAAGCCACGGGACGGGTGATCTGGCATCCCGTCAACGGCGGCTACGTGTTCGTGTCCAATCTGCCGTCGGCGCCGCAGGGCAAGGCGTACGAGATGTGGACGATCGCCGACGCGGCGCCCCAGCCGGCGGGCGTCTTCCAGGTCGACGCTTCCGGGCGCGCGGCCCATCGGATCCCGCCGGCGCAGGGGGGCAAGCCGGTAAAGGTCTTCGCAGTCACGCTCGAGGTCGAGGCCGGCGTTCAGGCGCCTGAAGGCCCGATGGTGCTGGCGTCAGCGAAGTAGGGTCACGCGAAATTCGAACAAGCGCTTGACCGCCATGTGCACCCGGGCAATCATGACGCTCATGTGGCGGGCGATCTGCGCCATTGTTCTCATCGCGGCTCTGCTCGGACTGGTGCCGGCCGCCTACGCCGACCCCCCCGATCCCACGTGGCTTGGCGGCTACTGGGATGACGACGATTTCGACAACGTCGTCATTCTCGTCGTCAACGCGTGCGCGATCGAGGCCTTGTTGCTCGTCGATCTGGGGCCTCTGTGGACGGTCGGTGCCGGCATCGACGTCCCGCCGCTTCCATTCGTTCAGCTGTCAGCTCGTGCCGAAGCATCCCCCCGTGCGCCTCCGGTAGTGCCTCTCCCAATCTCCTGATCGTCAACTAGCGCCCGGCGGCAGCTCGTTCGGAACGCCTCGACGGTGTTCTGCACTCGCATGCTTCCGGCCGGCTACGAGCAGGGTCAACGTCGCGCGCCCATTGGGGGACTACCATGAACGGTCCTCGTGTACCCGTCCGCCGCCGTATCGCCATCGCTCTCACCACGCTCATCGTGCTCGCGGGTGAGGCCGTCCCATGTCGATAATCGATTTCGTCTTCTTCGGCCTGGTGTTCTTTTCGGCCGTCTATTGGCTAGCGGCGTTCGTCGCGGTCGCGCGCTACCGGCGGGCTCGGCCTTCGGTCCCTGACCTCGCCTCGCCCGTCACCATTCTCAAGCCGCTTTGTGGTGACGATGGGCAGCTGTACGAGAACCTCCGCAGCTTCTGCCGACAGGACCATTCGAACTTCGAGATCGTTTTCGGGGTCCACGATCCCAAGGATCCGGCTGTCGCCGTGGTCGAGCGCTTGAAGCGCGAGTTCCGCGCGCTCGAGCTAAGGCTCGTCGTGGATAGCCGCACGATCGGGGCAAACCTGAAGGTCAGTAACCTCATCAATCTCGTCCGCCACGCCAAGCACGAAACCCTCGTCGTGGCCGACAGCGACATGCGCGTCGGGCCCGGTTACCTCGGCGCCGTCGTCGGGCCGCTCGAGGACCGCCGCGTCGGGCTCGTGACCTGTCTCTATCGCGGCGTCGCGTCCGGAGGCGTGGCCTCACGGCTGGGCGCGATGTTCATCAACGAGTGGTTCTTGCCGGCGGCGCTCGTCGGTACGCACCTCGAACACCTCCGCCATGGGTTCGGCGCGACCGTCGCGTGCCGCCGTGAGACCCTGCGCGCGGTCGGCGGATTCGAGGCTCTGGCGGATCAGCTCGCGGACGACTACGAGCTCGGCTGGCGGGTCAGCGAACTCGGCCTGCGTGTCGTGCTCATTCCCTATGTCGCGGACAACGTCGTGACCGAGCGAAGTCTCCGGAGCCTCTTGGCGCACGAGCTCCGGTGGGCCAGGACGTTCCGGACCTTGCGCCCGGTACGCTACTTCTGCGCGCTCCTGACGTACGGCATTCCGCTCTCGCTCCTGTGGCTCGCGGCGAGCGGGGCGAGCCGTCCCGCCGCGATCGTCACCGCGCTGTACCTCGGTCTCCGAGTGGTCGGCCGCCTGAGCCTCTACCGCGCTCTCGGGCGACGCGCCTCGTGGTCCGACATGTGGCTGGTTCCGGTGCGCGACCTCCTGTCGTTCGTCCTGGGAGTTCAGAGCTATTTCGGTCGCACGGTTCGCTGGAACGACCAACCCTTCCGCGTACATCGCGACGGTCGGCTCGAGCGGAAGGGCGTCGCACCCACGCCCGCCCGTGGCGGCGAGTCGCGCGGCACGTCACTGGCCTCCGACTGGGAGCAGTGGGTATGAGCAGCCCCGACGGCCGATACCTTCGCGCGCTCTTCCTGCACCCACCCTCGTACGAGGGGTTCGATGGGGGCGCCGGGTCACGCTATCAGGCTCGGCGCGAGATCCGGTCGTTCTGGTATCCGACGTGGCTCGCCCAACCGGCGGCGCTGGTACCGGGCTCGCGCCTGGTCGACGCGCCGCCCGCCGATCTCACGATCGAGGACATCCGTCCGCTCGCCTCCGAGTACGAGCTGGCGGTGCTGCACACCAGCACGCCGTCGTTCAGCCACGACGTTCGCGTTGCGGAAGCGCTGAAGGAGCAGAATCGGGACCTGCGTATCGGCTTCGTCGGCGCGCACGTCGCGGTCAACCCCGAGCGCGCGCTCTCGGCCTCGACTGCGATCGACTTCGTCGCGCGCAACGAGTTCGACTTCACGATCGAAGAGGTCGCGCGAGGCCGGCGCCTGGAGACCGTGCTCGGCGTGAGCTACCGGTCGCCGGGCGGGATCCGGCACACGCCGGACCGTCCGGTGCTCGAGGACATGGACACGCTGCCGTTCGTGGTCGACGTCTACAAGCGCGACCTCGCCATCGAGCGCTACGCGATCGGCTATCTGCTCCACCCGTACGTGTCGCTCTACACCGGCCGAGGCTGCCGTTCGAAGTGTACGTTCTGCCTGTGGCCGCAGACGGTGGGGGGCCATCGATATCGCACGCGCAGCGTCGAGCACGTGGCGGCGGAGATCGAGCGTGCGATCCGCTACTTCCCGCAGGTCCGGGAGTACTTCTTCGACGACGACACGCTCACCGACGATCTGCCCAGGGTGGAGGCGCTCGCCCGTCGCCTGGGCAAGCTGGGCGTGACGTGGTCCTGTAACGCCAAGGCGAACGTCCCGTACGAGACCCTCGCGGTGCTAAAGGACAACGGGCTACGCCTGCTGCTGGTCGGGTACGAGTCGGGAAACCAGACGATCCTGAACAATGTCCGCAAGGGCATCCGGCTGGACACCGCCCGGCGGTTCACCCGCGACGCGAAGGCGCTGGGCATCAAGATCCACGGGACGTTCATCCTGGGCCTGCCGGGAGAGACTCGCGAGACGATCCAGGAGACGATCCGATTCGCCGGGGACATCGATCCCCACACCATCCAGGTCTCCATCGCGGCGCCCTACCCGGGAACGGAGCTGTTTCGTCAGGCGACCGCCAACGGCTGGCTCTCGGGACAGGCGCTCGTCGACGCGCGCGGCGCGCAGGTGAGCGCGTTGTCATATCCCCATCTCTTCAGCGGCGAGATCTCGCGAAGCACCGAAGAGTTCTATCGACGCTTCTATTTCCGGCCCCGGAAGATCGTCGCGCTCGCCAAAGAGATGGTCGCCGATCGCCGGGTCATGCGGCGGCGCCTGCGCGAGGGACGCGAATTCGTCCGATTCCTGACGTCTCGCCGGGGCGGCGAGCCCGCGCGGGTCGACCGTGAGCTCGATCGGCGAGCCGCGCGCGTTCAGGTCGTCGTCCCCGTGCCTGCCGAGCCGACCACGATCCTGTCCGTCCCGGCGGCGGTCAGGGCGGCGGCCATACTCGCGCGACAGGAGCGTGTCGAGCGAATCGTCTTCTGGAGCGAATCGAGAAGGCTACCGAAGTCGTGGTCCCGGCACCTGGCGGCGCTGTCCCGTCCCTGGACCCACGTGCCCTGCTCCGGTGGATCGGCGTCGCTCGCCGGGGCGCTCGACACTGGATCGCCGGCGCTCGTGATCGCGCCGGATAGCGTGCCGGAGCCCCAGGCTCTCGCAGATCTGTTGGCCCGATCGAAAGGGGACCAACCGCGGACGGCCTGGATTTGCCGCGGAGCTCCGGTGGCGGCCTACTACGGTGAGGCGCTGACCTTGCTTGCGCAGATGGACCGGGACTCCGAAGTCTTTTCCCGCCCACGGCTCGTCGACCCTGGAACGCCGCACATCGAAGTGCCGTCCGATCTCTGGAGCGATGCCAGCGGGAAGGCCGCGGCGCAAGCCGCCGAGCGGCGGCTTCTCGGGGCGCTGCGCCGGGCGAGCGACGGCTACCTCGCGCGCTTCGACCGTCTGCTCTCCGTCGCGCTGTCGCGACGGCTGGTGCGGACGCCGATCACGCCGAACGTCATCACGGCCCTGAGCCTCCTCGTCGGGCTGGCCGGCGCGACACTGCTCGCGAACACGGGCATGTGGGTGGCCGAGCTCGGCGCGCTCTTCCTGTGGGCGAGCGCGATCCTCGACGGCTGCGACGGCGAGGTCGCCAGGCTCAACCTTCTCACGTCCACCTTCGGCGCGCGGTTCGACGTGGCCACCGACGACGTCGTGCATCTCGCGACGTTCGGCGCCATCGTCATCCACGTGCACCGCGCACGGCCCGATCTGAGTCTCGCCGGGCCGGCGGCGGCGCTCCTCGTCGGAGTCATGGTCAGCATGGCGTCGGCGTGGTGGCTGATCGACCGCCTTCCTCCCGAGAGGCGGCTCGGCTTCAAGCGTGTCTACGAGCGACTCGCGAGCCGGGACTACGTCTATTTCATCTTGATCTTCACCGCGATGTCGCGCCTGGAATGGTTCCTGTGGGTGGTGATCGCGGGCGCGAACCTCTACTGGCTCAGCCTGTGGATCTGGGCCCGCGCCATTCGTTCGCGATGACGCGTCGCTCGACGCTCCTGGTGGCGCTGGGCGCGCTCGGCCTGGTCCTGCTGCTCTGGCGAATCGACATGGACGGGGTGAAGCTCTCGCTACGCCACGTCGGATGGGGGATGGCGCTCGTGCTGAGCCAGGAAGTCGTCGCGCACGCGCTGAACGCCTTGGCGTGGCGATTCACGTTCACGCCGGAGTCCGCCCGGCGCGTCTCGCTCTCCGAGCTGATCCGGCTCCGGGTGGCCGGGGACGCGATCAACTACCTGACGCCGACCGCGACCATCGGCGGAGAGATCGCGCGGACGATGTTGCTGAGCGACGCGAGCGGGGTCGAGGCCCGTGCCGTCTCCGTGGTCACCGCCAAGGCCACGCAGACTCTGGCGCAGGCGTTCTTCGTCACCGGTGGGCTGGTCTTCGTCGCGCAGTCATGGCGATTCGGGAGCCGCTGGGCGCCGGCGGCAGCGGGGGGCATCCTCCTGGCGGTCGCGCTTGCCGCATGGTGTGCCAGGGCGCGCAGCGTCAGAGTCGAGGCGTTGTGGCGGCGCATCGTGGGAGCCGGGCTCGTCGACTTCGTGCGAAATCACCCTGAACGGGTCGCGGCATCGACGCTGCTGTTCGCGCTGGCCTACGCATGGGGAACCGTGGAGGCGTACTGGATCTGCCGCTTCTTGGGACACCCGGTGACGGCGGTCACGGCGTTCGCCATCGAAGCGCTGTCGATCACCATCGACGGGCTCCTGTTCGTGGTGCCCGCGAAGATCGGCACGCAGGAAGGGGGCAAGGTCGTCGCCTTCATTACTCTCGGGCTTCCCGGCAGCCTCGGCTTTGCCTTCGGTGTCGTCCGCCACGTCCGAGAGCTGGTCTGGGCGGCCCTCGGGATCCTGCTCTACGGTATGGCGGCTCGTCGCGTCGCCTCCCCGGCGCGCGAGCTGGTCGACGGCGCTGCCACGCCGGCGGGGCCGTGCGCGTGATTCGCGCGGGTCGCGCTCTACGACGCCTCGTCGGATCGTGCGGCCGGCATCCGCGTGTGACCATCGGCGTCGCCATCGGTCTCGCGGTCGTCAGCGTCTGGGTGGCGTGGGCACGCCTCAGCTTCGAGACGTCGCCGCTTCACCTCTTGCCGCGCGGCCAGTCGTACGTGGCCCGCTATCGCGACTACTCGAAGGACTTCGGCGAGCTCGACGAGCTCATCATCGTAGTGCGCGGCCGGTCCCTGCCGGAGTCGCAGGCGTTCGCGGCACGACTCGTCGCCGAGCTCGGCGCCGGGCCGATCGCGTTCAACCACCTCGCGTATCGGGTCAGTGGCGACAGCCTGGCCGGGCGTGCGCTGCTCTATCTGTCGGTCTCCGAGCTGCGAGACCTCCGCGAGCAGCTCTTCGATCATCAGGCATTCGTGGAGTCGTTCGTCGCCGCCCCGGGCCTCGTGAACCTGCTCGAGGGCACGAACCGGCAGCTCGCGGAAACCCTGGTCGGCCGCTTCTTCGACCTCGGCCTTCAAGACGGCGCGACGACGAAGGCCGACCTGCGGTTCCTGACCACGCTGTTGACCGAGCTTCGCGCCGCCATCACCCGATCGAGGATCGCGGACACGCCGTGGTCCGCGATGCTGCCGATCGGAGACTCGGATCCGGACGCCGGGTATTTCCTGTCCGACGACAAACGGCTCCTGTTCATCCTGGCCGACCCGGTGGGCGGCAGCGGCGGATTCACGAACGATCGCGCGGCCATCCAGGAAATCCGTGAGCGGATCGCGGGGCTGCGCGCCGCGTTTCCCGGAGTCGAGGCTGGCGTGACCGGAGGGCCCGCGCTTTCCAACGACGAAATGCTGATCGCCTTCCAGGACAGCCGCCTCGCCACGGTCCTCGCCTTCGCGCTCACCTTGGGGCTGTTGCTGGTCGCGTTCCGACGGCTTCGCGAGCCGCTGGTCATGCTGGCCGTCCTAGCGCTGAGCCTGGTGTGGTCGCTCGGAGTGATCGCCTTGACCGTGGGCCATCTCACCGTCTTCTCGGTGATGTTCATCTCGATCGTCATCGGTCTCGGCATCGACTACGGCATCTACGTGCTGTTCCGTTGGGACGAGGAAGTCGCGCTCGGCGCAGCCCCGATCGAGGCGCTCGAGGTGATGGCGGCGCGCACGGGGCCGGGGGTGCTCCTGGGGGCTCTCACGGCCGCCGCGACGTTCTACGCGCTGATCGCCACGGATTTTCACGGGGTGCAGGAGCTCGGGTTCATCGCGGGCTCGGCGCTGATCGCCTCGTTCGTCGCCATGGTGACCGTGTTTCCGGCCTTGCTGGTGTTGTTGCCGCCGAGACCGCCGGCCGCGACCCCGTCTCGCGAGGCCGCGATCGTCGCGCTCTTCGCGCGCCGCCCCGCGGTGCTTCTGGTGGGAGCCGGTGTGCTGACCCTGTTCTCGCTCTGGTCCGCGTGCACAGTCGGTTTCGACTACAACCTCCTCCACCTTCAGGCCGACGGTACCGAATCAGTCGTATGGGAGCGCCGGATCATCGAGAGCCAGGGCCGGTCGAGCTTCGCGGGACTGGACAGCGCGACTTCGTTGCCCGAGCTCGAGCGCAAGCACCTGGCCTTCAAGCGCCTGCCGTCCGTGTCCAGTGTCGACAGCGCGCTGCTGTTCATTCCGGACGATCAAGCCGAGAAATTGAAGATCGTCGGCGACATCGAGCCGCTGCTGGCGCCACTACGCCTCGGCCCGGCGCCGGCGCTCAGTGTGCAGGCGCTCACGGATGCGCTCGAACGGCTCGAGCGTCGGCTCCGCCTCGCCTCGGTCGACACGAGCCGGGAAGCGCCGGGCTCACCGCTGGCGGCACTTCAGGCTCAGCTCGCCCAGCTGCTCGGCATCCTACGGACGGCCGATCCCCGCGAAGCTCAGGCGAGCCTCGACAGCTACCAGTCGCAGCTGGCGCGTGACTTCGGTGAGAAACTGGGACTCCTGCAAAAGAATCTACAGACACGACTCGTCACGGTCGCGGACGTTCCGGTCGAGCTGCGGCGCAAGTTCGTCAGCGCGGGCGGCCGGCTGCTCATCCGCGTCAATCCGAAGGTCGACGTATGGGATCGTGAGGGCGCGGCCCGGTTCGTGAACGAGCTCCGATCAGTGGACGCCGGCGTGACCGGCACGCCGGTCATCAGCTACGAATCCATCCGCCGGATGGAAGACGCCTACCGGCTCGGTACCCTCTACGCGCTCGTCCTCGTGAGCGTGATCAGCGTCGCCATGATCCGACGGCTGCGCGAGACCCTGCTCGCGCTCACGCCGCTCGTGCTGGGTCCGCTGTGGGCGCTGGGCCTCATGAATCTCTTCGGCTTCCAGCTGAACCTGGCCAACGTGTGGGGCGTCCCGCTGATCATCGGCGCCTCGGCTGAGTACGGCCTGAACATCGTCACGCGCGCCATGGAGGCGAGAGCCTATGGCGGCCCGGTGCTGGCGCGGAGCACGATCCTGGCGGTCGCGTTCAACGGTCTCAGCACGATCACCGGGTTCGGGAGCCTCCTGGTCGCCCACCATCGAGGTATCTGGAGCCTCGGACTGCTCCTCACCTGCGGAAGCGTCGCGAGCCTGATCGCGGCGCTCGTCGTGCTGCCCGCGCTCATGCGAGTCTGCGGCGCCGCGCCGCGTGGAGCACCGCGACGATCGTCATCGAATCCTTGATCTCGTCGCGCTCGACCATTCTGAGGACTTCGTCGAAGGGAAAGGCGCGCACCTCGATGAACTCCGTCTCGTCGCCCGCGCGCTGGATCGCCCGGAGCCCTTCGGCGAGGTAGATGTTCGCGGTCTCGTCCACCACGCTCTTGGACGTGTGATAGGCGCAGAGCTTGACGAGCCGGTCGGCCTCGTAGCCGGCTTCCTCGCCGAGCTCGCGCTGGACGGCGGCTTCCTCGCTCTCGCCCGGCTTCATGGCGCCGGTCGGCATCTCCCAGTAGAACCCGCCCGCGACGTAGCGGTACTGGCCGACCATCACGACCGTGTTCGCGTCGAGGAACGGCAGCACACCGACGCAGCCGGCGCACTCGACGACGCCGTAAATGGTCGTCGCGCCGTCCGGCATCGCCACCTGATCCTCGCGAACGCGGATCCAGCGATTCTCGTAGACCGGCCGCGTGCTCAGCTTTCGCCACGGAATCCGTGCCAGCTGCCGACGATCCGTCACGATGCGACGACCTCCTTCGCCCGAGCGGCGGCAGGACTCTAGCACGCACGGTCGGTGACAGGAACGGAGGTATACTCGTCGCCATGCCATTTCCCAAGCCCGTCGAGGTGCTGTGGGCCCAGCTGCAATCGGTGCGGGCCGAAGTGTTCAAGGAGGCCGAGGGCCTGTCGCAGGCCCAGGCCAACTGGAAACCGGGGGAGAAGGACTGGTCGGTCGGCGAGGTGATCCACCATCTCACGATCGCCGAGATCGCGACGGGCAAGCTCACGACCAAGCTCACCCGGGAGGCGGAAGCGGCCGGAAGTTCGGCCGGCTTCCCGAGCGATCTGGAGGCATTCACGCCGCTGCCGCCGGTGCAGGTGGGCCAGGCCGAGGCGCCCGCCGCGGTGTGGCCGGAGCACGGCAAGCCGATCGCCGAGCTGATCGCGACGATGCGCGTCACGCGCGATCGCAGCCGCCAGTCCATCGAGAAGCTCGCGTCGATCGATCCGCGACCACTCCGGTTCAAGCACTTCCGCTTCGGCGAGCTCGATCTCTCCCAGTGGTGGCAGCTGCAGGCCCATCACGATCGCATCCACCTCGCGCAGATCTTCGAGATCAAGGCAGCGGCCGGATTCCCGCACGCGTGAGGGTCGGACGACCATGAAGGTGATCCTGAGAAACCCGCGGCGCGAGGTCGACGTGCCCGGCAACCGCCGCGTGAAGGACATCCTGCGCGAGCTCGACATCATTCCCGAGACCGTTCTGGTGATCTGCGGCGACGATCTGATCACCGCCGATCAGGTGGTGCGCGACGGCGACACGATCGAGCTCAGACCCGTGATGTCCGGCGGCAGCGCGAGCGGGCGATGAAGTGCCGGAAGTGCGGCGAGACAGCCGTCCTCGAGCTCCGACGCCACAACGCCGCGTTCTGCGCGCCCGACTTTCTCGAGTTCTTCCGCAACCAGGTTCGCGAGGCCATCCGCAAGCACCGGATGTTCACGCGCGACGAGACGGTGCTGGTGGCGGTCTCCGGCGGCAAGGACTCGCTGGCGCTCTGGGACGTACTGATCGACGAGGGCTACCGCACGACCGGCCTCTATCTGGACCTCGGGATCTTCGAGTATTCGGTCGAGTCGAAGGCCAAGTGCGAGAAGTTTGCGGCCGCGCGTGGCGTGTCGCTGATCGTCAGCGCCGTCGCCGACGAGGTCGGCGCGCCCGTGCCGATCATCAAGGACGTCACGCGGCGACCGCCGTGCTCGGGGTGCGGGCTCTCCAAGCGCTATCTGATGAACCGCGTGGCGCTCGAGCACGGGATGCCGGTGGTGGCCACCGGGCACAACCTCGACGACGAGGCGGCGACCTTGTTCGGCTCGGTCATGCACTGGCAGACCGACGCGCTGCCGCGGCAGTCGCCGGCGCTGCCGTCGACGCATGCCAAGCTGGTGCGCCGGGTGAAGCCGCTCTACCGGCTCTCCGAGCGCGAGACGGCGGCCTTCGCGTTTTTGAGGAAGATCGACTACATCGTCGAGGAATGTCCCTTCGCCAAGGGCGCGACCTCGATCACGCACAAGGAGATCCTGAGCCGGATGGAGGACGCGTCGCCTGGCGCGAAGCACAACTTCCTGTTCGGCTTTCTCGATCGGGCCCGGCCGGCGTTCGAGCGTGCCGAGTCGGTTCTTCTGAACGAGTGCGCGCGATGCGGCCAGGTCACGACCGGGACCATTTGCGCGTTCTGCAAGCTGGCGGATCAGGTCAAGCGTCGGGTGGCGCCGTAGCGACAGGCCACGGCTCGACGAGCGAGGAGAGGACCATGCCAACTATTCAGCGTGACGGTGCGACGATCTACTTCGAAGAGCACGGGCGTGGGTTTCCGATCCTCACGTTCGCGCCGGCGGGCCTGCAGTCGGTGATCGACGTGTGGAACCGTCCGGCCGCCCCGATCAATCCGATCACCGAGCTCGCCGGGAGCTTCCGGGTGATCGTCATGGATCAGCGCAACGCCGGTGGCCGTTCGCGTGGCCCCATCAGCGCGCAGGACGGTTGGCATACCTACCGCGACGACCACGTGGCCGTGCTCGACCACCTCGGGATCGATCGGTGCCACCTGTACGGCCAGTGCATCGGCGGATCGTTCATCATGAGCATGCTGAAGGTCCAGCCCCAGCGCATCGCCAGCGCCGTGCTCGCGCAGCCCATCGGCCGCGTCGGCGCGATGGCGCCCGGGCGCTCCGCGCGTTTCAACGCGTGGGCCGAGACGCTCTCGGATCACCCCGAGGCCACCGAGAAGGTGCTGGATCAGTTCCACCAGAACCTCTACGGCCCGGGCTTCGTCTACAGCGTCGAGCGCGCGTTCGTGCCGACCGTTCAGACGCCCTGCCTGGTGCTGGCCGGCAACGACGAGGCGCATCCGCTGCCGATCTCGGAGGAGGTCGCCAAGCTCTTGCCCAAGTGCGAGTTCATCCGCGAGTGGAAGCAAGGCCAGGCGCTGGCCGACGCCAAGCCGCGCGTGAAGGACTTCCTGACGCGGAACACGCCGCGATGAGCGCCAAGGTCGAGACCGCGTTCCGCGGCGACACCAGCCAGCTCGAGCGCCGGATTTCGATGCGGGAGAAGCTCACGCCGGCCTATTTCGAGCTCGAGCGCGAGAAGATCTTCCGCCGCGCGTGGCTGCCGATCGGCCACGCCTCGCATCTGCCCGAGCCCGGCAGCTACTTCGTGCGCGAGATGCCGGTGCTCAAGACGTCCCTGCTGGTCGTGCGCGGGCAGGACGGCAAGATCCGCGCGTTCCACAACGCGTGCACGCACCGCGGCAACAAGCTCGTGCGCGGCGGAGACGGCTGCCGGAAGAATTTCGCCTGCGGCTTCCACGGCTGGGTGTTCTCGTGCGAGGGCGACCTGCGGCTGGTCACCGACGAGCACCAGTTCAGGGATCTCGACAAGGCGGCGCTCGGGCTCAGACCGATCCATACCCAGGTGTGGGAGGATCTGATCTTCGTCAACGCCGCCGACGAGCCCCACGAGTCGCTGCGCGAGTGGCTCGGCGACATGTTCGATGAATACGGGGGCTACTTCGATCAGCATCAGCGGGTGGCGAGCGTCCGCATCAACGTGAACAGCAACTGGAACCTGGCGGTGAACTCGTTCACCGAGGGCTATCACACGCTCTACCTGCATCGAAATTCGGTGCCCGACTACCAGGGCGGCAAGATCAACCCCGACCGGCATCGGCCGTTCATGCAGCTGTTCAAGCGCCACCATCGCTACTCGGCGCCGGCCAACCCCGATCACCGGCTCACGCCGGCCGAGGCGCTCGCCGTCAAGTACGGCAAGCGGATCATCCCGGCGTTCGGCGGCGAGATGCCGCCGCTGCCGCCCGGCGTCAATCCCTCGCGCTACGAGCACTGGGCGTTCGACGTCGTGCAGCTCTATCCCAACGCGGTCTTTCTCTTCGG
>Ga0075433_10000398_pt1 | contig 27667 bp, 22 predicted proteins | sample RhiMethybrSRZTD2_FD_75299 | JGI IMG/M metagenome (GOLD analysis project Ga0075433, IMG submission 75299) | Populus rhizosphere microbial communities from Tennessee, USA - Rhizosphere MetaG P. TD hybrid SRZTD2 | ecosystem: Host-associated > Plants > Roots > Rhizosphere > Soil | place: USA... | reverse complement strand
CCACGTTGTACTCCTGCCCGCCGACGTCGAACTTGTACCGCTTCACGCTGGGGCTCGCCTTCGCGTAGTCCTTCGAGTGGAAATAGATCAGGGGATAGCCCCAGGCGTCCGAGATTTCCCGCAGGTTCCAGTCGCCGAAGAACCACCCCGTGATGTTCCTCGAGGCGGTGTCCTGGTCGGTGTTCACGTACATGTCGTCCTTGATGCTGCCCAGGAGCTGGGGGCCCTTCTGGTTGCTGGCGAGGCAGGCCGTGAGCGCCTCGCCCCCGTTGTTCGTCTCGTTGGGCATCGTGATCTTGAACTCGGCGAGCGTCGTGGGCGGATAGTCCCCCCACCGCGTCTGGTACGACTCGCAGGCGCCGGCGAGCCCCTCGATCATCGCCTCCGTGCGGATGACCTTGGAGCTCCGCATCGCGGAGGTGACGCCGACGACGGCGAGGGACATCAGGATGCCGAGGATGACGATGACGACGAGCATCTCGATCAGGGTGAATCCACGCCGTGAGGCTTCCACCGTCGCGCCCATCGGTCCTCCGTCCCCCTCTACTTTTCGACGACGAGAACCCGCACGTCGTCCACCCCGAACGACCACTTCTTTCCTTCGATGAGCGACCGGCCCCAGAACTGGAGCGTCATGGTGGGCGAGTCGTTCATCGACGGCGGCACGGCCATCGGCTGCTTGTCCGTGAGGGATTTCCAGCCGCCCGTCTTTTCGTCCCACACCGAGAAGTCGTACAGGTACCCCTTGGAATTCGGGTCGTCGTGCCGGTCGATCCTGACGCGGAGCCGCGCGGGCGCCCCCTTGAACTGGCCCAGGAGCCGGTTCGGACGGCTCGGCCCCTTGGATCGGACCGCCGGCGCCTGCCCGCAATAGAGCCGTATGGTCCGGGGCGGCGTCGACGCCGGGTCCTCGATGAAGACGAAGTGGAGGCCCGAGGCCGACTCGGCCTGGCCGCCGCCCATGGTCTTGCTCGTGTAAAGGGATACGGCCGCCTCGTAGAACTGCGTGTTCTCGAAGATGAACGTCGCCTCGGCGCTGAGGAAACCGTCCCGAGGCACGTCGCGGTTCTCGAGCCCCGCCAGCGATCCCGCCGGCCCCGGCCCACCCGCCTGGCCGATCTCGACCCGCTCCTTGTCGTACCGCACCTGCGGGCCCACCGTGAGCTGGACCGGAATCCACGCCACCGAGGGAGAAGGCTGGTTGCCGTCGAAGCGATCCTCGAGGAAGATCCGCTGCACTTTCCATTCGTCGATGCGCCGCAGCGATTCCAGGCACTCCTTCACCCACTCCATGTCGGCGGGATCGGTCGGCTGGAGCGTGGAGCCGTACTTGAATTTGACCTCCGCCAGCTCGAGGCGGGTTTTCGGCGAGTCGGCCCCGTACCAATAGTCCACGTATCCGAGGCCATACTCGATCAGGGGATCGATGCGGCCGCCTTCGCGTCCCTGGTTGAACATCGCCGCCGCCTCGGCCGAGCGCCCCATGACGGCGTACACGCACCCGAGGGCGACGTAGCTGTTGGCGCGCTGGGGGTCGAAATCACGGACCATCGTCAGGAGCATCTCCGCGTTCACGTGGCAATTGTCGGCGCGCTCGCGGCGCGAGGCCGCCTGTTCCGCGGGCCCCGTCGCGGCGCGGACCTGCTCCGCCCGGGCGAGCATCAGGTACGCCAAGGCCGCGTCGTTGGTCGAGGGAAGGTAGTCGGGTTCCGACTTGAGCGAGGCCCGGAAAAGACCGAGCGCCTCCTCGGCCTTCACCTCGCGAAGCTTCAACCGGCCCAGCGCGTACGCCGCGTAGTAGTCGTCGGGCTGGACCTTCAGGGCGCGCTCGAAGGGGCTCGAGGCCTCCGCATAATTCCCCTTCAGGATGGCCACGAGTCCCGGCCCCGCCATCGCCGCCGCGGAGTCGGGGTCGCGCTGAGCGGCCCCGTTGAGGAGGATTTCCGCCTCGACCGGCCGGCCCGCCGCGAGATAGAGCGTCGCGAGATTCAGCCAGGCGTCGACCATGTACTGGTTCGCCTTGATCGCCGCGAGGAACTTGGCCGCCGCTTCCGGCTTCCCCTGGAGCTCCAACGCCACTCCGAGTCCGTTGAGGGCTTCCGCGTCCCCGGGGCGCGCCGCGAGGGCCTTGGTGAAGGCTTCCTCGGCTTCCAGCGCCTGGCCGCGGCGGAGCAACGCGAGACCCAGCACGACGAGCGCGTCGGTGTCCTGCGGCCCCCCGCCGAGGAGCAGCGCCTGGATCTCGGCGAGCGCGTTACTCGTTTCGCGCAGGTCCAGCCGCGCCCGGGCCACGGCCACGCGGGGAACGGGCTTGCCGGGCTCCAGCTGGAACGCCGCGGCGTAGCTGATCAGGGCGCGCTCGTAGTACGCCAGCGCCGCGTACAGGTCGCCCATGCGCAGGTGCAGGTCGAGCGTGTCGTTCACCGTCCCCTTGACGACGTCGATGTGCTCCTGGAGGACCTGGATGGCGTCCGCGTACCTGCCGAGATCGCGGAGAGCGTCCACGAGGCAGGACAGGGCTTCACGCATCTTCGGCCCGAGGTCGTTGCGCTTGCGGAGGGCCTCGATGGCCGCGGTGAACTCGAGCCGCGCTTCGGGCATCATGCCCGCGAGCTCGCGGCACCAGCGGCCCAGCTTGAGGTGGGCCTCGATATCGTCGTCCTTCAATCGCGACGCCCGGCGCGCGTACTCCTTCTCGTATTCCCAGTCGCGCTCGACGCCTTCGTCCGTGCCGGGCTTGGCCCGATCGATGTCGACGGCGAGAACGGTGGTCCGCACGACGCCTTCGCCCTTCTTCTCCTCGATGACGATGGACCCGTCCTTGTTCTCGAGGAAGAAACGCCCGGTGACCGGCGGACGATTTTCCGTCCGGTGGACGAGGGCCTGCCCGAGCGGCCGGAGAAGTTGCTTGCGCTTGTCGACGACTCCCTGGCCTTCCGGCTCTTTCAGGTCCTTCAGGGCCGCGATTTCAGCATCCGCGGGGAAGCCCGCCGGGACCGCCCCCTGGACCGATTCCGCGACGGTCCTGAATTTCCCGGGCAGCGGCACGCGGTTGAACTCGTTGAAGTCCGGCCGCGGCCGCAACGGAGGGAGCGTGATCCGGCCCAGCCGGGGCTCGGGCGGGCGGATCTCCGGGACGGGCAGGCGCCCCACGGCGGGCGGCTCCCAGATCGGCCTCCCCTTCAGGTAGAGGGCGATGTCGCTCGCCAGGAACTCGATGGGGGTGTCGCGCGGAATCGAATAGACCCTGTCGTTGTTGGGAAGTTCGCCGCCGGAGGCCTGGAGGCCCCCGCGCGTGAGCTGCCAGCCGAAGAGGAGCGCGCTCAGGACGCCCGTGATTCCGAGCGCCAGCTGCTCCCGGTTGAAGCGTTTCAGGAATCCCACGTCAGGGCTTCCCTTCCGTGGATACGGGTTTGTCGGGGTGGATCACCAGCGCGGCCGCCGAGATCTCGGCCCCGAGCAGGTCGCGCGTCGGATCGGCGATCTTGATGGCGCATCCCTCGAGCGCGAGGTACTTGCCGCCCTTCTGCTGGAGCGCGTGCACGACCTTCATGATCGAATCCGAAGTGCCGATGACCCGGAACTTCACCGTCAGGCGGCCGAGGAACCGGTCGGCCGGGGCGAGCGGCTCCTCCTGGTGATCGGAGACCACCTCGACGAGCTCCAGTTTCTCCACGCCGCAATCCATCGCGAGGAAGCAGAGGTGCTTCACGACGGCGAGGCGGACGAGCCACTCGCTGAGCACCGACTCGGGGAGTTCCAGGAACGAGGAGGGGTAGCCGAGCCGGGGATCGATCGGGGGGAACCCGCGCTCGCCGCACCTTTTCTCGATCGCCTGCCGGACCTCGTCCCGCTGGCGTCCCATTTTTTCCTGGAGATTCGTCCCTTCCTTGGCCTTGAACGCCTCGTCCACCTTGAACTCCATCGACTCCCGGATCTCGGCGAGCTCCTTCTTCAGCTGCTTCTGGTCGCGCTCCGCCTTGTCCACGGTTTCCGGCTGGGGGACGCCGGCCTGCAGGCGCAGGCGCAGCTGGCCCTCGGCCCCCGCCCGCTGCCGCACCAGGCTGTCGGTGGAATTGTTGAGCCCCGACAGGACGATGAAGTACCAGAGAATCAGTCCGAACGCCCCCGCGCCGACGGGGACGGCGAACTTCTTCCGTTCCTTCCACGCGTAGTTGGGCATCGTTCACTCGAATCGCAGGATGAACTTGAACATCTGCCAGCCGGGGCGGGAACTCGCCCCCTCCTGGTGCAGTTCCGCCACCACGCCGCGCGACGGGTCGGACAACTGGTCCTTGAGCCCGTCCAGGACGACGGCCGGGGTTCCCTTGATGCGGTCGTCGATCTCGCCTTCGATCTGGACGCCGAGCCAGGGGGCGTCGACTTTGACCCGTCCCTCGAGCGATTCCGTGGTGAAGGTCTCGGGCTCGCTCTGGGCCGATCCGTCGAGGATGCGGATCGACAATTCCCGGGGTTCGGCGGCGCCGGCTCCCTTGCGCGCCGGAATCACTCCTTCCAGGATGCCCCGCGTCGGGAATGAGAAGACGATCCGCTCGGGCGGCGTCATGTTGGGCTGTTCTTCCTGCAGGTTGACCAGCCGTACGGCACGGATGTGTACGCCTTCCTGCAGGTTCTTGCGCATCTTGAGGATGGCGTCCATGAGCCCGCGGCCGGGCGTGACGAGCGAGTCGAGCATCCGTCGCTTGGCGATGAGCCCGCGCAGCTCCGTCTCGATCTCGTTCACCTTCTTGATGCGATCGTCCACCGCCTTGTTGTTCAACTGGAACTCGGCGAGGGCCGAGGCGGCCCGGCTCCGGCGGATGTACCCCACGGTCGTGATGGCGATCACGGCCACGGCGAGAAGGATTCCCGCCGCGACGAGGAAGGCCGGCCCCCGGAAGAAGTTGCGGCGCGCGACGATTTGGTCGGGGAGGATCGAGAGGGCCGCGGCGGCGGACTTCGCGTCCACGGAAATCTGGGCGAGGCCGATGGCGGCCGCAAGGTCGGTCGGTCGGGCCGCGAGCTCGCGCTCCTTCGAGAATTTCCCGAGCTCGATGCCCCGGAACGGGTCGAGCACCTCGACCGGCAGCTTCAACGCGCTCTGGAGATATTCGGGCAGTCCCCGCAGGCGAGCGCCGCCGCCGGAGACGTACAGCTTGTCGACCGTCAGGTCCTTTTCCGCCAGCTGGGTCCGCGCGAAGGCGATGGTCGACTGGATCGTTCCGGCGATCTGGCTCGCGCCCGACCGGACCGCGGGGCGGATCTCGTCCTCGCGGGGATCGGCGTCCTCGGCCGACGCCCCGAGATTGGCGAACTGGATCTTGCGAGACTCCGCCTCCTCGGGCGAGAGGCCGCCGAGGCGGGCGATGCCGGAGTCGATCACCCGCGCGCCGGCCGCGACGTTGCGGCAGAAGATGAGGCGTCCGCCCCGGACCAGCGCGAGATCCGAATTGTCCGCCCCGATGTCGAGGAGCATGACGATGCCGTTCTCGTTGCCGTACGCGTGGCGGTAGGCCGTGAAGAGCGCGAAGGGCGTGGGGATCGCGTCGCGGACGTCGATGCCGGCGCTCGCCGCCATGGCGATGCGCTGGTCGACGTACTCGCACTTCGCGATGCCCGCCATGGCGAGGTAGCCCGGGTGGTACGGGTCGGGCTCGCGCAGCGTGGCGAAATCGCCGTACAGGCCGCCTTCGCTTCCGCGGCGCTGCTCCATCTCGTAGCCCATCATCGCCCGGTAATTGACCGCCGGCATCGCGGGCTGCTGGACGATCTGGAGATTGACGTCCCGGCCGCCGAGTCCGACGACGCCCAGTCCAGGGTTGGTTCGGGCCAGGATTTGCCGGAGCGCCTGCGGCACGGCCGATTTCCGATCCGCGTCCGTGGGCAGGGTCGTGCGCGCGGCGCCGATGAGGCGGAATCCCCGGAGGGTCCGATGGAGTCGGACGACCTTCAATCCCGAAGTCCCGATGTCGATGCCGAAGCCCATGGCGCTATTCCGATCCCAGGATTTTCAGGAACTCCGCCGCCTCGGCCGCCGCCGGCGTCGAGGGGTAATGCTTGCGCACGGCCTCGGCCAATTCCCGGGCGAGGACCTTCTGTCCCTCGGCGGCATGGGCCTTGGCGCGCTTCAGGAGGCGGTCCGCACGTTCCGTTTCCCGATCCGCGGCGGCCGCGCCGAGGCCCGTCGTCAGCTTGGGACGCTCCGCCCGGGCCGCGGTCATGTGACGACCGCCCGGCCAGCGCTTCTCGTACTGGTCCAGTTTGAGGATCGCCTCTTCATAGAACGGCTTGAGGCCCACGAGCTCCGCGCGAAATCCCAGGCCGAGGACGGTCTTCCAGTCGGCCATCTCGATCTCCTCGAGGCGCCGCAGTTCGCGCTGGAGTTCCTCTTTCTTTCCCTCTTCACGCGTCACGGCGAGCAGTTCCTTGATCGCGGCGATTGCATCCGACATCCGGCCTTCCGCTTCCGCCTTCCTCGCTTCCGCCACGGGATCCGCGGCCCCGCCGCCGCCCGGCCTTAAGACGAAGCTGAAGGCCGCTTCGGCCACGCCTCTTTGCAAAGCAATATCGAGACGCACGCGCCGCGCCCCCGGGAGCCGCTCGCCCGAGACGCGCATGAGACCGTCGGCGATCTCGAGGATGTAGTCGCCGCCCTCGCCCCGGAAAAGGAGGCGTGACACGGTATTCGTGTAGTCGCCCTTGATGTCGCCGCCGACGAGCAGGAACGAAACGCCGATCCGGTCCACCTGCTTGAGGGGATCGCCCCGGAGCCGGCATCCGAGAAGGAGGCCGTTCGCGACTCCGCGAACCTCCAATTCGAAATCGACGGGGCGCAGATCCGCCGGGCTGTCGAGACGGCCGGAGGCGGTTAGCGTCTTCGCCGCGGGGTCGGCCGAAATTTTGCCGCCCCGCGCCGCGACCTGCGCCATCGTCCCTTCCTTGTCGCTCGCGAGGAAAATCTGGAGGTTGTTGAGGATCCGGCCCGTGCCCTTACTCACGCCCAGGATGCCCGAGGAGAGCGCGGTCGCGGAGTAATTGCCCATGTCCAGCGGCTTGACCGCCGAGCCGGCCGGACGCGCGCGCACCCGGACGTCGTCGAAAAGGACCCGCCCGCCGCGTCCCGTCACGATGAACGCCGGCTGGAACGCTGTCGCCCCGGGAGGCGGCGTGAAAAGCTGCGTGGCCTGCGTCCAGGCGGAAGTCCACGAGGCGGGTTCCGCGGACTCTTCCATCACCACCGGCCCCTTCCGGGCCGCCAGCCAGCTGACCTTGAGCCCGACCGAAACGTTGGCCGCGTCGGAACGGATCCACGACGAGAGCTCCACCGCGCCCGTCGAGGGAATCTCCATCGGATCCTGGTAGAGGATTTCCGTGATGAGGTCGGAGGATCCGACGCTCTTGTCGAGCTGGAGGCAGGTCTTGCCCTCTTTGGACGAGCCCTCGACGATCGAGAGGCGGCTCGAGAGGCCGGGCTTCAACCCCCAGCCGAGCACGTGCCCTTCGGGTCCCGGCTCGAACCGGCCGGCGGTGCCGATGAGGTTTTCCGCGTCGACGGGAATCTCGCCCGACTTGCCGATGGTCTTGAACAAATAGACGGCTCCCGCGGCGATCACGCCGAGGATGACGAGGGCCACGACCGCGGAAAGCCACCCGCCGCTCTCGCGCTGCCAGAAAGAAAAGTCATCGACCCCTTCCGGGGCGGGTTCCGGCGTCTTTGGACCGGCCGGGGTCGGCGCGCCCCCCTGCTTCTGTTCGAAAAACAATGTGACTTTGCCGATCTGGATCCGGTCCCCCGCCGCGAGGATCTTGCGCTCCATCCGGACGCCGTTGATCAGCGTCCCGTTCATGCTCCCCCGATCGACGACGGTGGCCACCCCCTCCTCAAGGAGGATGTCGCAGTGCTCGCGCGACATGCTGGCATCCTTGATGGCGACCGCGGCCTGGGGGGATCGGCCGACGACGTTGACCCCCTCGCGGAGGTCGACCGGCCATTCCTGGCCCCCGAATTGCACGATAACTTTAGGCATGGCGGGAGGATTTTCGCCGGAAGTCGGGCCGGTTACTGTGCGCGGATCGGGCATCGGAAGGCGCTCGTTCCCGTCGGTCGCAGCCAGCCCGCTCCACGTTCGACGCAACGTTATATGACCAGACGCCGGGGGTCAAGCGTTTGTGCAGTCCCAGGCTTCGATCATCAGACTTCAGGAATCAGGAGCGCTCGATCCGAGGTTTGTTCGTTGTTGACTATCCCCAAGGGCGTCCCTAACATGTCGCTCGGTCCCCCTTTGCAGAAGGTTAACTCAGAGCGAAGGGTTCACGATAGATGGGCGCAACCGCCGGGTGTGACGCGGCGATCATCCGAATGCCTTCCACGCCGCGGTCCCTTGGGGCCGCGGGCTTGTTCGTAGTACGAGTGTTGATCGACGAAACGACGCGGACGAGGACCGTTTAGCCGGAAGTCCTGGACCGTTCCTGAACCGCGGCGCCACCCCGGGCGAGCGCCTCCCCTATTTTCGGGAGCGCGAGCCATGCCTGTTGAAGCCATAGTGGCCGGTGTCATCGGCCTCGTCGCGGGTTCCGCCGCCTGCTTCCTCTACTTCAGCCGCCTCAACAAGACCACCTTCCGCAAGTCCGAGGAGGTCATCGAAGAAGCCCGCCTCAAGGCGGAAAAGCTCGTCGTCGAAGCCAAGTCCCAGGCGGTGAAGGTCAAGGACGAGGGGGACAAGGTCATCCGCGAGGAAAAGCGGGAGCTGAAGGAGTTCGAGAACCGCCTGGTCAAGAAGGAAGACGTCATCGAGAAGCGCGCCGAAGGGCTGATGGCCCGGGAGCGGACGGTCGAAGCGCGCGCCAAGGATCTCGAGCGCAAGGATCGCGAGGCGACCGAACGGGAACTGGAGATTTCCAAGACCCTCAAGGAGGAGAAGGAAACCCTCCACCGCATCGCCGGGCTCACCCGCGATGAGGCCGTGAAGCTCCTCATGGACAAGCTGGAGCCGGAGCTGGAGCGGGACAAGGCCGAACTCATCCGCAAGCGGGTCGACTCCGCCAAGGAGAACGCCGAGCAGGAAGCGAAACGCGTCATCACGATGGCGATCCAGCGCTTCGCCGCCTCGCACACCGCGGACAGCGTCGTCAGCGTCGTCGACCTCCCCAGCGAGGACATGAAGGGACGCATCATCGGCCGCGAGGGACGCAACATCCGCGCCTTCGAGCGGGCGACGGGCGTCGATGTCGTGGTCGACGACACGCCGGGCGTCATCGTGCTGTCGGCATTCGACGGGGTGCGGCGCGAGATGGCCCGCCGGTCGATGGAGAAACTGCTCATCGACGGCCGGATCCACCCCACGCGCATCGAGGAGATCGTCGAGCAGAACAAGCGGGAGATGGAGCAGCACATCATGGAGGTGGGCAAGCAGTTCCTCTACGAGATGGACCTGCAGAACGTCCACCCGAAGCTCGTCACCCTCCTCGGGCGGCTCAAGTACCGCACGAGCTACGGCCAGAACGTCCTCCAGCACGTGCGCGAGGTCGCCCACCTCTGCGGGGTCATGGCGGCCGAGCTCAAGATGGACGCCAAGCTCGCCAAGCGGTGCGGAATCTTCCACGACATCGGGAAGGCGGTCGACCAGGAGTTCGAGGGCTCGCACCCGGTGATCGGCGGTGAGCTGCTCAAGAGGTTCGACGAGGCCAAGGAAGTCGTGGACGCCGCGGCGAACCACCACAACGACGCCGACGCGAAGTTCCCTTACACCGTCATCGCGGCTGCGGCCGACGCCATCAGCGCCTCGAGGCCCGGCGCGCGCAGCGAGAACCTCGACCGGTACGTGAAGCGGCTGGAACAGCTCGAGACGATCGCCAAGGGCATGCCCGGCGTCACCGGCGCCTACGCGATCCAGGCGGGCCGCGAGGTGCGCGTCCTCGTCGACAGCGACAAGATCAACGACAGCCAGGCGCTCTCCGTCGCGCGGGACATCGCGAAGACGATCGAACAGCAGATGACTTACCCGGGCGAGATCAAGGTGACCGTCCTGCGCGAGACGCGCGTCATCGAGTACGCCCGTTGATGAGGCGGCTCCCGGTTATCGTTGCGGTCTTGGCGTCGGCGGGGTGCGGCTACCTGGGCTCCGCCCGGAACTTCGACCCGGCGGAGTTCTCCCGGGACCCTCGTTGGCTTCGGACGGGCGATGTCCCGTTGATCCTCCAGAAGGCCGAGCGCGACTGCGGGGCCGCCGCGGCGGCCATGGTCCTGTCACACTGGAATCGGAGCGTCCCCGTCGAAGAAATCGCCGCCCGGCTGCTTCCGCCGGAGGCCAAGGGGATACCCGCAGGGGACCTTCGGGCCTTCCTCGAATCCAAGGGACTGCAGGCCTACGTCGTCGAAGGGAGCCTGGCCGACCTCGAAAAGCAGGTAGGGAAGGGTCGACCCATGATCGTCGGGCTCGTCCTCCCCTATCTCGACCGCGCTTCGCTCCATTACGAAGTCGTGGTGGGCGTCCATCCGGTCGAAAAGCGCGTGGTCACCCTTGACCCGGCCCGGGGTTGGCGCGAGAATCACTTGGACGGATTCTTCGCGGAATGGGAACCGGCGGGACGACTCCTGCTGGCGGCATGGGAACCCGAATGAGGCGCACCGAATGAAACACATCGCGTGGGTGATGTGTCTGGTCCTGATGGTCGCGACGTTTCCGAAGCAAGCCTTGGCGAACGGCACGGGCGAGAAGGGATCGAAGGCCGAGGCGGCCGAATTCGCCCAGCGCCAGGCCCAGGCGCCGGAACTGCAGAAATTCGTGGGAGGGGATGCCGGCGGCCTGATCATCTTCATCCTCCTGGTCGCGGCGATCGCCGTCCTCGTGTACTACCTGGTCGACAATCATCACCACGCCCCGGTCCCCCGGGGTGAAAAGGGCGGCGCGCTCACCCAGCTCCCGCCGCGGTTCCGGTAGACCGGCATGAGGGTCAAGATCCTCGCCATCGGCGACATTGTCGGCCGGCCGGGTCGGGCCCTCGTCCGGGAGCGCCTCAACTCCTACCGCAAGGAGGAGGGGATCCATTTCGTCGTCGCCAACGCCGAGAACATCGCGGGCGGCAGCGGAATTCTCCCGGAGGAAGCCGACGAGCTTTTCCGATCGGGTGTCAACGCGATCACCTGCGGCGACCACGTCTGGGCCAAGAAGGAAATCATCCCGTACATGGACAAGACGCCGGCGATTTTCCGTCCGGCCAACTACCCCGCCGAGCAGCCGGGACGAGGGGCGGCGGTCATCGAGGCGGACGGCCTCAAGGTCGGCGTCATCCACCTCCAGGGCAACGTCTTCATGAACACGCCCGCGGGGAACCCGTTCAAGATGGCGGACACGTGCATCGCGGAGCTCAAGAAGCTGACCCCGGTCATCGTCATCGACATGCATTGCGAAGCGACGAGCGAGAAAGTCGCGATGGGATGGCACACGGACGGCCGCGCGAGCTTCGTCTTCGGCACCCACACGCACATCCAGACCGCCGATGAGCGCGTCCTGCCCCAGGGCACGGCGTACATCACCGACTGCGGCATGACCGGCCCCTACGAGAGCGTCATCGGGCGGCGCATCGATCGCGTCCTGCACCGGATGACGACGGGCATGCCCGCGTACTTCGAAGTGGCGACCGGCGACGTGCGGATCTGCGGAGCGGTGGCGACGATCGATTCCGAAACCGGGCGCGCCCTCGAGGTGAAACGGGTGGTCCTCACGCAGGGGGCGCCGATCCCCGCGCCGCCCGTTCGGTAGGCTGGTGTGGCGTCAGAATTGATCCGCGTCGTTGAACGGGTCCTCCCGTGGACCCGGGAGCAAGCGGGGCGACAGAAAGTTCTGGGTTCTTGGTTCTGGGTTCAAAGTTCGTTCAGGGTTCGAGGTTCAAAGTCGCGGAACGCGGGCGAATCTTCGGCTTGGAACTCCGAACTCAGAACCTGTTGTCGCATCCGAATCGACCGGGTGAATCAAACTTGATGCGACACTAGTCCCCCGCCTCTTTCTTCTTTTCCGGCTTCGGCGGCGGGACGGTGCGGCATTCCTCGACCTCGATCGCGCAGCCCGTCGGGCTCGCAATGATGTCCCCCCGTACGCTGAAGTGCGTCTCCTTCGCCGACATGTGGCGGCGCATCTCGTCGAGGAGGTTCTCGGGCTGCTTCTTCTCGCCCTCGCGCTTCTTGCGCGGCTGGAGCGCGACCCTCCAGCCGGAATAGTGGCAGACGAACTCGAGCTTTCCGTCGACCGACACCGCCTCCCCCTCCACATCGATCTCCATCTTCTGGATCTTGATGTCGAGAAAGACCTGCCTCAGCTTGGCCGGGTCAAACTTGACGCGGGCGTCGCCGGTGATTCTCCAATCTTCCAGGCCTTCACGCGGGCCGGAGACGGCGAGACACTTCTGGAATTCGAGATGGGGCATCGCCTTCTTGAGTCGATCCTTGAAGCCGGTGAACGATTCCTTGTCGTGGATGGCCTGCGATTTCGCCGTCACGACCACGGTGTAGAGGGCCGGCGGCGGATTGGGATCTTCCCCCGGGTCCTGTCCCCCGAGGAGAAAGCCCGCGAGGAGGAGCGTCCCGATCACTTCTTCTCCTCCTCCTCGACCGCCTCCGCCGAGGCCAGGAGAATGGCGGGCGTGGGGTTGAGGATGATCTCCCCGGTCACGCGGAACGTTTTCTTGCCCGCCTTCACGGCCGCGTCGATCTTGGACCGGATGTCGGGCGGGATCTCCGTCTCCTTCGGAATTTTCGGGCGGTTGGAGAGGCGGTACCGCTTGCCGGTCGCCTCGTGGGTGAGCCAGTACGTCCGCTGGGCGTCGGCTTTCACCGAGCCCTCGATGTCGATGTCGTAGCGGCGGATGATGATGTGGCGGCCGAAGATGAGCTGGATGACGTCGAGCTCGAGCTTCCAGCTCTGGGCGGCCTCCAAGGTCCAGGTGTCCCATCCCGCCTTGTCCTCTTCGATCGCCTCGCGCTTGAGGAACCGCAGCTCGTCCGCGTGCTTCTTCAGTTCCTTGTCGAAATCGGCCTGGCGGAAACTCGTGGACCACCGCGTCTTCGCCTGCACCTTCACGATGAACGTCTTGCCGAAATCCTTCGCGCCGGCGCCGTCCTGGGCGAGGGCGATCAGGATTCCGAGGGCGATCGCCGCGACCGGATGCATGTCGGGGTTCTCCAGAGAATGAATGCGCATCATACGGAAACGGCCAATTCAGGGGAATTCCATTCCGCTTCGAGACACGGGACGTGCGACCTCCCGGGTTCGACCCTTGACTCCCGACGCCTGACCCGCGACTCTTAAGCCATGGGCCTTCCCGCCGAGCTCCCCTTCGCCGAGGAACGGAAGGCGCTCTCCGTCTCGGATCTGACCCGCCGGATCAAGAAGATCCTCGAGGACAATCTCCGCTACGTCTGGGTCGCGGGCGAGATTTCCAACTTCAAGACCTACCCGTCGGGCCATCTCTACTTCACGCTGAAGGACGAGGAATCGCAGCTCCCCTGCGCGATGTGGAAGGGCTCCGCGGTGCGGCTGGCCTTCCAGCCGGAGAGCGGCCAGCAGGTGCTCGCGTACGGCCGCATCGACGTCTACCTGCCGCGCGGACAGTACCAGCTCATCGTGGAAAAGATGGAGCCCCGGGGCGCGGGCGCCCTCGCGATGCGGTTCGAGCAGCTCAAGAAGAAGCTCGAGGCCGAGGGGCTCTTCGATCCCGACCGGAAGCGGCCGCTACCGATGCTGCCGCGGGCGATCGCCCTCGTGACGTCGCCCGTCGGGGCGGCGATCCAGGACATGCTCCGGACGATCGCTACCCGCAACCCTGCCGTCGATGTCTTCCTGTACCCGGTCCGCGTCCAAGGCGAGGGAGCCGCGCCGGAAATCGCCGCGGCCATCGAGCATCTCAACTCGGCCCGGCCGGACATCGACGTCATGATCGTGGGACGCGGCGGAGGCTCGATCGAGGACCTCTGGGCATTCAACGAGGAACTTGTCGCGCGCGCGATTCACGGGAGCCGGATTCCGGTGGTGAGCGCCGTGGGACACGAGACCGACTTCACCATTGCCGATTTCGTCGCGGATGTACGCGCCCCGACTCCGACCGGGGCCGCGACGATGGTTGTCCCGATGCTCTCCGATCTCCTGGCGATGCTCGGCGACCATGACGCGAAGCTGCGACGCGCGCTCACGACGCGGGCCGAGCTCGCCCGTTCACAACTCGATCGATTCCGCGACAGCCACGCCCTGGGTGAACCCGTCGCCTTGGTGGTTCGACACGGCGAGCGATTGGACGAACTGCATGAGCGCCTCGGAGTCGCCCTGGGCGGCACGGTGGCGACCGCGCGCGAGCGGCTCGGGGTGCTCGCGCAGCGGGCTTCGAGCGAGCTGGCCCACGCGTCGAAAACCGCGCGGGAGCGTACGGAGTCGGTCGCCCGTCATCTCGAGGCGGTCAGCCCGGTCGCCGTCCTCGGTCGCGGGTACAGCATCACTACGCTCGAGGGCCGCGTCATCAAGCGGTCCTCCGAGGTGAAGCCCGGCGACGCCATCGACACGCGCCTTTCCGACGGCTCGATCCGGTCCCGGGTCGAACATTGATCCGTCCGCGAGGCCTGCTAGAATGCCGCCCATGGCCGCCGAAAAATCCCCCGCCAAGAAGGAGCGTTTCGAGGACCAGCTCAAGGTCGTCGAGGACGTCGTCAACTCGCTCCAGTCGGGCAAGCTGGGGCTGGAAGAGTCGCTCGAGAAGTACGAGGCGGGGATCGCGGCCCTGCGCTCCTGCTACCGGATCCTCGAGGAGGCGGAGCGGAAGATCCAGGTCCTGGTGAAGGAGAAGGACGGATCGCTCACCGCCAAGGACCTCGACGCCGAGGCCAGGCCCTCCCGCAAGAAGGCGGACGCTTCATGACGGCGGCGACCGCCGCCGTGGAAGGACGACTGGTCTCGCTCGCCCGCGCCGTGGACCGGGCCTTGGATCGCCGCCTTCCCCCCGCCTCCAAACCCCCGACGCGCCTGCACGAGGCGATGCGGTATAGCGTCTTCGGCGGCGGCAAGCGGCTGAGGCCCGCGCTCGCCCTCCTCGCCTGCGAGGCCCTCGGCGGCGCCACCGCGGCGGCGATGCCCGCGGCGTGCGCCCTCGAGATGATCCACACGTACTCGCTCATCCACGACGACCTGCCCTCGATGGACGACGACGATTTCCGGCGCGGCCGGCCTTCGTGCCATCGGGCCTTCGACGAGGCCACGGCCATCCTCGCGGGCGACGCGCTCCAGGCGGAGGCGTTCGGAACGATCGCCCGCCACGTCCGCCGACCCGCCCTGGCAGCGGCGCTCACCGCGGAACTGGCCGAGGCGGCGGGCAGCCTCGGCATGGTCGGCGGCCAGGTCTTCGACCTCTCCGGCAATTCCAAGTCGGATGCCGGGGATCTCGAGCGCATCCACCGCATGAAGACGGCCGCGATGTTCCGCGGCGCGGCGCGCATGGGAGCCCTGTCGGCCGGCGCTTCTTCCCCGTGGGTCGCCCGCCTCGGGACCTTCGGGGAACGGCTCGGTCTTGCCTTCCAAATCGTCGATGATATACTCGACGTTTCAGGCACGGCGAGCGAGCTCGGGAAGACGCCGGGCAAGGATTCCGCGCAGGACAAGGCCACCTACCCCGCCCTCTTCGGAGTCGAGCCCTCACGCCGCCGCGCCGACCTCCTGGCGCGACAGGCGCTGACGGCGGTCGCGCCGCTCGGGAAGAAGTCGCGCGCGCTGAACGGCCTGGCGGAGTTTATCGTGGGAAGGACTCGGTGATGCCGCTGATGCTCGACCGGATCAATGGGGTCAACGACATCCACAAGCTGACCCTCCAGGAGCTGCCCGAGCTCGCGGACGACATCCGCACGTTCATCATGGAGGTCGTCCTCAAGACGGGCGGCCACCTCGGGTCCAATCTCGGCGTCGTCGACCTCACCCTCGCGCTCCACTACGTCTTCGACCTCAAGCGCGACCTCATCGTGTGGGACGGGAGCTACCAGACGTACACGCACAAGATCCTCACCGGTCGCAAGGAACGCTTCCCGACGCTGCGCCAGATCGGCGGACTCTGCGGATTCGGATGGAAGCCCGAGAGCGAGTTCGATCCCTTCAACTTCGGCCACGTGGGCACCGGACTCGCCGCCGCGTACGGCGTCTCCGTCGCCGACGGCAAGCTCAACCGCAGCCGGAAGGTGATCGCCTACGTCGGCGACGGGTCGATGACCTCCGGCGTCGCGTACGAGGCGCTCAACAACATCGGGCACTCGAAGCGCAACCTGCTCGTCATCCTGAACGACAACGGATTCTCGATCGCTCCCACGGTCGGCGCGCTCAAGAAGTACCTCACCGAGCTCCGCACCGCGCCGCTCTACAACGAGGCGAAGCGCGAGATCCACAAGATCCTCGAGAAGATCCCGCTCGGCCACACGGTGGAGCAGGTCCTCGACGGCGCCCGCCGAGGATTGAAGCAGGCGCTCTTCCCCAACATCTTCACGGCGTTCGGATTCCAGTACTACGGACCCGTGGACGGCCACGACCTCAAGCACCTCGTCGAAGTCCTCCACAAGGTGAAGAATATCGAGGGCCCCGTCCTCCTCCACGTCGTGACCAAGAAGGGGTTCGGACACCCCGACGCCGACAACGACCCGTTCGGCGTCCACAAGCCGGTCGAGCCCAAGGCCGCGGCCGGCAAGGTCGAGCCCGGGGGCAAGGCGCCGCCCATCGCCTCGAGGTCGTACACCCGCGCGTTCCTCGATTCGGCGATCTCCATGGCCTCCAAGGACCCCCGCATCATAGGGATCACGGCCGCCATGCCGGACGGGACCGGCATCCTCGAGTTCGGCCAGGCCTATCCCGACCGCGCGTTCGACGTGGGAATCAGCGAGCAGTGCGCCATCGCGTTCGCGGCCGGGCTCGCGCAGGCCGGGCTGAGGCCGCTCGTCGCGATCTACTCGACGTTCGTCCAGCGCGCGTACGACATGATCTTCCAGGAGATGTGCCTCAACAATCTCCCGGTGACGCTCGTCCTCGATCGCGCGGGCATCGCCGGCGAGGACGGCCCCACGCACCACGGCAACTTCGACATCGCATTCCTCCGCACCCTGCCCAACATCACGCTCATGGCGCCGAAGGACGAGGTCGAACTGCACGAGATGCTCGAACTGGCGGTGAACCTCAAGGGCCCCTCCGCGATCCGCATCCCTCGCGAGAATGTCCCGGACCTGGGCTACTTCAACCTGCCCAAGAACTCGGTCAAGGTCGGACGGGGCGAACTGCTCGCGGAAGGCAAGGACGGCGCGATCCTGGCGTACGGCGTGATGACGGTGAAGGCGCTCCAGGCGCGCGAGATCCTGAAGCGCGAGGGGCTCCAGATCGCCGTCGCGAACGGGCGCTTCGCCAAGCCGGTCGACGCGGAGCTCGCGGCCTCGCTGGCGCGTCGCTTCCCCTTCGTCCTCACGATCGAGGACCACGCGATGCTCGGCGGGTTCGGATCGGCGGTGGTCGAGGCGCTCGCCCTGCGCGACGAAGAGGCTTCCAAGGTGAAGATCCACGGAATCCCGGACGCCTTCCTCCAGCACGCGAGCCGGCCGGAATTGCAGAAATTCCTCCACCTGGACGCGGACGGGATCGCGGACGTGGTGCGGATGCTGGCGACCGGTCGGCCCACTCCCGCCCTCGACGATTCCACGGGGCGGATCCTTACGGACGGCGGCGAGCGCTGAGGCGGGCGATTTCGGCGGAGCCGGGACTTTACTTGCGCTTCGTTTCACCCTTCCGTCTTACCGTCGTCGGCGTCCAGGCAAAACCGACGCGCGTCTCGCCCCCGCCCTTCGGCCCCAGCTCGAGGCGGTAGATCAGGCCGTACGGGATGATGTTGAGGGCGAGATCGCAGGCGTCGCCGGCCTCGCGGTACCCGCGCACCACCATGTACGCGTCGGCGAGATCCTCCATCTGGCAGACGTCGAAGGACGTGCCGTCCGACAGGAAGAGCGTCAACCGGGTCGCGGTCTTCCCCGCTTTCTCCACGATCTGGTCGAATGCGGACTTGAAGAAGAGGCTGTCGAACGGGGGCGCCGCCGCGGCCGACTCGCCGATGAAGTGAATGCTCATGGCGGGACATTATCGGGACTCGCCCGGCCCAAGTCGACAATTTCCAAAGTTCCGGCGGGACGCCTTGGGTCGTGCTTGGTTCCTCAAATCCGATCTGGTAGGGTTTCGGCTGTCCTTCAACCTTTCGACGGGCTTTGAACAGGAGTCTCCATGAGTCTCGGCAAGCGGCTGGCCCTCGTCGGACTCGTGGTCGCGGTGATCGTCGCGATCGCCGCGGGCGTCCGCCTGCGCGGCACCCAGAAGGCCGTCGAGCGCGTGATGGCCCCCGTCGAAGTCCTCGCCCCCGATCTCTTCCCCGACACCACGGTCCTGTACGCCGAGGTCCACGGCTGGGACCGCTCGTACGCCACGTTCGAGACGTGGTGGAAAAAGTTCGAGGCGACCGCGGCCCACCTGGCGATCCGGCGGACCTGGGAGAAGGACCGCGAGAGTCTCCCGCCCGAGGCCGTGAATGCGGTCGAGAAGCTCGAGGGGGAACTCGACAAGGTGAAGGAGAAATTCGGCTATCGCCCGACGACCCGGGATTTCTTCGAGACGTACGGCAAGCACACCGCGCTCGGACTCCTTCCCGGGGCGAAAGGCGAGCGGCCCCGGATGCTCGCAGTGACCCGCCTACCCGAGGGGGGCGCGGCCTCCCTCCTGCAAGGCCAGCTGGCGAAGGCGACGGGGGTGAAGCCGAGCAATCCCCCGATGCACCGCGGATTCCCGGTCTTCGAAGAGCCGGCCGAAGGCGACGAGCGGGTCTTCTACGGCGTGGGACGCGGGTATCTTTTTGTCGCCGATTCCGCGCCCGCCCTCAAGGCCGGACTCGACCGGCTCGCGGACGCCACGGACGAGAAAAAGCCGGACCACCCCGCCGCGACGCTCTCCGGCGACGCCATTCTCCGCCGCGTCTGCCCCACGCCGGGCAAGAACGAGTCGTTCGTCTTCTACCTCAAGCGCGACACGAAGTTCGCCGACTGGAAGGCCGATCTCGCGCCCGTCGACGAATTCATCGGCAACGCGTTCGTCCTCGCTCCGAAGGATCCGGCGGTCGCCTTCGCCATGGCCGAGACGCCGGCGAAAGAGTCCGCGCCGTTGCGCTGCTCGTTCCGGAGCGAGGCGCCCCGCCCGTGGACCCGGTCGCTTCCCAAGGGGCTCTTCCAGCTCGAGATGTCGGTAGCGCTTCCCGCCGGCGGGACGCGCAGGATGCTCGAGGCCCAGTTCAAGGAGTTCACGGAGAAGCCGCTCTGGAAGGAGCTCGAGGCGCTCCTGAAGGACACGCCGCGCCTGAAGGAGCTGCTGCGCGAGGCGCTGCCGCCGTCCGCGAGGCCGGACGACGAGCTCCTGGCGCGCCTCTCGAATGATGTCGCGTTCATCGGCGACGCGGTCAAGTCGGCGTTCGACTCCGTCGCCGACGCCTCTTCCGGAGAATTCGTCTTCGCGGCCAAGGCCTATCCCGCCAAGGACGCGACCACCGAGGCCCAGTACGCGTTCGGGATCGACCTCGATCCGGTCACGCTCTTCCTGCTCGCGGGCGGCCTCGACCTCGCCCATTCCAAGATTCCCGAGTGGGTCAATCGCGAGGAGCGCGCCGGAACGCTCGCCTGGTTCCTGAACATGGAGCAGGTCCGGAAGATGATGGAGGGAGAGGGCCCCGGGGGAAACCAGGGAATGACGGACAGGATGCTTGGCGGCCTCCGGCCCACGATTCTCCTCGCGGGAAATCGCCTCCTGATCGTGACGGGCAAGCAGATGGCGGACGAGGCGGTCGCGATCTCCTCGGCCGCGGCGGGAAACTCGCTGGAAGACGATCCCCTCTTCCGCGAGGCGCGCGAACAGGTCAAGCCCGGATATTTCTATCTTTCCTACTCCAAGCCGGGCGACCGGGCGCAGGCCTCGTGGTCATCGTGGCGCGGGATGATCGACATGATCAAGGAGAACAGCGGCGCCCCGGAAGAGGCGCTCGAGATCATGCACGCGGGCCTCTCCGCGATCGACGAGATGGTGAAGTGGACCTCGATGGTGAGGGCCGAAATCTCGGTGATGCATCCCGACCTCGACGCGATGGGAGAATCGGTCACCCTGATGGATCCCGAGGCGGAGAAGCGCGCACCGGCCATGGACCGGCCCGACGCGGCCCTGGGGGCGGCCGAACTTCTCCCCCACGACACGTGGTTCCTCTGGACGCAGCAGCTCCAGATGAAGCCGGCGTACGACGCGCTGCGGCAGGCCTTCGTGAAAGCGCTGCCCGGCGGCGAGGACCAGGTGAAGGAGCTCTTCCCGACCGAGGATCCCCAATTCGTGGAGTTCCGCGACGCCTTCGTCGACGGATTCCTGCGCAACGTGCGGGGGGAAATCGGGATCGCGATCTCCCCGGCCCATCCGAAGGAGGAGCAGAAGGGTCCGCCCGGCCCCGAGGCCTTCCTGGCGCGGATCCCCGCCGTCACCTGCTTCGCCGAATTCGAGAATCCGGCGAAAGCCTTCGAGGCGTTCGAGTTTTTCATGACGAAGGCCCAGTCGGCGCTCAATCCGCTCCCCTTCAAGGAGCGGCACAAGGATTTCGCGGAAAATGGAGGCGAGCCGCCCTTCGGCACCGAGCTGGTCGTCACCAGGATCGGAGACCATCCGGTGGCGGGCATGGACTTCTACATCCCGATGGGGAACGGCGACCAGTACCTGGTTTTCTCGCTGTGCGTCTTGCAGCGCGGGAGCCGCATTTTCGTGACGCAGTCGGTGGACTGCTGGAAAGCCCTGGCGACCGTGGAGGAAAAGGGGCCGAGGACGCTGACCGCGCGACTCTTGCAGGCGCTTCCACCGGGGTCCGTGCCGGAGAAAGTCGCGTCGGTCTTCCTGTTGCGGGGCGATTCGATCGTGGACCAGGTCCGGTCCTTCCTGGACCCGGTTATCCCAGGGATGATCGGCCTCACGCTCCAGGGATACGAAGGGCGGCCACCGCAGGAACGGATGCAGGCCCACCTGGAAGGCTGGAATCGGGGCGTCGATCTCGTCCTCGATCTCTTCCGCTCGGGCAAGTGGAGCGTCAGTCACACCTCGCGAACGGGCAACCAGGTTCGGACCGTGCAGCGGCGGGTCGCGGAGCGCAAGTAAGTGCGGAGCCTTCCCTGGATCGCCCGGGGGGTCTCCGGCCTCGCCTGGGCCGCCGTGCTGGCGACGATCGTCGGGTTCCACCCCGCGCTGCGCATCAAGGGACCCATCTCCCGCCTCGGCCAGCAGCTGGCGGAGGACACCCAGCGCGGCTCGTCGTTGATGAGCGCGATCGGCTTCTACGAGCCGTCCTTCCCCTGGGTCGCGCTCGCCCTGCTGCTCTCGCTGATCTACATCGGTCTCTGGGGGCTCTTCCGGATCGCGAGGCCGGGCCCTCTTCCCGTGGCGAAGGCGGAACGGCCGTCGGTGGCCGCGCGCGCGATCACGATCCTCGCGGGATCCCTCGCGGCGCAGACCGCCGGGACGCTGGCGGTGCTCAGCGGCGGCAGCGAGACGTCGTTCTATCTCGCGGCGGCCGGGGTAATGGCGCTCATGCTCATCCCGCTGTCCCGGATACGGACGGGCGAAGATCCCGAGGCGCCCGACCCCGCCTCGCCGTTGAAGCTCGTCCTGGCGGGCGCGATCGGCGTGATGCTGGTGCTGCTGGCGGGGCCGCTCGACACGGCGTTGAGCGTGCGCACCGGCGCCTCGATGTTCCCCGAGGCGTGGTACCCGCTCCACCAGCTCTTCGCGACGCGCGGCAAGCTCGCCGAGGCTTCGACGCTGGCGATGCTGCAGATCGCGGCGGTGCTGGCGCTATCCCAGGGCCATCGTCCCGGCGCGGCGCTCCTCGACGGCTGGCCGGCGCTCGCCCCGGCGTACATCCTCGTCCTGGGCGCCTCGAGTCCGCTCCGCGGGCTGACGACGGTGTTCGTCGCGGAGATTCTCGGCCGGGCCGGGGGTGGATGGGTCGCGCGGGCGGCGTTCGTGGTCGCGACGATCGCGCTATCGGTCATCGTGGCGCTGGCGATGACGTGAAGGGAATGGAAGTGGGCGCGAGAGGAATCGAACCTCCACGGGGGTGAGCCCACCAGGTCCTGAACCTGGCGCGTCTGCCAGTTCCGCCACGCGCCCACGTTGATCGCCCCCGGGCGACGCAGGAGCGGACATTATAGGGAGCGCGGCGCGGCATGCAAGCCCGCTCCGGCCCTTAATCATTTCCGCCGCTTCACCGTCCAGAGGATGTCGCCCGATTCGTCGTCGAGATCGAGGTCGGGAGGCTTGCCGCCGTCATCCACGCGATTGAAACCCAGGGAATAGACGGTCACGGTTCCCGCCTGGACGACTCCCTTGATCGGCCCTGGCGCGCACGGGTCGTCGGGCACCTTCGAGAGGTACCTGGGAACGAGGTCCTTCAAGTCCGCCGGCGCGCTTCCGTTAGCCGCCTGGTGCCAGGCCACGGCAACGGCGACCCGTGCGACGGCCCAGTTCGCGGAGCTCAACCACAGGTTCCGCCACGCCCGACCGACTTGCGGGATCAGGAGCAGGTGCAAGGGACTCCCGGTATCGATGATCTCTTTCACCAGCTTGTCGCCCGCCTCCTGCCGCTCCCACGCGGGCCGCTTCGCGATCCGTTCCAGCCCCTCCATGAAACGGTCCTGTACGCCGTAGAACCGCGCCGCCGCGACCTGGTCCGAAGCCAAATCCCGCCACGTCGCCGCCTGCCGGGCCTCCCCCCGTTCCTCGAGTCCCCGCATCGTGCTCCGGGCGAGGATGTCCTCCCGGCGGAGGCAATCCTGGAAGTCCGGGCGGGCCGCGTCCAGCCGCTCCAGCGCCCGCGCCAGCCGTTCAAGCGCCGCGGGCGGCAACTCATGATCCGCCAGGATCCGTTTCAATTGGTCCAACGCGATCCATTGGCACACGTTGGAAGTGAGTGCGCCGATCAGAGGCGCTTTGACTTCCATGTGATCGGCCAGGCCCAGTCCGACGAGAACGTAATCCGCGGCCTCTTCGTCCCTTCCCCGCTCGTGGCACCGCTTCGCGGCCGCGGCCAGGAGTTTGGCGGCTTGGATCGACGGGCTGGCCAAGGGGAGTTTCAACGCCGTCCCCTGCTCGTAGCGATAGTCCGGTTCAACCCACGGGCGATGGAGGGCGGCCTTTATCATTTCCAAGTGCGGCCGATGCGCGGCCAACAACCGGTCGACCTTTTCGGGGTTGGCCTCCGCCTCCCCGCTGATGAAGGTTTGAAGGACGTCAATGTCCTCTTCAGAAAGGGCGCCGATCGCGGTCAGCGCCTGCGTGTGCAGGTCCCAGGCATTTCCCTCTTCCGCCGGCTCGAAGAGGTTCGGCCGGAGGACCCGCTGGGCTCTCAGCGCGGCGATCCGTTCCTGCACGATCCTGCGCTGGTTATCAACGGCCTTGGTTGCTCGACTCAATTCCGAAATCAAGAGAAACGCGATAAAGCCCACGATGGGCACGGCAACGGCGGCGAGTATCCACCAGACCTTCCGGTGGGAGACGGGGGGCGCGGGCTTGCCGGGGGCGTCGAGAGTGTTCATCGCATATTTGACTACGCGTTTTTCATAATGTTATTCGACGTGTCGTTATAGTGATAGGGACCCCCCAAAGGTGGATTGGATGGGTATGCGCGCGCTGCCGGTGCTCCTCCTCCTGCTCCTCCCGCCGCAGGAATCGGCCGACAAGGCGATGGAGAAGCTCTACCAGTTCATGGACGCGGGCCACTACCAGGAGGGGCGCGCCATCGCGCAGTCGATCGTGAGCCGCTTCCCGCGCACCCAGGCCGCCGAGCGCGCCAAGCCCTACACCCTCGACAACGCCTTCCTCCGCATCGTCCCCGTCGACGTGAATGGACCCGCCTCCAACCGGATCGACCTCTCGGTCATGGCGGACGGCGTCGAGTACGACAACAAGGTCCAGGAGAAGTGGGAGAAGGAGGCGGAGCTCATCCTCAAGACCTTCTTCGCCGCGGAGCTCTTCAAGGAGTACGCGAAGTACTTCAACACCTACCGGATCCACGTCGCGTCGAAGACGGGCAAGCTCAACAAGGCCGACGGCCCCGTCCTCTCGTTCTTCAAGTCGCGCGAGGAGGACAGCGAGATCCTCACCGACGGGTTCGCGGTGCGCGACATCGCGGCCCTCACCGGCGCCAAGGACAAGCTGGCGTTCGTCCAGGTCCGCCCCGCCGGCGACTCCCACGGCATCAGCGGCTACGGCGTCGCGGTCGTCGGCTCGCCCCGCCCCACTCCCTCCCAGATCCTCCACTCCTTCGGCCACGCGCTCGCGGGACTCGGCGACGAGTGCACGACCCATAAGGGGTGGTATGGAATGGACCGTCGCAAGAAGGAGCCGCCCCCCCTTCCGGTCGCCGCCAACATCTCCGACACGAAGGACCCCGCGGGCGTCCCCTGGGCGCACTGGCTGAAGGCGAAAAAGGACGGCGACAAGCGCGCCGCCAAGATCGACGTCATCGAGGGCGCGGCCCTGCGCCCCACCAAGGCGTGGCGTCCTTGCGACGAGAACCAGTGCGTCATGAACGACGGGCAGGAGTACTGCCCCGTCTGCCGCGAAGCGCTCCTCCTCCTGCTCTATTCCTTCGTCCGGCCGATCGACGACGGGATGCCTTTCGACAAGGTGATCACGATCCCGTCGGGTCAGAGCCTCGACATCTGGGTCCTTCCCCTCGCCCCCGCGACCCACCGCCTCGTCGTCGGCTGGTACGTCGAGAAGGCGGGCCCCGGGGACAAGGCCGGTGAGGACGCCGGCGGCCGCAAGGACGAGGAGGGGATCCTCCAGAAACTGCTTCGCTGCCCCGACGGGCAGGTCGGCCCCCGCAACGGCGAGGGCCCCGCCTGGCGCGCGCCGCGCGGCGAGACCTTCGACGGCGCGGTCAAGAAGGTGGGCGACGCCCTGCGCGAAACGCTCACCCTCAACAACTCGCGCGTCGCGGCCGGGCGGTACAAGGTCACCGCCGTGGTGCGCGATCTCACCGAGTGGGTGTTGAAAGACTCGCAGAACCTGCTTGCCGATTGGCGGTCCTGGATCGTCGACATCAAGTAACAAGGATCAGGGGTGCCTTGCGCGAGCGGCGGCCCTTGATGCCTGATGCTTGATGCCGGATGCCTTTCCTATTGAATCCGTGATTCATCGTTCCTATACTCTCCCCTCCCTAGGGGAAAGGCCCACGTCGATGAAAAAAGGCATCCATCCCGAATACCACGAAGTGACCGTCAAGTGCGGGTGCGGCAACACCTTCACGACGCGGTCGACCAAGGCCGGCGCGATCGCGGTCGAAATCTGCTCGAGCTGCCATCCGTTCTACACCGGCAAGCAGAAGTTCGTCGACACCGCGGGCATGGTCGAGAAATTCCAGCGCAAGTGGTCCGGAGACAAGGCGAAGCAGGCGCAGGAGCAGGCCGCGGGCAAGAAGCCGGCCCCCGGGTCGAAGCCCGCCGTCGTCACCCGCACCGCCAAGACGCTCCAGTCGCAGCTCCCCGGCGCCGGCCCCGCCACGCTCTCCCCCGACATCGGCCAGAAGGCCGCCCAGAAGGCCGCCAACCCGGGAGACGCCAAGCAGTCTTAACGCCGATACCGAAACGCCGTCGAGGGAGAGACTCCTTCGACGGCGTTTCTGTTTCTACTGGAGTCGCACGATGTTCGAGGAGTTTCGCAGGAAGGCGGACCGGGTCGATGAAATCGACCGCCTCCTCTCCGACCCGGCCGTCTCGTCCGATCCCGCCCGCGCTTCCGCCCTCATGAAGGAGCGCGCCCGGCTCTCCAAGTGGGCCGCGAAGTTCCGCGAGCTCGAGAAGCACCAGAAACACCTCGCCGAAGCGCAGAAACTCGCGGCCGAGGAAGGCGACGCCGGCATGCGGTCGATGGCGGAGCAGGAGGTGCGCGAGCTCAGGGAGTCCACGGCCGCGCTCCAGCTCGAGATGGAAGAGGAGCTCCTCTCGAGCGACACCGACACGGCCCGAAGCGTCATCGTCGAAATCCGCCCCGGGGTGGGCGGCGACGAGGCCGCGCTCTTCGCCCAGGAACTGCTCCAGATGTACCTGAAATACGCCAAGCGGAAGGGATGGACCACCGACCTCATCGAGGTCGTGAACACGGCCCTCGGCGGGCTCAACTACGCCACGTTCTCCATCGAGGGCGAGGACGTCTACAAGCACCTCCGGTTCGAGAGCGGCACCCATCGCGTCCAGCGCGTCCCGGCGACCGAGGCGAGCGGCCGGGTCCACACGAGCACCGCCACCGTGGCGATCCTCCCGCAGGCGGAGGATGTCGACGTCGCGATCAACGACAAGGATCTCAGGATCGACACGTACAGCGCGGGCGGCCCCGGCGGCCAGCACGTCAACAAGACCCAGAGCGCCGTCCGCATCACGCACATCCCCACGAACATCGTCGTGCAGTGCCAGGACCAGCGCTCGCAGATCCGCAACCGCGACCTGGCCATGCGCTGGCTGCGCGCGAAACTCTACGAGTACGAGCAGACGAAGCAGAAGAAGGCGATGTCCGACCTGCGCCGCTCGCAGATCGGCTCGGGCGATCGGAGCGAGAAAATCCGCACGTACCACTTCAAGGACAACCGGATCACCGACCACCGGATCGGTTTCTCCATTCACGATCTCGCCGGATTCATGGAGGGCGACCTCGACGAGATGGTCGCGAAACTCCTGGAAGCCGACCGGGCCGAGAAGCTCAAGGCGCTCGGGGCGCGCAAGTCGTGACGATGCGGCGCGGGCGTCGCGCCTCCGACCTGCTCACGGCCGCCGCGGGTTACCTCCGCGACCTCGGAGTCCCCGAGGCGCGTGCCGACGCCGAGATCCTCCTGGCCCACGTCCTCGGTGAATCGCGCGAGCGGGTCCTCTCGCTCGGCACCGACCTTCTGCCCCTGCCCAAGATTCGCGCGTTCAATCGGGCCGTGGCCCGCCGTGGCTCGAGAGAGCCCGTCGCGTACATCACGGGGGTGAAGGAGTTCTACGGTCTTCCCATGAAGGTGACCCCCTCGGTGCTGATTCCACGCCCGGAAACGGAAATCCTCGTGGAGCGGGCGATCGCGATCCATCCGCGCCGGGTGCTCGATCTCGGCACCGGAAGCGGCGCGATCGCGGCCGCCCTGGCGGCGGAGCTTCCCGAAGCGGAAATCGTCGCGACGGACATCTCGGCGGCTGCGCTCGGCATCGCCAAGAAGAACCTGCCCGCCCGCGTCGTACTGAAAGAGGGATCGGAATTCGAGCCGGTGAAGGGCGAGAAGTTCGACCTCGTGGTGAGCAATCCGCCGTACATCCCGACGGCCGAGATCGACGGGCTCGACCCCGAGGTCCGGAAGGAGCCGCGCATCGCCCTCGACGGCGGCCCCGACGGGCTCGTGATCGTCCGGCGCATTCTGAAGGGCGCCAGGCGGGCGCTCGTGGAAATCGGCGCGGGACAGGCGGCGGTTTTACGTTCCGAGTTCCCCGGCGTCCGATTTCATAAGGACTTGGCCGGGATCGAACGGGTGGTCGAACAATGAGAACGCTGCTGGTGCTGCTGTGCCTCGCCGCCGCGGCGGACGA
>Ga0075433_10000395_pt1 | contig 27737 bp, 25 predicted proteins | sample RhiMethybrSRZTD2_FD_75299 | JGI IMG/M metagenome (GOLD analysis project Ga0075433, IMG submission 75299) | Populus rhizosphere microbial communities from Tennessee, USA - Rhizosphere MetaG P. TD hybrid SRZTD2 | ecosystem: Host-associated > Plants > Roots > Rhizosphere > Soil | place: USA... | reverse complement strand
CTCCGTCGCGGAGGGCAGCTCGCCGAACCAGAGCAGGTGCGTGGTGTCCTCGAAGCTCGCGGCGGAGACCAGGTCCGCGACCTCGTAGCCTCGGTAGTAGAGCCGCCCCGCCTCCCCGTCCACCCGGCAGATCGCCGAGCGTGCCGCGATCACGTCCTCGAGCCCGTCCTTGTAGCCCGCTGCCTGCGCCGTCGCCATGGCCGTGTCCTCCTGAATTGATTATACTTGATTTACATTGATTAGACTAGATGGAGCTAGATATGACCGGAGTGAGCGGGCGCGGGCTGTTAGCATGAGGGCCATGGTCCTGCTGGACGGCGAAGAGTACTTGGCGGGCGACGAGGCGGCGAACCTGCTCGGGGTGAAGCGCGAGACCCTCTACGCGTACGTGAGCCGCGGGCTGCTGAAGAGCTACCGGCAGGGCATCAAGCGCCAGCGCCTCTACCGGCGCTCAGAGGTCGAGGCCCTGCTCCGCCTGGCCCCGTCCTCCCCCGAGGATCCCGCCGGTCCCGCGGAGGCCCGCGCCATGCGGCCGGCCGAGGTCCCGCTCGCCGAGTCCTGGATCCGGGAGTAGGCAGCGCTCGAGTCTGGCGGGCGCTTAGAGTCCTATGAGACTAGTAAGCGTTCGCAGCGACCCCTCGACAGGATGGCCGCCGTCACGCGCGCCCGGCTCATGTGCTGCTTCCGTGTTCTCGGCGAGAAGAAGCGGCGACCACGCCTCGGCGATCTTCCCTAGCATGAGCGCGCACTCCAGGCGATAGAAGAACCGGCGCCTGGTTGTGAAGGCGGTGACCCACCGCATCGCATCGACAAGCAGTCGCCGCAGCAGATACCGTGGAATCCCGAACCAGCGCACCGCGGTTGGAGGAACCGGACACATTCTGATTTCCATGCGCCCGTACTGAAAATAGAAGTCCTGGAAATAGCGCTTCCGTAGTCGTGCGCGGTCGACCGGGTGATGGACGATCGCATCCGGCACGTAGAGTAAACGCTCACCGGCCGCCAATACGCGACGACCGAACAGGGTGTCCTCTCCGCGCATGAGGGTATTGGCCATTGGTCCGAACCGCGGATCGAAGCCGCCATATCGTGTGAAGGCCGCACGGCGGTACGCCATGTTCGCGCCCCACGGTGGTTGCACCACCGGCTTGGGCTGGTCCCCAAACTCGTACCGCACGATCGCCGTCATTAGCGCGTAGGGGCCGGTCTCCGAGTACCAGCGAGGGCGGGGGCTCGTCCAGGTCGGGATGATCTGGCCCGCAATCCCCAGGCACGTCGGGTCGGCGAACGGCTTCCAGACCGCTCTGAGCCAGCCGGCATCGAAGGTCACATCGTCGTCTGTGAACGCCAGGACATCCGCTCGCGCGCAGGCGATCCCGGTGTTGAGCGCGTGCGATTTTCCCTGGCGGGCCTCGAACACGTACCGGCAGGGCAGGAGGCCGCGGTTCGTCGCCGCGTCCACGACGGCCCGGGTGTCGTCGTTGGAGTTGTTGTCCACGACTACTAGCTCCCACGCGATTCCCGCCGGTGGTTGCACCGACTCCAGGCTCCGCAGCGCCCGGGCCAGGCTCGCAGCTCGGTTGTACGTGCAGAGAATGACCGAGAGATTCACCGCGACACCCGTACGATCAAGCGGCGCCGCCCGTTGATCTCCGATCGCTTGACGCGCGTGATCGCCAGCCGCTCCTTGCTCATCCTCGTTCCTCCCCGGGGAGGCGTGCTCGGGTGCTGCTACCCTTCGCCTGGCCATTGGTGCGGGGGCAGCAAGAGCGGGGCCACAAGAGGAAAACGCCCACATTCACCGTCTTGCAGGCAGCAGGAGCCTGGCCCCTGACGGAGACCGTCAGGGACGCTGACAAGGGGGGAAACGTGGAGGAAGGCGGTGTGTTCCCAAGGTCCTCACCGCGCGGCCATCTGACTGGCTGCTGTCCCGCAATATCCCCGAACCTGGTGAACCGTTGCTGCTCAGCCAGTACGGGGAGCGTTACACGCGGTGCGCGCTCTATCAGGTCATCGTGCGCCTGGGCCGACGCGCTGGCATCACCAGCATCAAGGTCAACCCGCACTCCATCCGGTACTAGGGAACCCGGTAGCGCGGGGGCAAGGCTTAGACCAAGAGACGCGGGCCAAGTTACTGAACCACGCCACGCCGATACGCGGACGCCTCAGCAGTATGACGACGTAGCGCCCGCGGCAGGCCCTTGCCGAGCTCCTTCACAGACTTCCTCAAAGAACTCGAGTAGTTCCAAAGTGTGTGTCCGCTCAGGCCTGGAAACCAGCCAGCGCCTCCTGGAGGCGCTCGGCGTCGGGATCGTGGGGGCTCACCGAGCGCGCAAAGCGGGCCCCACAGGGGCAGATCACGGCCAGGCGAACGCCACCGCCTTCGAGCGCCTTGGACGCGCCGCGCAGCACCCCGCACTCGCGATGGGCGAGGACGAAGCCCCGCAGCTCGGCGTAGATCCCCATGGCGCACGATAGTAACAAACCCGGCGCGGTCGATCGTGAGACGCCGTGTAGAATAGGGCCGCATTCGGGACGATGGGGTCCCCGATGAGCGCCACGATCCTACACGTCACCATCGACGAGTCTTCCGTAGAGGTCCCCGAGGGGGCCACGGTGCTGGACGCCGTGAATCTCCTCGGCGTCGAGCTGCCTCAGCTCTGCAAGGACCCGGACCGCTCCCCCCTCGGCGCCTGCCGGACCTGCCTGGTCCACGTGGAGGGTCAGCGCGGCCTGCCCGCCGCCTGCCACCTACCCGCCCGCGACGGGATGGTCGTGCGCACCACGCATCCGGACGCGGTGCGCGTGCGCCGCGCGGTGCTCGACCTCACGCTCTCGATGCTGACCCCCGGAGCCGAGCGCGACGGATTCGGCCAGCTCGGCGCCGCCGCGGCCCGTCACGAGCTGGTCCGACCCGCTCACGCCGCTCACCACCGGTTCGAGCCGGACGTGTCCAAGTCCTTCTTCGTGCTCGACCGTGAGGCCTGCATCCTCTGCGGGCGCTGCACGGTGGCGTGCGGCGACGTGCAGCGCATCGGCGCCATCTCGCTGGTGGGCCGCGGCCACGATGCGCGCGTCGGCGTCTTCGCGGACGGCGCGATGGCCTCCTCGGTCTGCACCTCCTGCGGCCAGTGCGTGGCCACCTGCCCCACCGGCGCGCTCCGGCCCAAGGAGACGCCGTCGCCGATCGTGCGCGAGGTCGAGACCACCTGCCCGTACTGCGGGGTGGGCTGCGGCATCACCCTGCGGGTGCGGAAGGACGGGCGCCTGGCCGCCATGGCGGACGACGTGCCGAGCAACGCGTCCAGCCACGGAACCCTCTGCGTGAAGGGCCGGTTCGCGACCGGGTTCGTCCACTCACGCGACCGCATCACCGCGCCCATGATCAAACGCGACGGGCGCTGGGAGACCGTGAGCTGGGACGAGGCCCTCGACGCCGCCGCGGACGGCTTCGCGCGCAACCGCGGCTGCTTCGGCGCGCTGGCCTCGGCCAAGGCCACGAACGAGGACGGCTACGTCATCCAGAAGCTGACCCGCGTGGTCATGGGCACCAACAATGTCGACCACTGCACGCGGCTCTGCCACTCGCCCTCGGTGGAGGCGATGCTGGTTTCGATGGGATCGGGCGCCACCTCCAACTCCTACCAGGACTACGAGGAGGCGGGCTGCCTCATGGTGGTCGGCGCCGACGCCTCCGCCAACCACCCGGTGATCGCCATCCGCTTCCGCCGGGCGGTCGCGAAGGGCGCGCGGCTGATCGTGGTGAACCCCAAGCGCGTCGAGCTCTGCGACCAGGCCGACCTGTGGATCCGCCAGAACCCCGGCACCGACGTCGCCCTCTTCAACGCCATCGCCCGCGTCATCCTGGACGAGGGCCTGGCCGACCTCGACTTCGTCCGCGCGCGCACCGAGGACTTCGAGGAGTGGGTCCGCGCGCTCGAGCCCTACACCCTCGACTACGCGGAGCGGGTCACCGGCGTGCCGCGGGCCGACATCGCGCAGGCCGCGCGCTGGTACGCGCGGCCCCCGTTCGCGGGCTCCTGCCTGGTCTGGGGCATGGGCATTACCCAGCACGTCAACGGGACGGCCAACGCCCACGCGGTGCTGAACCTCTCGATGGTCGCGGGCCAGATGGGGTACGCCGGCTCCGGGATCTCGCCCCTGCGCGGCCAGAACAACGTGCAGGGCGCCGGCGACGCGGGCTGCGTGCCGACCAACCTGCCGGGCTACGCGACCTACGCACCCGCCGATCTCGATCGCTTCGAGCGGGGCTGGGGCGCCCGGCCGCCCGCCGAGCCGGGCCTCGTGGTCACCGAGATGATCGAGGGCTGTCTCGACGGGCGGGTCCGCGCGATGTACGTCGTCGGCGAGAATCCGCTCCTCTCCGAGCCCGATCTCCACCACGCCGAGAAGGCCATGCAGCAGCTCGACTTCCTGGTGGTGCAGGACCTCTTCCTGCACGAGACCGCCGAACACGCGCACGTCTTCCTGCCCGCCGCCGCCTTCGCCGAGAAGGACGGCACCTTCACCAACTCCGAGCGTCGCGTCCAGCGTATCCGCCAGGCCATCGAGCCGCCGGGCCAGGCGCGGGCCGACTGGTGGATCGCGGCCGAGCTGGCGCGGCGGACCGCGCGGCGCCTCGGCATAGAGGTCACCGGCTTCGACTACCAGCACCCCTCGGAGATCTTCGACGAGCTGGCCCGCCTGTGGCCCGCGCTGGCCGGCATGTCGTACGCCCGGCTCGAGGCGGGCGGGCTCCAGTGGCCGTGCCCGACGCCCGACCATCCCGGCACGCGGTACCTCTACGCCGACGCATTCCCGCGCGGCAAGGGCCGGTTCGTGCCGGTGACCCAGACCGCCGAGGCCGCGGAGCTACCGGATCCGGAATACCCCTTCCTGCTCAACACCGGCCGGCTCCTCTACCACTGGCACGGCGGCACCCTGACCCGCCGGGTGGAGGGGCTGCTGGAGCTGGCCCCGCGCCTCGAGGTCGCGATCCATCCGGCCGACGCCCGCCAGTTGGGGGTCGACGACGGCGGGGCCCTGCGCGTGGTATCGCGCCGCGGCGAGCTGACCGCCTACGCGCGGGTCACCGAAGCGGTTCGCCGGGGCGCGGTCTTCGTGCCCTTCGTCAAGCTGCACGACTCGGCGGCCAACTTCCTGACCAACGCCGCGTTCGATCCCTCCTCCAAGATCCCCGAGTACAAGGTCTGCGCCGTCCGTCTCGAGCGTATCTGATACACTCTCGGGTCCGACCAAGTCAGACGGACGGGATCGGTTGGTCGAGGAAGTCTTCCAGCGCCCGCGCGAAGGCGGCGGGCGCATCGAGCACCAGGTGATGATAGGTTCCCGGAATCTCCACCAGGCGGGCGTGCGACAGGCGGGCCAGCATGTCCGCGGCCATCTCGCGCGGCAAGATCGGCGAGTGCTCTCCGCGCACCAGCAGGGTCGGCGCGGTGATGCGATCGAGGAGCGCCCAGCCGTCGGTGGGCCGGCGCCGGCCGTTGCAGGCGGGATCGAAGCGGTAGAGGAAGCGCCCGTCGCGCTGGGTGATGCCCACGCGCGCCAGGTGCTCGAGCAGCCGCGGGTCGGCCACGGTCTCGCGCGGCAGGAGGCGGAAGCTCTTGAGCGCGGACTCGAGCGTCTCGTGGCGCATCGGCCCACGGTCGCCGCGCCGGTGCATGGTCTGGAGGCGCTCGGCCGGGATGGACGGGCGGCTGTCGACCACCACCAGGCGGTCGACGCGATCCGGGTGCCAGGCCGCGAAGGCCATCGCATTGTGGCCACCCATCGAGTGGCCGATCACGGTCATCCGGCCCCAGCCGAGGGCGTCCATCACCCCGAGCAGATCTCGAGCGAAGTCCTCGGTGGCGTACGCGGGATCGGACGCCCACTGGCTCGCGCCGTGCCCCCGCTGGTCGAGCGAGAGCACGTGGTAGCGATCGACGAAGGCGGGCACGACGGCGTCGAACCAGTGCGCGTGAGCGGAGCCGCCGTGGAGGAAGCAGAGCGCGGGGCGGCCTGGCTCACCCCATTCGAGGGCGTGCAGGGCCAGGCCGCCGACCTGCAGGAACCGCGAGCGGGCGGTCTCGCAGCCGAAGCGTTGGGGGGCGATCATGCGCCGCATTGTACTCAGGCGATTGGCTCGCTTGTGACGATTCGCGTTGTCAACTGGCGGACTTTGTCAGCCCGCCGACAGGGAGGGGCGCGGGGCCGGGAGCCGGCGACCACGTTTTCAGTCACTTGCCGGAGCGCCGAGATGGCAAGCAGGTTGCTCACATTTTTGTCGTCTCGCGGAATTCCCTTGGCCGGACCAACCTTCTAACGCGATAGTCAGGAAAGACGAATGAGCCAAAGCTCGGTACCCCGCGCCCTGTCGTGGACCTCGCTGCTCGCCCTCACGCTCATCGCCGCCCTCGCCGAGACCACGATTCTCTTCCCGTCGGTCCTGTTCCCCGGTACCCGCCTGGCGGCTGCGATCTCGTGGGACGCCAGCAACCCCGGGTACCCGATGCCCGAGACCCCGGCCGCGGAGCCTACCCAGACCCCGGCGCCCGCCTCGCCGACTCCGGCGGAGACGCCCGCGGTCCAGGCCGCGCCGGCTCCGGCGTCGGCCCCCGCCGAGCCGCACGGTGAGCCTCGTGTGGTCGCCGGCCGCGTGCTCGATGCCGCCACCGGCAACGCGCTCCGCGGCGTGTCGATCTGGGCGGACACCACCGAGACGGTGACCGACGCGGAGGGTCGCTTCACCACGAAGCCCGTCGTCCCCGGCAGCACGATCTGGGTGAAGGCCCCCGGTTACGAGCGGCGCAAGCTGACCGCGGGCGCCGCCGAGGTCACCGTGAAGCTCCCGCCGCATCCGATCCGCGCCGCCTACCTCACCTACTACGGCGTCGCCGACCGGGGCATCCGCCAGCGCGTGCTCGACCTGGTGTCTCGCACCGAGCTGAACGCCGTCGTCATCGACGTGAAGGGCGACCGCGGCATGATCCCCTACCGCACCTCGGTGCAGGCCGCGATCGACGCGGGCGCGCAGGGCCCGGTCATCATCAAGGACTTCGAGGAGCAGCTCGCGGCCTGGAAGGGCCAGGGCATCTACACCATCGCTCGCATCGTGGCCTTCAAGGACAACCTGCGGGCCACCACGCGGCCGGACCTCGCCATCATCGACACCCGCACCGGCAAGCCCTGGATCGACCGCGAGAACCTCGCGTGGGTCGATCCCTTCCGCGAGGAGAACTGGGACTACCTGATCGCGGTGGCCAAGGAGGCGGTGGCCAAGGGCTTCGACGAGGTGCAGTTCGACTACGTCCGCTTCCCCACCGACGGCAAGCTCTCGGCCGCGCGCTACTCGCAGGTCAACAACGCGACGACCCGCCTGCCCACCATCGCCGCCTTCCTGGCCAAGGCCCGCCGCGAGCTGGGCCCGACCGGAGCCTTCCTGGGCGCCGACGTCTTCGGCTACACCGCGTTCAACTCCAACGACACCGACATCGGGCAGCGCATCGAGGAGCTCTCCGCGCACCTCGACTACATGTGCCCGATGGTGTATCCCTCCGGCTACCACCTGGGCATCCCGGGCGTCCGGAACCCGGTGAAGAACCCGTACGAGGTGGTGAAGGAGAGCGTGCGGCTCACCCGCCAGCGCTCCCAGAACCCGGCCATGCAGGTGCGCCCGTGGCTGCAGGACTTCAAGGACTACGCGTTCGACAAGCGCATCTTCGGTCCCGGCGAGGTCACCGCCCAGATCCGCGCCGCCAACGACGCGGGCGCCTCCGGGTGGATGCTCTGGAATCCGAAGAACGACTACACCGCGGCGGCGCTCAAGCCCAAGACCTCCGCGCTGACGAAGTCGACCCCGTAGCCATGCGCGCCGTCGTCGCAACCGTCCTGCTCGCGGTCTGTCTGGGCGCGGCCGTCCTGGCCGGGGCCCAGGCCCCGACGCTGGCGCCCAATGAGCTCGGGCGCGTCATGATCCTCGAGTACCACAAGATCGACAACCCCGAGGCCCGCTGGACGCGCACGCCCGAGAACTTCAAGCGCGACCTCGGCCGGCTCTGGGAGCGCGGCTATCGCACCGTCGCTCTCACCGACTACCTCGACGGCAAGATCGCGCTGCCCGCGGGCACCAGCCCGGTCATCCTCACGTTCGACGACTCCTCGCCCGGCCAGTTCCGCTACATCCAGAAGGGCGCCGAGTGGGTGATCGATCCCGCGTGCGGCGTCGGCATCCTCGAGGCGTTCGCGCGCGAGCATCCGGGCTTCGGGCACGCCGCGACCTTCTACGTGCTGCCGGGGGCCAAGGCTCCGAACGATCTCTTCAACCAGGCGGACCTGGCCGGCCGCAAGCTCCAGTACCTGGCGAGCCAGGGCTACGAGATCGGCAACCACACGCTCTGGCACGCCGAGCTCGGCCGCTACCCCGAGGCGACCGTGCGCGACCAGCTCGCGACCGCGCAGGTGTGGGTGCAGCGGCACGTGCCCGGCTATCGCTTCCGCACCGTCGCCCTGCCCCACGGCAGCTATCCGAAGGAGCTGGGCTGGGCGGTCTCCGGCGAAGCCAAGGGCATGACGTACAAGCACGACGCCATCCTGATGGTGGCGGGCGGCGCGGCGCCCTCGCCGTACGCGAAGAACTTCGACCCGCTCCACCTGCCTCGCATCCAGGTGGTCGACAAGGACTTCGACTACTGGCTCACCTACTTCGACCGGAACCCGGGCGAGCGCTACGTGAGCGACGGCGACCCCGCCACCATCACGGTGGCGAGCGGCACGACCGGGAAGCTGGGCGCGGTGAAGGCCACCCGGGTGATCGAGCGGCGGTAAGCGCGGGAGCCTGGTCCCTAGAACGGCATCAAACCCCCTCCCGAAACGTCCTCGCCCAGCTGCTCGCCGCTCTGGTATATCGTCCTCGGGATGGACCGACGAGCCTTCTTGACTGGGCTGACCGGCGGCCTCCTCGCCGCGCCGCTAGCCGCCGGGGCGCAGTCCGCAGGGAAGATCTATCGAATCGGCGTACTATCACCATTCTCTGCTTCGTTCGGCCCGGGGCCTTCCTTCGAGGCGTTCCGACGGACACTTCGCGATCTGGGATACGTCGAGGGGCGGAACATCGCTCTGGAGTATCGCTGGGCAGATGAACGGTACGATCGCCTTCCCGATCTCGCGGCCGACCTGGTGCGTCTTCGCGTGGACGCCATCGTCTCGACATGGAGCACCCCCGCTGCGCTCGCGACCAAGAAGGCTACGAGCACCGTCCCAATCGTGTTCGCCGGAGTGGGCGATGCCGTCGGGGTGGGCGTGGTCGAAAGCCTTACCCGGCCCGGCGGCAACGTAACCGGCTCGACGTTCGTCACCGAGGAGACGATCGCCAAGCAGCTCGAGCTGCTCAAGGAAGTCATCCCGAGGATCGCCCGGATCGGCGTAGTCATCAATCCGATGAACCCAGTGTACGGCCCGGTACTGAGAGCGAGTGAGGCGCCCGCCCGAGCTCTCGGGGTGCAGCTCGACGTCGTCGGGGTGCAGAGTGCCGCGGACTTTGAGCGCGCCTTGCGGGCGGCGATCAAGCGGCAAGTCGGTGGGCTGGTGGTGCTGCGCGACGCGGTGCTCGTCGCAAACCAGCCGCGCCTCCTGATGCTCGCGGAGACCGCCCGGCTACCGGCAATGTACGGAGTCCGGGAGTTCGTCGACAGCGGTGGACTGATGTCCTACGGCCCCAGCCTCGCCGAGATGTACCGTCGGGCCGGGCACCTGGTCGACAAGATCCTGAGAGGCATCCGGCCCGCAGATCTTCCGGTCGAGCAGGCCACCAAGTTCGAGCTGGTGATCAACCTCAAGGCCGCCAGGGTGCTCGGCCTGATCATCCCTCCGTCGCTCCTCCAGCGGGCGGATGAGGTCATCGAGTAGCGCAGGTCGGGAGAGCAGGCCGCCGCGGTCAACCTTCGAACCGCCATGCGAACCGCGGGAGCCGAGTTCGGCCCTCCTCGCCCGCTAGGCCAGCGGGCCGACCTGCCGACGCGCCCGGGCGACATGGGCCTTCTTGAGCTCGGCGGCCCGCAGCCGTGCGGCGACAGCCTTGGCCCTCAGATCGTCGAGGAAGCTCTGATGGGCGGCGTCGACCTTCCGAATGATGGCCGACATGCGGGCGCTCACTGCCATAGGGTGGTCCTCCGTTGGGGATGGATGGACGGCTAGTATGGCACACCCGCCAGCGGGGCGTCCCTCAGAGAGCTAGGCCCATCGGGCGGGGCCCCGACCAGCCGGGTCCGCTGCCGGGACCCTGAGCAGCCCGCTACTTGTAGATCAGGTAGGGCGCGCGGCGCTGTAGGAAGGTGTCGCGCGAAGCGTCGGCCCAGCCGAGGATGCGCGAGAAGGGGTCTCCCCGCAGGATCGACCACATCGTGGTCCGGTTCACCAGCAGGTTCTGGATGGCCGCCGGCCGGAACTGGGCTGGGTACCGCTCCATCAGCTCCCGGCCCAGCGCGAGGCCGACCGACACCGGGCGGATCGCGTCTCGGTCGGTCACCTCCATCCGTACGCCACCCACCCCCTGCCCCGCGTACACGCTCGAGGTCGGCGTGAACGTGGCCGGCTGGAATCGCACCCCGACCAAGCCCCGCGCGTTCATGCCGTCGGCCAGCGCCTGCGGATCGCTGATCCACGGCGCGCCGATCACCTCGAAGGGCACGTCGGTGCCGCGCCCTACCGAGAGGTTCGTCGCCTCCAGGAGGCCCACCCCCGAGTACAGGAGGGCCTGCGTCGGGGTGCGGATGTTGGGCGACGGGTTCACCCACGGGAGCCCGGTCTCGTCGAACCACTGGTTGCGCTGCCAGCGCTCGAGCGGCACCACCGTCAGCTTGACCGGCAGCTTGCGCTCCCCGACCACCATCTGGGCGAACTCCCCCATGGTCATCCCGGTGCGGACCGGGATCGTGTGCGGCGCCGTGAACGACCGCATGTCCGGGTCCATCAGCGGCCCCTCGACGATGCTGCCGGTGATCGGGTTCGGGCGGTCCAGCACGACGACCTGGATGCCCCGGCGGCCGCTCTCCTCGAGCGCGTAGACCAGGGTCGTCAGGTAGGTGTAGTAGCGCACGCCCACGTCCTGGATGTCGAAGACCAGCGTGTCGATGCCGTTGAGCATCTCGGGCGACGGACGGCGGGCCGGGCCGTAGAGGCTCCAGATCGCCAGCCCGGTAGCCGCGTCGCGGCCGTTGGGCACGTTCGCGTCGACCTGGCCCGTGATCCCGTGCTCCGGCGAGAACAGCGCCCGCAGCCGAACCCGCGGCGCCGCGGCGGCGAGCAGGTCCACCCCGCGCCGCCCCTGGCCGTCGACGCCGGTCTGGTTGGTGATGAGACCGATCGAGCGGCCCACGAGGGGCGCGAAGTCGTCCGCGACCAGCCGGTCGAGGCCGGTGAGCGTGGGGCCCTCGGGACGGGCCGGCGCGTCGGCCGCGGGCGCGGCGGGCGCGCTCGCGTCCGGCGCGGCCGCCGGCGGCTCGTCGCGCGAGGCGAAGCGCGTGCCGATCGCCGCGCTGACCCGACGGCGCAGCTCGGCCACGTCGCCCTTGCCGTAGGGGTGCACCCGGTTCGTGAGCAGGATCATGTAGACCTGGCTCGGTGGATCCATCCAGATCGCGGTGCCGGTGAAGCCGGTGTGGCCGACCGAGCCGAGCGGGAAGTAGGCTCCGAGCGTGCGCGAGTAGGGCGAGGCGATGTCCCAGCCGAGGCCTCGCGTGGTCTCGCCGATCACGTGCGGCGAGAACATCGCGCGCACCGTCGCTTCCTTGAGGTAGCGCTTGCCACCGAGCGCCCCACCCGAGAGCAGCATGCGGCAGTAGCGGCTCAGGTCGGTCGCGGTGGAAAAGACCCCCGCGTGGCCGGCCACTCCGTGGAGCAGCCGCGCGTTGCCGTCGTGCACGACCCCGCGGAGCGGCCCGTGCGCGTTCACGATCTCGGTCGGGGCGATCCGCTTCTGCCACGACTGGGGCGGCGCGAACGCAGTGTCCCGCATCCCGAGCGGGGTGTAGAAGTTCCGCTGGGCGAAGCGATCGAGCGGCTCGCCGCTCACCCGCCGCACCAGCTCGCCGAGCAGGATGAACCCGGTGTCGCTGTAGAGGAACGTGGTGCCCGGCGCCACCGAGAGCCCGGCCCTCGCCTGCAGGCGCGCCGCGTCCGGGAATCCCTTCGCCATGGCGTCGCGCGAGGGCAGATCGGGCATTCCCGCGGAGTGCGTGAGCAGCCGCGCGATCGTGACGTCCTGGAAGGCGGGCGTGTTGAACTCCTTGAGGTAGCGCCCGAGCGGGGCGTTCAGGTCCACCTTGCCCATCTCCCACAGCCGCAGCACCGACGGCGTGGTCGCCACCACCTTGGTCAGCGAGGCGATGTCGAAGATGGTGTCGGAGGTCATCAGCTCCGGGTGCGGCACCGTCGCCCGCCAGCCGAGGACCTTCCGATGCAGGATCTGGTCGCCCTGGCCGACGATGAGGACCGCGCCCGGGATTTCCGAGGCGGCCACCGAATCGCGCACCGCCTCGTCCACCGCTTGGGTCCAGGCCACGGGTTGCGCCGTCACCGCCACGGGCGTGGCGGCAACCAGGAGGGCGACCAGGAGCGGGGCTGCGCGACGGCGCATGCCCTATGATACGAGGTCGCTGCCGGCCCGCGACGCGAAAATCGCCGAGGCCCATGCTACGATTCGCGTCGTGGCGCAGCGGGTATTCGTCACCGGCGGCACCGGCTTCGTCGGCAAGCACGTCGTTCGCGCACTTCTTGCGCGGGGATTTCTCGCGCGGTGCCTCGTGCGTCCCGGCTCCGAGCAGGACCTCAAGGGATTCGCGTCCATCGACCGTGTTCCCGGCGACGTCCTGAAGCCCGACGATCTCGTATCGAGCGTCGAGGGCTGTGCCGCGATCGTGCACCTGGTGGGCATCATTCGCGAGCAGCCAAGTCGCGGGGTCACCTTCGAGCGGCTCCACGTGCAGGCGACACGCAACATGCTCGCGCTCGCCCGCAAGGCGGGCGCGCCGCGCTTCGTACAGATGAGCGCCCTCGGGACGCGCCCGGACGCCCGCGCCCACTATCACCGGACCAAGTGGGCCGCCGAGGAAGCGGTGCGGGCGAGCGGCCTGGACTGGACCATCTTCCGCCCGTCGATCATCTTCGGGCCGGGCGACGAGCTCGTCTCGGGGCTGGGGCGCATGATCAAGCGTCTCCCGGTGGTGCCGGTGCTCGGGGACGGGCGGTATCGACTCCAGCCGATCCCGGTCGAGCAGATCGCCGAGGGCTTCGCGCGCGCGCTTCGGACGCCCGCGACCAGCCGGCAGACCTACGAGGCGGCCGGTCCCGCGCCGTACGCGTTCGTCGACTTGCTCGACGAGATCGCCCGCGCCCTCGGGCGCACCCGCGCGCGCAAGCTCCACGTGCCGCTCACCCCGGTGCGGCTGGCGACGCGGCTGCTCGAGTGGCTGCCGTTCTACCCGGTCTCCTCGGACCAGCTCACCATGCTGCAGGAAGAGAGCGTCACCGACCCGGCCCGCTTCTTCGCCGATCTCGGGCTCGACCCCGAGCCGCTGGCGGTCGGGCTTCGACGGATGTTCGCGCGGCCATGACCGAGTGGCCGCACAAGGGCGCCTTCCCACATCAGCACGGCGACGCGCGCGGCCTGCTCGAGCGCATCGAGGCCCAGCTGCGCGAGCGGATCGAGGAGGCCATCGAGATGGCCGCCCTCAAGCTCATGGTCGACGCACGCGCGCAGGCGGGTCGGCCGGCGCCGGAGAGCACCAGCCCGGCCGACCGCAACGAATTCGAGACCGGCGCGCGCGCCTTGCTCGGCCGGCTGCGCGAGCGCTTCGTCGCCGACCTGCCGCCCGAGCTGCACGCGCGCTACGAGCAGGCCGAGGCGTCGGTGGCAGAGGAGGCCGCCCGCCCGCTGGCCGGCCAGGTCTTCCTCGCCCGCCAGCTCCCGGACTACTGGCAGCGCTTCGAGCGCTACCAGCGGGAGGACGCGGAAGCGCGCCTGGCGGACGCGGCCAAGCCCGGGTGGATCCGGCGCCTCTTCGGACAGTCCTAGCGCCTAGGCCGCACGGAGCTGGGCCGCCGCTTCGGGCGCCTCGCTCCTGAGCCCGGCCAACGCCCAGAGGTCCTCGCACTCATCGAGGGCCCGCGCCCATTCGGCGTAACCGTCGAGCAGCGCCGCCCGGAGCGCGGTCAGACGTTCCTCCGAGCGCTCGATGCGGGCCTTGAGATCGGACTTCAGGCCGGCAGCGGTACCCTCAGCCGCGCGCACCGCGATTCGGTCGACCAGGCGGTTCAGATCGTCCTGCAGCAGTCGTTCGAACTGGCTCATCCCAGCACCTCCTGTGGGACTCATATACTAAACACGTGAGGAGGTATCGAGTCAAGTCCAAGGGGCGAGGAGCATTGACAGAGCATTGACCCGGGAGGCGCGCGCGAGTAGCGTCTGAAACATGTGTTGCATGCCAGGCTTCCTCCCGCTCCGGGGCGGTCCGCCCGCGTGACCCGGGACGGGCGGCTCGTCTTCGCGGCGAAGGCCGCGCGTACCTTCTGCTACGGCTTCCTCGGCGTGCTGTTCCCGGTTTACCTGGCCGAGCACGGGATGGGCGCCCGCCAGATCGGCGTCGCGGTCACCCTCACGTTGCTCTCGAGCGCGGCCATGACCCTCGCCATCCGGCGCCCCGCCGAGCGATACGGCTCGCGCGCGGTCCTGATCGCCCAGGCCGGGCTCATCGTCGTCTCGGCCCTCGTCTTCCTCGCGACCGAGCAGCCCTGGCTGATCGTGGCGGCGGCCATGGTCGGCAACTTGGCGGTGGGCACCGGCGAGACCGGGCCCTTCCTCACGATCGAGCAGGTCGCGGTCACGCGGGCGACCCCGCGCGAGCGCCTGACCACGACTCTCAGCCACTACAACCTGATCGGCTATGGCGCCTCGGCCCTCGGGGCCGCCGCGGTCGCGCGGGCGGGCGCCTCCCCGCGCGTGCTCTTCGCGGTGTTTCTGCTGGGCGGCCTGATCCAGATGGCGGCCTACGCGCTCATGCGCGCCGACCCGGCCCGGCCCGCCGGTCCCCGGCCGGTGGTCACGATGCCGACGCGCCCGCTCGTCCGCCGCCTCGCCGCGCTCTCTGCCCTCGACTCGCTCGCGGGCGGCTTCGTGATCCAGAGCCTGATCGCGTACTGGTTCTACACCCGCTTCGGGATGGACCTCGCCGCGCTCGGCTGGACGTTCTTCGGCGCCCAGATCCTCTCCGGCCTCTCGCTGCTGCTGGCCGCGCGCCTGGCGCCGCGCCTCGGGCTGGTCAACACCATGGTCTTCTCGCATCTGATCTCGAACGTGCTGCTGATCGGCGTCGCGCTGGCGCCGTCGGCGCCGCTCGCGGTCGTGCTGCTGCTCGCCCGCCACCTGCTCTCCCAGATGGACGTGCCCACCCGCCAGACCTTCCTCATGCTGGCGGTGCAGGATCACGAGCGCGAGGGCGCGGCGAGCCTCACCAACATGAGCCGCACCCTCGCGCAGTCGATGAGCCCGGCCCTGACCGGCTGGGTGATGGCCAGCGTGTCGCTGGCGGCGCCGTTCTACCTGGGCGGGGGCCTGAAGATCCTCTACGACGTGATGCTGTACGCGACCATCCGCGACGTGGAGGCGCGCTGATCGCGCGCCGCGGTCAGCGGCGCGGGCGCCCGAGCATGCAGGAGATCTGGTAGCGGTGCCGCGCGACCCAGCGGTAGAGGAGCGGGGCCAGGGCCTCGACGCCGGGAAGCCGGAACGCCGACGCCAGCCAGCGCCAGCCGCGCATGCGGCGAAGGATCTCGGGGATCGCGGCGTCGCCCACCAGCACGCGGCCGTCCGGCAGGATCATCTGCATGGCCTGCAGACAGGCGCGCTCGTCCATCCAGGGGTAACGGGCGCGGCGCTCGGCGGCCTGGCACGGCAGGAACTCGAAGTGGCCGCGGACCGCGCGTCGCGAGATCCACGAGACACCGCCCCGGCAGAGGCCGCACGTGCCGTCATAGATCAGGACCGCGCGCGCTCGGTCGACCGGGACGGGGTGCTCTTCGACTCGCGGGTCCATCAGGCCGCCATTGTACTCCCCGTGTCAGCGGTAGGCACACGGGGGTACCACCGTGCGCCATGGGCCCTGTGTGAGATGGCCGCCGGGCGGAAACAGCCGCAGCTGCTCGGCGGGCAGCGCCGCGCGCATGCGCCGCCCGCGCAGGGTGAGGAAGTAGCCGGCGCGGGCCGCGTCGACGCCCAGGCGACGGAGATCCTGCGCATCGCGCGGCAGCGTGCGGCGGCGCTCGGTCACCAGGCGGCGCGCCGCGGTCGGCCCGATGCCGGGCACCCGCAGCAGCAGCTCGTAGGGAGCGCGCTCGAGCGGCACCGGGAACCGCTCCGCGTGGGCCAGCGCCCACGCGGTCTTCGGGTCGTGCTCGAGCGCCAGGTTGCCGTCGCCTTCGAAGACCAGCTCCTCGACCCGGAAGCCGTACTGGCGCAGGAGGTGCTCCGCCTGATAGAGGCGCCACTCCCGCGCGGCCGGCGTGGCCGGGAGGCCTTCCATCGGTGTTCCCTCGACCGGCTGGAACGCGCTGAAGTGCGCGTGATGGAGCAGCCCCTTGCGCTCGAGGCCGCCGACCACTCTCAGGATCTCGCGGTCGCGCTCCCCCTGGGCGCCCACCACGAACTGCGTGGTGGTGCCCGCCGCCGCGATCCCGGGCCGCCCCTCGAGCCGCGCCTCGCGCGAGAGGCGCCCGGCCAGCATGAGCGCCGGGAGCAGGTCGCCCGAGAAGTCCTTGTCGCGCGCGAGGCCGCGCACCACCGCGTCGCTTGGGCCTTCCAGGTTCACCGAGACGCGCGTGGCGAGGCGGGTGGCGGCGACGATCTGGTCACGCTCCGCCCCCGGCAGCATCTTGATGTGCACGTAGCCGCCGAAGCCCTCCCGCCGCCTCAGGATCTCCACCGCGGCGAGCATCCGGTCGACCGCCCGCGGGGCCCGCCCCGGGACGCCGGAGGTGAGGAACAGGCCCTGGGCGACGCCGGCGCGGTGCGACTCCATGAAGGTTCGCGCGACCTCCTCCGGCGAGAGCGCGGTGCGCTTCACCCGGCCGCCGCAGAAGGTGGGGCAGTAGCCGCACGAGAGCGAGCAGGCGTTGGTCTGCATGACCCGCATGAGCGTGGTGGAGCCGCCACCCGGCAGCCGCACCGGCCGTATGCCGACCGGTCCCTCGTTGAGGCGCGCGCGGGCCGGCAGGCCGGTCTCCCGGTCGTCGGCGGCCGCATCGGCCAGGATCCTGAAGCGTTGAGCCCGATCCATGGCTGATACTAAACACACGACGAGTATCAATGCAAGTCCACCTGAATGGGCTAGAATGGCCGGCCATGGGCCGCATCCGGGCGGGACTGGCGCTGCTGCCGCTGCTGGCGGCTGCGTGCGCCCACGTTCCCGGGCAGGAGGTGCCCGATGTCAGGACCCCGCTCGTGGTGGTGAACGAGATGCTGAGGCTCGCGGCGGTAAGTGCCGATGACGTCGTCTACGATCTGGGGTCGGGCGACGGGCGCATCGTCATCGCGGCCGCCCGCGACCGCGGGGCGCGGGGCGTCGGCTTCGAGATCGATCCCGACCTGGTCGCCCAGGCCACCGAGCGGGCGCGGCGTCTCGGGCTCGCGGAGCGCGTCACCTTCCACCAGGACGATCTCTTCAAGGCGGACCTGCGGGAGGCCACGGTGGTGACGCTCTACCTCTCCCCTGACCTGAACCGCCGGCTCCGGCCCAAGCTGCTGGAGGAGCTCCGGCCGGGCTCCCGCATCGTCTCGCACAACTTCGACATGGGGGACTGGACACCCACGCGGACGATCCAGGTGACGAGCAACGAGGGGACCCACACGCTCCACCTGTGGGTGGTGCCGGGCCGGAGGTAGGGCCGGACGGGCCCCCTCCCCCTTCGCCGGGGGAGAGGGCCCAGTGGCGGTTTAGGCGCCGGTGACGGCCTTGATGGCGTCGCGGGTCACCGAGACGAGGCGATCGACCTGCTCCTCGCTGACGACCAGCGGCGGGGCGAAGAAGATGTGCTCGAGGCGGGCGCGGGTGATCACGCCGCGCTTGGTCATCTCGGCCAGCACTCGCGGCCCCACCTTCTTGTCGGCGCCGAACGGCGCCTTGGTGCCGCGGTCCTCGACCAGCTCGACGCACGCGAGCAGCCCCTTGCCGCCGCGGATGTCGCCCACGTGCTTGTGGTCGCCGAGCGCCTGCTGCAGCCCCTTGTGCAGGCGCGTCCCCATGGCCGCCGCGCGCTCCCAGAGCCGCTCGCGCTCCATGATCTCGAGGTTCGCGATCCCGACCGCGCAGCAGGTCGGATGCCCCGAGTAGGTGTAGGCGTGCATCCACTTGTCCTCGGGCTTCACCTCGTCCATCGCCTGCTTGATCGTCTTCGACACCATGATGCCGCCGAGCGGCAGGTAGCCGGAGGACACGCCCTTGGCGAAGGAGACGATGTCGGGCAGCACGTTCCAGTGCTCGAGCGCGAACCACTTCCCGGTGCGGCAGAACCCGGTGATGACCTCGTCGGCGATGAACAGCACGTCGTGCTTGTCGCAGACCTTCCGCACCAGCGGGAAGTAGTCGTCGGTCGGATACAGCACGCCGCCGCCACCGTGGATGGGCTCGGCGATGAACGCGGCCACCGTGTCGGCGCCCTCGCGGACGATGGCCTCCTCGAGGAGCCGTGCCGCGGTCTGGCCCGCGGTCTCACCCGGCTTGGCGCCCTCCTGACGGTACGGATAACAAGTTGGAATATGCACGAAACCCGGCACCCGCGGCTCGAACATCTTCCAGTAGGGCGCCATGCCGGTGGCGCTCATCGCCTGCAGCGTCACGCCGTGATAGGCGAGCGAGCGCGCGATGACCTTCACCTTGTCCGGCTTGCCCTTGGTCTTCCAGTAGAAGCGCGCGGTCTTGAACGCGGACTCGTTCGACTCGGCGCCGCCCGAGGTGAAGAACACGCCCTGCATGTTCTTGTACGCGATGGTCATCAGCTTGGACGCGAGCTGGATGGCCGGGATGTTGGTCGAGCCGGAGTAGGCCGAGTAGTACGCCAGCTCGCGGATCTGGTTGGCCGCCGCATCCGCCAGCTCGGTCCGGCCGTGTCCCACGTTGACGTTCCACAGCCCGGCGAGGCCGTCGATGTACTCGCGGCCCTGCACGTCGGTCAGCACCGCACCGCGGCCCCGCACGTAGACCATCGGCTCCAGATGGTCGCTCGGGTGGTGCAGCGGGTGGATCAGGTGGTCCTGGTCGTCCTTGATGAGCTGCGCGGCCTCGACCGGCATCGGACTCCTCCTACGGGCTCGGCTGGTGGTAGATGGACGTCGCGGGCGCGTGGGCCCGGTAGTCGCCGCCCGGTATCGGCACGCCGCGGTCGAGCGGGCCGATATAGCGGTAGATCCACGCGGCCCGATCGCGGCCGTCCTCGCTCCGGACGGTGACCTCCCGGCGATGATACTGGGGTCCCTCCGCCGAGTCCAGCGTCCCCCACAGCGCGGGATCGGTGACGCGATATAGCTCGCCGTGGATGGCGCCGACGCCGCCCGGATCGTCGATCGCACCCGGGTAGGAGCCCAGGTCGAGGAGCCGCCCTTCGGCTCGCCCGCGTCCGAGATAGGTCGCGCGGCCGTCGAGGAGCCGATGCAGGCGGAATCCCCGCATCAGCGTGCCGTAGGTGAACAGCAGATCGACGGCCACCGGGGCGCGGCGGCTAGGCGCGGCGGCCCGAGTCCTTCGCCTCCTGCTCCTCACGGGAGCAGGCCCCGGGCACGGCTCAGGTCTGAATGCCGAGGCGCGGCAGCACCCAGCGGTTCAGCACGAGCCAGCCGATCAGGAGGGCGAGGACGGCGAGCGCGGCCCCCACCGGCTACTCCTTCGCCTCGGTGGGGCTCACCGCCTGCAGCACCGCGCCCAGGAAGTCCCGCTCGGGCAGCGCGCCCTCGAAGCCGACCCGATCGTTGATCACGATCTTGGGAACCGCCATCACCTGGTAACGCTGGGACAGCTCCGGGAACTCGTTGGCCTCGATGCACTCGGCTCGGACCCGGGGTGAGGCGATCGCCATGTGCTGCGCCAGGCGCACGGCCCGGGGGCAGTGCGGTCAGGTGGGGGTGGCGAAGACCTTGATCGTGACGTCCTCGGTGAGCCCGGCGAGCGCGGCCTTGGTCTCGTCGCTCAGGCCCGCCTCTCCGGTGGACACCGCGATGATCGAGTCGATGAGGTTCGAGAACTCGTAGCCGGCCGGGATGCCGAGGAACCGGATCCCGTAGTCCTTCGCGCCCTCCACCACCACGGCCGGCGCCTCGTCGATCCCGTAGGCCGTCGCCTGCTCGCGGTCGATGTGCGGGTTCAGCACCGTGACCGAGAGCTGGTCGGACAGCGCGGCCACCTCGCGGATCAGCGCCACCGTCTGGGTGTTCTGCTCGCCCCCCAGCTCGGTGGCGAACACGGTGAGCCGGACCGGTCCGCCGATTCGCTCGAACTCCTTGCGTACCGCCTCCTCGTCGCGTGGCTGGAGAAAGGGCATGAGCCGAGTATACCGGCTTACCCGGGCGCGCCGCGGACGATCTCCAGCATTCGCCGGTAGCCGGAGGGATCGATGCGCGCGTCGATCAGGGCGGGGCCCGGCGCGGTCTGCGCCCCGATCAGCGCGCGCTCGAGCGTCGGCTCGTCGGTGGCGGTGAACGCGCGCAGCCCGAAGGCGCGGGCCAGCGCGGCCAGGTCGGGGCCGCGGTAGCGCATCGAGACGCCCTCGAACCCCTTCTGCTCCTGCTTGATCCCGATCAGCGAGAGCGCCTCGTCGTTGAAGACCACGACGAGCAGCGGCAGCCGGAGGCGTGCCGCCGTCTCGAGCTCGGCCGCCACCATCATGAGCCCGCCGTCGCCGGTGAAGCAGACCACCCGACGGTTGGGATGGACGAGCTGGGCCGCGATGGCCGCGGGCAGCGCGAACCCCATGGTGGCGAGGCCGTTCGAGATCAGCAGTTCGCCGGGCTCGAGGGCCTGCCAGTACGTGGTCGTCGGGAACATGTGAGCGCCCGCGTCCACCGTCGCGATGCTGCCCGCCGGGGTCAGCTCCCGGGTCATCTGGGCCACCCGGTGCGGGGCCAGGCCGGGCACCGGGATCTCGAGCGCGGCGAGGCGCTCCCGCCGCATCCGGTCCACCTCGACCACGTCCCAGTCCGCCGAGGCGCCGCGCCCCATGATCCGCGGCGCCAGGTCCTCCAGGATCGCGCCCGGCTCCCCCACCACCTCGAGCGCCGGCGTGAAGTAGGCGTCGCCACCCGGGGCGCGCAGCCGCGGGTCGGCGGCGGCGACGCGGGTCAGACTCAGCACCGGGGCGGCGTACGGCCAGCGCCGCGGGATCAGCTCGACGGTGTCGAGGCCGAAGGTGATGATCAGGTCGGCGCGCGAGACCAGCGGCTCCTCGAGCGCCCCGCCGGTGAAGATGCCGAGGGCGAGCGGGTGCGGGTCCGGGATCGCCCCCTTGCCCTTGTAGGTCGTCAGCACCGGCGTGGGGAGCGCCTCCGCGAACGCGCGCAGCCACTTGGCGTCCGCGGCCCGGCAGCCGAGGCCCGCGATCACGATCGGCCGGCGCGCCGCCCGGATCATCGCGGCGGCGCGCTCGAGCAGGTCGCCGTCGAGCGCGGCCGGCGGCGCGGGGGTCACCGACGTCGCGACCGGCATGGCGCTCCGCCCCGCGACGTCGGCGGGGAGATCGAGGTGCACCGGTCCGCGCGGCTCCGCGAGCGCCAGCTGCACCGCGTGGGCCACCCAGTGTGCCGCCGAGTCCGCCCCCACCGTGACGCTGCCCTTGGTGATCGGCCCCACGTGCGCCGCGTGGTCGAGGTACTGGTGCGTCGCGTACTCGAGCACGCTCGCGGGGTGCCGGTCGCTCACGTAGATGAGGGGCGAGCGGTCGAGCCGCGCGTGGGCCAACCCGGTGGCGCTGGCGGTGACCCCGGGGCCGAGGGTCGAGAGCACCGCGCCCGGGTGCCCGGTCAGCTCCCCGGTGACCGCCGCCATGATGCAGGCCGCCCACTCCTGGTGGCAGAGCACGAAGGGCAGGCCACGGCTCCGAGCCGCCTCGAGCACTTCCAGGTTCGAGCCGCCGCCCGGCACGCCGAAGAGGCGCGACACCTCGGCTCGCAGCAGGCTCTCGACGATCAGGTCCGCGACGGTGGGCATGGTCTCAGGCGCGCTCGACCGGGTAGCGGCCCCTACGCCACGCCGCCCGGAGCCGGTCGCGCGGCTAGCCCCCCGCCAGGCGCCGGAGGACGGGCTCCATGCGCTGGAGCGCCTTCTTGAGGTTCGCCTCCGAGCTGGCGTACGACAGGCGCAGGTAGCCTTCGCCGTACTGGCCGAACGCCGACCCGCCGAGCACCGCCACCCCCGCCTCCTGCAGCAGGGCCTCCGCGATCTCGGCCGAGGGCCGCTTCAGCGCCTTCACGTTGGGGAAGACGTAGAAGGCCCCGCGCGGCGAGCGGCACGAGACGCCGGGCAGCCGGTTGAGGCCGGCCACCAGCACGTCGCGCCGCCGCTTGAACTCGGCCACCATCTCGGCCACCGGGGTCTGGTCGCCCTGGAGCGCGGCGATGCCCGCGTGCTGGGTGAACGAGGCGGTGCACGAGTTGGAGTTCACCATGAGCCGGGTCACGTGCTCGGCCAGCGCCACCGGCATCACCCCGTAGCCCAGCCGCCAGCCGGTCATCGCGTAGGCCTTGGAGAAGCCGTCGAGGATGATGACCAGGTCCTTCATGCCCGGAAAGCGGGTGATCGAGGCGAACTCGCCCTCGTAGAGGAAGGCCTTGTAGATCTCGTCGGCCAGCACCGGGATGCGGTAGTGCTTCGCGATCTCCGCGATGCGCCCGAGCTGGTCGACCTCGAGCACGCCGCCGGTGGGATTCTGGGGCGAGTTGATGACGATCAGCTTCGTCTTGCGGGAGACGCTCTTCTCGAGCACGTCGAGGTCGAAGCCGAAGCCGCTCTCCTCGCGCAAAGGGATCGGCACCGGCTTGCCGCCCACGAAGTTGATCACCGATTCGTAGATCGGGAAGCCCGGGTTCGGATGCACGACCTCGTCCCCCGGGTTCACCAGCGCGGTGATCACGAAGTACATGATGGGCTTGGCGCCCGGCGTCACCACGATCTCGTCCGAGGTGATCGGGAGGCTGCGCGTGCCCTCCACGTCCTTCACGATGGCCTCGCGCAGCTCCGGCAGGCCCGCGGCCGGCCCGTAGTGGGTCGCCCCGCTGTCGAGCGCCCGCTTGCCCGCCTCGCGGATGTGCTTCGGCGTGTCGAAGTCCGGCTCGCCGATCTCGAGGTGGATGATCTCCTTGCCCTGCCGCTCGAGGGCCTTGGCGCGCGCTAGCACCTCGAACGCCGACTCCGTGCCCAGACGTGACATCCGCTCCGCGAATTCCATGGTGGCGCCGATCGTAGCAGAGCTTCCGCGCATCAGACAAGCCCGCCCGCGTCCGTTCTCCGCGCGCCGCCGATGGTCCGCCGGTGCCGCTCGATCTGCTCGTACGTCTCCGGCGCGGCAAACACTCCCGCGAACACGTCCACGCTCATGTCGATGCTCACGGTCAGCGGATGGTTCTGCCAGATCTCGAACAGCTTCTTCTGCCCCGCCGTCACCGCCCGCGTGTGTCCGGCCACCCGCGCGAGCATGCGCCGGGTCTCGGACACGAGCCGGTCCGGCGGGACGACCGCGTTCAGCAATCCGTAGGGGGCCAGCTCGGCGACCGGGTAGCTGTCTCCGGTGAGAATCACCTCCTTGGCTTTCGCCAGCCCGATGTGCTGCTGGAGCAGGGCGATGTCGCACACCGACGGCACCCCCACCTTGATCTCCGGGAGCCCGAAGGTGGCGTGCGGCACCGCGATGCGAATGTCCGCGACCAGCGCCAGCCCCAGCCCGGTGCCGAGACAGTGCCCGTTGATCGCCGCGATCGTGGGAAACGGTGCGGTGCGGACCGCGCCCAGCAGCCGCCGGTTCCGGAGGATGAACTCCTGGGCCCGCGGCGGCGTGAGCTCCTCGAACGCGGCCAGATGCATGCCCGCCGAGAACGAGGTCCGGCCCGCGCCGGTGAGGACGGCGGCCCGCGCGCGGTCACCGGCCTCCTCGAAGATCTCGGACAACCGGTCGAGATCGGCCAGGGTGAACGCGTTGCTGGCTTCCGGGCGATCGAACGTGATCCACCAGACGCCGTCTTCTTCGCGCAGATCGACTGCCGGGGTGCCGAGGTCACGCTTTGCCATCGCCGCTCTCTCCTCCTGGCCCACGCGGGCCCCTCAGCGTAGCACCGAGCCGCGGCTATACTCGACCGCGTGGAGTTCGTGGAAATCTCCGCCGGCTGGTTCTGGATGGGCTGGGAGGAGGGACACCCGGGCGAGCGTCCCCGCCATCGCGTCTGGCTCGACGCCTTCGCCATGGCCCGCGCCCCCGTCACCAACCGCGAGTACGCCCCGTTCCTCGAGGACACCGGCGCCGCGCCGCCCGGATGGTGGGCGGATCCGCGCTTCGCCGATCCGGAGCAGCCGGTGGTCGGCGTGAGCTGGCACGACGCGACGACCTACTGCGGGTGGCGATCCGGCCGCACCGGCCTTCGCGTGCGCCTCCCGTCGGAGGCCGAGTGGGAGAAGGCGGCGCGGGGCGGCCCGGACGGCGCGCGCTTCCCCTGGGGCGACGAGCGCCCGGCCCGGGCCGGCTTCGATCGCCCGCCCCGCCCGGCGGAGACGCCGGCCAACCCGCTGGGGTTGCTCGCGCTCTCCGGCGTCTGCCACGAGTGGTGTCTCGACTGGGAGGAGGAGACCTACTACACGCGATCGCCCGCGCACGACCCCCGCGGCCCGGAGACCGGCACGCGCCGCGTCTCCCGCGGCGGGGCGTGGCGACACCAGGATCCGTGGAGCCCGGTGGCCCATCGCTCCTCGCTGCCCCCGGACCGCCGCTACTCCGACTACGGCTTCCGCCTCGTGCGCGCCGCGTCCCCCGCCGATCCGCCCTAGAGCGTCGCCAGCGCCGAGCGCGCCGCGGGCAGCCAGTGGCGCATGTCCATCGCCTGGAGCATCAGGGCGGCGGCGGTGAGGTGGTCCCGCGCCGCGTCGCGGCGGCCGGCGCGGGCCGCGAGGGTGCCGAGGTCGAGGCGCGAGAGCGCCTCGAGCGGGCGCATGCCGAGCGCGAGCGCGCCCGCCAGCGCGCCTTCGCAGTGGCGCGCGGCCGCGTCGGGGTCCGTGGCCGCGAGCGCCTCGCCCAGCGTGCGGAGCGCGCCCGCCGCGTAGCCGCGCTCCTCCTGCTCGGAGGCGAGCCGATGCGCCTCCTGCGCGGTGGCCACCGCCTCCTCGACGCGCCCGGCCAGACGATAGGCCTCCGCGAGCCACGTCAGGCGCAGCGCCTGGCGGCTCAGGATGCGCAGGCTGGCCGCCCGCCCCGCCCCCTCCTCCAGCAGCAGCACGCCCTCGGCCACGCGCCCGGCCCGCGCCTCGGTGGCCCCGCGGGCGCAGAGCAGCATGGGCAGCCACGCGGTGATCTCCATCTCGCGCGAGAACGCGATGCCGCGGTCGAGCCCGGGCACCGCCGCGTCCGTGTGCCCGCGGCTCAGGTGCGTGAAGCCCACCGTCATGAGGCTCCCCGCGATGCTCCACGGATGATCCGCGGCTTCCGCGAGGGCCAGCCCGGTGTGGATGCACCCGAGGGCCTCCGCGAACTCGCCCACGTCGGTCAGCGATGCGGCGAGCCAGATCCGCGCGGCCACCGAGATCAGCCCGGCCATGCCCCACCGCTCGCGGGCCAGCTCTCCCTCGACCGCGGACACCGCGCTCCGGAGATGGCGCTGGGCCGCGGGGTGCACCCCGAGCACGTGGTGGGCCTGGCCGAGCCCGAAGGACGCGGCGATCTGGAGCGGCCGGTCGCCGAGCCTCGCGCCGATGTCGAGCGCGCGCTCCGCCGAGCGGATCGCGGCGGGCTGCTCGCCGAGCGTGTAGTAGGACTGGGTGAGGTACGCCGAGACCCAGCCGAGGCGGCCGTGGTCCCCGACGGCCTCGGCCCGCTCCTCGGCCCGCCGCAGGTGCGCGAGGGTGCGGGTGAACTCGCCGAGCGGGGCCAGCGAGGCGCGCAGGTCGAATACCAGGTCGATCGCGGCGGGGAGCGCGGCCTCGCCCGGCCCGTCGGCCTCGAGGATCTCGAGCGCCTGCTCGTAGAAGGTCACCGCCTCGCGGTGCGCCGACCGCGCGGCGGCCCGCAGGCCGGACTGGCGCAGGAAGTCCACCGCCCGCTCGCGCAGGCCGCCGCGCAGCGCGTGGAAGGCCAGGCGCTCGACGTGCTCCCCCAGCCGGTCCGGGTAGAGCGCCTCGACCACCTCCACGATGCGCGCGTGCAGCGCGCGCCGCGTCTCGTGCAGCAGGCTGCCGTAGGCGACCTCGTGGGTGAGGGCGTGCTTGAACGTGTACTCGACCTCGGGAAAGAAGCTCGCCTCGTACAGCAGCTCCCCCGCCTGCAGCTGCTGGAGCGCCGCCCGCAGCGCCTCCTCGGGCAGGTCCGCGATGGCCTCCAGGATCGGCAGCGAAACGTCCTTGCCGATCACCGACGCGGACTGCAGCACGTGCTTGGCCTCCGCGCTCAACCGATCGATGCGCGCGGCCAGCACCGCCTGGACGCTGCCCGGGACCTGGACCGCCTCGAGCGGCTTCACGAGCCGCCGGGCGCCCGGCTCGCCGAGGAGGGCCTGGGTCTCCACCAGCGCCCGCACGCCCTCCTCGAGGAAGAGCGGGTTGCCGTCGGTGCGCGCCACCAGCAGGGCCTTGAGCGGATCCAGCGCGGGATCGGTCCCGAGCAGGGTGTCGAGCAGGGTGCGCGCGATCGCGGGCGGGAACGGATCGATCCGGATCTGGGCGTAGCCCGGCCGGCTGCCCCACGCGTGCTGGTACTCGGGCCGGTACGCGACCAGGATCAGCAGCCGGCTGCCCCGCAGCCGGTCCACCAGGGCGTCGAGGAGCGCCTGCGTCTCCTCGTCGACGCGCTGGAGGTCCTCCACGATCAGCACCACCGGCTGCCGGCGCGTCTCGGCCAGCAGCACGCTGCGGACCGCCTCCTGGATGCGGCGCCGGCGCTGCGGCGGGTCGAGCTGCGGCCACGCGGGATCCTGCGGCTCGAGGTCGGCGAGGGCGTGGAGCGCCGGCACGTGGGCCTCGAGCGCCGGATCGAGGGCCACGACCTTGGTGGCGATCTTCTCGCGGATGACCCGCGCGTCGTCCCGCGGCTCGACCTGGAAGTAGCGGCGGAGCGCCTCGATCACCGGCAGCCACGATGGCGTGCGCCGGTAGGCGATCGGCCGGCCCTCGAGCACCAGCGCGTCGGCGATCCACGGCCCCTCGGTGAACTCGCGGATGACGCGCGACTTGCCGACGCCGGCCTCGCCCACCAGCGCCACCATCCGCCCGTGGTCGCCGCGGGCGCGCTCGAGCGCCTCCCGGAGCCGGGTCACCTCGGTGTCGCGGCCGACGAAGCGTGAGAGCCCGCGCACGGTGGCGGCCTGCAGGCGGTAGCGCGCGGGGCCCGGCCCGGTCAGCTCGTAGACCTCGATCGGCTCGGCCGCGCCCCGCACCGGCACCGGGCCGAGCGGGGTCACCGCGATGTAGCTCTCGGCCAGCCGCCGGCTCTCCGCGGTCAGGAGCGTGACGCCG
>Ga0075433_10000394_pt1 | contig 27749 bp, 19 predicted proteins | sample RhiMethybrSRZTD2_FD_75299 | JGI IMG/M metagenome (GOLD analysis project Ga0075433, IMG submission 75299) | Populus rhizosphere microbial communities from Tennessee, USA - Rhizosphere MetaG P. TD hybrid SRZTD2 | ecosystem: Host-associated > Plants > Roots > Rhizosphere > Soil | place: USA... | reverse complement strand
GCTACTTGCGACGCTTCCAAAGCTGGCCATATTCCTCCGGCTTTGCCGACGTAGATATTCACTGCATCAGCCGCCTCGATGCGAGCCACATTCACAACATCCCTGGAGCTCCAGACGCTTTCATCGAGAAGAATGGGAATCCGGCTGTGACCTCGCAACGCAGCCGTCTCGTGCAAGTGATCTGCAGAAAGCGGCTGCTCGATAGAACTAATTCTCAATTCCTCCAAACGTGAGAGAGCCAAGCGTGCTTCTCCCAGCGACCAGCCTCCATTGGCGTCCACACCAAGCGGAGCCGTTTCTCCAAGAACCCTACGAACTGCTGCAACCCTCTCCAGGTCATTCGCCAGACCGGTTCCGACCTTGACTTTGAATTTCCGAAAACCCGCTTCCCAGGCCTGCCGGGCGATGGCCGCGGCCTTCTCGGGCGCAACTCCAGAAATCGAAAACTTGGAAGCGACCGAGTTGCGAATAGGGCCACCTAACAAAGCGCCCACGGATAGTCCGCACGACTTTCCCAGAAGGTCCCACAAAGCCATCTCGATGCCGGCCTTCGTAAAGGAAAATCCCGCCAGAGCTCGATCCATGGCATTTCGCGCCGTCCTGGGTGCAAACGATTGAGCCAAGAGCAATGGGGAAATGACCTTCTTGATGGCTGCCTCGGCAGTGTCGAAGCCTTCGCCACTCCACAAGTACGTTCCACTTACTTCGCCGATGCCCTCCAGGCCCTCGGCACGGACTCGAATGATCAGGAATGGAGAGTGATCGTGAGTGCCGGCACCGCCCGTGATAATCCATTCGGGCTTGATGGGAACGAGAACACGTTCGGTTATGATGGCTTCGATTTTTGGCATTCTATTGATGTTCGCAAATCACGATGACACCTCTGGTGCTTTAACTCGATCGACCGCCATTCCGCCTTCGGGCATTCCTGCGCCCAAGCGAAACTGTCAATAAATTGGAGAAGCCGCTCTGCGAGAGGCTCATCCGTTCACAGAACGGACGCTACACAAAACCGGTCCCACACTCGGCGACCAGCTTTGATACAAACGTGCTTTGTCACGTCGCCTGATTGGCCCTTCTCTGAACCTCTCGAATCATTTCCGCTGACGATAACGCGGGATCAAGATCCCGTGGCTTCTTTCCGGTTCCTTCAAAAACCTCCTTCACGTTCCATTTCGAATAGAGGCGGAGCGGCAACGATGGATCGATCTTTTCGTAGAGCCGCGGAGGAATATCAGACCATTCAGACGTACGGGGTTTTCCGGTACGAGAGTAGTAGATATGCAGAGTCTTTCTGAGGCTTGAGTGCGGCTTGAGCTTACCGGCGTGTAAGCAACGAGCATGAAAAATCAAGGCCGTTCCCGCCAGACCCAGCACATCAAACTCCATTCCAGGTGTGACCTGCTCTGGCCGGAGGTCTACCAACCGGTTGTGTGTTTCAGGGATAATGCTGAAACAGTGTTCCTTGGCAGAAACGTCGGTCAGGTAGTACACCACAGCCACGGCATCGATCTCCATCCGACGGCCGTAATCCCGAGTCAAATCACGATGCCAGCCCTTGAGATCCCTCAACTGGTCTGTGGGTCTGCGTAGCATCATGTCAAACTCTTCAAAGGTGACGTCCTCTCCAATCAGCGCGCGAAGAATGTCAAGTGTTACCGGATTTTCAATAGCCAAGTCAAAATCGTCGACAGTCGGCAATACATTGGCCGCCGTGCTATTGGCGCTGCTGAGGTGAACCCATTCTTCAGGATGTTCCTGCATGAATCCGTCGAAGGCCCGACTCATGATGGCTGTCTGTTGCGCAGAAAGAGCGCTCGGGAGTACCAGGAAACCTCTCTCGTCAAATTCTTCGCAAAGCGCTTGAATGCGACTCGATTGTGTACCCATTGCGCTGAACCTCCGTGAGCAACAGAGAAGTGTTTGGTTGCACTCCTCTGACCAAACTAACGTGAAAATCTGTTTCCGATGACTGGATCTTTCATAAAAAATGCGAGACTCAGAGTGTAGCTTTGCGACAATGCTCCGTCAACGCTTTGGAAAGCAATGTCCAGCAGGCTGTACAGTTCATAGTGCGTCAATGGACACGTCGCCTCCAGCTCGCAGCCTGCTGTGTTAGGATTAAGTCGCGGGTGTTCAGGTTGTAACTTGCGCTGAGGCAAAGAGGATCGAGAGAAAGGGTGGATGTGATACTGACCGCTCCTCCTGACGGTGGACGGCCAAAAGGCATCTTCCTGCCGGACAGCTGACCATCAGAATGCATTTCGCTACCAAGCCTTTTTGCTGTGGGCCATGCAAAGAAGAGGCCAGTGCTGCACGGCGGACGAAAAAGCAGACCATGTTTCATAGAACTGGAATTGTGTTCCCACCTCAAAGGCAGAGAGTGGGAACCTGCCTCCGAACGGCGATACGCGCCTGGAGAAGTCGCCGCTCCGGGAGCGTCTCCCACCTTAGCCTACAGGCCATCATTCTGGGGCTGTGCTCCACCGTCACGCCTGTATTTTCTCAAGGCAGTCCCTCTTTGATACGCTTTCTGGATGTTCTTCCCGACTCGGGAATCAAGTTCCGACATCATTTCTTCAGAAGCGAGCAAGGAGAGAACTACCGCATGAACCAATATGACCATGGTTCAGGTGTTTTGGTAGCCGACGTCAACGGCGACGGCCTGATGGATATCTATCTGCTCGACTTCCTGGGCCCAAATGCTCTCTGCATCAATAAAGGAAACTTCAAGTTTGAAGATGTCGCCAAAAGGGCTGGCGTTGAGATGCCTGAGTCCGTATCAGTCGGGGGTGCCTTTGGTGATTACGACAATAACGGCACTGCCGACCTCTATGTGACAACTTATCAGACCGGAAACCGGCTCTTTAAGAACCGCGGGGATGGGACCTTCGAGGATGTGACCCAAAAGGCCGGCGTGGAGCACGTTGGGCACTCCAGCGCGGCGATTTGGTTTGACTACGACTTGGATGGGTACCTGGATCTTTACCTAACCAACGTCGGCGCTTTCACGGTTCCGGAACCGAGCCCCGATGCGCCTTATGCGCGTCGAGGCATCAATCTCCCGCTCAGTTACATCATCGGGCATCCCGAAGCCGATCATGGAGGCGCAGCCAACGTTCTTTACAGAAACAATGGCGATGGGACCTTCACCGACGTGACGAATAAAGCAGGGGTGAGCTGCGTGGGATGGAATGGAGACGTTACGGCCGGCGATTACGATTTGGACGGTTATCCCGACCTTTACGTTTCACAAATGTTCGGCGCCAACCATTTGTTTCACAATAACGGCAACGGTAGCTTTAGCGACGTGACTCGCGACACCTTGGGCCGCACCTCCTGGGGTGCGATGGGAGCGCTTTTTTTTGACGCCAACAATGATGGCCGCCCCGACCTTTATGTCGTAGATATGCATTCCGACATGTGGACCCATGCCAATCCGGTTGGAACGGTAGAACCGAGTGTCAAGTACGATACGCCAAAGGGGAAAATGGCGGAGGGTTGGAAAGTTGTGACCAAGCCGGAGCAGACCCGAGCGAAATGGGTACTCTTCGGAAACACATTCTTTGTGAACCGGCAGGACGGTTCCTTTGAGGAGCGCTCCGAGCCAGCCGGACTCGAGAATTTCTGGCCGTGGGGAGCGGTGGCCGGGGACTTTGACAATGACGGCTGGCAGGACCTTTTTATTCCGGCAGGCATGGGATATCCTTTTGCCTACTGGCCCAACTCTCTGATGATGAACACCGGGAAGGGTGAATTTGTTGAACGGGCAACCGAGTCAGGCATCGAACCTCCAGCCCGTGGCAAGTATATTGAGGATCTCAAAATCAAAGGCGAATCTTGTTCCAAAAGTTCGCGAAGTGGCGCGGTGGCTGATTTTGACGGAGACGGCAAGCTTGACCTGGTTGTAAATAACTTCAACCACGAACCATACCTGTTCCGTAACATGAGCCCTGCAAGACACTTCCTTCAAATACGCCTGCGGGGCAAGAAAGCAAATCGGGACGGTTTTGGAGCAAAGGTGAAAGTTGTCTCCGACAAGCTGGTCCAATATCGAGAGGCTCACTCGTCCGGCGGTTATCTGACCCAAAGCAGCCCGATCCTCCATTTCGGTCTAGGCCAGAATGCTGCGATCGACCGTGTTGAGGTCATCTGGCCTGGAGCCAAGCAGCCTCAGGTCGTCCCCCGACCGAAGATTGACACTCTGATTACAGTGGAGGAGCAGTGAAGATGGTCTTCACGCAACCACCGAAAGTCGCATAGATGCGTCTCAGCAAGCCGGTTGTTCAACAGGTAAGGGGACCTGGAGCCCTAATGATGAACCTCTTCCTCCCAGTGTTGTGCCTGTTCTTGTTTGCGCTTGATGCCAACGCCCAGTCCATAACCTTCAAGACCGCCGAGGCCAAAGCCCACTATGAGAATGCGGCGCGTCTGAGCGAAAAGGCAGCCTGGGCCGGCGCGCTTTTGGAATTGAATCGCGCGCGGGAGCTGGAACCTTCCAATCCTGAAATCCTCGTCGAGTTGGGCGTTGTTTTGGGAGAGCTGAATCAGTGGAAAGAAGCGACTTGGTCTCTCAAGAAGGCCCTTGACCTGGCGCCCAGCTCGGCGCGCGCTCACTACAACCTCGGTGTCACTTTGGACCGGGCCAATCCAGGAAAACAGCTGGGCACGCCGGAATACCGGAAGGCGCTCCAGCTCAATGCCAAAGATGTGGGATCTCTCATCAACCTGGCGGCCAACATCGGAGATGAGAATAGCGAAGAAGCAAAACAGTTGCTTCTGAAAGCGGTGGGCCTGGAGCCACGAAATGCTAAGGCCTATTTCAATTTGGGTCTGCTCCTCAAGAACGAGGGGGATTCCAAAGGAGCTATTGAGGTCTTACAGAAAGCCATTAGTTCAGATCCGGAGCCTGCGGAGCCCAGGCGGCATTTGTTGAGTCTTCTGGTGGCACAGGAAAGATGGGACGAGGTCTTGGCACAGTGCCTGGAGATTCTGAAACGGAACCCAGAGGATTGGAATACCCGCTACACTCTGGCACAGACCCTAATTCGGCAAGGTAAAACCGATGAAGGGCGAGCAGAGCTCCAGAAATCTCAAGAAGTCCGGCAGTCGCAGCAGAAGCAGGAAGAGGTGAAGAAGTTGATTGACACGGGGGTCTCTCAACTGACCCGGGGCGAGGTGGAGAACGCGATCAAGACTCTTAACTCGGCCATCGAAATTAATCCGGACTCATCACAAGCGCACATGTATTTGGGTGTGGCGCTGGCTTCCAAGGGAAACGTCGCTGAAGGAATTGGTGCCTTGAACCGCGCCGTTACACTGGACCCTTCGAGCGCCAGAGCTCATCATAATGTGGGAACCGTGCTGATGCAGGCCGGTCAGATTCCAGCCGCTCGAGAGGAGTTCGAAAAGACGCTTGAGATTGATCCCTACTTCTCTGAAGCGCACAACAACCTTGGCCTGATTCTTTCCGGCGACGGACAGGTCCCGAAAGCCATCGACCACTTTCGCGTCGCCTCTGAGCTGAATCCCAGTTACCTGGAGGCAGTGTTCAATCTGGGCTTGGCCTTGCGCTCGGCCCAGAGGCTTGATGACGCTCTGCGAGCCTTTCGTCGCGCAGCCGAATTGGCCCCCAATAGCCCTCAGGTGCAGCTTGCGCTGGGCATGACTCTAAAAGACAAAGGTAATCTGCAGGAATCTAAGAAAGTCCTCGAGCGAGCTCAGGCGTTGAGCGAGGCAAAAGGTCCGAACGCACCCAAAGAATAGAGAGTTACTTCAAAAACCCTTGTACGCAGCTGCGGTCGCTGGCTCTGTGGAGGATGACTCTTTCCACAACTATGCTGAGGTCAGTCTAAAGAAGCGGCGAGGAACTGGAATTATTGGAGCCCGCAAATGAATAGCTATACCCCAGATGACAAAATAGCTCTCAAGCGGCATCTCTACCCTCAGCGCGAGAAGGAGGGGCGGCAGTATTTCTCAGCTTTCGTCGCCGCCTTGCGGGACGCCAGAAAGGCAACTTTGCGCGACAAGTATGGGCGAAGGGGGGAATCGGCTCAACGGCACAGTAGCTGGCTTGGAGCAATGGGATATATGGCACTTCTCGATCAGATTGGTAAGTGCTTCAAACCGACTTTCAAGCAGAAAGAGCCAGAGAATAATAATATAAGGAAGGCGCTCAAGTACTTTTCGAATTTGTCCGACGATGAGATAGATGCAATCTATGCCCTCCGTTGTGCATTCGCACACGATTTTGCGCTGAGCAATATTTACAATGACAAGCGAAACAAGCCACATCCGTTGACGAGAAGGTTCAGTGTGGTTGCAAGCAATGGCCCTCTAGTGACGCCCTCAAGAAAGCAGTGGGAAGGAGAGTTCCAGAGTGATGATGTCGAAGCGATCACGATCGTCAACCTAGTGGCTTTGGGAGATGTTGTCGAGGAAGTGGTCGCAAAGGTGCGTCAGCTCTTTCGATTGGCGCAATTAGAGCTGGTGTTGCGAGATGGGGTCAATGAGTTAAAACGCAGGTATGCCCTTTGTAGCTGGTAGTAGCTACCAGACTTCCAGTTGATCTGGCGTGCGGACGAGCAAACCCGGCACCCTAAAGCGCCGCATTCTGCAGGTTTCGATTGGTTCAGGCGCTGCCCTTACCCAAGGCGTGCTCATCTCGATGGTGTCTCGCCAACAGAACCGGGAACCCCAGCATCGCGCTTGCTCCTACTTCCTCACTTCCTCAGCGACTCCCTCTCGGCCCTGGTGAAATCCGAATACTCGATCATCTGTTTGGCAAGGTCCATCGGGTAGGTCACTTTCACATCGACAACTTTTCCTTGAGCGTCCCGAACCGGCTCCAACCTTGGCATGACAAACCCTGAGTACGCAGCAATGTCCAGCTTCTTAACACGTTCCTGAACTTCACCACGAAGTTTCGGATCTACCTTCAGTCCATACTTGTCAATCAGCGCCTTGGCCGCACTCAGATCTCCTTCAGCTTTGATTCGCATAACCTCAGCCAGAAGTTCTCCGACAGTTTTTCGGGCAGCCTCGAAATCCAGGATGCGGTAGTATGTTTTGCCGTCCCGCACTTCGACCTTCACCCCATTCGAATGCTCGATAAGATAGTGCCCGATCAATGCACGATCCTTCATGTGGTCCTCAGAAAGCTGATCGCTTTTCCCGATGCGGCGAAGCTGAGTGAGCGCTACGCGAACGGCTTGACGAAGCATCGTTTCCCCAATCTTCCGCGCTTCCTCCTTGTCTTTTGCCAAGCCAATGTCCACCAGTTTGTCGTCCCAACCGTTCCATAGGGCCACCAGGTCGGCGCGGGCCTCTTCCAGCGTGTTGTAGTAACCAGGAAGGAAATCAGACGGGTCTTTGCCTCTAAGCTTGTCGCTTACCTTGCCGGACCCGTGGCCGATCACCTCGTGCATGGCGGTGTGCAGATTGTCTGCTCGGGAGCCGTACTTGTCATCCATTGCGACCTCCTCGGCATCCCAAGCAAACTCCTTCACCAGCACCCTTCCCTGAGATTTCTCGTAGGCCTCGACGATGTTGTGAAGCAGCACGCTTTTGCTGCCATACTGCTGCCGAATCGCCTGCTCGTTGGGCAGATTGATGCCTATGGGCGAAATCGGTCCAGTGCCTCCCGTTCCCGTCACTACATTAATCACGTTGGCAATTGGAGAATGGTCGATCTTTTTCTTGAATGTGTCATTCCATGGCGCTTTGTCTTCAAAATACTGCGCGAATTTCGCCAAGTTTTGCATGAGCCTGGTCTGCTCCGGATCGGTGTAAAAGATGGAGGCCTCCCACTCAGCCTTCTGGCCGCGCGGATCGAGATAGACTTCGATAAAACCCATAATGAAGTCGACGTTGGAAGTGTCCTTTACCCAGTGAATGTTGTACTGCCGAAAGTCCTCGACATTCCCGGTTTCGAAAAAGCGAATCAACTTTCGGATCGTCTCGGCTTGATAGTCGGAAGAGGCATAAGGAATGGCCATCTCAAGATACTTGATCACTGCTTTCAGATCGGCTGAGTACAAGCCGGCGGGTGCGCCGCCGCCGCCCGCGCGCCAGACCTTCTCTTCAAGTTTTCCCCTCTCCTTACTGACAAAGGAATTCAGCGGATTCTTCTCCTTGCCCGCTTTCGCCCAGGCGTCCACTTGAGCAAAGGTGAGCCCGCGAGCATAAAAATTCACTGAGCTGGCAGAAATGAAGTCTTTCCCAGGGCTCTTGTCTGTCATGACGGGTTCGAAATCTGGGTCAAAAATCGTTGACTTGAGATTCTCCAGTTTGCTCTCCAGAGTTTCTCCACTTGTCAGATTGAAATGGGCTCCGTTTTGGAGAGCCCTAGTGCACGCACTCTTGAAATCCTCAAACGAACAAGCCGGGACGAATTTCTTTGATGTCAAGTCGTCATAGAACCCGTTGTTGATCCAGAACAGTTTGAGGTAGTCATCGAGTTTCCGCACGACCTCAGGATTAATGCCTGCCGAGTATTGATGGATCTGCTCAAGAAGCTGGCGAACTTCCAGAGCCCTGCGATGATGCTGATCGATCGCAATATCCCTCCCAGCTTGTGCCGCCAGGCTCAGGTAATAGACAAGAATTCTTTCGGTCGATTTGAGTTGTTCGAATCCATCGGCGTAAAGCTGGACTACATTCGCGGGTCCGACCCGTTCCAACTTGTATTTTCGTTGTTCCTCCAACTTGGGCGCGACCTCCTCTCGAGTTGAACGTGTGCAGGATGAAGTTAAGGAAGCGCAGAGCGCTAATGCAAGTATCACGAAATGTCTGTTCATGGGTCTCCTAGACCGAGTGCTGTGCTCTAGCCAATTTGTCGGACCTTCCGCTCATACTTCTCTCGCCTTGCTCCTGACCCCTCACCCGCCCCCTCAAAGGGGCGAGGGAATCAATTCTTATTCGTTCTTGCCCTCGCCCCCGTTTCGGGGGAGAGGGTCATGGTGAGGGGGGGCCGTCAACTCGGAAGTGTGTTTTCAAACCTGAACTGAACTACTGATCAATGTATATACTTCGCCACACCACGACAGGCAGGCGTGTCGGGAATACTTCCGTCCAGCAACTGCACGGCTGTGCAGGCCCATGCGGCGGCGAGCTGGGAGGAAGCGGAATTTGTCTCGTGATAGTGGCTCGGCACACCTTTCGCGCGACAGGCATCCTCAGCCTGGCGGCTGGCCGGTCCTGCAGGATCAACTTGGGCGGCGAGGAAATCGTACCCAGGCACAAGATACCCCAACTCGTCGGGACACAGACCTAGCACAAACCGGTATTTCCGGGTCATCCGCTCGCGGACAGAGGGTTCGTAAGGACGACCTGTATTGGCTGCAGGGCAATCACGTCGGCGATAGCTTTCCACGCCGTAAAACACCTCGGGAAACAATTCACCAGGCGTGGTAATGATCTGTGCATCGCCCAGAGTAATCACAAAGACTTTTGTCTCAATCTCGAGCTCGTGAGTGTCCTCCTGTCTGGACAGGACATCCAACACGCCCTTCTGAGCAAGATACGAATAGGCAACATTGTCCATCGGCATTCTTAGCTTGGATTTCTTTATTTCGATTCCCGAAACCGGACTCCATTCTCCCATTTCCAGGGCATCGACAACCGCCTTGGCGACGTCACGACCGATCCCTTCAGTCCTCTCAAAACTGGGTAGAAGCTCCTGGGCATTGCGTCTCTTGAAATTCTTTCCGTCAAAGCGGGTTCGCTCATTCTGATCCTGCTGGCTATCACCCACGATTTCCACAGCGCCAAGGTCTCCCGATGTGTAAACCGCCGTTCCACCATAGCGCCGCTCAACGCTCTCGCGCACGGCGTGCGGAAAGTCAGACGTGATGAACCGGTTCTTGTCCTGCATCGACGCCGGGTGGGTGTTCCAGTTGATCATCGTAGCGATGACCTTGTCCTTTGCTGCCCCCGACAGTCCGACAAACTGCATAACCCTCAGCTCTTCATCGAAAAAATCTGGAGGTCGTCCCCCGGTTCGTGTCTGCATACCCGCGAGGGCGGGGGAGGTCCGCGGATCCGTGCGGCCCAACTTCATTCTTGCCGGTACGCTTGAGTTGGCGGCAAGAACAATCGCTTTGGCAATCTCACGATTCACAAAACGCAAGTATTTCGGATACTTGCCGTCACTCAAGGGTGTGAATCCCCAGGGTCCAATCGTGTCCGGGCCTTCATGATTGTGCGTGCTGGTGATGAGGATCTCGCTTAGGCCAAGACCGAGGGTTTCCGGTCCGAAATAGCTAGGGCGGGAATAGTAACCAATCAAATCCACGGAAACGATCGCAATCTTGCAATCTGATGATTCGAGAACTAGAGCGCGAGCCCAAAGATCGTCATGTTTTCCCGAAGCCAGCCGATTTCCACCGAATCCTGCGAGGTAGATGCCATCATATTTCCCTTCGGAGCTCGAGTCGAGTTGGTCGTTACCTGGGTCGTCTTGAAACGCTTCGCTGGGATCCCACCGACCATTATGATTCCGGTCCGTAAACTTTTCTCCCCAGACCCCAGAATCGGTGACCGTTCCGTCCCAATCCGGGTTCGGTCCGAAGGGAGTAATTGATACTGCGGAGACTCCCACGTTCAAGAGCGGTGTTCTTTGGGAGATCTCATCTGATCTGGCAATGATCACAAGCTGCAGCAAAAATGCAAGAAGCGAGCCTGTTCCCTTCCTGACCATTCGTATCTCCCAAACGTCGGTCAACGGCCGCTGCAGATCATAGGATGAGTCACCCAACCGGTCAAGTCGGCTGCGCTTGCAGTAAGAGCGCGTTTCATCAGGCAGGAGGTGAGTGGAGGTCCGCCTTCCTTGACTTGCCTGCGAGTGGGTCCTACAATTTCGGCAGCGTACGGGGTCGCAAGTTGGATGAACAAACGAGTTTGGTTTCTGATATTTCTAGTGGCGGCTGCTCTCCTGTGCCGCGGATTCTCCGCTTATCATGTCCTTTTTCGTCCCACTAGCCTGATGGCCGTCATGGGATTGGCACCTGAGGTCAAGGATGGCCATTTCACCATTGAAAGAGTCACCGAAAAGGACCCATCAGGTCAACCGACGCCAGCCCTTCGCGCTGGTCTCAAAAAAGGTGATCAGATCCTGGCGATTTACAACTCGCGGGGTGAGGGGCAGCCCATTGCAGGCTTGTTTGACGTTGGCGAGGTGCTCAGAACGATTCGACGGGGAGAGTCGTTTACCCTGGTTCTGCGAAGGAACGTTGGCCCAGAGCAATGGCAAGATCTCGATGTAATTATGCGACCGGCGGCCCGGACTTGGCCGGGCTGGCTGTTTCTGATTAGCGTGATTCTGGTTCTGCCCGCACTGGCTATCGGTACGGCCTGCTTTATTGGGTTCTTAAGGCCCCAAGACAACAACGCCTTCACAGCCAGTTTACTCTTCCTCTGCTTCTCAACGATCTTCGGAAAGGATTACTATATGTTCCCGAGCGGGCTTCGGGAATTGGCCTTGGTCTTTCTCAACACGCTCAACGCCTTTCTCACGTACCTGCTGATGCGGTTCTTCCTGCTCTTCCCTTCTCCTTCCATCATTGATCGCAAGGCCCCATGGCTTAAAAATCTTTCCCTCGTCTTAACGGTGGTTGCCTGGGGTTACCATTTATTTATAGTCGCTGCCTTCCACTCTTCTTTCCCGGTCTTCGAACAGTTTCAGAAGGGGCAGTCTATTCTGGATGGCTTTTACCTCGCGATGCTGGCCATTGGGATCGCCTCGCTGGTCTGCAATACGGTGCGGACCCAGAGGAGAGACGAAAAGCGCCGGATGGTGCTGTTACTGGCCGGGACTTCGGCAGGTCTATTGCCTCTTCTACTCTTTCTGCTCTACATGACCTTTCTGGCTTCGGGTCCTCCTTCTTTCTGGTGGATCGCCTTCGTTGTGAGCACTCTGGGCATTTTCCCTGTTTCCTTCGTCTACGTGATTGTCAAACATCGGGTGCTGGGGATTCGACTGATTCTGCGCCGCGGGCTGCAGTATGCTTTGGTATCCAGGGCATTCCTGGCTTTTGAAGGAATCCTCATTTTCCTTGCCATCTTTTTTGCGGCCGGGCCGCTTCTCTTCAAGCTCTCGCCGATGGCGGGAACCACAACGGTTGCAATGAGCACGGCGGTCATGACGTTGCTCAGCGTGTGGGGTTTGCGAAAACTGAATCGCTTCGTGTTTCCAGTCATTGACCGCCGCTTTTTCCGAGAAGCTTACAACGCCCAGCACATCTTGACGGACCTGCGTCGAGCGGTCCGGCGGCTGGCCGCCGAGCCTGACAAATTGTTGGAAACCGTCACCGATAAGATCAGCAACTCACTCTATCCGGATCAGGTCGCCATCTTCCTGCGCGGTCTTGTATTCGCCGACGCTCCATCGAAAGAGAACGGTTCCAATCAGGCGATCATCAAGTTTGACTCTCACTCCATAGGCAGCTTCCAGTCACGTTGGCTCTGCGTCCGCACCGACCAGAACGACTATCGGCTCTGCCCGCCGGAGGACACAAAGGACTTGTCTCTCTCGTCTGAGGCCTTTGTTTCGCGCTATCTGGAGAGCTTCGCCCGCAAAGAACCGGAAGCTCTGGAAGTCTACCCCAACGATCCCAAATCGTGGGTGAACGCACTCACCAAAGTGGACGGCCAGCACGATACGCGCTATCAAGAACGCGCGCTGCTCGATCGTCTCAACACCAAGTTGATCGTGCCACTAGTCGCCAATGATCGCGTTCTGGGTTTCATCAGCCTGGGAGAAAAGTTATCCGAAGAAGCCTATTCCAGAAACGACAAGGAGCTACTCCTGACCGTGGCAGAACACACAGCTATCGCCCTGGACTATGCTCAGTTGATTGACCAGGTGGCAGAGCAAGAGAAGCTGAAGCGTGAAATCGAAATTGCCAAGGAGGTGCAGGCACAGTTGTTCCCCCAGACCTTGCCTGTGCTCAAGACGCTGGATTATACGGGAATCTGCCAGGCAGCTCGCGGTGTGGGAGGAGACTACTATGACTTTATGGCCCTCGGAGGTAACAAACTCGGTATCGCGCTGGGCGACATATCCGGCAAGGGCATTTCTGCCGCCTTGCTGATGGCAAGCTTGCAGGCTTTACTCCGGAGCTATGCTCCAAGGCATTGCGAAGCTGTTGATGAGTTGATCAGCGATATCAACCGTCAGCTTTATGCTTCAACAGATAGCAGCAAGTATGGGACTTTTTTTTACGGCCTTTACGATGATGCGCACAGGACTTTGACTTACGTTAACGCGGGGCACAACCCGCCAATGCTCTTTCGTCCTCACCTCGGTAACTTCGGTTCTGGCTCGCACAGCTCCGGAAGATCCTCCTCAACCTCGGTGGCCTTACAGCATTCCGCTGTCCGCGAAATAAACCGATTGGAAACTGGGGGGACAGTGCTAGGTCTCTTTCCCGATCCGGCATACCAAAAGGAGACGGTTCAGCTGCGTCCGGGAGACCTACTCCTCATCTTCACTGACGGCATCTCAGAAGCGATGAATGCGGAGGGTGAAGAGTTTGGGGAGGCACGACTCGGAGCCTTATTAACTTCGCATTCGCACGCCTCTCCTGTTGAGCTACGCGACCTGATCCTCTCGGACATTGCCAGACACGTCGGGGAAGCCCCTCAGCACGATGATTTGACCCTGATCGTAGCCAAAGTGATTTGATTCGGGACGGCCACCAAGTTAAACCACAATCCGGGAAAGCACCAACCTGCTTGATCCCCCTTCCTGATGCATTTCGTGTTGAGTGCCAAAGACATTGAGGAAGAAACTTTCCTTTTCCGGCTCAAGCAAGAAATCCATTCCAGCACTTGCACATTACCGGTACAATAAAGGCTACTTTCTATGAGCTATCGATACCAAATGAGCAACATTTCTTTCGGAGGGCCGCTGACGCCCATCGTTAAGAGAATCATTATTGCGTGCGTCAGTGTGTATGTAGTTCAACTCATTGCAGGTGCGCCGATTATCCTCTATTTCGGTCTGACCCCGGCGAGCGTCTTGAGGGCATTCTACTTTTGGCAGCTCGTGACCTACATGTTCCTTCATGGAGGCCTTTTCCATCTACTGTTCAATATGCTGGCTCTGTTCATGTTTGGATGCGAAATGGAGCGGTACTGGGGGAGCCAGCGCTTTCTCCGTTACTATCTGATCACGGGTATTGGCGCCGGGCTCTGTGTCTTCTTGACCCCATCTGCTCATTGGGTTCCCACTCTCGGAGCTTCCGGTGCCATCTATGCTGTTTTGCTCGCCTATGGCCTAACCTTTCCGGACCGAATCATTTACATGTACATGATTTTTCCGCTGCCGGCCAAATACTTCGTCATGATCATCGGAGGAATTGCATTTCTCTCCGCACTTTCCACCGACAACAGCGGAGTCTCCAACGTTGCTCACTTAGGAGGGATGGTCTTTGGCTATCTTTACATGAGAGGGAAAAAATCGGGTCAGTTGTTCCAACCGGTTAAAGATGCCTACCTTCAATGGAAGTTTCGCCGCGCCAAGAAGAAATTCATGGTCTATCTCAACAAGAAAGGAAAAGACCGCGACAAGAACCAGATGATTCACTGAGTAGACGGGAGCCTTATCTCGAGATCCGCAAGCCGAATCCAAGTGGGAGCCGATCTGAGCGGCCACTTTTCAGGCGGTATCGCCTTCCTGAGGCCGGTTCCCCACTCTTGCACGAATAGAATTCCCGTTTGTCTGACATGATGGGCTCAGAGCATGTTTTGCTTAGCCACAATGGGAGTTTTTTTGCGAGCCCTGGGCCTGTACCTGAGTTCTCTACCTATGCGATTTGAAAGTCAGAACGAGATTCTCCCAACGTTGCTTCAAACGGCCGAGCTGCCGCCAAACCTTCTCCGGTAGCGAAACTCACCGTCTCTGAAGAGCGCCGCCAGCACGGACCTCCCTCTTTCCAACTCACGACATCACTTGCAGTTTCGAGCCGCTCCCATTAGACTGAAGGGCTTGTGAACGCTCTGGCATAGAGCGAACTCTTAGTTTAGAGTGTTGGCCAACAGCCAAGCATGCGCCAAGCACGAAAGATCCTGAACCGAGTTTTTGAGATCCGTGAAGGGGAGTACGTACGAACCTTCCTCATGTTTCTCTATCTGTTCCTAACCATCGCCTCTTACATGACAACCACTTCGGCCCGTGATGGGCTTTTCCTCAAGAAGCTTGGTGCCGATCAACTTCCCTACGTGTACATCCTCATTGCGCTAGTCGTGGGAGTCATCTCTCCTTTCTATCTCAGCGTCGCCAACCGGGTCAACCTGAACCAGTTGATTCGATATACCTCTCTCGTTACAATGCTCAGCTTTTTTCTGTTCTGGTGGGCTCTGAAGGTCAGTGGTGCCTGGCTGTTCTACGTGATGTACATTTGGGTAAGCCTTTTTGGGGCAATTACGACCTCCCAGTTCTGGCTCCTGGCTAACTACGTCTTCAATCCGCGCGAGGCCAAGCGGCTATTTGCTTTCATTGGTGCGGGGGGAGTCCTGGGTGGGATTTTTGGAGGGGCATTTACCAGTTACGGGGCACGCTGGTTTGGGACCGAACAGCTACTACTTTGGTGCGGCGGGTTTGCTGCCATTTCCATGCTGCTGGCGGAGAGAGTCTGGAGTAAGATCAGTTCCCCTTCGGTCGCCAAAACTCGCATCGAGCAAGGGCCGGAACCGCCCCCCCAAAGAGCCGAACCATTTCGACTGCTGAAGCTGATTCTCAGCTCGAGACACCTGCTGCTGCTAACCGCCATCTTGTCGATTACGGTGATCATCGACTCGTTCACAGATTATCAATTGAAGTATCTTTCCAACAGCCACATCGGCTCCAAAGATCAGTTGACTTCCTTCTTTGGAAACGTCTCGGTGTATCGTGGGATACTCTCCTTCTTTTTTCAGGTGTTCATGACGCCCCTCATACTGAAGCGGTTTGGGGTGGGGGTCTCAATCCTTTTTCTGCCGGTCAGCCTCTTACTCGGCTCGACCTTTCTCGCACTCTATCCCGGTCTGCTCGCTGTGACGTTGCTGAAGGTGAGTGATGGAAGCTTTCGTTTTTCCATCCATCGCTCCAGTATTGAACTGCTGTATCTGCCCATACCCCTTAAGGTTAAGAACCAGGTGAAGGGATTTATTGACATTTTCATCGACCGTTTCGGTTTGGGCGTCGGCGGCCTGCTGTTGTTGCTTTGTACTTCGTGGTTAGCATTGTCTATCCCGCAGCTCAGCCTCATTGTTTGTGCCATGGTTTCCCTTTGGATCGGAGTTTCTTTGATCATCCGGCGTGAGTACTTAAACAGCTTTCGATTGGCGTTGGAGAAAAAGATCCTTCAGCCCGAGGATCTGCGGGTTCGCATTTCAGATAGTGCGATTCTGGAGTCTCTGGTTCGAGTCTTGGAAAGTCCCGATGAGCGCCTGGTACTCTATGCGCTGAAGCTCCTGGCGGATTCCGAGTCTCAAGTCTGGTTTGATAAGATTCCGACCCTGCTACAGCACTCTTCAGCCAGAGTGCGATCGATGACAATTCAGTCCCTGGCCCGCCGGTCGCAACGAGATCTGGAGACGGCTGTCCGAGAGCACCTTAACGATCCTGATCTGGAGGTGCGGAGTGAAGCCATTCATTACATGTGTCTGGAGCAGGATTCTCATTCGCTAGAAAAAATCTCGCACTTTCTTCATGAGTCGAACTACGCAGTCGTCGGAGCTGCCATCCAGAGCATGGCTAAGTACGAGATTCCCGGCCATGAAATGATTGATGAAGAGTTCATCAGTAGAGCTCTTCAACAGCAAGGAGTGCAAAGAGAACCCGCCAGGATTGCCGTAGCCTGCGCCCTCGGAATTCTTCCAGCCAACTCACCGTTGCAGCGGTACTTGCCTCCTTTGCTGGAGGACCCTTCCAGGGAGGTCGTCCGCAATGCCATTCATAGCGCCGGTAGACTTCGCATTCCTGCGATTCTGCCAAGTCTGCTTCGGATGCTCGCTGAGCCCCGGCTGCGAGGAGATGCCCGGGAAGCATTGGTCAATTACGGGGCTGACATGGTACCGATGCTTGCAGACCGGTTGAAGGATCCCAGCGGGCCTGTGGTCGTACGGGCAAACATTCCCAAGGTCCTGGCCTTGCTGGGAACACAGGAGGCGCTCGATGTCTTAATCCAAAACCTGCAGCAGACCGATCAATTCCTCAGCTATCGAGTCATTAAGGCCCTCAACAAAATGCGAGTGGCTCATCCCGAACTGTCGTTCCGGCACGAGGTTATTGATGACTTAATCCTTGAGGAACTTAGGACCTACTATCAATTCGCGCTAGCACTTCATGCTTTGGAAACAGACCAGTCCCCAGATAATGGCGTGGTCAAGCTTCTTCACCGGACGCTTGAGGAGCACCTGGATCAAGAGCTGGAACAGGTTTTCCGGCTTTTGGGACTGAGATATCCTCCCCGGGATATGCTCGTAGCCTACAACGGAATTCGAAGCAGCCAGACAGCTCTGCGAGCCAGCGCGGTAGAATTTCTGGATAATTTGCTGCAGCCTGACTTCAAACGATTACTGCTTCCCATTCTGGAGACTCCATCTCTGTCGATCATTGCTGGAAGAGCTGACCGCCTCTTCAGTTTCCCGGAGAAGTCCAACAATGCCTATCTGCGCTATCTGATTCAGGGCAGAGACGCATGGCTGAAGACGATTGCCATCTATGCCGTGGGAAGTTTCAAACTGGCTGAATTGGCTCCGCTCATCCGCCAGGCTTTGGAGGTGGGCGACCCCTTTATGAGCCAGACAGCTCATTGGAGCTGGAGTCAACTCAATCCATAAGAACGCCGTATGTTGACCATTGTAGACAAAGTGCTGTGCCTCCAAAACGTGGACATCTTCAATCGCACTACGACCGAAGATCTCGCCTACATCGGGTCCATCGCTACGGAGCTGCAGTTGCCGGAAGGCACGACCATATTCAAACAAGACGAGCCGGCTGACTCGATGTATGTCATTGTCAGCGGGAGAGTGAAACTGCACAAGAATGGGCAGGAAATCCTGATAGCAGGAGAGAAAGAGGCCTTTGGAACCTGGGCATTGGTTGATACGGAACCGTACATCATGACTGCCACAGCTCTCGAAGACGTTCATCTTCTGAAGATCGAACAGGATGAGTTCTACGATTTGCTGGCAGACCACGCTGAAATCACCCAAAGCATCTTCAGGGCCTTGGTGCAGCGAACCAAACGCTTGATTGGAAGTTAATCTATGAGAGATCAATCGGTCTCTGATCACGAGCCTGAGCAGCTGCGATCCGCTTCACAGGAGCTGGAACAGGTCAAAGAGCAGCTGAAACAGACCCAGGCGCAACTGGTCCAATCTGAAAAAATGGCTTCTATTGGACAGCTGGTGGCTGGAATTGCCCACGAGATCAACACACCGATCGGGTCAATCAATAGCAACAATGACATCCTGATTCGGTCGGTTGGCAAAATGCGGGACTTTCTGAATTGCCCCGACTGCCCATCCGCAGTGAGAGAAAATCCTGAAGTAGTCAAGATCATGAAAATTCTGGAAGAGATCAATCGGAACAACCGGATGGCCTGCGATCGGATTATTGACATCATTCGCAGCTTGAAGAACTTTGCCCGCGTAGATGACTCTGAGAAGCGGAAAGTGAATATTCACGTCGGATTGGACAACACCTTAACTCTTGTGCACCATCAGCTAAAGAACCGTGTCCAGGTCGTCAAGGAATATGGGGACCTGCCCGAGATTGAGGGTTACCCCAACCAACTTAACCAGGTGTTCATGAACTTGCTCGTGAACGCATCGCAGGCAATTCCGGAAAGTGGGACTTTAACGATCAAGACGTTCCGCGACGGCGACTTCGCGAAGATCATGATTCGTGATACCGGAGTCGGCATCCCCAAGGAAAACCTGGGCCGTATCTTCGACCTGGGATTCACCACCAAAGGAGTTGGAGTCGGTACCGGACTAGGACTCTCCATTTGTTACAAAATCATTCAAGACCATCATGGTAAGATCGACGTCGAGAGCACCGTAGGAGAGGGCACCACCTTCACTCTGACGTTGCCTCTGCATTCATAAAGGAGCCCACAATGGTTCAGGCGGATTCCATTACCATTTTGCTCGTGGACGATGAAGAAATGGTTTTGACATCCATCCGCTCATTTCTTGCCATTGAGACGGACTACCACGTCCTTGCTTATACTTCGCCGCGCCGAGCCCTCGCGGATCTCGATCATCAACCCGTGGACCTGGTAATTTCCGACTACCTGATGCCCGAAATGGATGGAATCACATTTCTAGGGAAAGTGAAGGAGAAGTACCCTCACGCCCCGCGCATTCTCCTTACCGGTTACGCGGACAAGGAAAACGCTATTAAAGCCATCAATGACGTCGGCCTCTATCAATATATCGAGAAACCCTGGAACAATGACGATCTCCACTTGATCATCCGCAATGGCCTGGAAAAAACCATCCTGCTGAAGCGCCTAGAGGAAAAAATTCGAGAAGTCGAGAAAGCTCAGCAAGAGCTAGGCGACGTGCAGAAGCAGATCCTACGGCTTTTCCAGTGAGGAAATCGATTGTGCCGTTTATGTCTTTGTGGTGAATTAGAACTGAACCGCGATGTGCCCGCAGGTGAGGAGAGCAATGGTCAAAGGCTTGTCGATAGTCCGACGGGATCTGCGGCCTGCTTGACTGGCAGAGAGATCGTAAAGGTGCTTCCCTTGCCAACTTCACTCTCCACATTGATTCTTCCCTTGTGATCCTGCACGATCCGGGCCGAGATGGACAAGCCTAGGCCGGTTCCAACGCCGACACCTTTGGTGGTGAAGCCCGGATCGAAAATCTTGTCCAGATTTTCCTTCTTGATACCGGTGCCGGTATCAGAGATCACAATCTTGACCTCATGATCGATCAAGGCAGTAGATATCCGAATCTCTCCCTTCCCTGGGATGGACTGGTAGGCATTGATCAGCAGATTCATGAACACTTGGTTCAGGCGATTGGGATAACAAGGCACGAGTGGAAGTTCTGAAAACTGTTTGATGACCTGAATCCGGTCTTTCAACTCGTGGCGCACCAAGCTTAAAGTGGTCTCGATGTCTTCATTGAGGTTGGCCATTTTGAACTCTGCTTCGTCGAGTCGAGCAAAGTTCCTGAGATCCCTCACAATGCGGATGATGCGCTCACAGGCAATGTGATTCAGACCCATTAGCGGATCCATTGCGTTGAGAGATTGTTCAATTCTCTGACGCGCACCATCCGGCAAACTCAGAGACTCCGTTTGAACTCTTCCCAGGAGCCGGCGGATAACATCGAGATTGCTGTTGATGGTGCCAAGCGGCGAATTAATCTCGTGTGCAACCCCGGCGACCAACTGGCCCATGGCAGCGAGCTTGGCGGCTTGTACAAGCTGGGTCTGGGCGTCCTGCAGTTCTCGGTTCTTCTTCTCCAACTGCTGCATGTCGTGGAAGCGAGTGTAGGCAATAGATATGGCCTGGGCCATTTGTACCAGAACAGCTTCGTCGGCTCCGGTCAAGTCTTGTGGCTCTCGCGCAGCCAATGAAATCAAGCCCGCCGAGAAAGGCACGTCCAACAAATAGCGTGGGTAAGCTTCCTCATGAAGTATCGAACCCTCAAAACCCATGGATTCCTGGGAACGCTGGACCATTGCGAGTCGTTCTTGATCGTCAATGACGCGACGCAGGATTTCTTTGTTCTTCCAGGCCTCCAGCACCGGCGGGCTAGGAACCTTTCCCGGTACCATCGGCCGTTCCCAAACGAAGAGATCTGTTTCTTCATCAACGCTGATGAAGGAACGGGCCGGCTTGTACTTCTTCCTAACGAATGAGGGAAGAATCAGGTTTTGACGAAACATTTGGTCTAGCTCGTCAATGATGTTGATGGAGACGCTGCTGAACTTGATACCTAGATCAAGGAGCTCCTTTCTCATCAGGCTGACAACCTTCCCCCAGTCACTGGATCTCTTCATCGCGACCACTTCCCCATGCAGTCGGTCGGCGGCCAAACCGATCCGGAGATCCCGATTCTGTGCTTCGAGCTTCTTCAGATCTTCATATCGCGCATACCCGAAGGCAAGGAGTTGGGCGAATCTTTCAACGATTTCAATGGTCTGTTGATCAAAAGGAGAATCGAGTTCCCTTCCCAGCTGAATGGAGCCGTAAGTAAAGGGTATTTCCACTACCTCAACCATCTCTACTGGGACCTCCGGGTCAGGCCCCTTGATGGGCAGACCGCGGTCCCTGATCTTCCTCAGCCAATCCCGAAGCACTGAGACTTTCAGGGAATATCGCCAGGTTTCTCCCTGTCGAAAGCGTTTCAGGAAGGGTTCCGGAGTGGAATACAGTTCTGTCCAGAGGCCAGCGTCAAAAGGGATTCGCTCGGCGACCAGAAGCCCTTTTTCATGGACCCCGTAGAAACTGAACCTGTTGTTCTTTTCATCATGGATGCTAATGCCACAGTAGCGCACATCCAACCCCAAAGTGGTCAGCTCCACCCAGAGGGTTACAACCAGCCTCTCCAGGTCGTCACCTCCCTGCATGGTAAGAATCGAGCTCGAGAACTGAATCAACGATTGGTGAATCAGTTCATTCGAGGCTTTGTCAATAGGGGTTGTCATGTTCCTAGGGGTCAAGCCCCTCTTGCTCTCTGTCTCGATGCGGGGGCTTCCTGAGAGGGTGCTACCAACCTTCCGCAAGGACCAGGAAGCGCCAAGGCAAACTATTCATCCGCAAAGTCCAGGACCTGTGCAGAACCAAGCCCTGCAAGTAAATTCACGTCTAAGGTCATCCCCGTAAGCCGCGAAAGAGTCAGGTCGTCACTCTTTGGGCACGTAATAAGCCGTACGGGTCCTCACGCGATAGTTGGGGTTCTTGACTTCCACGCGGACCCTGCGCATAGTGCCGTCACGCCAGGTATTCTTGGAATAGTAGGCCAGGCTGAACGTATTGCGGAGCTCCTGGGCTACCTTCGAGTACTCTCCGGCCAGATCTGCCAGGTCACTGACAAAGAAAATCTTGCCTCCAGTTTCATCCGCCAGGGTCTGTAGCCTTTCCGTCTGGATTTGGTAGACCTCTTCCAAGACCGATAGGCTTTCGCGGGCGTTCTTCAGAATCGGAGCATTCTCGGGCTTCTTAGGATCGGCACTTCGGATGTAGTTCTCGAGAAGATCTTTTTGACGATCTTTGTTCTGAATCGTGATCGGATAGAAGACTGCATCCCCCTGCGCTAACAGACGACGAAGGTCTTCGAATTTGATGCCACTGAAATTTTCCATCCCATCACTCAAGATCACAATGGCCTTGCGTCCTCCTTCCACTGCCTGCAGGTGTTTGGCTGCTAGCGAGACGCCGTCATAGACTTTCGAACCGCCATAAGGGTACGTCGTCAGACTCTGAATCGCCTTGCGAACGATCTTTCGATCGCTGGTGAAATCCTGGGTCTGCCGGGCAAAAAAATTGACCTCCGCCACAGCGATGCTGTCGTTCGGCCGCAGCTCGTCGGCAAAGTTGCTTGCTGCCTTCTTGATCAAGCCCAGGCTGGTCCGCGTGCTGATGCTGGTGTCGAGCACCAGGACCAAATGAAACGGAGCTTCAACTGAATGAAAATCAGAGAGCTCCTGAAGAACCTCGTCTTCAAAAACTGAAAAATCCTCGCGCTTTAGGTTGGTTACGTTGCTTCCCCTTTCATCGACAACCGTAAGGTTCAGGACCACCAGGTCGACATTGACCTTGATCGAAAAAGAACGATCCTCCGGCTTCTGCTGTTCCGGTTTGACATTTTGTGACTGGGCTAACGAGTAAGCTGAAAGGACAAAAACGAAACAATAAGCCAGCAGGAAATTCGCTGGCAATTTTCCGCTCTTCATGGCCTTATACTATCATGCTAAAGGATGTGTTCTGAGATCAAACTGAGAGAGCCAGGGCCCTTAGTAAGGCGAAAAGGAGGGATCATGCCTCAAGAAAAACGAAATGCGTCGCGCCGAGCTTTTCTCGGACTGGCCGGGCTGGGAGTGGCCTGGGCCGGCGTCTCCTCGCGATCCCGCAATCTCCAGATCTACGCTAATCACACCTGGGCAATGCCCTCTGACTTCTCGCTCCAAGCCTCTGTGGCGTCCGCTAATCTTCCAGTTCACATTGATAGTAATGAGAATCCGTATGGCCCTTCTGAGAAAGCCATTGCAGCAATGAAATCCAGTTTCGCTCAAGCCGGCCGATACGTCCACAACCCCGGAGAGCTTCATCGGGCTCTATGCGAACATAACAAAGTCGACTCGTCCATGATCGAGGTGGGTTATGGCTCCAGCGAGATACTTAAGATGGCCGCCGAAGCTTTCCTGGGACCCGGCAAGAATGTGATTGTCGCTGAACCCACCTACGAGTCGATTGCACGATATGGGGAGGTTTACGGAGCTCAGACCATTCGCGTGCCGTTGACGAGTGACTATCGCCATGATCTCAAGAAAATGAGAGCGGCCGTGAATGACAAGACCGGGCTCATCTACATCTGTAACCCCAACAATCCCACAGCGACTGTGGTCTCCGTAGAGGAGATGAAAGACTTCTTGACTGCGATGCCTACGCAGGTTCCGGTATTGATCGACGAAGCCTATCATCACTACGTGGCGGACCCGTCCTATGCGTCATCCATTCAGTTTGCCAAGGCTGGTAAGGGCGTGATTGTCAGCAGGACTTTCTCCAAGATCTACGGTATGGCGGGTCTCCGTCTGGGTTATGCCGTGGGACGTGAGGATCTCATTAGAGCAATTTCAAGCTACAAGCTCTGGCTGAATATGAATGCATTGACAATGGCCGCTGCCCTTGCGAGTCTGGATGATCAGGAGTTTATTGGCCGGAACCAACAGCTTAACGCCCAAACCCGGCACGTTGTGGAACAACAGGTGACAGCTCTTGGCCTGAAGTGCATTCCCTCTCAAGCCAACTTCCTGATGATTGATTTGAAGCGGCAGGCGTACCCCGTCTTGGGTGCGCTTCGTGCTCGAAATGTTTTCGTCGGCAGACTATTCCCTCCCCTGATGAACCACGTGCGCGTCACCCTGGGAACGGCGGAGGAAATGAAGCGTTTCGTGGAGGAGTTGAAGGAGCTCCTTTCGTAGCAGCTGCGTTGCCCAAAACTTTAGGGAGACGGGAGTAGGGAGTCAGGGCGTGACCTTGCGCCGACCGGCCAGGCTGATGGAAGCGAATTGCGGTAGCTGCGGAAAGGTCAAAGTGGCCAACAGGCTTTGCCACTTTTCTCTTTGAGATTGGAAGTCCTGCAGAAGTTCCGGCTTGATGGGGTTGGAAGGCTCAAACTTAATGGAGGCTGGATTCACGAAGCGCCCGTTGCGTGTGACTCGATAATCCAGATGCGGCCCGGTTGCCAAGCCGGACGCTCCGACGTAGCCGATCAGTTCCCCCTGTTTCACCGTGGTGCCTGCGCGAATTCCGGCGGCAAACCGGGAAAGATGGCCATACATTGTAGCCAGGTTGCTGCGATGCTCGATTTCAATAGATCGTCCTAAGCCGCCTCTCCATCCTGCAAATTGGACGCGTCCGCTGCCGGCCGCGAACACGGGTGTCCCGACGGGAGCTGCGTAGTCCACGCCCATGTGGGGCCTGTATTCCTTCAGAAGAGGATGAAAGCGATTTCTGGAGAATGCAGAGGTAATCCGGGAAAATTTGATGGGCGTCTTCAATAGGTCGCGCTTCAACGATTGCCCTGCAGCATTGTAGTAACCCGAATGGCCATCCGGATCGGCGAAGTAGTAAGCGGAATGGACCCGTCCCTTGTTGGCGAATTCGGCCGCGAGAATCCTGCCGTACTTTACAAACTTCCCCTTCAGATACCTCTTCTCAACCGCCACCTTAAAATGGTCAGACCGGCGGAGCTCAGAACTAAAGTCAAAATCCCAGGAAAAAATCTCTGACAAGTCCAAAGCGAGTTGATCCCGCTCGTGCAGCTCGTTAATCGTGCGAAACAGCGAACTCTGGATTGTTCCGGAGACCGTCTCCAGGCGGGTTTCGTATTGGACAGGCTCAAAAGCAGCCTTATAGCCCTCCTCGGTAAGATAGACCTTGAGATTCTTATCCCGATCGATTTCGTAAAGGAATTGGTTCAACGTCCCGTCAGGGAGACGTTCTAATTCAAACCAGTTGCCCACAAGTAGTTTCTTAAGATCGTAGACGGGCTTGGTTGTCACGACGAGCTGGTCTATCAGTCCGTCAGAAAAATCGTACGCGGAGAGAACATCACTCAAAGTCATGTTCCGCTTGATCTGCCCCGTGAATCTCTCCGCCAAGGACGTTCTAAGCGGCGAGGTCCTCACGGCCGACTTTGCTCCTTCCTGATCGGAACCGGGCCCTGAAGACCGGGTTCGATAGTGATTCCAACTCGCACAGAGAGCAATCACAGCCAGAAACACATTGACCCAAAAGACAGGCCTTCGTTCTCTGTAGTTCCAGCTTTTCCATGAGCTTGGTTTTAGGCAATAGTCCGGCATCTGTTCAACCTAGGGGGTAGTATAACTTTGGTAACTTATGATCGGGGACTGCTACGTCTAGAAGGGCCCACCAGCGGTAGGGCAGAATCTAGCAGAAAGCGGGGAACTCTTTCAACCAAAAAAGCAGCCAAAAGGCAGAAAATAAATGATTGGGTTGGTGACTTCCAAAGGCCAACACTAGCAGACCTAACAAAGCCTCAAACCAAGTGCCGGTTCGACGAATGGTCCCGGCCCACCTGGGTCACCGACTCCGTTACAAAATCTGCAAACGTCGCGGCCAATTAGGAGCATTGACCTACCCTTTTTGTCACATGGATTATTGATTGATGTGTTGTATTAGTTTCGGGCAATCGAGAACGTCGACCGCCCGATCACCCGATCATGGTTTGACAAACAGATTATGCGAGAATGGACTCGGCCTTTCGGAGCAGGCTTACGTTGATCTGCTGTAAGATTCCCTCCACATCTGATCTGCTACAACGGAGCTTTTCGGCGATTTTTTCAACATGCCAGCCGTGGTAATGCTTCCAGATAAACATTTTCTTATGAGTTTCGGGCAAATGAGCTAAGAGTTCAAGAATCGATGAGGTCATGCTCTCCCGCAAATCAGCCTTGGCCAACCTGTCAAGCTTACCCATCACGTCCTCCTATGCGAGAAACCGTTCACCTCAACTCCATATTCAATTGCGCTGTTTATATAGACGAAGAATTCTTGGAAAAGTTGCAGCATTCTTTCAAGAACTCAAGAAAAAGAGATGCCAGGGCTGATTCGAAGTTGCTTGACCGCTCAGGATACGTAACGGCTATGATCTCTAAAGATGCACCGGTCCATCACCACCCATAAGCCGGCCTTCCGAGCCTTCTCTGCGGCGATGACATTGACTACACCTTCCTGCATCCAAATTCCTTTGGCTCCAATTTGAATAGCGTCTTCAACAATTGGGAGGACTGCGTCCGGCCGCCTGAAGATGTTGACGATATCGACGGTGATTGACGGCGGAATCTCCGTGAGCTTGGCATAAGACGGCTCGCCCAAAATGGCGGAGTATTTCGGGTTGACGGGAATGATACGATAGCCGTGACTTTGCATGTACTGAGTCACCGAATAGCTTGGTCTGGATCGATCGGCAGAAAGCCCCACCACTGCAATCGTCCTGGTTTGCTTCAGAATTTCAGCAATATTCAGATTCGTTTCCACAGGGATTCCTCCCGGAACTGGAGGTTCTAGTGACGGAATTGTCGTTATCCTCTATCGCCAAGATGATCGATCATTCTTTGCTTCACCCCACCCTAACCGATGAAGAGCTCAGCAAGGGCTGCGAACTCGCCAGAAGACTTGACGTTGCCTCTGTCTGCATTAAGCCCTATGCGGTGCCCCTTGCAAAGTCCCTCTTAACGGGATCCGACGTCGCAGTCGGTACGGTTGTCGGATTTCCCCATGGAAACAGCCATGCTGCAATCAAGGCTCAGGAGGCTGAACGGGCCTGCACTGATGGCGCAACCGAACTCGACATGGTGGTCAATGTCGGCAAGGTCTTAAGCCGGGACTGGAATTATGTCGAGCGTGAGATTCAGACAATCGTCAAAGTGGCTCATCAACACAATGCAATTCTCAAGGTCATCTTCGAAAACGATTTCCTGACTCAAGACGAGTTCAAGATCAAACTCTGCGAGATCTGCGGCCGAGTTGCGGCTGATTTTGTGAAGACTTCAACTGGCTTTGGCTTCGTCAAACGAAGTGATGGGGCTTACGCTTATCTGGGTGCTACAGAACAAGACTGCAGACTGATGCGGTCTGCCTGCCCCGAGACCGTTCAGATCAAGGCGGCAGGCGGCATTCGCTCTCTAGACGAATTGCTCCGCTTCCGCTCCCTGGGCGTCACCCGTATCGGCGCCACGGCTACGGAAGCCATTCTAACTGAAGCCAAGAGGCGCGGGATCGAATGACTGGGTGAAACCACGGAGTTCACAGCGAGGCTAAGCCATGCTGGCCGCACTCCGAGAACCGACCTCATGGAGCTAACACACAGTTCTGAAGGTCCCTCTTCGCACACTTAAGATTTGCTTGAAACAAGGGGTTAGTTGGATCCAGCCGGCAAGCGGTTTCCAACTCTTCTATGGCTTGCAATCTCTGGCTGGCTTCCACTAAAGCCACGGCCAGGACGTTGTGTGCCTTTGCGTCGTCGGGCATTAATCGCGTTGCCTTTTGCAG